>Ga0210409_10000245_pt1 | contig 108505 bp, 93 predicted proteins | sample IncBWH17MmetaG_FD_161649 | JGI IMG/M metagenome (GOLD analysis project Ga0210409, IMG submission 161649) | Forest soil microbial communities from Barre Woods Harvard Forest LTER site, Petersham, Massachusetts, United States - Inc-BW-H-17-M | ecosystem: Environmental > Terrestrial > Soil >... | reverse complement strand
ACGCGCACAATACGACCTCAAGGCCTCTCCAGTTGAGGCCGGCGTTTGAGGTGGTCGCGAAAGCGTTTGGGGAAGATAAGGCGCGCGCATTATTTATAGATAATCCGAAGGCTGCTTTCGAAGGGCGCGACTTGCCTCATGTACCGGAGCTACAAGATGAGCGAGTACAGTCACCGCGGAAACGATTTTTATTTTTTTAGCCGCACCGCGCCCAAGTATCTTGGTACCACTAATTAAGTATGATGAAACGGCAGGCCGGCCCAGGCATTCAGCAGCCCTAGAACTTCCCTGACCACATCCAAGGCGTCGGTGGTATTGCGCCACCAATGCCGCGCATCGAAGGGGTCCTGTGACGATGCGCGCACAATAATGCGGCCTTCGCCGTGAGTCAGCATACGCCATAGCGTGTGCACCCGGCGCGTGTGCGGCTTGCTGGTAACAATGATCACGGTGCGGAGCGGCACGGCGTTTAATGCGAACTTGATCGCGATGATTTCGTCGGCGGTGTTGAGAATGGGCGGCTCGAGGACATGAATGGCTGCGGGCGGCACACCTTCGTGAATGAGAATTTCGCGGTTGTAATCTTCCTCGCCGAGATATTTCAATCCCATATCTTGCACAGATTTACCTGGTTCCGTGGAATGCGTCAGCCAGACTTCCGGGGCGTAGCCAGCGCGATAAAGCTTGGCTGCTTCCAGGACGCGCAGAGGCATGCGGCCACTGAGGACAGCGATGGCCTGGGCGTGATCAAGAGGATCTTCAACAATGAGCCAGCGGCCCACGTAAAAGAAACAGAAAATAAAGGTGATCAGGAGCAGCAGGCCCAGGCCACTGGAACGGCGGGTATACCGGCGCGGCGCTACATTCGCCGGCGCAAAACTATTACGAAAAGTCATGAGAGTGGACGCATCGTATCTTGCGATGGCGAGGTGGTCAATCGGCGGAGCGCAGGCTACACTGGCGAGCTGAGATTTTTGGAGGAAGAATGCGTGCGGTAGTCACGGGCGGAGCAGGATTTCTGGGTTCGCATTTGTGTGACCGGTTGCTTGCCGAAGGCTGGGACGTGCTGGCGGTGGATAATTTCATTACTGGGACAGCAGAAAATGTCCGGCATTTGGCCAAGAGCGTAAAATTCAAATTGGAAAATGAAGATGTGAGCAACGGCGACGCCCTGCAGGTGGATGGCGAAGTGGGTTATGTGTTGCATTTCGCTTCGCCCGCGAGCCCGCCCGATTATTTGAAGCACCCGATTGCCACGATGATGGTGGGATCGATTGGTACGCAAAATGCGCTGGAGTTGGCGTTGCGCAAAAACGCAAAGTTTTTCATGGCTTCCACCAGCGAATGCTATGGCGATCCGGAAATGTCGCCGCAGAAAGAAGAGTACTGGGGGCACGTCAATTCCGTGGGGCCGCGGGCGGTGTACGACGAAGCCAAGCGATTCTCTGAAGCGATGACCATGGCGTATTACCGGCATCACGGAGTGGATACGCGCATTGTGCGGATTTTTAATACCTACGGACCGCGGATGCGGCTGAACGACGGGCGCGCGTTGCCGAATTTTGTTTATCAGGCGCTAAGCGGGCAAGCGCTGACGATTTACGGAGATGGAAAGCAGACGCGGAGTTTTTGCTACGTGGACGATTTGATCGATGGAATTTATAAACTGATGCTGTCTGACGAACACCTGCCGGTAAATATCGGCAACCCGCAGGAGATCACCATCCTGGAATTCGCGGAACGCATCCGCAAACATTTCGACAATGTGCCGCAGATTATATTCGAGCCGCTTCCCCAAGATGATCCCAAGCGCCGCTGCCCCGACATCAGCAAAGCCAAGCGCATCCTGAAGTGGGAACCAAAAATAAATCTGGAAGAAGGATTGAAGCGCACCCTCGCGTATTTCAAACAGGAGTTCTCGCGCCAGCAAACTGCGTGATTTCAGGATTAATAGCCAGAGGCGGTGCGGCCATTACTCAGCGGTTCCCTGCCAAAAGAATAATATTCGAATCCCAGTTCGCGCATGACGGCCGGCGAATAGAGATTTCGTCCGTCGATGACCAGTTTGCGAGACATCAGCTTTCCGGCGCGCACCCAGTCAAGAGTGCGAAAAATATCCCATTCCGTACAGACCAGGGCAGCGTCCGCGTCGCGCAGGGCATCGTAAGGATCCTCGTGATATTGCAGCTGCGGAAACGAATGTTTTGCCCGGTCCATGGCTTCAGGATCGCAGGCTCGAACATGCGCGCCTTCGTCGACCAGCCGCTTTACAACTTCCAAAGCGGGGGCGAAACGGATGTCATCGGTGTTGGCTTTGAAGGCCAAGCCCAGCACGGCGATGCGCTTGCCTTTTAGAATCCATAAAGCCTTGCGCACCTTATCAAGATAGCGGTCAATGCGCTGCTTGTTCACCTTTTCGGCGGCCTTCAGCATGTCGAAATCGACGCCGACAGAAGCGGAAAGATGAATGAAAGCCTGCACGTCTTTCGGAAAACAAAAACCGCCAAAGCCAAGTCCGGCCTTGAGGAATTGGCCACCGATGCGCGGATCAAGACCCATGGCGTGGGTCACTTCATCGACGTTGGCGCCAATTTTTTCGCAGAGGTCGGCGATGACGTTGGCGTAACTTATTTTCAGCGCGAGAAACGAATTGGAAGCGTGTTTTATAAGCTCGGCGCTATTGATGGTAGTAACCAGGAAAGGAGCTTTGTGTTCGGCGGGGCATTTGCCCTGGTGCACCGGGCAATGAAAACGATGTTCGAGGATTGGTTCGTAGATTTCACGCAACTGCGTGGCAGAAACATCGTCTTCCACACCGACAACGATTCTGTCGGGATGTAAAAAATCCGCTACCGCGGTGCCCTCCCGCAAGAATTCGGGATTGGAGGCCACTCGAAATTTTATGTTGCCGGTACGCGAATAAGCGCCCAGTGCGCGTTGCAACTCGAACCCAGTACGCGCGGGCACCGTGCTTTTCTCAATGACCAGCTTTGAGGATTGGGACTCCTCGGCGATTTGCCGCGCGACGTGGTCGATGGCGGAAAGATCGGCTTCGCCATTTTCCCTGGGAGGCGTGCCCACACAAATAAAAATCGCGTCGCCGGCGCGAATGGCTTCCCCGGCGTCGAGGGTATAAGAAATGCGGCCCGCTTTGCGCGCGGACGAGAGAATGGCATCGAGATGTTGTTCGTAGATGGGAACAATACCGGCATTCAGCTTATCGATGCGGTCAGAATCGATATCCGTGCAAATTACATCGTGGCCCGCTTCCGCGAGGCACGCGGCAGTCACCAGTCCCACATAACCGCACCCGATTACGCAAATATGCAAGGCGAAACTCCCTTTAAGCAAAGTGAAAAGAGCGGGGACACTGCGCTAAAACGGAACCGCTATTATCATCGCAGAATGCCGCGCAGAAAGGCATAGTACGAGGCAGTTAAAACCTGCCTGATCGAAGCACCGATTGATTGGTAGCCATTTTCTTTTTGCGGCAAACTTTTAGTCACGAATTTCGCTTGCCCATCAGCAGTCCGCGTAGTCCCAGAAGCACCAGTTGCGGCTGGCGGCGAATCACGTTCCAGAGTAAGCGCGCGGATTCGTCGCGGTTAATTTCACCCAGCGATGCGCGAGTGCTGGCGTCCAGAAGGTCGACCAACTGGGAATAATCTTTCTGCTGAAAGCGGTGCAGCGTGCGGCGGATCAGCCAATGAGTGCTTAGCTCACGACGCAGCGTGCTCAATTCAGAGCTGCGCCCACGGTGCAAAATGGATTGCGCCACACCCAGCGCTCCGCGAAACCCGGTCACGATGCCGCCCACGGTGGAAACTTTCACTTGCGCCGCGGCGTCGCCTACTAAATAAACGTCACTGTCGCCCACGCGTTTGCGAACCGGCACCCACTTGCGGTAGACGGGAATGCGCGCGCCCTGCCACTCGAGGGGCTCGAGGTGTTTTTTTTCGAGGAAGCGTTCGAAGCGCCGCTTGGTGTCGCTGCCCTGTTCGCCAATCACGCCCAGAGCTCCGCGTTCGGAGGATTCCGGGACCAGCCAATAAAAATAGGGCGTATCGTCGGGCACAAACCACACCCGAGTGGTGTCAACCGGGCAATCTTTCGGCAAACGCACGATGGCTTGCATCAGCGGAACAGTTTCAATGGGTGGCCAGCCGGCGGTACGCGCGACCCTGCTGGTGGCGCCGTCGGCACCTACAACGCTGGCAGCGTGCAATTCTTCACGGCAGCCTCCTGTTTCGGTTTCCAGGCGCAGTCCGCTGGAATTGGGTCCCATGCCCAGAAAACGCGTATCAAAAGACAACTTCGCGCCAGATGCTTCCGCCGCGCGCGCCAGTGCGGGGATCAACCGGGAACGCTCAACGATCAGGTCGGGCTTGGAGAGAGCAATCTGCGCGGAACGCCCGTCGGTGTAGAGTTCGAAGCGCCGAATTTCGTTGATGATGCTCTCGCGGGCTGCGGCTCCAAGCTGGTTACGAAAATGACTGGTGACGATCAGCGTCCGGTCAGGAGGATCGAAGCGCGGCTTGGATTCAAGTACGCGAACACGGCGGCCGCCGCGCGCTACCGCGGCAGCAGTGTACAATCCCGCGGCGGAACCGCCGACCACAATTACTTCACCGTCTTCCCGGCGCGGCCGGGAATTATTATTTATGTCTGCCACCGTTTGATTTTCCCCAACCGACGCGGGTGTCTTTGATGCTTCAGCTCGAAATCACGATAAAAGTTACGGCCTTTTGGTCCGCCCTTAGGGGAATTACGCGACGAGTGGGACAGGACGCCCGTTGCGAGTATAGCGAAAATTCACGGGACAAAGAAGGCACCGCACAAAATGGGTAACGCGTCATTTTTCGATTACCCGATTAACCACGCAGGCGGAATTATTCCGACCAACCCGCCAGTGCAAAGAAATCAGTTTGAGCGGCAGGCAGCATAGGAAAAAGGGTGGCGGGAAGGGGCGACAAAAAAGCGCTTGACATATTCCTATATGGGAATATATTAGCGGCATGGCCAGGGCGGCGACAACTTCGGACGCGTTCAATGCTGTGGCCGAACCGCGGCGGCGGGACATCCTGAACTATCTTGCGATGCAGGAGAGGTCCGTCAGCGAGATTGTGGACGCAATGGAGATGGAGCAGCCATCGGTTTCGAAGCACCTGAAAGTTTTGAAGGGTGTTGGCCTGGTGGAGGTTCGAAGGGAGGGCCGGCAGATGCTTTACAAGGTGAATGCCATAGCGATCCGGCCGCTGCACGAATGGACCAGCACGTTCGAGCGGCTCTGGAAACACCAACTGCTGCGAATTAAGGAATGCGCCGAGGCCAATGCTGCACCGAAACAATAGTCGTGTGAAATCTCAAATGAGGAGGAAATCGTGAGTTCATCCGCACTATCGCTGCAAGCAACAACCATCCAAATGGCGGAGGAAATCAGAGTGCGTGCGTCGATTGAAGTGACGTTTGCCGCGTTGCTGGATCAGCTTGGACCGTACAACGAGACTGAAGTAAACAAGCCCATGCCGATGAAGCTGGAAGCATGGCCCGGCGGTAGATGGTATCGCGACCTGGGAGACAACAATGGGCATTACTGGGGAGCGGTGCAGGCCATCAAGCGGCCGACACTACTCGAAATTTGGGGTCCACTGTTCATGTCCAATCCGGTGATAAACAATCTTCAATATCGGCTGAAGGAATCGGGCGGCGAGACGGTCATTACGTTTCGGCAGCAATCTTTTGGTCTGGTATTGGAGGAGTACAGAAAGGCAAAGAATGGCTGGGCACACTTGCACGAGCTAATGCGACAGCGAGCGGAAGCGGCGCGGCCACACTGAAGAGCGGCTGAGTTAGAAGTTTAGAGAAGGGAAATATGTGCCCCGCATGCATCGTAAGCGCAGCAGTGATGGCAGCAGGAGCGGGATCCACGGGAGGAATTCTGGCGGTGTGCATGGGCAAATTCAGAGAATTTTTCAGGACGAATGGTCTAGGTCTATTTCAGAAAATGAAGGAGAAATAAAATGGCACAAGCAAAGAGAGACATGGAGCAACGCAAAGAATATCCGGCAATGAAGACACCGCCGATCGTGTCGCCGCAGGAATGGGAGGAGGCGCGCCAACAACTGCTCGTGAAAGAGAAGGCCTTTACCCGCTCCCGTGACGCGCTGGCGGCGGAGCGCCGGCGGATGCCGTGGCTGGCGGTGGAAAAGAAGTTCGAGTTCGAGGGGCCTAAAGGCAAGGTGAGCCTGCTCGACTTGTTCGAGGGCCGCCGTCAGCTGGTCCTTTATCGTGCCTTCTTCGAGCCCGGCGTGTTCGGCTGGCCGGATCATGCCTGCCGCGGCTGCTCCCTCGGTGCCGACCAGGTCAGCCACCTCGCACATCTGAACGCCCGCGACACCACGCTCGCCTACGCCTCACGCGCGCCGCAGGCGGACATCGCGCGCCTGAAGGCACGAATGGATTGGGAGATGCCGTGGTACACCATCACGGACAGCTTCGATACCGACTTCGGCGTGGACGAGTGGCACGGCCACAACGTGTTCTTCCGTGACGGCGAGCGTATGTTTCGCACCTACTTCATCAACAACCGCGGTGACGAGGCGATGGGGAGTATCTGGAGCTACCTTGACGCAACTGTGCTCGGACGCCAGGAGGAGTGGGAGGACTCTCCGGAAGGCTACCCCCAGACTGCACCTTACAAGTGGTGGAACTGGCACGACCAATACGCCGCCGACGCCTCAGTGGACCCAAGGTGGACCAAAGTGCTGGAGAACGCAAAGGAGACGTTGAATCTCAACGACTAGTACGGTGACGTACGTGATCGCTCACAACGGAGGCCTACTGGTGGAGGAGACCGTGCTCCCGTTGTGAGTAAGGCTGACTGTTGATGTGGATAAATTCCGGCGTATTAATCGGCGAACTGGTTCAACGGTGATTTTTCCGCGGGAGTTTCTGCTTTGGGTTGGCGTTCGTACGGGGCGCGTTCAAGGTAGGCTACGCCGGCGAAAACGAGAGCGAGAGTGATAACACCGACGATGGCAGCGCCCTGCGATGGCAGATAGCTGACCAGCAAGGCTGTAGCCCCGCTGAATGCGCCGAGGAAATACAGGGAGAGTACCGAGCCGCGATGGCCGAGACCAAGGTTCGAAAGGCGATGAGCGGCGTGGTCTTTTCCCGGCGTCGCGAAGGGCAGCAATCCTCGGCGTGCCCTCGAAATAGTGACGAGCGTGGTGTCAAAAATAGTCACGCCCAGGATCAAAACCGGAACGAGCCAACCGGCTAGCGCTGCAGCCTTTTCCAAGCGCAGCTTTAGCGCCAAGGTGGCCATCAGGAATCCCAGAAACATTGCACCACCGTCACCCATGAAGATTTTGGCGGGCTTGAAGTTCCAACGTAAGAACCCGCTGGCCGCTCCCAGAACCGCGGCGGCGAGGGTGGCGACAAAAGTCTGGCCATTCAAATAGGCGATTACGGCAAATGAGACGGATGCTACGGCGGCTATTCCAGCGCACAGGCCGTCCATGTGATCGAGAATGCTAAACGACGCGGTGATGCCCACAACCCAGACAACCGTCAAAATGGCGTCGAGAACATAACCAGTGCGGCCGCCGACCAAGGCGCCGAAAACTTGCGCGTGAATGCCGGTAATCAGCAGGATTACGGCGGCGACGGGCATCCCAAAGAAGAGTTTTACCTGATGATGTAGCCAGCCTTTGTCATCGAGAATTCCCACGGCAGCAACCAGCGAGGCGCCGGCCAGGATTCCTTCAATCTGGGCGCGCGCGGGGCCACCGAAAACGAACAGCACGGCAATCATGACCGCGCCATACATGGCTAAGCCGCCAAGCAGTGGAATAGGACTGCCATGAACTTTGCGTGGACCGGGCAGATCAACCATGCCAACACGCAGAGCCAAGGCGCGCACCGGAACCACCAGCAGTAGAGATGCGATCAGCGCGACAAAAAACGCGAGCAGGCCTGCGGCCATGCAACCTCATGAATGTAAACGACGGCACCGAGAGAGGAAGCCGCGTTCACGTTTATATTTGCCGGATTGGGAATCCGGCCCCCAAGACAAAATCGCTGCCCCACGCAGCGTAATTACCATACTGGGTAAATTAGCGGGCCACAAGTCCGTAAAGTGCTGTAGTAGTCCATCGGTAATATCAAATTAATTAACGTAAGGGTTAGTGACTTGAGAAGCGGATTGGGCTCCGCTGTTTGGTGGCGCTACGGCCCCGGTTCCAAGCCTTCGACAATGGTCGTCAGGGTCCGTAATTCGTTGGCTTGAGAATATTTAGCTGCTGCTTCGCGGGCGGACCGGCTCATGGCGGCGAGGGCGGCGGGGTCCACGGCGATGCGCCGGATGCTAGTGGCTAGTTCGTCGGGACTGCTGGGATCGCCGCTGATGGCGAATCCGTGCTGGAGGCCCAGGGCGGCAACGTCGCTCTCAGGAGCCGCGACGGCCACGATGGGTTTTCCCGCAGCGATAATGCCGAACATTTTGCTGGGAACCACCACGCCTTCGAGTCCTCGCTTAATGGTGACAATGTGGGCGTCGGGCGCGGCGAGGACGGAAGGAATGTCCGAGTTGGGGAAGAATGGCAAGAAGCGGATGTTCGTTGAGCCTGCTGCCAGATTTTCCACGCGGGAACGCTCGGCTCCGTCACCGACAAAAACAAATCCGATGTTTTGGTTTTCGAGTTTGCGTGCGGCGGCGATGATGGTGTCCCACGCGCCGTAAAAACCTAGATTGCCGGCATGGAGTAAAACAAAGCGAAAATTTCCACGGATGGCGCGCGTTACTTCGGGATTTATTGGAGGTGCCAGTGATTGAGGCGCCGGGGTGTCGACACCGCTGCGCACGATGAAAACTTTGGCCGCATCAATTTCCTTGGCGATGATGCGGGCGCGCATGTCGTCGCCAAGTACGATAATGCGCGTGGCGCGGCGCAGGGCCCAACGATGAAGGCGTTCCCACAATCGCGTAAGCAATCCGGGTTTCATGATGGAACCGGCGACAGCCATGTCGGGGTACATGTCTTGAATGTCGTAGACCAGAGGCTTGCGTTTTAGAACGGAGAGCAATGCGCCCACAATGCCGTTGAAAGGCGGATCGGTCATCGCAAAGATAACATCGCAAGGAATAAAAAACGCGTGCCAGAAGGCGATCTTAACGTAGGTCAGGTAATTCAGAACGCGACGGTTCATCCGAATGCGGGGGTAGTCGGTGGAACCTACACGAATGACGGTGAAGGCGTTGGAGCCGGCGGTAATTTGTGCAGCACCCTCGCCGGTTGATTGCGGCGTTGTGCTACTGATGCGTTCTGTTTGCCAGAGTTTCCACAGACGGCGTTCCGTTGGATCGTAGGATGGGCGGCCACACAGGACCGTCACTTCATGTGTTTTCGCCAGCGCGTGCACCATGGACTGCGCGGATTTCGCAGTGGCCGAAGTGTCCGGCGGAAAATACAAATTCAAAAACAAAATACGCATGGGCAGATTGTACAGGTATGGCGAGGAGTCGCAGTGCGCGGGATTTCGGATGGTTATGAATCGCCAATCGAATCGCGAGATTGGCGCCACAACGCGTTACCAGGGGATGACCCGGCGCGCTGCGATTACTGGCGGGTGATCAGGAAGTCGCCGAGGACCAGCGCGTCCATTTGGGTGCGCAGAAAACAATCTATGGCTTCTTCAGGGCGGCAGACGATTGGCTCGTTATCGTTGAAGGAGGTGTTGAGAACCACGGGAACGCCGGTGAGATTTTCAAATGCTTTGATAAGTTGCCAGTAACGCAGATTGGCTTCTCGCGTGACTGTTTGCAGACGGCCAGTGCCGTCCACGTGAGTGGGGGCGGGAATTTTGTCGCGCTTCTCGGGGCGCACGAAATAGGCGAGGGTCATGAACGGTGAGGGGTGAGATTTCTCGAAATAATCGGCGGTCGATTCGGCGAGGATCGAGGGCGCGAAGGGGCGAAAGATTTCGCGATGCTTGATGCGGCGATTCAGAATTTCTTTCATTTCCGGACGACGCGGATCGGCAACGATGCTGCGATTACCGAGTGCGCGCGGACCCCATTCGGCACGACCTTGAAACCAGCCCAGAATTCTGCCATCAGCAATAATTTGCGCGGTGTTCCGCATGAGCTCCGGCTCAGGCAGTTCGGCTACGGAATAACCCTTGCGTGAAAGAGCGCTGGAATCGATGGATTGACGCACGTGGTCGCGTGAATAGCCAGGGCCCCAATACGCGTGATTCATGACGAAGGAACGCGGCTTGCCAAGAATCTGATTCCACACGTAGAACGCCGCCCCCACGGACAGGCCGCCATCACCGGCCGCGGGATGAACGTAGATCTGCTCAAAACCGGTGGAGTCAAAAATTTTTCCGTTAGCGACACAATTAAATGCCACGCCACCAGCGAGACACACGGACTTCATGCCGGTGGCTTGGGCGAGCTTGCGCAACATCCCTAAATAAACCTCTTCAAGCCGCGCCTGCAGAGACGCAGCAAGATTACGGTGGCGCTGTTCGAGCGGCTCGTCAGGATGACGTACCGGTCCAAGGTGCCGAGCCAATTCCGGAGAGAATAATTTGCCGAGAGTCGGAGTTTTGTCGGCTTCCGCCCAGCTCATTTCCGGGCCGGTGCGATGGTGGGTGAAATAGTCGAGGCCGAGCCGGAAACCGTTGACGCCAGAATTTTCATCGAAGCGGACGATGTCGCGGAAGGTCTCCAGATGCTCGGGCTGGCCATAAGCGCCAAGGCCCATCACTTTGTATTCATCGCCGAATTTCAGGAAGCCCAGATACTGGGTGACGGCGCTGTAAAAAAGTCCCAGGGAATGAGGAAACGCGACGGAGCCGTGGATATTCATGCGGTTGCCCTGGCCAACGCCCCACATGGTGCTGGCAAAATCGCCCAGGCCATCGGCGGAGAGAAGGGCGGCGGTCTCGAAGGGGCAAACAAAAAAGCTGCTGGCCAGATGGGCCTGGTGATGCTCGATGCGATGAAATTTAGCTTTTATTTTTTGTGGGTCTGCATCAAAGGCCGCGGCGAGTGCCTCGGGAATGCCGGTAAACGTGGCAAGAACCTTGGCGCGTTGACGCGCGAAAGAAGGCATCCGCAAGGAATAGACCAATTTCGTGAAGAGACGCGCGTAGGGATTGCGCGGAATACCGACATGATCGATGTCCGCGAGAGTCAGTCCAGCTTCCTTGAGGCAGAAGCGGATGGCCTGCACGGGAAAGCCGGCGGCATACTTTACGCGATTGAAACGTTCTTCCTCGACGGCGGCAATCAATTGACCGTCGCACACTATCGCGGCGGAAGCGTTGCCGTGGTAAGCATTAATTCCGAGAATGTTCATGGAATGAAGATCAGTTTACCTTAGGCAACTAGCTTATGCAGGAAGATGGCGGCGGCACCACTCGTTTAAAACGTAAAGCGACCACGGACGAGACCAGGAAGTTTTGCCGGCGAGAAAATCGCTCCACACCGTACGAACCCCGTCGAAATGTAAGTGCTGAGCCAGACTCGAAGACGGCGAAGCGAAACTGGCGTCTAGGCGAGCACGCAACGGGCCACGCAGCCATTCATCCCACGGCAAGGTGAAGGTGCGTTTGCGCTGTCTTAGAATTTCCGGCGGCAGGACGTCCCGGAGAGCTTCCACTAGAAGAGCTTTCTGCGAGCCTTGCTTGCTACGCGCGGCGTCCGGCAAGGCGCTCACAAATTCGACCAACAGGGTATCGAGGAGCGGCACGCGGACTTCCAGCGAGCGCGCCATGCTGACGGAGTCGGTGTCGCGCAGCAAAGTGCTGGCCATATAGGTGCGCATTTCGAGCCAGGAAATTGCCGCGACCGGCTCCAATTTTGCTGCTTCATCGGCGACGCGTTGGAACCATGCCAGCCAGGTGGGATCGAGGGTGACGCCATCTGAGCCGATGGCGCTGACGCGAAAGCGCGGGTCAACAAGATCGTTCAGGCGGCCACCCGGCGGAAATAGCGCGCGCGCGAAAAAATACAGGTGCGGCAAAACGCGAGGGTCGGTCCAGGCCGAAGCGGCTTTAGATGCGGCGTCTGATTTGCCCGCACCTCCGAACATGCTGCGCAGCATGGGCGCGAGGGCACGGCGAAGAGGCGCGGGGAGAAGCTTTGCGGTTTGTGCCAATTTATTCAAACGCGGAACGTCGGAGAAAGTGGAGTAGCCGGCAAAAAGTTCGTCGCCGCCCAATCCAGAAAGCGCGACTTTCAATCCAACCTGACGTGCAGCCCACGAAACGAAATAGGTGTTGATGCCGTCCATGGTGGGCTGATCGAGGGCCGCAAGGGCCTCATCGATTCGCGACAGAATTGCAGCGCCGTCGAGGGGCACTTCGGTGTGCTGCGAGCCGCAGCGGTCCGCGACGACGCGGGCGAGAGCTGCTTCATCGAAGGTTGTTCCCGGAAATGTCAGAGTAAAACTTTGAATGCCGGCTTTGGCGCGGCCCGCCAGCATCGCGATGGCGCTGGAGTCCAGGCCGCTGGAAAGAAAAAGTCCCACGGGAACGTCGGCGATGAGGTGCGCTTCAACAGCATCTTTCAGAAGTGGGCGTAAAAGACGCGCGGCGCCATAAAATTCTCGGGGGCGATTGGGATCGCGCGCAGCAGAACTGTGGGTCGCGTCATACCAGGGTCGAGCGCGTGGAACACGGCGGCGCTCCGGAATGTACGTCATCATTTTGTGGCCGGGAGGCAGCGAAAAAACTCCTTCAAGAAGAGTGACCGGCTCAGAAACGCTTCCGAAAAGCAGGTAAGCGGTAAGCGCGTCCTCCGAAATCTGTTTGGGGCAAAGACCGGAGGCCAGCAAAGCTCGGACTTCCGAAGCGAATGCAAACCCGTCAGAAGTTTGCGTGTAGTACAACGGCTTGATGCCCAGCGGATCGCGCGCCAGAAAGAGAACCGGCACGGTGGCGTAGCGCCGGCTCAAATCGAGCACGGCGAAGGCAAACATGCCGCGAAACTCGGGCAGACAATCTTCGCCCCATTCTTCCCAGGCATGCACCAGGATTTCGGTGTCGGACTGCGTGGAGAAGCGATGGCCGGACAGTGCAAGGGCGTCACGCAACTGGCGATAGTTGTACAGTTCGCCGTTAAAAATTACGGCGACGTCACGAGTTTCGTTCCAAATGGGCTGATGGCCGCCGGGTAGATCGATAATGGACAAGCGACGCATGCCCAGAGCCAGACCGGGCGCGCGCGGCTCGTTCACCAGGAAGCCTTCGCCATCGGGACCCCGGTGAGACATCGCCGCGGTCATAACGCGCACACGCGATTCGGTGTCTTGCTTAGGAGTAGCGAAAGCAGCGCCGCAAATTCCGCACACCCTACTCTTCTATCTCAGGAGGGGAGAAAAAGGTAGCCCCGGCGCGAACAATGTGGCGGCGAAACCGATAACGCGGCGCTCGCAAACGATGATCGGCGTACCAGGCAAGCAGAAAGCGAACTAAAAAGAAAAAAATGAAGAACAAGGAAGAGACGAAAAAGAAAAAGAACGATTCGCGCTCGAGCAGTAGACTCCAGTCGAAAGCTTCATCCCAACTAGGATAAATGTTGCGCAGAACGTAACGCAGGCCAAGACCATCCAGGGGCAGCCGCGCCAGACGCACGTGCGCAAACTTTTGATAATTGTAACCGGGAAGATAACCAGGGATGCTGCCCGTAGCTTGAGCGAATATGACGGGATTCTGCAAATCCTTGCGGGTCAGGGTATGGCCTTGTGCATCGCGCAGGATCGTCCGATAGGTGGGATCCACGATAATCCAGCGGCCATCCACGAGCACCTCGGCGACCACGTGTTTGGCAGTGTATTCGGGAGTCAGCAGCAGCAGACGCCGAGAGCTGAGGCCCGCGCTGCGGGAGAGATTCAAGAAAGCATTGGTGGCGGTCCCGCATATGGTGAGCAGTTGGCTGTAATTCAGGGTGTCTTCCGGATCGCGAGCGGAGAGTTCGTTGAGGTTAGGAGCCTGAGGACGAGGAGCGCCGGCGCGAATCCAGGTCAGGATGGAATCGATTTTTTCTTCGGGAGAAGCGGGACTGGGAACGATGGCATCCGAGAAGCCCTTAAGGTATCGGCGTACGGAATATTCCCAAACGCTGGAATATCCGACGAATAACAATGAAACGATGAGTAGAGCGTTTACTGTTCGCCACAGCACGCGAAAGATGGCCAATCTCCTGGGGGACACAGCGGGCACCATTTACTCCATAGGCCGGGATGAAACGCCGGAAACTGGCGGCGGCGTCAGGTTTGCATACAACTCTTCCATTTGGGATACAGGTTTCTCCCAACTCAAGCGGGAGGTGAGCTCTGCGCAACCCGAAACGAATTCTGCGTAAAGCTGCGGATCGCGAAGCAAACGCTCCAACGCGTTTGCAACAGATGTTTCGTCGTGCGCCACAACCAAGCCAGCGACATCTTTAACCAGCGGAGCTATGCCGCATTGCTCCGTGACTACCACCGGTGTTCCCGCGGCGGCCGCTTCTGCGGCGGTGTTGCCAAAGTTTTCGTTTTGCGAGGGCAGCACAAAAACGTCGGAGTCACGGTAGGCAGCCCATTTATCATCGCCATACAATGGGCCCGAAAATATTACCCGTCCGGATATGCCGAGCCGGGAAGCGCTAGTGGTTAGACGCTGTTGCATGGAATTGTCATCCGGTCCCGCGAAGACCAACATTAAAGTATGTTCCCCAATTCGCTCTGGAAGGTTCCCGAAAGCCTGAAGCAATAATTCCGGACTTTTCTTCGGCGATAAGCGGCCCAAAAACAAAATCAGTTTGGCCTGTTCAGGAATGTCGAGAGAGGCGCGGAATTTCCCTCGCACCGGCCACGAACCGGGCGACTCAACACCATTGCGACGAAGCACGATTTTCTGGAGCGCGACGCCGGCGGAAGCTAACTCCTGAACCTCCAGGTCTGAGGTAGCGATGACCGTGCTGGCGCCGGCAAATAATCGCTGACCAACAAAATGATGATACATCCGTTTCAGCCATACATTCCGGACAATCGGCACAAACATGCCGATAGGTTCAACAACGTAAGGCGTGTTTCTTGACCGGGCTGAGGCGGCCACGGCATATCCGAGAAGATCATAAATGCCAAAAATGTGGACAACATCAAAATTCTGCAGGCGCGCGCGGCAGTAGCGCTTCACCGCGGGATTCCAGCTTAGCGCGCGGTAGCGAAACCAGCTGGGCAGATAAATAGATTGGACACCTTCTTCCGCGTGACGCCAACCGAACGGTGAACGGTCCCAGCCGAGAGCTTGAAGATCCGATTCGGAATGGTGGCGCAAGCGCTTTTCAAGGCCCCAATCCGCGGTGAGCACGTTTACGGCGTGGCCGCGTCGTGCCAGCCCATGAGCCAAGGCCCGCACTTTTACGGGAGGGCCGCCGAATTCCAGGAAAGGAGCGTAGGTTTCGGTGACGTTCAGGATTCGCATTGTTCGCGAAAGATTTTTTTTAGCGCTTTAGCGAAAACGCTGAAGCGGAATTCGTGCTCGACACGCTGGCAGCCGCGCGCGCCCATCTCGCGCGCGAGGGCTGGATCGGATAGCAGCGTCTCAATCGCGGTAGAGAGCTGCGGTGCGTCGCCATGCTGCACGAGATATCCGGTGACTCCGTCGATGATTACTTCAGGGGCGCCGCCATGATCGCCACCGATGACCGGCTTGCGGCAGGCCATAGCTTCCAGATACACGAGGCCGAAGCCTTCAGCCTGACTTGGCAGCGCAAAAATTTCGCAGGCCGAGTAGCAGGTGGCCAGCTGGGAGTAGGAAAGCCCGCTGAGAAAGTGGACGTGAGGGCGCACGCCATTTTTTTCAGCTAGCTCTTCGAGCCAGTCGCGATCATCGCCTTCGCCGACCATGGCGAGCTGCAGTTCGGGCCAGCGCGGAAGCAAGCGCGGCAGCGTGTTGATGAGGGTGTCCATGCCTTTGTAGCGCTCCGTGGCGAGCCAGCGGCCGACCGTGAGAATTACGTGGCCCGTGGGGAAACCGGGAGGGACCGGGGCCTTTGATGCCGCCGGAAGAAGAGCTTCGAATTCCGGATCGAGGGCCCAAGGCAAAACACGAACGCGCTCGGGCTTCACTTTTTGCTGCATGATGACGTGTTGGGCGGTGTTTTGACTCGGCGCGAGGACCAGGTTTGCTCGCCGCAAGGAACGCCTTCGCACGGGGGACAACGGCTCCCATACCTCAATGCCGTGAGTGCAGATAATGGTTTTCATGCGCGGCGCGGCGAGTCGCATGGTTTGGGTTACCGGGGCCAAATTGGGATGACCGGCGATCACCAGCTTTGCATGGCGGCGAGCGGTGCGAAAAGCAGTGGCGGCAAAGCGGCCCTTGGCGCGCTCGCAACCGGTAAAAACAAATTCGCGGCCGCCTACGGACATGCGGTGAAGTTCCGGCGAGTCATTGAGGCTGAAGAGACGGCATTCCATGGCACGGCTGGCGGCAAACTCGGTGAGCACGGCCGCGATGTGGCGGCTGGCGCGTTGAACACCGCCGGGGGCGTCCAGTTCAGAAAATATGCCGATGAGCACTGGCTGAGTCTGCCAAGCGCAGCGATGGAACGCAAGCGCGAGTCACCCGAAATCACGAATGCGTTGCCGTCAAGGCCGGAACAATATCGATCAGACGGTCGAGATACAGGTCCGCGGGATGTGCATCGCGATCATGCATACCGAAACCGTAATTCACGATGGCGGAGAGAATTCCAGCATTACGAGCGGTTTGCACATCAACTTCGGAGTCGCCAATGAGCACAGCTTCTTGGGGTTGAGTGCTAAATTCGCGCAAGATGGTGTTTACACCGAGGGGATCCGGCTTTTTGGTGGCAAAGCTGTTTCCGCCGTAGATAGCGCGAAAATATTTGGCTAGCCCAAGAGCTTCCAGAATGCGCACGCTGATACGCACGGGCTTGTTGGTGAGCACAGCCATGGGCATAGCGGAAAGTTCGCGCAATGCTTCGGGCACGCCGGGATAGGCGCAAGTGTTGTCCATCTTGTGTTCTTCGTAATAGCAGAGGAAAAATTTCAGGGCGCGGTCGAGTTCTTCGGGATTCACGTCCTGGCCGAGGGATTTGGCGACCAGGACGGGTGCGCCGTTACCGACGTAGCTGGAGATGGTCTCTTCAGGCAATTCTGGGCGATGGAGTTTGCGAAGCGTGGCGTTTACGGAATGGACCAAATCGAGTTTCGAATCGATCAGCGTGCCGTCGAGATCAAAAATCAGAGCGCGAACCGCAGGGAAATTATGGCTGGCCATATATATCTAAATATTCTAAAGCATTAAGAAAAAAAACATAAACGCAGGGAAAACCCGGTTTGAGGTGGAAGTAACTTTTGAAATCGAACTGAATTCCCTTCTACAATCAACGCGTGCATTTCGCGCATTCCATCGACCATCACTTGCTGGCCAGCGTAAGCATCGCGGCGACGTGCCTCGACGTGCTCGGAACGCTGTACCTTGCTTACGATCTGCTGGGCGGCGAACATGGGCCGCTGCGATTGCTCACCAGAGCGGTGACGTACTCGATTGTGTTTGGCCTTGGCTATGCAATCGGGCTGGGATTTTTCTTTGGTGTGGTTTCCGGCGTGACTACTGGAGTCACGGTGGCGATTGAACTTAACCGGGCGGCGCGCCAGGGTGATCATTACTCCTTACCGTGGGAAGCATTTTTTAGCGCGGTGCGCGGAGCGGGTTTCGCCGCGGGACTCTACCGCATTGTGGGGCTGCGGTTCGCGGTAGCTTTCAGCATCTTGATCACCATCGGGCAGGTGGTCGCATATTCGCGTGGGATGCGTCCGGGAATGGATTATGCGGCTGCCCGCCGGCCACGCCTCACGCGCAGGCAATTTTGGGGAACGGTGTTGCGAACGCTGGGGTACAGCGCTTCGGCGCTAGTGTGCGGAATTTTCGCGCAGCATCTTGAGCATCCCTGGCGGTTTGCGGTGCGTGTGGGAGTGGTGACCGGACTGGTCACGGCGATGGGACTTACGGTGAATCCGTACATCGAATACTACGCAGATCGACTGCCTGCGCGCACACTTGGAGTGTTCGGCATTGTGCTTATACTGTGCGGATTCGCGTTGCAATCCGTTCAATACTGGGTGGCGCTGCTCGATGTGCAGGTGATTTAGCCGTAATCCAGATCCGCACGCCGCTAAGGCAACACTCTGCGGCGACTTCGCGTAAACTAGACCACTACAATTCAGGAAATTTTTCCGGAGAATACATGGCTAAGGTTTTTCCGTTCCGGGCATTTCGCTATAACCCCGCACACGCCCCGTTTGAACATGTGCTTACCCAGCCCTATGACAAAATTTCGCCCGCGATGCAGGACAAGTACTATGCGGCCAATCCACACAACTTAGTCACGGTAGAAAAGGGCCGCGTGCATCCCAGCGATGGGCCAGGCAATAACGTGTACACCCGCGCAGCTGTCGCGATACAGGAGTGGATCCGCAGCGGCATCGTGGTGCAGGATCCGGCGGCCTCGTTTTATGGATATACGCAGGAATATACCGTGCCGGGAACGAATGAGCGTCACACCCGGCGCGGGTTTATCGGGGCTGGGCAGCTGGAGGAATATTCCGCAGGCGTGATTTACCGCCATGAACATACGCTTTCGGGGCCAAAGGCGGACCGCCTGGAATTGTTGCGGCACACCCAGATGTCCACTGGGCAATTGTTCATGATTTATTCGGACGCGCAGAAACACGTGGACGCGGTATTGGCAGAAGCGGAGAAGTCGGCAACTCCGGCGACGGAGATGACCGACGAGTATGGTGTGATTCACCGGCTTTGGGTAATTTCCGATCCGGAACGAGTGAAAGCGATTCAAGAGGCGATGGCCGACCAAAAATTGGTGATCGCCGACGGGCATCACCGCTACGAGACGGCGCTGAACTATCGCAACGAGCGCCGCACGCTGACGGGCAAGACGATTGCGGACGCTCCTTACGAGCGAGCCATGATGACGTTTATCAATACGCAAGGAGCGGGGTTGACGATTCTTCCGACGCATCGCGTGGTTGCAAAACTGCGCGAGTTCAATTGGCCTGAGTTGCGCAGGTACCTGGAGCCATGGTTTACCGCGGAAAGCATCGCGTTTGCCGATGAGAACGGGAAACATAAAGCACGAGAAGACTTTGTGCGTGAGCTTTCGGCAGCGCGAAGGAAGCGGGCCATCGGCGTGTATCCCGCCGTGGCGGACAAGCATAAGCGTACGTTTTATGTGTTGACGCTGCGCGAAGGCGCGGATTTGAACCGGCTTTTGCATAATGTTTCCCCGTTGCAGCGTGAGCTGGACGTGGTGCTGTTGCATGAGGGAATTCTGGAGCCGGGCTTGGGCATCACGCCACAATCGGTGAAGGCCGAAGCTAATCTTAGTTACGAGCGGGAAGCTGCAGCGGTGCTGGATGCGGTGGATAGCGGAGCGGCGCAGATCGCTTTCTTGCTGAACCCTTGCGATGTAGAGGAAGTGGTGAAAATCGCCACGGCTGGAGAAGTGATGCCGCAGAAATCCACGGATTTTTATCCGAAGCTGATGAGCGGAATCACGATGTATAGCGTGGATCCGGAACACGCGTGAGCCTGTCTGCGAAATAGAAACGGCGCGCGGCTACGCGCAAAAGCCCCGCAAAAAAAAACGTGCGGGGCCCCCGCAGCGGCAAACAGGCCGTTGCGACGTTGCTCAAAATTGCGGGCTTATGGTTCGAGTTTGTTTACTTGAAGCTGGCTACCGCTTCGGATTCGCTGTTATACACGTCGAAAACCGTCAGCAATTTAGTGATCTGCAAAACTTCCTGGAACTTGGCGCCCAGGTGACACAGCTTCAGAGCGGCGCCTTGCGTCTTGGCGCTGTGATGCGCGGCCACCAGGGTCCCGAGGCCGGCGCTGTCGATGAACGTGACATTGGCCATGTTCAGCACGATTTTCTTTTTACCTTCGGCCACCAAAGCCTTTACCCGTTCGCGCAGTGCGTTGCTCTCTTCACCTAGCACGATGCGGCCATCCAGGGCGACCACGGACACGCCGTCCACTTCGCGATTTGTAAATTTCAATGCCACTTTAGTTTCCTCCTCGTCGAAAAAAGAACTCCGGACCTAGATGTACCGGCGCCGCAAAGCTTATCAATAATAGTCCGCGCAGGACATGTAATAACCGCACACCGTACAAATCAACTTGCAACGGCGAGATTCGAGCCGCTGCGAGCAGACAGGGCAATAGTGCGAAGCATGTTCGTAAGGCACGGACGTGGAAGTAGGAGCATTCGGAGAGTGCATCGAATGATCCGGTTGGAGAACGTCGTGCGTCGGCACCTGCTTCGTTATAGATTGCACGGTTCGAAGGTTATAGCACATCCCCGGAAAACGGGGAAGCTTTGCGGGTGCGCTGGGCCGCTTTGAACTTTTCTCTACGATTTCTGTCAGTGCACGACGTATTTGTGCAATCATCCGACCATTCTTACCATGGCAGTGTGCTACACGCTGAGTTCCGCCATACGCCGGCGGAGGTAGCGCCGCTCCACGGCATTCGCGCTTAGGCTCAGTGCCCGCTCGTAAGCTGCCAGCGCCTCTTCCTTCCGCCGGAGCCGGCGCAGCAGGTCCGCCCGCGCGGCGTGGTATAGGTAATACGAATCAAGGTCGCCGGTTGCCGCGATCTGCTCAATCAGCTCCAGCCCTGTTTCAAATCCGCGGCTCATGGCCACAGCTACGGCGTGATTGAGCGCGACGATCGGCGAGCCCGTGGTTCGCGCAAGAACCGCATAAAGAGCGGCAATCTGGTTCCAATCGGTTTCTTCTGCCGTCTTGGCCTGGGCGTGCACCGCCGCAATCGCCGCCTGTAACTGGTAAGATCCCACTCTGCCCATGCGCAGGGATTTATCCACCAATTGCAGTCCTTCTTCAATCTGCGCCGCGTGCCAAGCGCTGCGATCCTGTTCCTCGAGCGGCACCAATTCTCCGGCCGCATTGATCCGCGCGTCGCGGCGTGAGTCGTGCAAAAGCATTAGCGCAAGCAAGCCGAGACTTTCCGGCTCGTGCGGCATCAGCTCGCAGAGTGTTCGCGCCAGACGAATTGCTTCCGCGCAGAGTTCACGGCGCACCAAAGCGTCGCCTGCGGTGGCGGCGTATCCTTCATTGAATACCAGGTAGATGACGATTTGCACCCCAGCCAGACGTTCCGGCAGCGCGCGCTCTGGAGGGACTTCATAGGGAATGCGAGCATCGCGAATCTTGCGCTTCGCCCGCACCAGCCGCTGGGCCAGGGTAGGCTCGGGCAGAAGAAAGGCTCGTGCAATTTCAGGTGTGGTGAGCCCGCCAAGCGTACGCAAGGTCAGGCCGACTTGTGCTTCCGTGTTGAGAGCCGGGTGGCAGCAAGTGAAAATGAGGCGCAGCCGATCGTCGGGAAAGTTCATCTCTTCGGCAGGAACAAGGCCACAAACCGGCACAGGCGCGATGGACTTGGGCGTTTCGTAAAACAGTTGATCCTGATTGCTGCGCCGCGTCTGATCGCGCCGCGCGTAGTCGATCAGCTTGCGATGTGCAACGGCGTTAATCCACGCCGCAGGATTGGCCGGAAGCCCGTTGCGCTGCCAATCGACTAGCGCCGAAGCTAGCGCGTCCTGCACGGCCTCCTCGGCCAAGTCAAACGACTGGGAGACGCGGATTAAACCGGCAATAATGCGGCCGGACTCCCTTCGGAAGACCTCCTCGACGGCGCTGCGAAAATCAGTCATCCTTCAATTTGTCAGTGATCAGTTTCGGAGATCCGTCTCAGGTAAGCCTGGCCGTTATCAGCAAGGTCAGCCGCCGCGAGTCGCCAAAATGGGCTCACCGTGCGGCCCCTTCGGGAATTCGTGAATCGGGCGGACTTCCACACATCCGCTAGAGCCACCGCAGCCTGTGGGAATCTTGGCAGCCCATTCCAGGGCTTCATCAAGATCCGCGCAGTCGAGAATGTAGTAGCCGGCAAGCTGTTCCTTGGTTTCGGCAAACGGCCCATCGGTCACCAGCGTTTTCCCGTCCTTCAGGCGAACAGTCGTCGCCGTGGAAGTGTACTTCAAAGGATCGGCTGCCCGAAAAATTCCGCGCCGCTGGGTCTCCTGTTGAACGGCGGCGTGCCCAGCAAAGACCTTGGCCATCTCTTCCGGTGAAGCCTTCTCCATTTCTGTTTCTTGCGTATAAACCAACATCATGTACCGCATCGCCATCGCCTTTCACGAGCAGATGTTTCTAACGGTTGTTCCTGGCTGCGCGCCAGCTTTCCTCTTTGTTTGCTGCTGAGCGCCTGCTCCCATCGCAAGCGCCAGCAGCATCACGCAATTACTGTTCGTTTCATCGCCTTCGACGTTTTACCGAAGCTATCGTCAGGAAAACGTCATGATAGGGCGAACTTCCACGCAACCAAATCGCGCACCTGGAATCTTCCCCGCCATCGCCGCCGCAGCCGCCTTGTCGGGCGCTTCAACGAGATAGAAGCCGCCGAGTTGCTCTTTGGTTTCCGCGAAAGGGCCGTCAGTGGTTAGCGCCTTGCCATTTCGAACACGCACGGTTTGCGCTTCAGTCGTGGGCTGCAGGGCGTTCCCGCCCTTGATGGCATTGGCGTGCTGCTGGCCGAACCCCTCGTATTCCTTCATCTCACCGGGATCGAAACCCGAAGCAAAACGCTGCTCATTCTCATAGATCAGTAATAGAAATTGCATGGCTCTCTTCTCCTTTTTTTTCGAGATTATCTGACGTGCTTTCACTTTTCACAACCTCCAATGGCCCAGCGGCATCTGCGTCGGACCTTCGTGTCTCTTCGGCCCTTGAAGGAGCGACGCGCTCGAGGCCCTAAATCGACACGAGAAACCAAAAAAACTCACGATTTCCAGTCGATGCCTGCTTTGTCGCCGATAACTTGCGTCCTTCCAGCAGCTTAGAGTTTTGCCAGAGAAAGTTTGAAAACCTATGTTGAGTACATAGTCAGACGAGTGCAGTGAGAACGACAATCGTAATTTGGATTTCCGCTCCCATGGTGAAGGGCAACTCGGAAGTGATGTCGGCCCGTTTGCGAAAGGCTCCAAATGACTGCCGGTTGCAAGTAGTTCGGCGTTGCGTGGAACACGACCTTCCGGTTGGCGGACGATTCGTTCCGGATGCAAAATTCAATATTGACGCGCTGTCAAAACGCTCTTTAGCATATGGGGCTGAATCGAGATTTTCATTATGCGCGAGGTGCAATTCACTGGATCACCGGGGAGGTCATTCGTGCCGCAGGCGGTCTCGTTGTTGCCACCTGGGTGCTCTGAGTGCAATATTGCTGAGTTCGCAATAACAATTCGGATAAACGCAGTCAGTTCAACACTGAGAGGAGAATACGATGCAACTTCAAAGTAACTACTTTTCTGATTATCACAACCTCAAGCTGGCACGAGATGACAAAGGTGTGCTGGTTGCTGAGTTCCACGACAACGGCGGACCGTTCATTATGACCGCGAAAGCTCACACGGAATTTGTCGATGCCTTCTACCGGATTGCGCAAGATCGGGCGAACAAGATCGTAATTCTAACGGGCGCAGGTGGAGACTTCATTACTGACGTCGATTGGTCCTCTTTCGGCGATGCCTCCGATCCCGGCATTTGGAGCCAAGTTCACGACGAAGGCGTTCAGGTTTTGGAAAACATAGCCAACATACGCGTGCCGGTCATCGCGGCTATCGAGGGACGTGCCCATGTGCATTCAGACTACGCGCTACTTGCCAGTGTAATTGTGGCGGGGGATGGTGCGACCTTCCAGGATGTGGCCCACTTCTCCGCAGGCATTGCGCCCGGCGACGGAATCTTTACCACCTGGAGTTATCGCGCTGGAGCGGGACGAGCGGAGGCGTTCCTGCTGAACCCACAGCCGCTCCCGGCGCGTATTGCACACCAATGGGGAGTGGTTGCCGAGGTTGTGCCGAACGGCAAGGCACTGAGCCGGGCGCAGGAATTGGCCGAGCTGTACCTGAAGGCTCCGGAAGTGACGCGCCGCAACACGCGCGTGCATTTCATCCAGCCCTTGAAAGAGCGCATCGTGCGAGAAGTCGGTTACGGACTGTCGCTCGAGGGAGCGTCGGCCGCCGATCTCGTCAAATCAACGCGAGCCAAGAGTGAACCCGTCGCTCGGAAAGGAAAATCCGCATGAACAACACGAAGAACACTTCACCCGCCCAGACCCCTAAGAACACGCAGCCGGAAGAATTTGATCTCGTGATTCTCGGGGGCGGCACGGGCTCGACCGTCGCTGCGTGGACTTTTGCCAGCGAAGGAAAGAATGTCGTAGTCGTCGACCGCAAATACATCGGCGGGTCATGCCCGAACATCGCGTGCTTGCCGAGCAAAAACATCATCCACAGCGCGAAAGTCGCATCGTATTTCCGCCGAAGCAAGGAATTCGGCATCACACACGACGGCTTCGCAATCGATATGACGGGCGTGCGCGAGCGCAAGCGCGGGATGGTGCGTGGCCTGAACGATATGTATATGGAAAATTACAGGAACACCGGAGCCGAATTCATATTGGGAACGGGCCGGTTCGTAGCTCCTAAAACAGTGGAAGTCACCCTGGCCGACGGGGCCACACGTCAACTGCGGGGCGCGAATGTGATCGTTAGTACCGGCACACGTGCCGCGCTGGAGAAAATTCCTGGCCTTGCGGAAGCGCAGCCGCTCACGCATATCGAGGCTCTTGAACTCGATAAAATTCCCGAACACTTGCTTGTTGTCGGTGGCGGCTACGTCGGAGTGGAGATGGCCCAAGCGATGCGCCGCTTCGGCGGCAAGGTGACGATCGTCGATCGCAGCGGGCGGCTGATGTCCAAGGAAGACCCAGATGTTTGCGTGGCTCTTGGCAGCCTGCTCGCAGATGAAGGCATCGACATTCTCCTGGATGTACGGATCAAGCAAGTATCGGGAAAATCTGGCGATTCGGTGAGTGTCGTTATCGAGCAGAAGGGTGTTGAGAAAGTCCTAAAGGGTAGCCATGTCTTGGTCGCCACAGGCCGCAATCCGAATACTGAAGGACTCGGCCTGGAACTGACCGGCGTTGAGCTCACCGAGCGGGGATACATCAGGGTCAACGAGCGGCTGCAGACCACTGCGCCCGGCGTCTGGGCGATCGGCGAAGTCGCAGGTAGCCCGCAGTTCACCCACATCAGTATCGACGATTTCCGCGTCGTCCATTCCAATTTAGCCGGCGGCAATCGGGTGACCACCGGCAGACAAGTCCCATATTGTTTGTTTACCGACCCCGAACTCGCTCGTATCGGCTTGAGTGAAACAGAAGCACAGGCTCAAGGGATAGCGTATCGCCTGTTTAAGGTCCCCATGGAAACCAACTTGCGTGCACGCACGCTCTCAGAGACCCGCGGGTTCGTGAAGGCCCTCGTGGAGGCTGATAGCGATCGCATCCTCGGGTTCACGGCTTTTGGTGTCGGTGCGGGGGAGATCCTGGCCGCCGTCCAGATTGCGATGATCGCAGGGCTGCCGTACACCGCGCTGCGCGATGCGGTCCTGACTCACCCAACATTGGTCGAAGGTCTGTTATCTCTGTTCTCATCCGCGCCGTCAGCGCACAACCTTGCCAAAACAAGAGGAGCCTAGATATCCGCATGCTGACTGCCGGACCGATTTTGTGATTCAATTGTCGGCATGGAACAAGCTCAGATTAATCCGCGCCCGGTAGTCGGAGCGATCATCGTGGTGAGCGGCCTCGCCGTGTCATTCCTGCTATGGCTGCTATACGTGCATCATGCCTCGGCTGATTTCGCCGGGCGATGGATGTTTTTACCGGCGCTCAACGCGCTTCTGAACGGATTGTGCGCAATCACACTCTGCGTGGGCTTGTATTTCATCAAACATCGCCACATAGAGGCGCATCGCAACAGCATGCTTTTGGCTTTCACGTTCTCTTCCCTTTTTCTCGTTAGTTACATCCTGAACCACGCGTTGCACGGCGATACGATTTTCCCCGGCCACGGCTCGGTTCGCACGCTGTACCTTTCCATATTAGCCAGCCACGTAATCCTTTCCATCGTCGCTCTACCCATGGTGCTGACCACGTTTTTCTTCTCACTGACGGGCCGGTTCGCAATACACCGCCGAATCGCACGCGTAACCTTCCCCATTTGGCTTTACGTTTCGTTCACCGGCGTGGTGGTGTTCGTGTTCCTGAAAGCATACGCGTATTAAACGAACCTGCTATTAAATCCGGTTAAGTTAAGGAAATACGGCGACAGGGGTAGCATTCCCTTTCAACTAGCCGAATCTACGGCTCTCAAGGTGGTAAAAGGCGCATACTGAAACCGCTGCTGAAGTTGCCGCATCAAATAACCAATGGCAAAGTAATGGCGGTACGACCGCTGGCGTTCGGCGGCAGGTATGCAGGTGACCAACATGGGCCGGGTACTCTTTCTCGCGAGTCTTGCAACGATTCTCTTAATTGGCAATGTAAATGGTTTGGCGGCGCAAGGTCGTGGAGGTATGGGTGCGACTGGCGGCGCCGCGTCCGCGGGAGTCCATGGCAGCGCGATGGCTGCCCCTGCACGGAGTGCTGCCGGACACATGACCAGTTCACCGGGAAGTCATTTGGCGATTCCACGATCACCCAGCGGACAGTTGATGCCGCGGCGCGCGGGCACCACGTTGCGCGCAACCGGCAGATACAGCGGAAGTACAAGCGCTCGCACACGACAATTCAGAAGCACGCGCGGAGCTGGCCTGGACTTTTCAGAAGAATCCAACGTGCCGGGGCTTGGATTTGATGCTGTGCACGTGGCGGCGACGCGTGGGAACCGCACGGGCGTCGGGCGAGACAGGGACCATGACCGCAATCGACGGAACGAATTCGGAGTGCTGTTTCCTTTTTTTGATGGCGGCGGCTATTACGTGCCGACCGGGCCAGACATTTCCGGGGATGTGCCCGGGGACGGCCAAGCCGTAGACGATGCGGAAGACCAAGGTCTCGGGCCGGATGATCGTCCTTATGACCGGGCTCCTCGGGGCAGCGCGAATCGCCCGCCGATGGAGCAGCCCGGACCGCAGGCTAATGTTCCGGAATATGTATTCGTGAGGCGGGACGGTACAGTTTTCTTTGCGGTCGCGTATTCGTGGGATCAAGGGTCGTTGCGCTACATTTCCACTGAAGGAACGCGGCGTAGCGTTTCGCGCGACACGCTGGACTTGAAGGCGACGGAGGAATTTAATGAACAACGCGGGTTAACGTTTCGTTCTCCTGCGTGATTTTCCTGATTGGTCTGAATTTGTAGCGTAGATTGGGTACTCGAACGCCACTTCTTGTGAGTGGCGTTTTTTTTGGGGCGGCCGACAAAAAAGAAATTCCGAAATACTAACAGGCGGCCGATCGGGTTGGCGTTCCGAGTTAGACGGATTCGACTTTTTTGAAGGGCTCAGGCATGACGTAGCCGGACTGCGCTGGCAGGCCGGCGCGTTCGAGTTGCACGGTGGTGTGGCCGATGCCAAACTTGTCAGCTACTTTTTCCTGAATATCCGAGAGGATGCGTTCGCATTGATCGAGGTGCATGTCCGGAATGCGCGCGTGCAGACTTAGAGCGTTGTGGGCGTCGCCCAACGACCAAATATGTACGTCGTGAACTTCCTGCACTCCCGGCACGGTGAGGACGGCGCGGGCTACATCTTCCACACTCATACCTTGAGGGCGGCCTTCCAACAAAATATGGGAGGACTGTCGCAAAATCCCGATGCTGGACCACAACACCAGCAAGCCAATCGCGACGCCTAACAAAGGATCGATCCAACGAAGCCCGGTCATATGAATGACGATTGCGCCCACGATGATGGCGATATTCGAAAGCGCGTCGCCGAAATTGTGAACCAGAATGCTTCGCAAATTCAGATCGCCACGGCCACGCACGAGAGCAAGAGTGATGCCGCCATTGACGGCCAGCGCGGCGAGTGACGTCCAGATCATCCAGCTTTCGACGACGTTGACCGGCGAGCGGAAGCGTTCGACAGCTTCATACCCCAACCATAATGATAAAAGCACAAGTACAGTGGCGTTGGTGAAAGCCGCGAGAACTCCCGCGCGGTGATACCCGTAGGTTTTTTCATGGTCGGCGGGGCGCTGGGCCCAGCGCATAGCCAGGTAGGAAATGCCCAAGGCCGGGACATCAGAAAGATTGTGCACCGCGTCGTTCAGTAGCGCGACGCTACGGCCCAAAACGCCACCAAAAATTTCAGCGACAACCAACCCTAGAGTGGCAACCATCGCCCAACCTAGCACCGAAGGCTCCAACACCGGGTGCGAGTGGCCAGCGTGGCTGCCGCGATCGCGGACGCCATGCGCATGGCTATGCACATGACCAGCTCCGCCGTGAACGTGCTCGTGGGACTGCGCAGGCATCAGTCCTATTCTACGCGGGTCGCGCTCAGGAGTGCACAGAAGGCCTTAAATGAGCACAAAGGAAGAGTAACCTTTAGGCGCAAACTGTTGGGCGGCTTATTGGCAGTTTGACACCGCGCCGCGCGAATTGATTGACGGTCCGGCCAGTGACTGCCACGATGACTGCAGCCCAGGGGCCGTACCTGAATGTTTACGTAGTTCTTGCGCTGAATTTGATTGCGAGCTATAGCGGTGTGCACGAGTGTCGTGCGGTTTAAATAAATGAGCGAGGCCATTGCCAAATTGAGCTTTTGGGGTGTGCGCGGATCCACGCCAACAGTGGACCCCGGCACGTGGCGCTACGGCGGGAATACCCCTTGTCTCGAGCTGGTAACTCCGGACGGATTACAAATCATCCTGGATTGCGGTACTGGACTGCGCATGCTGGGCAGCCGCTGGGGCGCTCCCAACACGGGCAAAGCTCCGGAGACCCACATCCTGGTCACGCATTATCACTGGGATCACATCCAGGGGATTCCGTTTTTTGCGCCGCTGTATGACGAAAAAAATCACTTTCACTTTTACAGTTTCCGCTCGAAATACCTGGGACGGGACAGCTTGAAACAAGTGTTTGAGACGCAAATGGCGTTGCCATATTTTCCCGTGAATATGTCGTCGATGAACGCCAAACGCAAATTTCAGGAAGTAGACGGAGGCGATAGCTTCCACATCGGGAAAAATAAGGTGACCGCGCGCTGGCTGAATCACCCGCAAGGCTGCCTGGGTTTTCGTATCGAGACTACCGCGGGAACAGTAGTGTACGCCACGGACAACGAGCCGGGTGATGCCAAGCTGGAAAAAAGCCTGAGGGAATTAGCTGCCGGTGCGGATATTTTTATCAACGACGCGCAATTCACTCCAGAGCAATTGGCGACGACGAAGAAAGGCTGGGGACACTCATCGTGGAAGGAAGGCGTGGATGTGGCGCGAGACACGGGCGCGACGACGCTCGTGCTTTTCCACCATGATCCGGATTCCGCCGACCGCGCGGTGGATACGATCTTGCGGCAAGCGCGCGATGAATTTGATTCGGTGTTTGCGGCCAGCGAGGGCATGGTGATCACGCTCGGAGCCGCTGGCGACCAGGTGCAGGCGCATATGCCCGGAACGCGCACGGCGTTGCGGCGGGAAGCCCAGTTTCGCGCGCGCATTTGCGGCGTCACGGAAGGCGGCAAGCCGTTTGAAGAAGAGACGGTGGTGCGCGATCTGTCGCTGCAGGGCGCGCTGATTTCGCTTCAGCATTTGCCGCGGCTGCAGTCCGAGTTACAGGTGACCATGGAAACGCCCGGGCCGGACGGATTGCAAACCATGCGATTGAGAGGTTACGTGGTGCGGATTGATGCGGGCACCGAAAAAGGCCACAGCGCGGTCGGAGTGGTTTTTACCGACTAGCGCGTTCAGATTTCCGCGATCGTTTGTTGTCTTCTTTTGTTCCTGTGGGGCCCGTTCGATTTGCCAAGCCTGCACTCGCTTGAGGGCGACCGCCTCGACTTCCTCGCGAATTCCTTCCTCTTCCAGAAAGCTATCGAAAGTAGAACCATCGTGAGCCGTGCTCTTGCCACCGTTTTGTACGTTCATTGAACTCCCCGTTGGTTGTTTACCTTTGTCGCTTCTCGCCAACCCTGGACGACGGTGAGTAAAAAAATCCCCAAGCGTGAAACTAACGCCTGGGGATCGAATTACTAAGCTACTTCAATTTACGGCCGCTTAGAGGCGCAGCCTCAAATTAGGGTTGCGGGGTTGCTGGCGGCTGATCGCTGTTTGGCGACGCTGCGGCGTTGATGCTGGATGCCGCATCGCCAGGTGCATTGGCGCTGGCGGCTACGGGCTTGGCGGCTTCGCTGCCAAAGCGCGTTAGATAAGGCATAAAGGGAGTGACCTCGAACGGCATCTTCTCGCGTTCGGCCACGTTCCCGATGGGCTTGCTCTTCAGCAGCTCCAGCCGGTCGTTCCAAGGATCAAGCTTTACACGGCCGCCGATAGGCAGCGCAGTAACGGTCTGAACCTTCTTGTCGGCCGTTGCCGGCGCTGCTACTTTCAGATCGGTGAGGAGCACGCGATTTCCCAGGTGCGGGCTGATGAGGTTGGGAATTTCCTTTTGCCGTGAATCGAGCGCCGCCAGGAAAAGCTTGGCGCTGGCCATTTGATTATTGTACGGCGACTTGGCTAGCAACTCAGCGGCCTTGGCACTGGCTGCGTTTTCTTCTTCCTGTGTGCGGGCAAACCCGAAATGGCGGAAGGTATCTTTATCCTGCACGCCAAGTAGCTGGTCAAAGAAGGCGTAAGACGAATCGAGACGATGGCCCAGGACAACGTGGCCCAGCTCGTGAGCGATCATCGTCGCGAGACTGGCCTCGTCGGGGAGCACATCGATCAAGCCGCGGCTGAGCACGATGGTGTGGCCCACCGTGAAGGACTCGAGAGTGGAAGTCATCATGACCCGGCAGCGAACATCGGGATCGATGTCCAAATTGTTGGTGACTTCCAGGTTATTGACCACGGTTTCGCAAACTTTGTCGACTTCGCCTTTGGGCGCGATCAGGCCGATGCGTTGCAAACGGTCGATTACGTTGTCTTCCGCCTGGCGGTCCCAGGAACGCTGGGCCTGCACGGGAGTAAGGTCGTTGGCGTTCTTGGTGTCATCCTGCACGGGTGTTTCTACCAGGATTTTGGTTAGCTCCTGCTCCTGCAAGGTGTGACCGAGGTTATAACCCCACAAGCGGGTCTGCGCTTTGAAATCGAGCTTCTTGGCCAGCGCGTAATGCAACTCGCGTTCTTCGCTGTAAACGAAGGAGGGCAGCCAGAGATTTGGCTGGACGTTGGTGCGCCAGCTATCAAAGTGAAAATACCAACTGGAGTGGCCGCCGCCGCCGTACGCGCCATTGAAGCGCACCACGTGGTAATCCTGATCCTCCACCCAGATGCGTCCGAGGAAGCGGCCTTTCCCGGCCTTTTCACGCGGAGTTACGTCGAACACCAGGCAGCGCACTTCGCCGAGAAATTCGCGGCGCACATAATCAAATTTGTAGTGCTGTTTATCGAAGCCATTGGTGTCGATGAAAATCATCTGCAGGAAGCCGTCAGGAAGGTACTGCATGGCGAACGAAAAAAAGTTCCCGATACCCGTGAAGATTTTCTTACCTTTGCCACCGGTGTCGGACAACGAGATTAGCTCAACGCCCTTGGTGAACTGGGCGCGCCCGAGGAAATATTTATCTCCGGCAGGGGTGTAGCCGAGATCCTTATCTGGCTTCAGATTCTGGATGTAGGTTTCCACCAACGGTTGATACTTGGAAATCTGGCCATTCAGGCGATTTTCATTGGTGATAACGCGGTCAATCACCTCATCCATGGTCTTAGCGGTCGCTTGCGGCGGAGCGGGTGCCGCCGGGGGCGCAGCGAAAGCGGCTGCTGCCAAGGTGCTAAAGACGAGGATGGACAAAACGGATCGCCGGGCGGCGGGTACTGACTTGAACATTTTCTTCTCTCCCTCAGGATGCCATGTGGAATTCAATTCGCACGCGCGCCGGAAAATCGACGGGCTGATTGTCTTGCTTCGCAGGCTTGAATTTAATTTGTTGCGCCGCGCGAATAGCGGCCTAATCCAAGCCATGGCCTAGACCACTAATGACGCGGTTAACATGCACAGTGCCGTTGGCGAGGAACACCAAATCCAGAACAACGTCACCTTCTAATTTTAGACTACGCCCTTCGGCGGTGTATTCAGGACGCGGCTTGTCCAGAATGGTAACGGAACCGGTTGCGTTAGTCGCTGTGTCAGCTTTCTTTTTGGGCGCTTCCGTGACGACCGATTGATCGCCGAATCCGCTGGACTGCACCGAGCCTTTTTTGCCGCCACCCTGCGGAGGATTGGCGGTGCCGTTTCCGAAGCCGGTGCTGGCCACTGTGCCGCGAATGCCTTTATCGCCACCAGTGCCGTTGCCGTAGCCGGGGCCGCCAGGAAGCGCGGGCGAGCCCAGACGATTAATGTTCGTGGATTTTTTCGGATCGCCATTTCCGGGGACGCCATTAGGATCTCCGAAACCGCCGGTCTGCACTTTATTTACAGGCGCAACCACGGTGGCCGGTGCGGCGCTGCCGGAATTCAAATTGTTCAGCTTTACTTCCTCGCGCGGGCGCTTGGGCTGATTGGTGTCGGTGTTGATGTTGGCTGCTTGCAGAACTGGATTCAGCTCTGGCGCCTTGGTTTCTACCTTTTGAACCTTGGGCTGAATTACTTTTTGTGTGACGAAAATATGTGGTTGCTGAGGATTCAGCTTAACGGGCTCCACCACTTCGGGCTTCGGCGGCGCAGGAGTAGGCCGAATCTTTTTAGGCGGAGGAGGCGGAGGCGCAACCGGAATTTCTATGACCGGCTGCGCCAACTGCACGATATCCATGTGTAAAACGGTTTTGATCCTTTCGGGATACAGCAGAGGTACGAGCAGCACAAAGCCGATCAGCACAACTTGGACAATCGCACTTACGCCAATGCGATTCCAACGGGGCTTCCCTTCCGGAAGGAGTTCCAGTCGAGCGGCAACCGGTTTGGTGCCAATGGCCCGGCGCCAGGCTTCTTGATTCGCCGCGAAACGCGATCGGTTGGCGTCGAAACCGACTCCCATCGTCGTCTTCGTTGGTGGATCTGAAATCATCATCGTCATCCGTATGCCCGCCTAAAAAAGTTGCCGCGTTTGGCTAAAAGTTAGAGGGCACAACGCCCGCAGCCAACTAGGAAAAGGTCTCCCCTTCCTAGAAGTACCACAGTACGTAGCGGGCCGGGAGAGGTCGAATAGGACTTTGGTACCAGAGTCACCAAGTCGCTATTGCCATTCACATCTCATATTGCTGCGCGACGCACCGTGTTCTAACCCGCCGTTAGCGGTTCGGTTGCGGGGCATGGGGGCGCAACACAGTTATAGGATACAGCAAACTGGATAAGGGGTGCCTCGCATTTCTGTTTAGATTTACCGGGGTTGGGGATATCCTCACGGCACAGCTGAATCAGATTGAATCTTATGGACATGCGGGCGAAAAAGAGCTCTGCGGACGACGCCGCAACGCGGGGTGAAATCGGCAAGATTCTGCGCGGCGACCCGGCGAGATTGGAGCAGTGGTGTGTGCTGGCGGGCATCGAACGATGGGGAGTGTCGCCAGAGCGATTTACGGAGGAGTTGGCGCGTTGCGGAGAAGCGAAGTTTCGGGGTAAGCAGCCCACGGTGGAAGAGTTAAAAACCTACGTGGACGCCTTGCGCCTCGATGATCTGGGGCTGGCTTGTGCTTGCGCTGACGGGGTGGCGGCAGCGTGGGAGCACTTTGTGGGCATTTACCGGGGCTACCTGCGTGCCTGCGCGGGGGCAATGCTCAAGAGAAGTGCCAGCGCGCCTGAGGCGCAGGAGTTGGCCGATTCCCTGTTCGCAGAGCTTTACGGCTTGAGCGCTGAGAAGCGTGGCTCGCTGCTGCGTTATTTTCATGGGCGAAGCAGTCTTAAGACCTGGTTGCGAGCGGTTTTGGCGCAACGGCATGTGGACAGGATTCGCGCCGGGCAAAAATTTGAAGAACTGGAAAATGAGGACGGAAGGGACAACGTAAAGCTGCTGTCCACGGCGAGAGTGTTGCAGCTTGCAGATCCGCATCGCGCGAAATATTTGTTGAAATTTACGAACGCGCTGCAAACGGCTCTCGACAATCTGGATGCTCGGGATGTGGCGCTGTTGCGAATGTATTACGCCGAACGGAAAAAACTGGCGGAGATTGGGCTCGAGTTGGGCGAGCACGAGTCCAGCGTGTCGCGGCATCTTGAAAAAGTGCGGCAAGAGGTGCGGCGCGCTGTAGAGGAGATATTGCGCGGCGGATCTGAAGCGCTGAATGGCGATGGCAGTAGCGGTGGAATGAGTGAGGCGGAGATTGCGTTGTGCTTTGAATATGGCGCGGAAGATGCGCCAATAGATTTGGACAAATTGCTATCGCCAAGCGCGGCGCGAGAAGTTGAGCGTGAAAGAAAAAAAATCAGCGAGCCGAGGGGTGGAACTTGAGTGGGGGTCATTATTGGAATTGGTGTTGACGCAAGAAAGCACCGCGGGTTCGTTCTAAGGATGGGTAAGTATGAGTCACGAGGATCGCGAACGAAAATTTGGACAGGCGTTGCAGCGACATTTGCGTCGCGATGCACCTGGCGCACGAAACAAAGCAGACGCGCAGGCGGGGCCGGATGAAGTGGGCGGGGGCGCTGAGTGCCTGGATGCTGCGACGCTGGCCGCGTTTCATGAGGGCGCGCTGTCGAACGAGGAAATGAAAGCTACGACGGAACACATCGCGGAGTGTTCGCGTTGTCAGCAGATTCTCTTGCTGCTGGAAGCGACGGACGAAATTCCGTTGCAGATTGAGGCGGAAGATGATTTGAAGATTGGCGAGTCAGTACTATCCGCAGGCGCGCTCCATGCGGGGACACAGACGCCAGGTTTGGCGGGCTACGCTAAGCCGGCGCTGAAAACACCGACGGAAATTTCGCGCGGGCGCGGCTACAAGGCTCTGCGATGGGCTGCCCCAGCGGGAGCGATTGCCGCGGGGTTGCTGATTTGGATTGTGGTGCGTGACAACAAACTGCAAAACACCCAATTTGAAAACGTGCAGGTAGCGAAGCAGCAGTCAACGGAGGAGCGACCGGCTACGCCTCGGGCGTTGCCAGCCTCGCCTGCATCTGAACCCGCCACGAAAATTAAGCAGTTAGATGAAAAACGAAAAGATGACACCAAAGCCAAACAGCCAGCCAAAGAATCTGGTGCCCTTCGTGCTCAATTGGATGCACCATCGGCTGCCATTGCGAATGAAGTCGGTGTCGACGCCGACAGGCTGAGTACGCGCGCGAATGCAAGTCAGTTGCAGGCTAAATCCAGAAATTTTTCTGCGCGTGAAACGGTTGAGAACAAACCTCCGGAGATTTTGCCTCGACAGGCAGACGTTTCTGCTACGGCGGCTCCGGCGCCAGCACATCCCGACGATGCTCGTGCGAAATCTGCAGCGCCGATGCCTCCAGAGCCGGGGGAATCGAACGGCGCGCTCGCAAACGCCGCAGACAAAAAGGCCAAAACATCTCCGGCTCACACAACTCAGACGATCATAGATGAGGTACCCGCGCTGCCAACCGAGCAAATGAAAACAAATGACCGACTCGAATTTTCGCCTTCTTTGAAAAAAGCCGGCTTTGACAACGCGAAGGCCATTCTGGCGTCCAACGGGACTGTGCGGTGGCGAGTGCTCTCCGCGGGGCGAATCGAACGATCGGTGGACAGCGGGGTTACATGGATGCCGCAAAAAAGCGGAGTGAAAGTGGAGTTGCTGGCAGGATCGGCCCCAAGTGAAGCGGTGTGCTGGATTGTTGGACGGAGCGGAGCCGTTTTAAGAACGACGGACGGCGGTGGGCACTGGAACAAAGTGGTCTCGCCGATGCGCGGGGATATTGCCGGAGTTCAGGCTGCAGATGCAATGACGGCTGAGATTGTTGATGCCGCTAAGAGAGCGCGATTTGTTACCCATGACGGCGGGGTGAGTTGGGAAGCTGTGAAGCAGTAGGGCAGGGTAAGTCCCCCACGCGTTCAATTGGTCATTCATGTCCCGGCTAATGCCGCGAACTACTGGACGGCCAGTGCACGCGTTCATGAACTTTTGGGTGCAAGAAATTCCGGCGGCGTCGTTCTAAGGGAGCATGACAATTCCAAGCGAGGTGACGCGATGAAAGCCCAGCGCCGTAAATTTCAAGGAAAATTGGTTGCAGCTGCGATGACCGTGTTGGTTGCATCCGGCGTAGGTACGGGAATTCATGCCAAGGGGCACCGCCGTAACGGCGGCGCCGGGCAGGAAACGGAAGCCAGCCGCGAGAAAAATGCCCAGTCCACCGCACTCGGCGATCAGACCGATCTGAATGTCACGGTTTATAACTCGAACATCGCGCTGGTGCGGGATGTGCGGCAACTAACGCTGCCAACTGGCACGTTCAGCCTGAAATTCGCGGACATCGCTGCCACCGTGAATCCTGCCACGGTGCATTTCCGGTCATTGACGGAGCCGGACAAGCTGAGTGTGATTGAACAGAATTATGAATACGATTTGCTGGAGCCGGCGAAGCTGTTGAACAAGTACGTGGGCAAGGAAGTGACGCTGGTGCGCACGTCGCGCGAGAATGGCGAGCTCAAGCACGAGGACGTGAAAGCTACGCTGCTGGCGGATAACAATGGGCCGGTGTGGAAGATCGGAAATGACATTGTTACCGGAGTTTATGCCGAGGGCTACCGGTTCCCGGAAGTGCCGGCAAATCTTTTCGAACGCCCGACGTTATTGATGTCTCTGGAAAACAACGGAGGACGGAAGCAACAGATCGAAGCGTCTTATCTTGCCGGCAATCTCTCGTGGAATGCGGATTACATTTTGACTGTTGGGCGCGAGGATAAGGCCGCTGATTTGGATGGCTGGGTGACGCTTGGGAATACCAGCGGCACCGCGTTTCACAATGCGCGGCTGCAATTGGTGGCGGGAGACTTGAATCGCTTGCCGCAGAACGGTCGATTAGAAGTACTAGCGCGCGACGTTACGGCTAACATGAAGGCTGCGGCGCCGCAGTTCCAGCAGGAAAACTTCAGCGAATATCACCTTTATACCCTGGGACGGCGCACTTCCATCGAAGACAAAGAGACTAAGCAGATCAGTTTGCTGCAAGGGACTGGCGTACCGACCGAGAAAATCTTCATCGTGAACGGACAGAATTTTTATTACCACAACGCGCAGAACCCCGGCTCACCGCTAAAGGATGCGGTGCTCGTGTATTACAAATTCAAGAACGAGCAGAAAGCCGGGCTGGGCATGCCGATGCCCGCCGGAAACATGCGCGTCTACCAGAAAGATTCCAAGGGCGGCGTTTTGTTCATCGGCGAAGACCATATCGATCACACGCCCAAAGACGAAACCGTCACGGTCCACATCGGCAATGCGTTTGACATCGTGTCGGAGCGGAAGCAAACGGATTACAAACGCATCGATAATCACACTTGGGAGATGGAGTTTGAAATTACCCTGCGCAACCACAAAGACTCACCGGTAGTAGTGGAAGTGAATGAGCCGATTGGCGGCGATTGGGAGATGCTCTCGTCAACGTATAAGGCTACGAAGACCGCGGCGTTTGCGGCCCAGTTTCATGTGCCGGTGCAGAAGGACGGGACTTCGGTGCTGAAATATCGGGTGCGAGCGCGCTGGTAAAGGTGAAAAAATAGTCCGGAAGAAAAAAACCGTACCCTTAAAAAGCCAGAGGGTGCGGCACCCGCAAAGCTGACAATTGTGAAGTTAGGTGTCCGCGAAATTCAGGAAAGCACGGCGTCGGCTTCGATTTCGATGAGCATGTCTGGCGAAATGAGCTTGCTGACCTGCAGCATGCTGGTGGCAGGGCGGATAGCGGCAAAAATTTCGCCGTGAGCGCGCCCGATTTTTTCCCAATCGGCGATGTCCACGACATACAGCCGAGTGCGCACGACGTCGTTCAGAGTCGCGCCGGCTTTGAGCAAGGCGGCTTCAATATTCTTGATGGTCTGAAGAGTCTGGATGTAGACGTCGCCCACGCCAACGATATTGCCGTCGGGGCCGGTAGCGGTGGTACCGGAGACGGCGATGATGTTGCCGACACGCACGGCACGGGAATAGCCGACGATGGGCTCCCACGGGGCGCCGCTGGAAATGTTTTGACGAGGCACGTTTGTTTCTCCTTCGATTCTTTTCCTGCCGTTTTTCAGTACTGAGGCGCGTGAGGTCATCAGGATACCCAAGTGAGTTAAGAGTTTGAGAAAAGCTATCCCCTACGGTGTGATTCGTCGCCAATACAATTCGTTACGATCATTAGTACGTTGCTGGGTCTCCGCAGGAGGTTGCTTGCGCGGTTGTTTTAACGATTAACACACCGCGTCTGGTTGCGATGCCGGATGAAGACGCGTGCTAAACTGAGCAAATCATGCACCCAGTCCAGCGCAAATTGCGGGCTCGCTACAGCCCAAGGACGCGATGAAGTGTAACAACATCCTGGAAGCCATCGGGCATACGCCACTGGTGCGTCTGAATCGCATCAATCACGGATTGAAACCGCAGATTTACGTGAAGGCCGACTACATCAACCCGGGCGGATCGGTGAAAGACCGCATCGCCATCACCATGATCGATGAAGCGGAGAAAAAGGGCTTGTTAAAGCCCGGCGGCACCATCATCGAGGGCACCTCCGGAAATACCGGCATGGGACTGGCACTGGTGGCCGCGGTACGCAATTACAAAATGGTTTTTACGATCACGGACAAACAGTCCAAGGAGAAAGTGGATTTGCTGAAGGCCCTGGGCGCGGAAGTGATTGTGTGCCCCACGGCGGTCGAGCCAGACGACCCGCGCAGTTACTATTCGGTGGCCAAGAAATTGGCGCGCGAAATTCCCAATTCTTATTATCCCAACCAGTACGACAACCCCATGAATCCCGAAGCCCACTACTTAACCACCGGGCCGGAAATCTGGGAGGACAGCGAAGGCAAAGTTACCCATTTTGTTTGCGGAATGGGAACCGGCGGAACGGTAAGCGGTGTGGGCCGTTACTTGAAAGAGAAAAACCCGGAGATCAAAATTATCGGTGTCGACCCGATTGGCTCGCTTTATTACGATTTTGTGAAACGCGGAGAAACCATCCGGGCCAAGACCTACGTGGTGGAAGGCATTGGCGAAGATTTTTTCCCCAGCACCATGAATTTAAAGATTCTCGACGATGTACTACAGGTGAGCGACGAGGAATGCTTCGTTATTGCGCGGCGCCTGGTGAAAATGGAGGGACTATTTACAGGCGGGTCAGGCGGCGGGTGCATTTCCGCAACGCTGCGGCTGGCCAAGGATTTAGGGCCGGAGGCTTTCGTGGTGGCGCTTTTGCCGGATACCGGCATGCGCTATTTGAGCAAGGTTTATAACGACGAGTGGATGCGCGAACGCGGCTACGTGGACGCGGCCGTGGCCATTACCGCAGCGGAAGTGGTGCACGCCAAGCATGCCACACGCAAAGCGCGCGACCTGATTATCGCGCGGCCGTATCAAACGGTGTTTCATGCGCTCAAAACCATGCAGGAGCAGGATATTTCGCAGATTCCGGTGTTCGAAGAGAACTTGCCCATCGGCACGATTTACGAGGACCAAATTTTAAACCTGGCGCTGCAAGGCAAGGATTTGCGCAAGCTAGTGGTGCGCGAAATGATGAGCAAGCCGCTGCCGCAAATTCCCGGAAGCGCGCCAGTGGAACGGATCACCCACATTTTGAGCCACGAAAATCCGGCGGTATTCGTGGAGATGGGCAACGCGCGGTTTGAAATCCTTACGAAATACGATTTAATGAGCACGGTCGCCAGCCTGATGGAACAAAAGCGTTGATGGCGTCTTTCGCTTCCTAAAAATTCAAAAACACTGGAAAGCCAATTGAAGATTCAGGAATTTAATGAACGTTTGAAGAACGCGATTCTCATTGCCGACGGCGCGATGGGTTCGCTGCTGCATGAAACAGTCGGGCCGCAGCGTTGTTTTGACGAGCTGAATAGCACCGAGCCAGAAGCCGTTTTTCGCGTGCACCAGGCGTACATCCAAGCGGGGGCGCAAATCATCGAGACGAATACCTTTGGCGCCAACCGCTTCAAGCTGGCCCCGCTGGGACTTGGCGATGAAGTGCAGCGACTGAATAGCCGGGGCGTAAAAATCGCTCGCGAAGCGCGAGATTCGGCGAGCAGTGAGGTGCTGGTCGCGGGGTCCATGGGGCCGCTAGGGCTGGGCGTGCAGTCGCGGCATCCGGAGCCTGAAGAGATCAAGGAAATTTTTTATGAGCAAGCCCTGGCGCTGGAAGAGCGCGGCGTCGATCTCTACATATTGGAAACTTTTACGTACATCGAAGAGCTGCTGATCGCTATCGATGCCATACGGTCGTTTTCCGGTTTGCCTATCATCGCGCAACTGACCTACTCCGAAGAGGGCACGACCTACGGGGATTTGCGTCCGGCGACCGCTGCCGAGCAGATAAAAAACAAGAACGTTCAGGTGGTGGGAGCAAACTGCACGCTTGGCCCGCAGGCGTTGCTGCCGATTTTGCAGGAGCTGGCGGGCGTCGCGGATTTGCGCGTGAGCGGGATGCCTAACGCAGGATTCCCCAAGCGCGAAGGCGACCGTATCGTTTATCCCAAATCGTCACCGGAATATTTTGCGCTGTTTGCGCGCGAGGCTGCGGCGATGGGCGTGCGCATCCTGGGCGGATGCTGCGGAACGACCCCCGCGCACATTCACGCCATGGCTGAGGCGGTAAAGTCGCTGCGTCCGGTGAAGGCCGCGACGGTTGCACAGGTGACAGCGCCCGCGCGTCCTGCGGCGGTCAAGGAACGCGAACCGGAAAGCAAATTCTGGCGCAAGCTGCAGAACAAAGAATTCGGCGTCTGCGTGGAAATCGATCCACCAAAAGGGATTTCGCTCGACCGCGTTTACGAACAAGTGGACAAAATCATGGCTTCGGGCCGCGTCGATGCCATTGACGTGAACAGCGGAGCGATGGCGCGCGTGGGTATGGACGCCCTGATCGTGTCCGGCGCGCTGGAAGCTCGCGGCGTGGAAACCGTGCCGCACCTGACCACTCGCGATTACAACATCATTGGATTGCAGGCCATGCTGCTGGGAGCGTGGACGGTTGGCGGCGTGCGCAACGTGCTGGCAATTACCGGAGATCCCCCGTCGGTTGGCGATTATCCCGAAACCAGTGGAGTGTATGAAGTCGATTCCGTTGGATTGGTGAAAGTTTTGCACCGGCTGAACCAGGGCACGGACTGGGCGGGAAAAACTCTGGGCGGCGCGACAAATTTCGCGATCGGCGTAGCCCTGAATCCCGTCGCGGACGATCTTGACGGTGAGATCGAAAGGTTCCACGCCAAGATCGAGGCCGGCGCGCACTTCGCGATGACCCAGCCGTTGTTCGATCCAGAGCACTGGCATGCATTTTTGAAAAAACTGGGTGGCCAGCCGGCGATTCCGGTGCTCATCGGTGTGTGGCCACTGAATAGCTACAAGCAGGCGCTGCGATTGAATAATGAAGTGCCGGGAATTGTGATTCCGCCCGCGGTGTTGAAGTCGTTGGAAGAGGCCGGGGTTGCGGCGCGAGATTGCGGCTTTGAAGTGGCGCGAAAAATGATGCAGTGGGCGCGCACCGAAATGGCGGGCGCGTATTTGATACCGCCCTTTAAACGCTACGAAGACATATTGGAATTGTTGTAAGACGCAAAACCGCTTGATAGCTTGTCGAAGAAATTCTCAACAAAAATTAATCGTTACTTTGGACTTGTTCCTAGGGGCGAAGCGCTGGTGTGGTCATGGATGATGCGCCAACCTTCCGGGAAACGTTGAAAGATCAAAGTGAAAACTCCGCCGATTTCGTCCTTTTCGCGCTTTAGATGCCAATGACCCAGAACCAAGGCGGCATCGCTCCCGAGAAAACGAAATTCCAGGTTAGAAAAATCCAGCGTGCCCATGGCGCTACGCCCTGGGTAATTCTTTTTGTAACGCGCCATCACGGCGTCCCAGCCGCGAAAAATGCCGTTGCTTCCGGAAAAAGTGAGATCGGGGGAATGCCAGTAGCCCTTAAGAAATGCGTCGATGTCGCCGCGATTCCAGGCTTCTTCTTGGGCGTCGAGGACGGCTCGAATGGCGCTGCGGCCAGCTTGGCGGGCCTTGGGTTCGTCAGCGAAGGCGGTGGCTGGCGTTAAAGCATGTACGGTGACCATCAGTAAACCGACCAGTGTCGTTCCAGTTTGCAGCCAGCGGGAATTCGGCATGTATTTCACCTGGTAATTGCGCGGGGCAGCATAGTTCAAAGTGAGGACCCCGGCAATGCAGTCCTTGGTCGGGGGTGTAAGTCTATTTAATGCAGCTAGTTAAGCAGGAAGTCCTACCGGCTTGGTACTTGTGAGCTATAGGGCAAAGCAGTAGGGAACGCGAGAATACGGGTGAGGAAAAAAGCATGTTCGCCGCTATGCTCTTCGCCATATCAGCCGTCGCCATGACCCAATTCGGGATGTATTACTGGCGGGCTGTTCTAGCCAGTGTCGCTTCTCAACCAGTTTCTGAGTCCGTGCTTGCGGCCATATCCGCGGAGAATCGGCCGCTAGAAGCCGCCGACTTCGTGCAATTTGCCGGCCTGCATGCCATGACACCGGATCTAACGCCCCGGGGACGCGGCCTAGCGATGGTGCGATTTTATTACGGACTGACCCGCGCGCTGAATATGATGGTCGGCGTGCGAGTTCCCGCCGTCGCGCAATGGATAGAACAGGAAGGCACGATTTGCGCGCGTTACGCCGCGGTGCAGATCGATCACCGGCTGCAAGCGAACATGGAATTGGCTGCGGCGCTGCGCTCCTGCTAACGGCTGCTGACAGGCCATAAAATCCCCGGAACGCGAATATGCGTTTCGGACCCTGATTAGATTAGAGAAGATTCTCTAATCCTTTAAGAGTGCGCACCATTCCTTTCACTTCCGGGACTCACCCTTTTCAGGCAAACTGTTCGCGGTTTGCGGGCCTTCGAAGAGGGCTTGTACCGGGATCGTTACCGAACCCAACGCTTCGGAAGATGTATCGCGCGCGAAGACACGCACGTCGGCGCTCTGCGGACTAATGGTCAGGTGCTTAGCGAGCACCACGCCGGCAGTGCTGAGATATTCGTATTGCTTCTCTTCGAAGTTTAGCCCCACGCGTTGATTTTCCGCCGCAACGGTTTCCCCCGCGGCATCGCGTTGCACGAAATACAAATCCAGGCCGCCCTGGCGGTGATTATCCGCGGCCTGTAACAACAACTGCTTCGGATCAAAGCTCATATGCAATTCAACTTTGCGCTGAGCTAACGGGCCGTCCAGCTTCCCACTCACAATCAGCCCCAGGCCATCCGCTTCAAGCGGACTGAGCGCAGCTGTGCGCATGGCCGCTTTTGCACGAGCCTCGTCGCTGTCAGCTTTCTCGGCTTCGGCGTAATATCCTGCGCGGTAGCGCAACTTTGCGCCATCGATGGTGGTGTGAATTTTTATCTTGCGAAATTTTCCGTTCCACTCGCCGTGATTAGGATAAAAACCGATGGTGTAAGCGTAACGCCCGTCATCAAAAGCCCGAGCCATCGCGGCTTTAATATCGTTGCTGCCATAAAACGCTTCTCCACCGGTGGCATCGGCCATGGATCGCTCTGTATCCCGCAGGTTTTGCCTCTCAAACATGCCCGACGAAGGGCTCGGAACCTGGTTAACGCAATCCATGCATTTGACCGCCGAATCGCTATATCCATTTTTGGGATCCATCATGGAGTTCGGCGTTATCCCGGTGGCGTCCACTGGATACAAAACCATGTCCACGCGATTCAGCGCACGAGCTACCTGGGTAGTGTTTGAGGTAAGCGATTCCGAAGAGCGGTCCTGTCCGCCGCGACGCGATGTTTGCGTGGAACTTGCGGCATGCGATGACGGAGTATTGTTGGTATCCAAAGACTGCGATTCCCGGTCTCGACCGCCGATGGCGTTCACAATAATCTGGCTGGGAAAGGACCCTGAAACCCATATGAGGCTTTTGCGTCCGGGAATGGCGGCGACGTGGTTAGCGATCGCGGTGAAGGCTTCGGCGGTGGTCTCAGCGCGGTTGGCTTTTTTTCGATCCGCAATCCTGGCATCCGTTTCATTCAACGCGTTCTGAAATTGCGCCCAACCGGGAGCGCCCGCCAGACCCGGCACGTCAAAACTCTCGCGATTGGAGGCGTCATAAGCGGCGAGTTCTTTTGGCTTGAACTTACTAGTTGCCTCCACCAGCGCGGCGGAGTCCTGGGTAAATTCATGCAGCAAAAGCAATTTGGTAGTCAGCGCGTAGATGGCTACGTGGTCCTGCGGCTTCAGGGTCTTGAGAAATTTCATAACTTGTTGACGCACGTACTCTTGATCTTGCGGAGAAGTATTGAGCGAATCGAACAGCACTACCGTGACGGCTCCCGGATCCTGGCCCTTTAATTCATACCGATTGGTATAAACATTCTTCGGCAAGGGCGTTGTTGGTGTGGATGGACGCGGGGCTTCGGCGGAAAAAAAAGCGATCTGCTGAGGATTCGATTCGTCCGTGAGCATAATATTTTCTTTTTTTAATCCAGTGATCGGCTGACCCTTTTTGTCGGTAACCACCACGCTGACCTGCACAAGGCGGGTAGTACTGCGAATCACCGGCGAATCCTGCGGCACGGAAGGCTGGTTAGAACTTTGCGGCGATTGGGGCACAGTCGAGGAACTGAGGAAAAGAATCGCCAAGAGCGCGAAACTCAGAAGGACGGCACGCACACGCATACCTGGAGGCTCCGATCAGACCGTACCAACGGACGATACTCGAAACTTTTTAACTTTAATATGCCCAGCGCATCAGCACGCCGCCGGTAGTGTAGCCCGCGCCTACGGCGACAAGCAGGACCAGGTCGCCCTTTTTCAGGCGCCCCTCAGCTACCGCGTCGCGCAAGCCCAATGGGATAGTGCCCGCGGTAGTGTTGCCGTAGCGATCGATATTCACCATTACTTTCGAATCCTCGACGCCCAGGCGCTCCTGCATGGCGCGAATAATGCGCAGGTTGGCTTGATGAGGCACGACCAGCGCGAGATCGTCGCTCCTGAAACCATTCCGTTCCAGCAAATTCACGGCTAGCTCGGCCATGCGCCGCACCGCGTACTTGAAAACCTGCGAGCCTTCCTGATGGACGACGTGCATATTTTTATCTACGGTGTCGTGAGTGGAAGGATTCAGCGAGCCGCCTCCGGGCATGTACAGAAAATTGCCTCCCGAGCCGTCCACGTCGTGAGCGAAGTCGAGAATGCCCTCGTTGTCGCCAGCGGGTTCCAGTAAAACCGCGCCAGCACCGTCGCCGAAGAGAATCGCCGTCCCGCGATCTTTGTAATCGATGATGGAGCTCATGGTGTCGCTGCCGATAACCAGAACTTTTTTGTGCGCGCCCGCCGCGAATTGAGCACCGACGGTAAGCGCGTAAGCGAAACCCGCGCAGGCCGCGGAGAGATCGAAGCCCCACGCTTTCGTCGCGCCCAGCTTGTCCTGTACTAGACACGCGGTGGCGGGAAACATCATGTCCGGGGTAACGGTGGCGAGCACGATCAAATCGATTTCGGTGGGATCTGTCTTGGTCTGCGCGAGAAGGTCCTTGGCGGCTTGGACGGCCAGATGCGAAGTGGGCGTGCCTTTTTCGACGATGTGGCGTTCGCGAATCCCCGTGCGCGTGCGAATCCACTCATCGTTGGTGGCCACCATTTTTTCCAAGTCGGCATTGCTGAGAATTTTGGGAGGAACGCAACCTGCCACACCCGTAATTTTTGCGGCGATGCGATGAGACATGAAACTCCTTAAAAAATGACCTGGCCAGAAGAATATGGATTTTATGCGATAGCGCAGCGGAGTTACAAGGAGTGTGCAAAGAAAACGCGAGAGCGACTCACTGGCAAGACAAAAAAGAGAAAACCCCGGGGCTTAATGGAACCCCGGGGTCTTCAACGATGGAGGTTTTAAGATGCGGCGTGCGCCCTAGCTTTTGGTTCGCTGAACAGCAACATCATTTCACGATTGAACGCGGGAATGTCCGTGGGCTGGCGGCTGCTGACAAAGTTGCCATCACGCACGACTTCCTTGTCCACCCATTTTGCCCCAGCGTTGCGCAGGTCGTCCTGGATGGTGTGGTAGCTGGTGAGCGTGCGGCCTTTGGTCAACCCGGCAGAGACCAGCAGCCACGGAGCATGGCAGATAAAGGCGATGGGTTTGCGGGCGTCGTTGGCCTCCTGAACGAATTGCTGTGCCGCCCGCACCACGCGGAGCGCGTCGGCATTCAACGCTCCACCCGGGAGTAGCACGGCGTCGAAGTCCGCAGGATTAGCGTTGTCAAAAGTAGTGTCCACGGCAACTTTGTCAGACTTTTCGTCGTGCTTCATGCCCTGGATCTTGCCGTTCTTTGGAGCGATCACACTGGTTTTTGCCCCAGCCGCCTCCAAAGCTTTGCGCGGTTCCAACAATTCGGCTTCTTCGAATCCGTCAGTGGCTAGGATAGCCACGCGTAGTCCGTTCAATGGTTTGTCATTCATAACGTTCCTCGACTTTTTTGGATTGGAGCAATTGCTTGCGGCGAAACTAACATCGCAAGGCTGGCTCCACGCTTATGGTTGGCCTCCCAGGACAGCCGTGCAATCGGGAGAAGGCTTTAGAAAAAAAGTCCTAAAAATAAATGCGCTCTTAACATTATTAACAATTGAAAAAAAATCCGCCAGCCATGCTGAAGCCGATCGGATAGATTCACTCGTCATTTCAGGCGAAGGATGTTTATCGTTTCAGGATGCGGAGGCGATGCGTGGGAAGAATTTCTTGCCGTCAAAAATTATGCGCACGGCATCAACCAGGTCGTTACCCGCACGAGCCTTGGCGACGTAACCCCAGGCGCCCACATTGAAAATCTCGCGCATCATTTGCGGAGAATCGTACATGGTGAAGAAAAGAATTTTCATGTTGGGGTCATCCTTCAGGATTTGCAGAGCAGCCTCGATGCCGCTCACCCCAGGCATGCTAACGTCCAGAATCAAGAGGTCCGGATGCAATTCCCTGGTCTTGCTGATGGCCTCGTTTCCTTCAATGGCTTCGCCGCAAACGGACCACTCTTCCTGACTTTCCACCAGGCCTCGCACCCCGCGACGCATGACCTCGTGATCGTCGGCGATCAGGATGCGTCTACGAACTACCGGCCGCTGGCGGCCATTGCCTTGAAAATTTTCCTTATCCCGAAAAGGTCCGCTTTCTTCCGTAAAGGCTTCCGTGGGTAGCGAGGCGTACACGCGCGTGCCTTCGTTGCTAAATTCCACTTCCAACTGGCCACCCAACTGGCGGATGCGCTCGCGCATGCCGGGAATACCTACGCCGAGAGTTGGCGCACCCGCAAACGCAGGGCGTTCCGTTCCAGCCTTCACGCCTTTTCCGTGATCGACAATTTCGAGGTGCACTTTACTGGCTGATTGAAAAATGCGGATCTCCGCGCTGGGGCTGCCGGAATACCTGTGCACGTTGGTCAGGCTTTCCTGCAACACACGAAACAAAGCAGTCTCGGCATCGGTGGTGAGCCTGACCAACTCTTCATCTATGGATACGCTTAGATGAATTCCGCTGCGCTTTTTAAATCCTTCCGCGTACCAGAGCACCGCGGAAGCAAGTCCGCATTCATCGAGTAGCGGCGGGTGCAATAGATACGAGAGAGTGCGAATTTCCTCGCCGATTTTGCCGACCACGTCGCGTGATTCGGCTAAAGCGTCCTTCACATCAGCTTTCCTGGTATCCACCAGCTTGGCGAGGCGATCGAGAGTCATGGACAGTACAGCAATTTTTTGGCCGGTGGTGTCATGCAAATCGCGCGCGATGCGGCGGCGCTCTTCGTCCTGGAGTTTCAAGAGCCGCGCGGAAAGCTGGCGAAGCGAAAGTTCACTGACCCGCAAAGCTTCGTTGGTTTCGATCAACTCGGTAAGTTCCGTGGCAACCACGCAAATGGTGTGAACGCCCTGCTCGCGAACCGGACTTAGCGTTAAACGAATCGTGCGGGGGCGCTGCCGGTGGCTATCCAGACGAATTTCGCCGCGCACGATATTAATACCAGCGTCCGCGATCAGAGTGGCCAAAAGTTCGCGATCTTCGCCGAAGACGAAATCATTCAGCGGTGCGCCGATGAACTTTTCAAGAGGAACGTCAAAAATTTCCGCAAAACTGCGGTTGGCGTAGAGAACCGTGCCGTCGTCAGCAAGAGAAGCCGCGCCTTCGTCGATGGTTTCGATCATCAGGCGGTAAGGATGTTCGGCTCCCTGCAGGGTAAAAACTTGATCGCCCTCGGGGCCGGAGACCAGCACCGCATCCACCTCACCCATGCGGATGGCGCGAAGCGTTTCTTCGAGTTCCGCGATGCGCGCAAGCAGATCGGTGACTTGCCCAGATGGTGCCAGCTGTTTCTTCCGCTTAGGCACTTCCCTACTCCTCATTCAACTTAATATCCAGCCCGAGTATTACGCGCTTCTGGTCGGAAAAATCGCCAACCAGCCGGCGTAAGGGCAACGGCATAGACTTAATCAGGGTCGGAGCGGCAATGATCTGGCCTGCCGCAGCCATTGCCGGCTGCTGATAGATGTCTATGACTTCAAGGTCAAACTGACCGGGAATGTATTTGTCGCACAGCGCACGAAGACTTTCGACCGACTGGCGCGAACGCGGAGTCTGTCCGGTGATATACAGCCGGAGAGCGTAGCGCGTGATAGGCTTCTTCGCTGCTCTACCGCGCGTTCTTTTTGCGGCGGTTTTTGTTTTCGGTTTCCGGCTGCTTTTTTCCTTGGTTTTCATACTGTTTCCATATTATTTCGCCTGCGAACGGACATCGAGGCCCACTAGGACGCGCTGGGTGTCAGAAAGGTCACCGATAATTTTGCGAATCGGCTGAGGAAGATTTCGCACCAACGTAGGAATGGCAAGTATCTGGTCATCCTGGGCCAGTTGCGGGGTCTTGACCAGGTCGATCACATGCAGCCGGTAACGGCCTTGCAGATGTTCCTCACAAATTTTCTTCAAATTCTTAAGGGCGATCAAAGATTTCGGAGTTTGACCCGCGACATACAGGCGCAGCTCGAGCACGACATCGGTAGCGTTCCCGGTGGCCTGTGCCTTGGGAGGTTTTGCTTTCACCTTGGAGCTCCTCATGAGTTCAGGACCTCGTTGGCTGGAGTCACTCCGCGAATCTTACCCATTTCCTCGCGATCCAGGGCCAACCTTTGTTGGCGTTCGCTTCGTTGCCGGGTGAGTCGCGCAAATTCGGATTCACCGGAGGACAATTCGGAGCGTAACGCGGCGATCTGCGACTCCAAAGCACTGCGCCTCGCGGAAAATTCTTTGCGCTTCTCCTCTAACTGTTGTTGCTCGCGCAGCGCCTCGGCTTTTTCCCGAGCTTCCTGTGCAAGGCGCGCTGATCCAGTGTAGACGGTACCCGACCCCACATACGCGGGAAGTAAGCGCACCCCGTTGCGGCTTAGAACAAATTCTCGAATCTGGTTGGAATGCGCCATGCCACGAGACTTTAAAACATAAAGGCAGCGATTGCGTTCGCCATTCACCTCCAGGTCGCGCAACAGAATCCAGGTATCGGTGAGCGAGGAAATGCCTACCTCGGTTTGTTCTTCAGCGCCACGATTGGCGGTGAGCGTGGTGAACATGGCGGTGATCTGGCGGTCTTTCAAAAAGTCCAGCAGGCGCATCAGCATGGCGTGGACTTCATTGAGATTCGCGCTGATGAGGTTGGTGATGGGATCGACGATAACAACTTGAGGTTTGAACTCGTCGACCAGATCGTGAATGCGCAGCAAATGCATTTCGAGGCCATGTTGGCTGGGACGCCAGGCGTGAAATCCCAACAGACCTTTTTTAATGTATTGCGCGAGGTTGATTCCTACGGAACGCATATTCCGCGTGACTTGCGCGGAAGACTCTTCGAATGCGATGTACAAGGCGCGCTTGCCGCTGCGGCAAGTTTCGTCGGCGAAATGCGCGGCCACTGTGGATTTGCCGGAGCCGGAAGTTCCTGACACCAATATCGACGAGCCTCTGAAGAAGCCCAGGCCTTCCAGCATCGTGTCGAGATCTTCTATGCCGGAAGAAATGCGATCTTTCGACACTTTGTGATCCAGGCGAATGGAAGACAGTGGCAAAACGGAAAAGCCTTTCTTGTCGATCAGGAAAGGATATTCGTCAGTACCATGAGACGACCCGCGATATTTCACGATGCGCATACGGCGCGTGGAAATCTGATCGTTGACGCGATGATCGAGCGAAACTACGCAGTCGGAGACATATTCTTCCAGGCCATAGCGTGTCAGGGTTCGTTCGCCACGTTCGGCGGTGATCACCGTAGTTAGGCCGTGATCTTTCAGCCAGCGGAACAACCGGCGAATTTCGGCGCGCAACATGCCGGGGTTTCCAAAACCAGAAAAAATCGCTTCCACCGTATCCAGCGCGACCCGCTTGGCGCCCACCGACTCCACCGCATGTTCGAGCCGCACAAATAGACCTTCCAGGTCGTATTCCCCGGTTTCCTGAATTTCGCTGGGTTCGATGCGCACGTAGTCGAGGAATAACTTCTTTTTGTCGACCAGCGATTGCACGTTAAATCCCAGCGACTCCACGTTGCGGCTTATCTCCTCACCAGTCTCTTCAAAAGTCATCAGAACGCCCGGCTCGCCGAATTCCGTGGCTCCGCGAATCAGGAATTCCATGGCAAACATGGTTTTGCCGCATCCCGGACCGCCGCACACAATAGTGGGCCGTCCCGTTGGCAGGCCGCCGCCAGTGATCTCGTCAAAGCCGGCAATGCCACTGGGCGACTTTTTTAACTGCGGAAAGGCGCGAGACGCAGCAACGGTTTTGGTGCGTTTTGATGCACGAGCCATAGCGAAGTTTTTGTTCCTCACAGTGTGAAATCAGGCGGTGACGGCAGCAGCGACTTTTCAGCGAAACTTATTATCCACAGAAATCAGCGTTATAACAATTGTGGTATATGGAATTGAAAACTTCGGCCCGGGCGGGGGTGGGCAATCACAGCGGGTGGCATTTCCCCGAGTGCACTTTTAGTTTGAACTGCCAGGTTATTTTTAGCAACGTTATAAATATCGATGTCCAGGCCAGATTTGGCACCCTTATCGACGTGAAAGCAATGAAAGGGTACGATGCAGGCGCTATTCGGAATCAGCCGTGAATTTAGTCCCACTCAGGAGAAGCCGATCATGATAGCTGCAAGGAAATTCGCGATTTTGGCGGTGGTTTTTACGGCCGCGCTGGCGTCCAACCCCCGAGCCTTTGCAGGTCCGCCACAGAGTGGTACTGCCGCGGAGACAAAAGAAGACCCGTACGTGGTGGAATACTATTACAAGACCAAATGGGGACATGCGGAGGAATTCCTCACACTATTCAAGAAAAACCATTACCCGGTGCTGCGGAAAGAGATGGAGCTTGGACGTATCTTGCGCGTGAGCATGACAGCGCCGCGTCTACACAGCACCGAGGACGGGCGATGGGATTACCGGGTGACCATCGTGTTTAAGAGCGCGGCAATCGCGAACGATAATTTTGATAGTGAACCACTGCTTCGGCAGCTTTATCCCGATCAGGACAGCTATAAAAAAGAAGAGCAGCGGCGCTTTGAAATTTTAGACGCCCACTGGGATTTACCGATCAAAGATGTAGTGCTCGATAAACGTTAGGGCGCGTCGCTCAGGAGTGCGGCGCCGGAACTACCGCTGCAACTTCAATGACTGGATTCGGCAACTGGCGCATGGTGCGCACAAAGATTTCCACGATGCGCGCGTCGAACTGGGCGTCGGCACAGCGTTCCAGTTCCTTGAGGGCGTCGGAAGAGGGGCGCCCCTTTTTGTAGACGCGGTCACTGGTGATGGTGTCATAGGCGTCAGCCACGGCAATGATGCGCGCGCCCATTGGAATTTCCTCGCCCGCCAAAGCCTCGGGATATCCTGAGCCGTCAAAATATTCGTGATGATGAAGAACCATCTCGCGGATACGTGCGAGCGGTTTCAGGGGTTCGAGAATTTTGGCGCCAAAGGTTACGTGGGATTTCATGGTCTCCCACTCTTCCGGATTCAGAGCGCCACTTTTATTCAGAATAATTTCCGGGATGCCGACTTTACCAATGTCGTGGAGCACCGCGCCCAGACGAATTTCGTCCACTTCGGCCTCGGTCATGGACAGGGATTCGGCGATCAGCGCGGCGTAGGCGGAAACTTTTTGCGAATGCCCCTGGGTGTAATGGTCTTTCGCATCGATGGCGAAGGCCAAAGAGGTCACCGTGTCAAGAACCGCTTGCGGCAAAGCCTGTGGACCTTCTATGACCGCAGGCTTGTCGGTGACGATTTCCGTGGCCGCCAGAGATTCCGTAAATTGCTTAAGGCGCAGATAGATTTCCTCGAAAGCCTCAGGACCGGTGGAGAACAAGCGCTTCAGCGTGACTCCCAGATAGGCCTCCAGAACGTCGCGCTTCCATTTCTTCGCTTCGTTGGGATCGAAGTGATCGGCCGTCGATACGGTATTGCCACCCTGATGCTTGGACAGATACATGGAAGCATCCGCCACCTGGATTAATTCCTGCGGGGACGAGCCGTGCAACGGATAGCAAGCAATGCCAAAGCTGGCGCTGATATTTTTTTCCCGCAATAACGGGTCGACGGCCACCAGGCTGCGCAGCTTGGAAGAAAGTTGGCGTGCGTGCTCCATGTTGGTTTCCGGCATCAGCAGGACGAATTCATCTCCGCCGTATCGGGCCACCACGTCGGAGCGGCGGCAATTCGTTTCAAGGATATGTCCGACTCGTTGCAAAACAAGGTCGCCCTCAAGGTGACCGTAAAAATCGTTGACGAATTTGAAGCGGTCGAGATCCATCAGCACCAGCGCAAAGGCCCGAGCGGCGCGCGTGGAGCGTTTCCACTCGTTGCCCAGCGCTTCCATGAAAAAACGGTGCGTTTTGACGCCGGTGAGGCCATCCGTGATGGCTTGCTCCTGCGCTTTCTGGAAGGAATAGGCATTGTGCAGCGCCCCGGCGATGAGGTCGGCAAGCGTGCGGATGAGCAGAATTTCTTCCTCGGAAAATTCGATGTTGGCGGAGGACTCGATGAAAAGTATTCCGTGGAGCTGCTCGGCATAGAAAATCGGAAGGGCCACCGCCGTTGCAGTGTCCGACAGGAGCGGCTTGAGCGCGGCATCCGCGACATTCGCCCCACGATAGAAGGCCATCTCGCCATTGCGCGCCACATGTCCGATGAGCCCCGCGCCCAGTGGTACGCGTTGACCTAAACTGCCGCGACGCTTGCCGGCTTCGGCCTGCACAACGATTTCGCGTGTGGAGTACTCCAGCACGCCAATCCCGATGTGGTCATAGGTGAGACCGTCTTCGAGCTGCTCGGCGATTTTGGCGAGCATTTCATCAGGATTCAGAGTGGCGATAGCGTTTCTGGAAATAATATTGAGCAAGGAAAGATGGCGCGCTTTGGTGCGCTCTTCCTGAAAAAGGCGTGCATTTTCAATAGCTATGCTGGCTTCGCTGGCAAGCACGCGTAATAGTTCGAGATGACCTTCATCGAAGGCGCGCTCGTTGTCCGAGAAGACCGCCATGGCGCCAATGGCGCGGTCGTAAGCCACCAGCGGAACGCCGCAGAAACAGCCGCGCGTGCGCAGCGGATCGACGCCCAGTTTTTTGACTTCCTCGACATAATTTTCACGAATCAAGACGGGCTGGCGAGTGCGAATAATGTATTCGGTAATGTAATTCCCGGAAGGACGCGTGCGCTTGGGCATACGCGCACCATCGATCATTTCCAGATCGAAGGTCATTTCATCGCTGTTGGATTCCAGCGATGCGATGTAAAAATTTTCAGCATCAAACAAGCGCCGCAATTCTTCCCAGACTTTGCGCAACAGATCTTCCTTGTTGAGCGTGGAGCTCAGAGCGCGGCCGATCTCGTTAAGGACATGGAGCTCTTCGGAGCGCCGGGAAGTCTGTTGAATCAAATAGCTGTTTTCCACGGCCATCCCAATCTGATGACCCAGCGCGAGAAGCAGGCGAAGCTCCGCAGCCGTGAATTTGCGGCTATCCGAAGTACCCAACAGCAGAACGCCGAAAGCGTTTTCCTTGGCCTGCAAACTGATCGCGACAACGCTGCGCAATCCCTGAGCTAGAGCAATTTCCCGGAAGCGCCGAATGGATGGTTCCTTGTCCAGGGCGGAGAGCGAATCATCCCGCAAATCGCGAAAACCCAGGAGGCCACCCAGGCGAGAAACCAAGCCCACCAGATAGTCGTCCAATCCTTCTTCCTGAACAGAGCGGCTGAAGGAGTCATCCAAACCTACCGCCACCACGGATGTTGGACCCTGGGGGTCGCCATGATGGAGAAAGAGCGCTCCGGCAGGAAGGCGCACGACACCCAGTACGCGATCAAGCGCTTGTGAAAGCATGCGCTGGATTTCTCCGCCAACGAAACCGGAGGTGGCCAGATTGAGATTCGAAAGCGCCAGCATATTGCGCTCGATGCGGCGTTTCTCTTCTTCATACAACGCCATGACCATGAGCATGGCGACAAAGGCGGAAGGTACCGCGACGACCGACATGAACGGCGTCCGCTGACTTGGGTCGGCGTGCGCGAAAAATAGAAAAACCGACAACCTCAGAATGGCCCAGCACGCAAAAGAGATCGCCAGCAAATGGTCGGCGAGGGTCTCATGACGCCGGGTTTCCTGCCAAAAAATGATGGCCACCGCCAGAAAAAGACACGCCGACGGAATCACCACGGAAATGGACACGAAATTCAGATGGTTGCCAACGGTCCACAGGCCAAGTACCCCGGCGGTGATCGCGGCTGGCACGATCCAGGGCTTGCGTTGGGCATATAACTGCGCCCCGATGAAGAAAGAGATGGACGCCAGAGCGTAGATCCAGGTGCTGAGCGAGGTTTCGATGGGGCTCTCGGGGATCCAGCGCGAAAGACCGGGGGCGAGAAAATGCAACGAATACAAAGCCCAGCCAATGGTCCACACCAGCAGGTAGGGCTGGCGTTTAATGCTGTAGATATATGCAAAAAATCCGGCTACCAGAGCGGTAGCCGCGAGCAAGGCGAGCACGATTAAATCCTGGGGTATCAAGTTTTGATCGCTTCCTTACGCGCAGTCAGTGCCTTGATTCGGGCATCGCCGTACCAAATGCGCACAGCGCCCGAAGTAAAGCATCACTCTGAAAAGAGAGTGCGGCAGGCTTCGAGGTGTGCACAAAATAAAGTACTTGCAATTATGAGGCATAGGATTTTCGGGAACAAGCGTACCTGCGCATTGGTAGCCAAAAGATAACGGAATCAGTTAATAGCAAGAATATGTCACAACTCCCCCAGCTCTCTAGCTCGGACCGTCCAGTGACCCTCCCGGAACAACTTTGTGATAGGCTCTGGCAATTCGTTGGGGCACCGTTGGCGTGGTCTTGTGCTGATCGCCATTCCCATCATTGGAAGTTTTTATTCACCGATTAAAAGGAGAGTTGTTATGAACCGATTTCGCTTAGTAATTTTTTCATGCGCGATTTTGGCGATGGGGATCGGGCTGGCCTCGTGTGGAGAGGATTCGTATCACCAGAAAGAGGAGCGCTACGTATTTGTGACCTTCAATTCGGCTCTGCCGTATTGGCAGGAAGCGGAAGCGGGCTTCCAGGATGCCGGGAAATGGCTGGGTGTGAAGGTGGAATTCGCTGGACCGGAGAAGTTTGCGCCGGAAGAGGAGTTGGCTGCATTTCAAAAAGCCGTGAGCGAGAAGCCCGCGGGAATACTGCTGTCCGCTTCACGCAAGGAGATCTTCAGGGATGCCATCGATGGTGCTATTGGCCAGGGAATTCCGGTGATCTGCATCGATTCCGACGCGCCCAATTCCAAACGCGTATTGTTTATCGGCACCGACAATTTTCGCGCCGGGGTGGAGAGCGGCAAGCGCATGGGCGATCTGCTCAAGGGCAAGGGAAACGTAGTGATCGTTTCCATCCCCGGACAAGACAACCTGGATGAACGAGTGCGCGGCGTCAACGAAGCGCTGAAAAAATTCCCGGGCATCAAAGTGTTACAGACGATTGACGACAAGGGCGACCCGCGCAGCGCAAACGATCAAATTTCGGCCCTGCTGGGCGCGAAAAATACCAAAGAAAAAGTCGATGGCATTATCTGCCTGGAGGCTTCAGGCGGACCGGGCGCCGCCGAAGCCCTGCACCGGCTGGATCAGACCGGGAAAATTCCCATAGTGGCGTTCGACAAAGACCCGGAAACGCTCGACTTTGTGCAGCAAGGCGCTATCGCCGCGACAATTGCACAGAAACCTTACGTGATGAGTTATTACGGACTGAAGTTCCTCGACGATTTACATCACAACGCGGTACATGAATTCAAAGAATGGAATACCGCGCCGGCGCCCCCCATCCCAACGTTTGTGGACACCGGCACCGCTATAGTCGATAAATCAAATCTGGCAGCGTTTCGCGAAGCCTTGGCGGCCCATCCGAAACCCCTCTAGTAAAACTCATCGCGCGATTCGATCGGGTGTAGCGTGACAGGCTTGATCGTGGTGTGACCCGGGAAACGGAACACCAGACTTCATTAGCCTTTTTTGTGTTTGAAGTATTCCACTTGCTGCAATCTTTTCTCGGCTTCCTTTTTTGTTTTGTAAGGACCGCCGAGGTTTTTATTACCTTTCTCCGAGACAACCTTGTAGCCGCCTTCTGTTTTCTTAATCATGGTGACCTCCCGGGCAAGCTCAGAATCTCCTGAGAAATGCCACAAGCGCAGCTTTGCGGTCCATACCCTTTGTTACTGATCGGCCAAATCGGTCTCCGGGCCACATCGCGGGGCGCGAGCGAGTAACCAAATGTTGCTGGCGATCATCAAAGGCTGATGCTCGGTAGGGTTGGGCTTCGCGTTCGAGGTCATGCAGCGCTTACAGAATTTTTTGTTGCGTCATACGGCGATTCCGAACCGCTGTTCTATTGACACTGCTTACAAGTCGGCCTACACTACGGAGTTTTTAGATACCCTCAATAACTCACAGTGAGGGCGGGAATAAATAATATGGACAAGAAACGATTAGAATATTTTAAGAAAAAGCTTGCTACCCGTCGCGAAGAATTGATGAAGACCATCGCACGCACCCAGGAAGAGGGCCGCACCGCGGATGACGATCAAACTGTCGATCTGGCGGATAAGGCTGCAAACTCCTACACCAAGGAATTTCTCTTTGGCATGACCAACACGGACCGTACCATCCTGAATATGATTGACGCGGCTTTGAAGCGCATCCAGGTAGATGAGTACGGCGTGTGCGCGAATTGCCAGGATGAAATGCAGCAGAAGCGGCTGGAAGCGGTGCCCTGGGCTAAGCACTGCATCAGCTGCCAGGAAAAGATGGAGCAAGGCCTGCTGTAAATTTATTCCCATCTGGTTAAATAACTAAATAATACTTACTTTTCGGCCCTGAGCAGGTAAGCTACTCCCCTGAGATCCGGGGGATTGCTTCGCGCCGAACAGCCGACCGCGCGAGGGTTTAAGGGCGGCTGGCTTGGCAATGTGCGCTCAGCATTGCTCAGCGTCGTATTCCCCGCCGGTTGCCGCATCGGTGAGCAATTACTCTCGGAAGACCACACGCATTCCCATCTGCAACGAGTGCCTGGCCTCGTTTCGGGCCATTAGTAGCACCGTGTGCGACAAGTGCGGCAGGCCTATCGAAGGTGCTGACACATCAGACGCGGAAGCGTTCGTCTGCCCGACATGCGTAAACGATGAGTGGGGCGGTTATGCCTTCGAGCGAGTAAGCAGCTGGGCAATATACGAAGGCGCGCTGGCGCGGGCAATTTTGCTCTTGAAATTCGAAAATATCGACCCGCTGGGAAAACTGTTTGCTCGACGGCTCGCACAGTTGGCCATGGATGGCGGGCCCGCTTTTCAGGCTGACGTGGTGGTGCCGGTGCCGTTGCACCGCCAGCGCGAGCGCGAACGTGGCTACAACCAGGCGGCGCTGATCGCCAAACCGCTAGCCAAACTGCTGGGGCTGCCCTACAAATCTGTGTTACTCACCAGAATCCGGCCCCGTCCCGACAAGCATTTGCTAAGTTATGAAGAACGATGGGAATCGGTCCGTGGCGCTTTTGCCACACGTCCAGGCAGCCAGGTTGACAATTTACGCGTCTTACTGGTAGATGATGTAATGGCTTCTGGAGCGACGCTGGACTCGTGTGCCAAGACTTTGCGCGAGGCTGGCGCCAGATCGGTGATCGGGTTGACAGTGGCCCGCGCGGTTTTAAAGAACACCGCCGAACGTCTCCGGTAGCAACGTACCCGAGGGAAGCGCCATGAGCGCACGACGGCCAAGCATGGTCGATTCCCGGGGGCGCCACACCCCCGATGCGGCTGGAGCGCTTGCGCCCGGCTCAGAAAGCCCCGCTGGCAGTAGATTCCCATCTCCGATAACGGCCCGCCGTATGGCGTTGATGCAGGAGCCTGTGCTGGTGCTGAACGCCACGTACGAGCCCATCAACGTGACGGCCGTACGACGAGCCATGGTGCTGATGCTGAAAGGCGTGGCACAAGCCGAAGAACTGCATAATGCGGAAGTGCATTCCGCCGCGCATTCTCACCGGGTCCCTTCTGTGATTCGGCTGCTCGCATACCGGCACATCCCACAACAGAGCCGAGCACTGTCGCGTAAAAATATTTTATTGCGCGATCGCAACACCTGCCAATTTTGCTTGCGAATATTTCCCAGCTCGGAATTGACACTGGATCACGTGGTGCCGCGATCGAGAGGCGGGCGCTCGTCGTGGGAAAATTTGGTGGCCTGCTGCTATCGCTGCAATAACAGCAAAGGCGACCGCACCCCGGAAGAGGCAGGAATTAAGCTGGCGCGGAAACCTCGGCCGTTTACCTTGCATACATCAAGACAGTTGATGCGATTAATTGGTCATCGTGATGAACGATGGCGTAAGTATTTGTTTTATTAGAGTTTTGGTGTTAACAAAACTTAACAAGAAAAATTTAGGTGACAGTGAAACCTTTTCCGCCCCAGCACATCTAAGTTATCAATACCACTTCGAGGACACACCCCGGGAGGCAGCTAAGACCAAACGTCTTAGCTGCTTCTCTCCTTTTAAGCCGCATTTATTCCGCGCCAGCTAAATTAATATTAATGTAGTGCATCTAATCATCTAACCAGGACCGGGATAGTATGGTTAAGTTATGTCCAGTAGACGCGAGTGTTGCGTCCGGTGGTCCTGAAACCATATTCCCGCTTCTAACGGTCTAATAGATAAAGGAACGCTTATGCATTCATTGGCGCGGCCTACGTTCTCCACGATCGCAGCGCTTGTCATGCTGGCGCAGCCTGTTTTTGCGTTTCAGTCTCCGTTGTCCGACGAGTCCGTGCGTGAGGCGTATTTCCTGGGCCAGCGCCACGATGGCTCGCTCGAGGGCCTGGTCGAAAAATCCACGCGGCGCTTCCCTGCACCGAAAAGCGGTCCATACATTTCTTCCGTAATGTTCGTTACGCCGTTCGTGAATGCCGCGGTACTGTCTAGCAATTACATCGGAAATTACAGTGCCCAACAAGCGGAACTGGATCATCGCCAGGCGGGAAAGGAAATTGTTAAAGTTACGGTGCAAATTCAGTTGACGGAAACCTACGGCCAGTTTATCGCCGCAGCCAAACCAAATTCGCGCTCCGGTTCCACGTCAGCTCTGATTCCGCGACCCGATGACTTCTGGAGAGACTTCCAGGTGCAAATTTTTAACGGTGATCAAGCGCTATCTAACGCTGTCTATCACGGTCGGCCAAATTATAGTTGCGGAGACTACGGACCTTGCATTTTGATTGGTGCGACGCTCACATATGAATTCCCGGCGGAGGCTTTTTCAGCTGATTCCGCGAGCATCACGGTAGAGCCTCCTGAGGGTGAGTCCGTCACCGCGGACTTTGATCTTTCCCGCTTGCGTTAAACGTAAAGTTTCGGACGGAATGGTTCAATTCGTGGGGTTACGAGGAAATTTAAAATATGGCAATCGCACCCCGCGAATAAAAATCTGATCGGCGCGTATATTTGCAGGCGCTTGAAATTCCGCCGCTCCGCCGTTGGTCACGTAATCGTCCTGATCGACGCCATCGCCACTGACCCCCAACCCGCCGATTAAATTACCGCTGCGATACAGGCCGGTGCTTCCGGGGAAAAACACGATCCCGCTGTTATTTCCGTTCGAAAGTCCGCCGTCCAAACCTTGTGAACACGGATTGATCACGTCGTTCATGAACAAAGGGAAGAACGGGCCGGCATTTGAATCATCAATGCCCGGTGGGAAAAAAGGCTGCGCGCCAAAGCTGATGGTGCGATTGGTCACCGCGGTTCCGACGGGCACCTGGCTCAAATCCGCGTCGCTGCGCTGAGTGCCATTGAAGTACACCATGTTGCGGGCCTTGGTTGCCGCAACATCAATGCTAAAAATCGTAGCGTCTGGCATGCGTCGCAACGCGATGATGTTTCCGTCCAGATCGGATATCGCAATCACCATGCGCGCGCGCGATCCCAACGGAAGCCGAATGGATGCGCGCGTTTGATTCGCGGTATTTTCGGCGGCGTCGAGAATCTGCGTTGCTTCCGCCTGACTCAGACCGCCGTTTCCCGGATTCGGATTTATGCTCGGGTGGGGGCCAACCAAATCTCCTTCAGGTGCGGCTTGGCCTGCCTGCGGACTAACCACATAGCTACCCGAGAACGTGCCGGTGCCGACGGATGCGGGCCGCGTAGTCTGGTTGATCGCCGGGAGCGCCACCCCGCCAAGAAATACTTCGCCCGGAGCCGGAAGCGGAGTGGGTAGCGGAGAAAAGCCGTTGGCCAGGGCGCCCGAGAACGCCGTGAATTCCGCCACATCCGCCGGCACCGCAGTAACGCCAATACCTCCGACTAAAATCGCACCCTTGTAAATCGGCAGCCCGCCGGGATTCACCGCGTTCGGATTACTGTCCAGCACGTCCGCTTTACCGGTAATGATGCCAGGACCTGGGCCGCCACCAAGCGCGGTCGAGGGATGAATGCCTCTCGTCTCCAGTTCCGAAGAAAGTTTGCAGCCTCGATTGGTGTTTTCTATTCCATACAAATCGGCGTTTGAAGCATTCGAAACTCCCGGAGGGAAATGCACGCCGCTGATGAATCGCACCGTGCGGCTCGGCAGAGGCGCCTGATCATTGCTGAAAAACGCTCCGGTGCGCGCCAGCCCAATGGCTACGTCGTTGGTGCTGGTCTGCATGCCGAAATTTCCGGTCACCGTGAGAGGCGCATCCGGCTTGCGATACAGCGCCAGAACATTTCCCGCGCGGTCTACTACCGCGATGACAGCCGTCGTCGGCGACGTAGCGGCTGCGGCCGCTCGGACGATTGTGTCTACATCTGTAGCAGTCAAAGTGATCGTTGCCGACGCGGAGGAAGGAGTGGGAGTGTTAACCGCCGACTGCGGCGTGCTCTGGCTTCCAGCCCCGCAGCCAACCAGGAAAATCGACAGCACCACCGCCAGGATCACGGCCGCGGCAATGGTGAACACCAGCACGTTTCGGCGCCTTCGATGGACGCGGCGTGCGGGCACGGGTTCTCTCAATGTATGCATTGGCCTTGGGGATGCTCTATTCAATCATCCTTTTACGCTGTGTTCAACGAGTTCGGCGGACAGTGCAACCAAGTGATGAAGGCCATGTCTATAGTTCAGGCCTATCGGTCAGGTTTATCGGTCAGGTGCGTAGCAGTAATGCGCTTGTTGGAAGTGCCTGACTGGCTCTGAAAACTGTTGCCCCTTGCCGCCCCTTGCTGTTATGTAGATGCCGCTCCCGTGGCGTTGGCCTACTTTGAGCAGGACAAAAGCGCGATGTCTTCCCTGCGGACGGTATCGGTCGCACTCCTCTCTGGCTGTCTCGTGATTTTTTTTGTAGCCGCTTCTCCCGCGGGGCCTGCAAGCCCCGCGTTTGCGCAGCTTGCCCAGGCGGCTGCCCCCGGACAGGCAACACCTTCGCACGAACAAGGCCCCGCGATGCGCATTCCGCGGCAGCAAGCGTCCAACACCGCCGCACTGGACGGTGTGGTTCGCTCGAGCACGGCCACCGGCGGCAGCAACCCTGTCCCTGGAGCCCAACTGACGCTGCGCAATTTGCGAACCGGGCAACAGTACACGTCCGTCGCGAACGGTGAAGGATTGTTCCGCATTTTTCCCTTGGCGCCCGGACATTACCAGCTAAATGTGGAGGCCGCCGGGGCTGCCAGCTTTGTTCTACACGATCTGGCGTTACAGCCTGATGAAGTTGTGACCCTCGAAATTTCACTAGTGCCGACGGGGACGACCGAAAGCGCTTCGCGACTTCCGCGACTTCCTGAATTAGGCCCTGCGACTGCGCCGAATCCACCAGCAACGGCGGGAACCTATCGCGAACTCCGGCATCGACTCGATTCCGATCCAAATTACATTCAGGAGCTCGCGCCGGATTATCTGCCTCCGGTCGCCGATGTTTATAACGCGGTCCCAAATCGCTGGGCGCTTTCGCAACCCGACTATCGACGCTATCCGCAAAGGGGCGAATATATTTACACGCGCTCCCACTGGTACGACCCGTTCAATCGCAATCGCTACAAAGGGGACGAGCCCATTTGGCCCAAGGTGCTCGGCCAACAGACTTTTCTGAATATCACCGCGTTGGCTGAGTCCTTTTTTGACGGCCGGCGGGTGCCATCGCCCAGCAACGAGAGCTCCGAGCGTCCCGGCAGCAGTACGTTTTTCGGCAAAGGCGAACAAGCTTTCTTCGACCAGACCTTCCGCTTCACGTTTGATCTTTTTCACGGCGACACCTCCTTTAAGCCAGTCGACTGGCGCATTCGGATCACTCCCGAAATCAGCTTGAATAATCTGTCCGTGCGGGAACTCGGAATTATCAGCCCGGATGTGCGGGCGGGCACCAATCGCTTTGATACTCACGTCGGACTACAGGAAGCTTTCGTGGAAGTAAAACTTCATGACCTGAGCTCCAATTACGATTTCATTTCTGCGCGCGCCGGAATTCAACAATTCAATGCCGACTTTCGCGGCTTTCTTTTTGTCGATGAGCAGCCCGGCCTGCGTATTTTCGGAAATCTTCACAGCGACCGCATCGAATACAATGCAGCGTATTTCAATCTGCTCGAGAAAAATACGAATAGCGGCCTCAATACCGTTTTCGACCAGCGCCATCAACAAGTTATTCTCGGCAATGTTTACCTGCAGGACTTCTTTTTCTCCGGCTATACCGCGGAATTTATTGGCGCGTTCAACAAAGACGATCCGAGCCTCCATTACGATGACAACGGTTTCCTGGTGCGCCCCGCGCCCATCGGCAGCGTTATCAATCAGGGTGGTGTAGGGCCGATCTTGCACGGCATTCGCGTGGGATATCTTGGCTGGCTCGGGAGCGGCCACATCGGCCGGGTGAATATCACGCACGCGTTTTATCAAGCCCTCGGCGAAGACACTTTTAATCCCATCGCCGGCCGCCGCGTGACCGTTAACGCCCAGATGGCCGCGGTTGAACTATCCTACGACCGCGATTGGATCCGCTATCGCGTTTCTAGTTTTTACACTTCGGGTGACGCCCACCCGCGTGACGGCCGCGCTCGTGGCTTCGATTCCATTGAAGACCTGCCAAACTTTGCCGGCGGCTTGTTTAGTTTCTGGAATCGCGAAGGTATTCGTCTCACTGGCTCAGACGTGTTAATCAAGTCACCCGGCAGCTTGTTTCCGGCTGTACGCGCCAGCCCGGAGGAAGGACAGGCTAACTTCGTGAATCCAGGAATTTTTCTGATCAATGCTGGGGCGGATTTTGACATCACCCCAAAACTGAAAGGTTTTGCGAATGTGAATTTTTTGCGATTCGAACGCACCGAACCGCTGGAGTTTCTACTTTTTCAGTCGCCAATCCATCACACCATCGGCACCGATTTGGGTCTCGGCGTCGAATACCGTCCACCACTTAGCGAAAATATTGTTCTCACCGGCGGCGCGGCCGCTCTCCAGCCGGGCCAGGGTTTCAAGGACATTTATACGAGTAGGACGCTGTTTTCAATCTTCGGATTGGTGAAATTTATATTTTGAGAAAACTTTTCACTTCCGGTGGCTGCGACCTGGGGACAATCTCTCGTCGCGTGCCGCAATATGGCCGCGCCAGTTTTCTTTTATTGCTCAGCGTGTCGATGGCCGCGGCTTTTTTGTGGATTGCAGTACGGTCGCGAACCGCTTCCGCTTCGCAGCAGGAGGCGTCGACCAATTCTTCTCCGCCGCTTTCAGGCCTGCGCGGCCAATCTCAGCAAGAAGCGCAACGCAAATCCGCCGGTTGCATCTCCTGCCATACCGCTACAGACGAACCCACCATGCATCCGACAAAAACCGTGCAGCTCGCCTGCGCCGATTGCCACGGAGGTGATTCCTCCGCGAGGGTGGCGTCAGGAGTTGCGAGCAATTCTCCCGAATACAACGCGGTAAAAGAAAAAGCTCACGTGCATCCAAAAAATGCCACCTTTAGAAACCGCACCGCTGTACCCGAACGCGCTTACACCGCGTGGCTGAATGAATCCTACGAATATATGAAATTTGTGAACCCCGGCGATTTGCGCGTGGCCCCGGAAACCTGTGGATCGAGTGGCTGCCACGCCAGCGAAACTCGCGCGGTTTCCACCAGCATGATGACGCACTCGGGCATGCTGTGGGGCGCGGCGCTATACAACAATGGCGGCTACCCTACTAAAAATACCCGCTTCGGCGAAAGCTACAATCGTGACGGCAAGCCCGAATCGATAAAAACTTCTCCCACTCCAACACCCGAAGAAACGCGAGCGAAAGGCGTGCTTCCCGAGCTTGACCCACTTTATCGCTGGGAATCTTCCCAGCCCGGCAATGTGCTGCGGGTGTTCGAACGCGGCGGCCGCAAGAAAAGCGAGGTTGGTAATCCCATCGCGGAAGAAAATCCCGGCAAGCCCGAAGACAAACTGAGTGATCGCGGTTTTGGCACCGAACTGCGTACCGATCCGGTGTTTCTCGGCTTGCAGAAGACGCGGCTTCTCGACCCGGTCATGTCGCTTCCGGGAACCAACGATCATCCCGGCGATTACCGCTCCAGCGGCTGCTCGGCTTGCCACGTAATCTACGCCAACGATCGCGACACGGCGCACTCTGGCGGTTACGCAAAATTTGGACATTCCGGACAAAGCGCCTCCATGGACGCGACTATTTCCAAAAGCGAATCCGGTCATCCCATCCGCCACGCTTTCACCCGTTCCATCCCTTCCAGCCAATGCATGATTTGCCACATTCATCCGGGAACCAACATGGTCACCACCTATTTCGGATTGACGTGGTGGGACAACGAAATCGACGGCGACAAAATGTATCCTCCGCAACAACGCAATCCCAGCGAAGAGCAACGCTACCAAGCACTCGTGCGCAATCCCGAAGGCGCCGCCGCTCGCGGCCTGTGGAACGACGATAAATTTCTGGACCAACTCGGCAGCCCTGAATTTAATTCCAAGCTGAAGACCACCCAGTTTGCCGACTTTCACGGACACGGCTGGGTTTTTCGCGCGGTATTCAATCACGACCGCAAAGGCAACTGGCTGGACAAGGATGGAAATATTATCGCGTTTGAAGATCCTGAGCGCTTTTCCAAAGCCGTACATCTTGCCGACATCCATCTCGAAAAAGGAATGCAATGCAACGATTGCCATTTTGCGCAAGACAATCACGGCAACGGCAAAATTTACGGCGAACCGCGCGCTGCGGTAGAAATCGACTGCATCGATTGTCACGGCACGATCCGACAGAAAGCCACGCTCCTAACCTCGGGCCCCGCCGCGCCGGAGACATTTTCCATAGTTAACGGCGCCCAGGTTCCAGAGCGCGGCCGCCATCTCGATACGCTGCGCACGCCTTGGGGGAAGCGCCGTTTCGAATGGCGCGGCGATGCCCTCATTCAACGCTCCATGTCTGACGAAAATAGAGAGTGGGAGATCGTGCAAACTGCCGACACCGTAATTCCCGGCAACGTTCATTTCAACGCAATATCTCAACGCGCCAAGCTGATCAATAAAGACGGCATAGTCGATTCGGACATGCCTAAAGACGACACACACCTAGCCCACGGCAACAGCAGCATGACCTGCTATGCGTGCCATACCTCCTGGACGCCAACGTGTTTTGGCTGCCACCTGCAAATGACCGCCAACGCACGCCGCCCAATGCTGCACAACGAAGGATTGCTCACGCGCAATTACACCTCCTACAACTTTCAAGTGCTGCGCGATGACATTTATATGCTGGGTGTGGATGGCACAGTGACTGGCCATCGCATCACGCCGGCGCGCTCCAGTTGCGCGGTGCTGGTAAGTTCGCAGAATGCCAATCGCGAGTGGCTGTATTACACGCAACAAACGATTTCCGCGGCGGGATTTTCCGGCCAGGCTTACAGCACATTTGTTCCGCACACCGTGCGCGGCAAGGAAACCAAGCAATGCAGCGACTGCCACGTTTCATCCGCCAACGACAACAACGCGTGGATGGCGCAGCTTCTGCTGCAAGGCACCAACTTCATGAATTTCATGGGCCGTTACATTTATGTCGCGACCGGAAAAGGCGGCATGGAAGCCATCGCGGTAGCCGAGCACGACGAACCGGAAGCCATCTACGGCAGCGATTTGCAACGGATCGCCTATCCAGAAAATTTCACAAAATTTGTCGCTAGGCACCGCGAACTCTCAGCGGCTGCAGAACACGGCGGAAATATCCTGGACATTCAGGCGCGCGGGGAATACGCCTATACCGCCAATGGACCGGGCGGCTTGCGCGTCTACGACATAGCCAATATCGACAACAAGGGTTTTTCCGAACGAGTGGTCACCGCTCCGGTCTCGCCTATCGGCCAGCGTTTCTATGTGCCAACGAAAAACGCCCTCGCGGTTGCATCCCCGTCCACGCTGGCGATCGACCCTCTGCGCCAGCGCTTGCCGGAAAACGAGGAACAACCGATTCATTTGTTGTATGGATTTCTCTATGTCGCCGATAAAGAAGAAGGTTTGGTCATCGTCGGCAATCCCGACCTGCACTCGAAGAGCCCTGGCGTTGGGACGCTTCTCGATGGTAACCCCGCGAATAATTTCCTCAAGCGTGCGTCTGCCTTTAACCCCGGAGGCATTCTCACCGGCGCTAGGCGCATCACCATTGCGGGGACTTACGCTTATATCCTGACCGACAAAAATTTGATCGTGGTGGATCTCGACAATCCACTGGCGCCGCGAGTTACCGCAACGATCGGCGCTCCGGTTATAGATGGGCCCGCAGCGGTCGCCATTCAGTTTCGTTATGCGTTCGTCGTAGATCGCCAAGGGCTTAAAGTTCTAGATGTCACCGACCTTGCACAACCGAAGCCAATTGCAAACGCGTTCGTACCGCTGGCCGATGCACGCAACATCTATGTGGCTCGCACTTATGCCTATATTTCAGCGGGCAAAGACGGAGTGGCGATTGTCGACGTGGAAAAACCAGAGGCCCCCAAACTCGATCAAATGTTCAATGCGGGCGGCCAGCTCAACGATGTCAACGATGTGAAAATCGGAATGGTGGCGGCCAGCGCATTCGCGTTCGTGGCCGACGGTAAAAATGGCCTGCGCGTCCTCGAAATTGTTTCGCCTTGGGATGACCCGGCTCACTTTTCAGGGTTCAGCCCCCGGCCCGCTCCAAAGCTTATAGCGACGGCACGTACCCGCGGGCCTGCGCTGGCTATATCAAAAGGCATCGATCGTGACCGCGCGGTGGATGAATCCGGCAACCAGCTGGCGGTATTCGGCCGAAGGGGTGCCCGCCCCTTAAACGGCGCAGAAAGCCGCTCGTTGTACCTTCACAGCGGTGCCGGAGGCCCCTATGCCGTGGACGACCACGTCGAACCCAGCCTCAAGTCTCACGGTGAGACAAAGTCTGCCTCCGTGTGGATAACTCGATTCCTCGACTTTGTACTGCCCTAAACGATGCTTGAACTGGGGTTCCTGACGGAGCCCTCCTGGATGCTTCGCTTTAGCTTTGCCCAACGGTATCTGAAAGGAACAGCTCATCTTGCAGCATGGAACTATCCCAAAATGGCTCATCTCCCTTGGTTTGTATCGTTTACCACTAGGCAGCATCTAACCTAATGTTCATACTGCGTTCAATCTTTTTACGCATAGCACCTATCAGAATTATTCGTGACGCTGCCACTTGAAATAACGTTATCCTTGAAATGCAAGGCGGCTCCAGCAAATTAGGCTTAACCGCCGGTTCCCCAGTAAGAAGGAGTACTAGAACATGCAGAAACAGTATCTTTTGGCGAGTGATTTCGACCAAACCCTTAGTTTTAACGACTCAGGTGTGGTCCTGAGCGAACTGATCGGTTTTCACGGTTTCCATGACAAGGTTTCCGGCCTATCGCACATGAACCTGGTGCAGCAAGGCGCCGAACTAAGCTATCTGATTTTGCACGACCCGGAGTTCCGCCACGTACGCCGCTCGCACCTTATCGAGACTGGCAAGCGCATTCGCCTGAAGCACAATGTCGCGCTTTTTGCCCGCGCGCTGGACACCTTGGCGGAGGGCTACAATTTTCATTTCAACGTGATCTCCGCCGCGCCACAAGAGATTATCCAGTCCGCACTCGAGGGCATCGTTCCCGCGGATCACATTTTCGGCACTCGTTTTCGCTACAACGAAGAGACCGGCGAAGTAGATTCCATCATTCGTGCCACGGCTGGCTGGGGCAAAATTACAGTGTTGGAAGAAATTCGCGCTTCACTCGGAATCAGCCACGACAACATAATTTATATGGGCGACGGCAGCTCCGATCTCCCGGTCATGATGCACGTGAACCAACACGACGGTTTGACCATCGCAGTGTCCGAAGCGAAATTCATCACGCGTATCGCGCAGCGTACGGTGCTGAGCGACAACACCATGAGCGTGCTCGTTCCGGTGCTGGAGGAAGTGCTGCGCTGGGATTCCGTGAAAATTCGGCGCTTCTTTACCGCCAGCGGCTTGATGCTGCGTGAGTGGGATAAAACCCGCACCGACATGCTCACTATCCAGGAGTCAAACCAGGATGCGACGGCTTCGGCCGTCACTGCACATTAACGCCGGCTCTACAATTCCATAGCGGTTTCATAGCGCAACCCCACTGGGTCATCGGGACATAAAAATGTAAGTCTTTAGCCCGGACCAGCGGGCCTCTCCGTCGAAATTAATTTGTTAACCTTCTACGACACTATTTTGTCGTAGAATTCCCGCATTCAAATCTGTAGTCGGCGCATCCAATGCGTGCGCGAAGAATGGGGGCCGTAATTGTCTGCCACTGGAGCTGGAGTGACCGAGCCTAACCTCGACCTACTAAGTATCAATACCATCCGCACTTTATCGATGGACGCCGTACAAGCCGCCAATTCCGGTCATCCTGGCACGCCGATGGCGCTGGCTCCGGTGGCTTACACACTGTGGCAAGAATTTCTGCGTTACGACCCCAACGATCCGATATGGCCGGATCGCGATCGCTTCGTGCTTTCGAATGGGCACGCATCAATGCTTTTGTATTCACTGCTGCATCTTGCCCAAGTCAAAGCCGTCGATCCCGACGATAAAGTCTTGAACTCGCCGGCCCTTACCATCGACGACCTCAAAAAATTCCGCCAGATCGACAGCAAAACTCCCGGCCACCCGGAATACCGTTTGACCAGCGGAGTCGAAACGACCACCGGACCGCTGGGACAAGGCGTGGCCAACAGCGTGGGCATGGCCATGGCGCGATGGTGGCTGGCTTCGTATTTCAACAAGCCGCGATTCGAATTATTTAATTACAACGTGTACGCCATCTGCGGCGACGGCGACATGATGGAAGGAATTTCCGGCGAGGCGGCCTCGCTGGCCGGACATCATAAGCTGTCCAATCTTTGCTGGATCTACGACAACAATCACATCACCATCGAAGGCAACACCAGCCTGGCATTCAGCGAAGATGTAGCCACGCGTTTCAAGGGTTATAGCTGGAACGTAGAACATGTCACCGATGCCAATGACACCGTGGCAATGGCAAAGGCGCTCGATGTTTTTCGCAACACCGCCGACAAACCAATGCTGATTATCGTCGACAGCCACATTGGCTGGGGCGCCCCTCACCGCCAGGACACCAAGGAAGCTCACGGGGAAGCGCTGGGCGAGGAAGAAGTGGCGCTCACCAAAAAATTCTACGGCTGGCCGTCGGACGCAAAATTCCTGGTACCCGATGGCGTTTACGACCAATTCAAAAAAGGCATCGGCAAGCGTGGCGGCGAATTGCGCAACGCGTGGGTAAAACAATTTGACTCCTACAAGACTGAATTCCCGGCGCTCACCGAAGATTTAAACAAAATGCTGCACCACGCCTTGCCAGATGGCTGGGATAAGGGCATGCCGACTTTTCCCGCGGATGCCAAAGGCGTAGCTACGCGTGATTCTTCCAGCAAAGTTCTCAATGTGCTGGCAAAAAACGTGCCGTGGCTGATGGGCGGCGCCGCCGATCTGTATCCCTCCACAAAAACGCGTTTGACCTTTGATGGCGCGGGAGAATTCGAAGCCGCCACGCGCGACGGCCGCAACATGCATTTTGGCATTCGCGAGCACGCCATGGCGGCTATCTCCAACGGAATGGCACTGTGCAAGATTCGTACCTTTGCCTCCACGTTTTTTATTTTCACCGATTATTGCAAGCCCGCCATCCGCCTCAGCGCCATCATGGAATTGCCGGTGATCTACATCTTCACGCACGATTCCATCGGCGTAGGCGAAGACGGCCCCACGCATCAGCCCATCGAACAATTGATTACGCTGCGTGCCGTTCCCGGACTCGTCCTGCTGCGTCCCGCGGACGCCAACGAAGTAATCGAAGCCTGGCGTGTGATTATGCAATTAAAGAAAGAGCCCGCGGTATTGGTTCTCACTCGACAGGCATTGCCCACTATCGACCGCACCAAGTACGCGTCGGCTTCTGGTGTTGCAAAAGGCGCCTACATCCTGGCCGAGGCGCAAGGCGGCAAGCCCGAAGCGATCCTCATGGGCACCGGTAGCGAAGTTTCCTTGTGCCTGGCCGCCTATGAAACGCTCACCAGCGAGGGGATAAAAGTGCGAGTTGTAAGCATGCCGTCGTGGGATATTTTTGAGCATCAGTCGCGCGAATATCGCGACAGCGTGCTGCCGCCCGACGTCACCGCGCGAGTCTCGGTGGAACAAGCGTCCATTCTGGGCTGGGATCGTTACGTGGGTTCGAAGGGCAAAATCATCGGCATGCATACCTTTGGAGCCTCCGCGCCTTTGAAGGACCTGCAAAAGAAATTTGGTTTCCAACCCGACAAAGTCGTGGCAGCAGTGAAGGAAGTAATCGGAAAGTGAGCGGCAATGAAAATTGTCATCGGTTCTGACCACGCGGGATTCCAGTTAAAAGTTGCCATGGGTGACTTGCTGCGATCCATGAACCAGGAAGTTCTGGACGTCGGAGCGTTCAATGAAAATCCCTCCGATTATCCCGACTTTGCCGAGGCCGTCGGCCGAGCCATACTCGACCGCAAAGCTGAGCGTGGCGTCCTTATCTGCGGCAGCGGTGTCGGGGCCAGTGTAGCGGCCAATAAACTGACAGGCATACGCGCCGCGGTGTGTCACGACACCTACTCCGCGCATCAGGGCGTTGAGCACGATGACATGAACGTTTTGGTGTTCGGTTCGCGCATCATTGGCGTGAAGTTGGCGGAAGACCTGGTGAAGGCTTACCTCGCCGCCAAATTTACCAATGAAGATCGCCATGTCCGCCGTTTAGCCAAAGTGAAAGCTTTGGAATCGAAGTTTGCAGTGAGCAGCTCGGCCAGGTAAGCCGAAGCGGCCCAGAAGCGCCGCTGAAGCGAACGTTGCGCCGCAGGCGTACAATAAGAATTGAATTTGGAAGGAGAGTTACAAATGAGCACCTCAGTGAGAACTAGCGATACGGAAGTTAGCAAGAGCGGCAAGAATCCCCTGAAGGGACTTCTCGATTACGGCCAGTCGCCCTGGATGGACTATATCCGCAGAGACTTGCTCACCGATGGCGAGCTGCAAAGGCTGATACACGATGACGGGCTACGGGGCATGACCTCCAACCCCTCGATATTCGCGAAAGCCATTACCAGCAGCAAATTTTACTCCGATATTTTAGATTCGCCCGATGCCAAGAAGCTGAACGCCACACAACTTTACGAAAAAATCGCGGTGCGCGACGTCCAGGATGCCGCCGATGTTTTCCGGCCGGTCTACGACGAAAGCCGCCATCGCGACGGCTACGTCAGCCTGGAAGTATCCCCGACCCTGGCTCTCGAAATGCAAAAAACCCTCGATGAAGCGCGGCGGTTGTGGAAGATGGTAAATCGTCCCAACGTCATGATCAAAGTCCCGGGAACGAAAGAATGCATCCCGGCGATCCGGCAACTTCTTGAAGAAGGCATCAATATCAACATCACCCTGCTCTTCGCGCAATCCGCTTACGAACAGGTTGCTGAGGCCTTCATCGCGGCACTGGAAGCCCGCGCCGCCAAGAATCAGAACCTCGCGCACATCGCCAGCGTCGCAAGTTTCTTCGTCAGCCGCATCGATACCTTGGCGGACAGCCTGATGGACGAAAAATTAAAATCCGCTACCGACCCCAATCAAAAAGCTTTGCTCAACAGCCTGAAAGGAAAAGTGGCCATCGCCAACGCCAAAGTCACTTACAAAAAGTATCAGGAACTTTTCAGCGGACCGCGATGGAACGCTTTGAAGGCCAAGAACGCGCAGACGCAGCGGCTGCTATGGGCCAGCACCAGCACTAAGAACAAAGCCTACCGGGATGTCATTTATGTGGAGGAGTTGATTGGCGCCGACACCGTGGACACCATTCCTCCAGCGACCTTCGATGCCTTTCGCGACCACGGCAAATTGCGCCCTAGCCTGACGGAAAATGTCGACCAGGCTTTCAAAACCATGTCCGACCTCGAAAAGGCCGGCATCTCAATGAAGCAGATCACCGACAAGTTGCTCGTCGACGGCATAAAACTTTTTTCCGACGCTTTCACCGAGCTTCTGGAGGCCACCGGCAAGACCGCTGGTGTGCGCGCGTGAGTCTAAATCGGCAGACCTACAAGCTGCCGGGTTCTCTTTCCGGGCCTTTTGCCGCCGCACGAGACGATTGGAAAAAGAACGAAAAGGTCCGCCGCCTTTGGCAGTGCGACGCTTCTCTCTGGACCGGCACTGATGAAAACAAGTGGCTGGCCTGGCTGGGAATTACCGCCGAGCAACTCGCGCACCTTCCTGTTTTTCACGAAATTGCCGCGGACGTAAAACAGGCCGGATTCAAACACGCGCTCCTTCTGGGAATGGGCGGCTCCAGCCTGTGCCCGGAAGTACTGCGCATGACGTTTGGAAAAATCGCTGGGTATCCGGAGTTGCACGTCCTGGATTCCACCGATCCCGCGCAAATCAAAGCCATCGAAAGCAAAGTCGATCTCGCCAGCACGATATGCATTGTGTCCAGCAAATCCGGCAGCACCCTCGAACCCAACATTTACAAGCAATATTTCTTCGAGCGCGTGAAAGAAAAAGTCGGCGATGCGGAAGTTGGCAAACGCTTCATCGCCATTACTGATCCCGGCTCGAAACTGCAGGAAGTGGCCGAGCGCGATAAATTTCGCAAAATCTTCATGGGCGTTCCGGGCATTGGCGGCCGGTATTCCGCGCTCTCTAATTTCGGGATGATTCCCGCAGCCATCATGGGTATCGACGTCGCAAAGTTTCTAAATAACACTGCGGAAATGGTGAAGGCTTGCGGTGCGGCTGTCCCGGCGGATTCCAACCCCGGCGCGCTGCTCGGCATGGTTCTCGGCGTGGCGACGAATCATGGCCGCGACAAGGTGACCATTGCGGCCTCGCCTGGAATTTCCGATCTTGGCGCTTGGCTCGAACAACTGCTTGCTGAATCCACCGGCAAAGTCGGCAAAGGTATTATCCCCGTGGACCGTGAACCGCTCGCAAATCCCGATATCTATGGCAACGATCGCGTCTTCGCCTATCTGCGACTGGAAACCGCCCCGGATAAATCGCAGGACACCGCCATCGCGGCCCTCGAAGCCGCTGGCCATCCGGTGGTGCGCATCACTGTCGATAACATTTACAACCTTGGCCAGGAGTTTTTCCGTTGGGAAATTGCTACCGCCGTCGCGGGTTCCGTCATCGGCATCAACGCTTTCAACCAGCCGGATGTGGAAGCCAGCAAGATCGAAACGAAGAAATTAACCAGCCAATACGAAAAATCCGGCCAGTTGCCCGAAGAAAGTCCGTTCTTCGATGGCGACGGAATCAAACTGTACGCCGACGACAAAAATATCGAAGTCCTCAAAGGCAAGCCGCGGCTTGCGGAAGTGTTGAAAGCCCATCTTAGCCGTCTGCGCGCCGGCGATTACTTCGCAGTGCTTGGCTACATCACCATGAATGACGCCAACGAGAAAGCCATGCAAGCCATACGCCTTGCCGTTCGCGACCGCAAAAAAGTCGCCACAGTGCTCGGTTTTGGTCCGCGCTTCCTGCATTCCACCGGACAGGCTTACAAGGGCGGCCCCAACAGTGGCGTTTTTCTGCAGATCACTTGCGACGACGCTATCGATCTCCCTGTTCCAGGGCAAAAATATTCTTTTGGCGTTGTAAAAGCCGCGCAAGCGCGTGGCGATTTCGCGGTGTTGGCCGAACGCGGGCGCCGCGCATTGCGTGTGCATCTCGGCAAAGACGTGGCCGCCGGCCTGGCCACCTTAACGAAAGCGGTGAAGCAGGCTATCGCCTAGTTGAACAATTTTTCAGTGTTTCAGGTAAATATTGCGGAGGGCGAGAAGATGCAGCTTGGCATGATCGGGCTCGGAAGAATGGGCGGCAACATGGTGCTCCGCCTGGTGAAAAACGGCCACCAGTGCGTGGTGTATGACCGGACCCCCGAAACTGTAAAGAAATTCGCCAGCGACGGCGCGACCGGCAGCAACTCCCTCGATGACTTTATAAAAAAGTTGCAGAAGCCTCGCGCCATCTGGCTCATGGTCCCCGCCGGGGTGGTCGATGCCACCCTTCGTGATCTCGTCCCCCAGCTCGAAAAGGACGACATCCTCATCGACGGCGGAAACTCCTACTACATCGATGACATCCGCCGCGCAAAAGAATTATCCGCGAAGGGCCTGCACTACGTTGATGTTGGCACCAGCGGCGGCGTCTGGGGCTTGGAGCGCGGCTATTGCCAGATGATTGGCGGCGAAAATGACGTCGTGAAGCATCTCGATCCTATTTTCAAAACGCTGGCGCCTGGCCGTGGAAATATTGATCGCACTCCCGGCCGGGAAAAAGCCACCGGGACCGCTGAAGAAGGCTATTTGCATTGCGGTCCATCGGGCGCCGGCCACTTCGTGAAAATGGTTCACAACGGAATCGAGTACGGCTTGATGGCTGCCTACGCCGAAGGTCTCAATATTTTAAAGCACGCCAACGTCGGCAAATCACATCGCGAAACAGACGCCGAAACCGCTCCGTTGCGTGACCCCAGCCACTACCAATACGACTTCAATCTTGCGGATGTAACGGAACTTTGGCGCCGCGGCAGCGTGGTGGCTTCCTGGCTGCTCGATCTGACTGCCATTTCGCTTTTGGATAAACCCAACCTCGAAGGTTTTTCAGGACGCGTCTCAGATTCCGGAGAAGGCCGCTGGACCATCATGGCAGCGATCGAGTCCACCACCCCGGCTCCGGTACTCAGCGCGGCGCTCTATCAGCGCTTTTCGTCACAAGGCGAAGATGAGTTTGCCGGGAAGATTTTGTCCGCCATGCGATATCAGTTCGGCGGACACCTTGAGAAAAAAGCAGCGAAATAAGATTTTGAAGTCTTGGCAGTAATCGCAAACCAAAGGCAGGTCCCTCGTTCATGAGCCTGAATCATCTGGATCCGAATCCCGTAGGAGCGCCCTGCGTCATGGTCATCTTTGGCGCGAGCGGCGACTTGACCAAGCGAAAATTAATTCCCGCGCTCTGCAATCTGGCCAGCGACGGCCTGCTCTCCAAGCAATTCGCCATCGTTGGTTTTGCTGCCAATGACTTCACCACCGAAACATTTCGCAAAATGTTGACGGACGAGATTCCCAAATATGCGGCTTCGCCCATCGATCAGAAACTCTGGAACTGGTTTACCGAGCGAATCTACTATGTGAAGGCCGATTTCCAGGACCCCCAGGCTTACCAACGCCTCAAGGAACAAATCGACCAAGCTGCTAAAGAGCACAATACGCTGGGTAATAAATTTTTCTATCTCGCGGTGGCGCCCAGGTTTTTCTCACCCATCGCCAAACGCCTTGGCGAAGCCGGACTCACCAAGGAAGAAGACGGGCATTGGGCTCGGGTGATCGTCGAAAAACCCTTCGGCCACGACCTCGAATCCGCAAGACAACTTAACCAGGACCTGAAACAAGTCCTCACCGAGAACCAGATTTACCGCATTGATCATTATCTCGGTAAAGAGACCGTTCAGAATTTGATGGTCTTCCGTTTCTCCAATAACATCATCGAGCCGCTGTGGAATCGCAACTACGTCGATCACGTGCAAATCACCGCTGCGGAAACCGTTGGCGTGGAGCATCGCGGCGGCTTCTACGAAACTGCCGGCGCGCTTCGCGACATGGTGCCCAATCACCTTTTTCAGTTACTCACCATGACCGCCATGGAGCCGCCGATTTCCTTTGACGCTGATGAAGTTCGCAACAAACAAGCCGAAGTCCTTCACGCTATTCAACCGTTCGGTCCGGAGGAAGTGCTGACCTGCATGGTTCGCGGCCAATACGGCGAAGGCTCCGTTGACGGCCAGCGGGTCGTCGGCTATCGCAGCGAACCGGATGTGGCACGCGATTCAAATACCGAAACGTTCGTGGCCTTGAAGCTCCAGATCGATAATTGGCGCTGGGCCGGCGTGCCCTTTTATTTGCGCACCGGCAAGCGCCTGGCGCAACGCGAAACCGAAGTCGTGATTCAATTCCGGCGCACGCCTTTCGTTCTATTCCGCAATACCAGCGTGCGTAATCTGGAAACCAACCGGTTGGTCGTTCACATTCAACCTGACGAAGGTATCTCTCTCAGTTTCGGCGCCAAAGTTCCCGGCTCCATAATGAAGCTAGGACTCGTCAATATGGACTTCGATTACGCCACTTATTTCGGAACGGAACACAGCACCGGTTACGAGCGCCTGTTGCGCGATTGTATGGTTGGCGACGCCACGCTCTTCCAACGTGCCGACATGGTGGAAGCCGGTTGGAATGTCATTCAACCTATCTTGGATGTCTGGCACGCCTTGCCACCGCGTGATTTTCCTAACTACACCGCGGGATCCTGGGGCCCTCATGAAGCCAAGGAGTTGCTGGAACGCGATGGCCGTGAGTGGCACAACGCCGGCAACGAAGGGCTTGGCCGGCGCAACCGCACCACCGATGGTGCTATCCCGATTGACCGTGTAGGAATCGCCTGATGCCAGCCGCCGCAAAACAACGCGAAGTTTATATTCTGAAGGACAACCCTGCCATCGCCAGACGCGCCGCGGAAGAATTTGTAAAGATCGCGCAATCCGCCGTTAAGGATCGCGGATCTTTCTCGGTGGCGTTGTCTGGCGGATCGACTCCGAAATTGCTTTACTCTTTGTTAGCCACCGACCCCGAACTTCGCGCCAAAGTTCCATGGGATAAAATGCATTTGTTCTTCGGCGATGAACGCCATGTCGGACGTGACGATCCGCAAAGTAATTTCAAGATGGCTTCGGAAACCATGATTACGAAAGCTCCGCTGAAACCGGAGCAAATTCATCGCATGAAGGGCGAATATCCCGACCCCGAGCGCGCCGCCAAAGAGTACGAACAAGACTTACGCACGTATTTCCATCTCAAAGACGCGGAATTGCCGCGATTGGATCTGGTTTTAGCGGGCATGGGCGACGAAGGTCACACCCTCTCGCTCTTTCCGGGAACCAAAGCGTTGCACGCTCAGGGTCGCACCGTAGTTCACAACTGGGTCGGTAAACTATATACCGAGCGCATCACCTTCACCGCCCCCGCAGCTAACAATGCGGAGATGATTCTCTTTATGGTCGCAGGAAAAGAAAAGGCGTTGGCGCTCAAAGGCGTGCTCGAAGGCCCTTACGAGCCAGAACAGTTGCCGGCACAACTGTTGCAGCCCACCAACGGCAAATTACTGTGGCTGGTCGACCAAGCCGCAGGCAGTATGCTCACTAACGCTATTCGAGAATAGAGGAGAAACACATGGCCACCAGCACAAGCACCGGGAAAATCGAAACCTATTTGGGAGCCAAGGCGGAATTTCTCTTGGGCTTCAATTCCCCCAAAATTTCAAAAGATCGTTTGCATTTGCCTGGACCCGATTTTGTCGACCGTATCTGGGCAATTTCGGATCGCAATATTCGGGTGCTTACCAATTTGCAGCGCATGTTCGGGCGCGGCCGCTTGGCGAATACGGGTTATCTTTCGATTCTGCCTGTCGACCAGGGCATCGAGCATTCCGCCGGCGCGAGCTTCGCGAAAAATCCCGACTATTTCGACGCCGAAAATATCGTCAAGCTGGCCATGGAAGGCAACTGCAACGCGGTAGCCTCTACCTTCGGCGTGCTGGGCGCCGTGGCGCGCAAGTATGCGCACAAAATTCCCTTCATCGTAAAAATGAATCATAACGAGTTGCTGACTTATCCCAACAAAGCCGATCAGATTTTCTTTGGCACCGTGAAAGAGGCGCACGACATGGGCGCCGCGGCCGTGGGCGCCACTATTTATTTTGGCTCGGAACAAAGCGGACGCCAGATCGTGGAGGTAAGCCAGGCCTTCGCCGCCGCACACGAGCTAGGCATGGCCACCGTTTTGTGGTGCTACCTCCGCAACAACGCCTTTAAAAAAGATAAGGACTATCACCTCTCCGCCGATCTTACCGGCCAAGCCAACCATCTGGGCGTAACCATTCAAGCGGACATCATCAAGCAAAAGCTGCCCGAAAATAATGGCGGCTACCAGGCGCTGAACATGGGCGATTCCAGTTACGGAAAATTTGATAAGCGCATCTACACCGAACTTTCCAGCGATCATCCTATCGATCTCTGCCGCTACCAGGTGGCCAACTGCTTCATGGGCCGCTCCGGCCTGATCAACAGTGGCGGCGCTTCCGGTGCGAATGACTTTGAAGAGGCAGTGACCACCGCGGTTATCAATAAGCGCGCCGGCGGCACGGGGCTTATCTCCGGCCGAAAAGCGTTCCAACGCCCGATGAAAGAGGGCGTGCAATTGTTGAACGCCATTCAGGACGTTTATCTGAGCTCGGAAGTTACCGTCGCGTAAGCGATTGGCGCTGGTAGCGATCAATTATTGGAAAAATAATTAATCGTTCGGTCGCCGCGATCATCAAACGTTTCGGTACCGCCGGAGAATTACTTCGCGGCAATTTGTTTTCTATGAATAGTCCGTTCCCCATATCGCGCAAATAACCGGAGGTGAAATGTCCAATCGCCTGCAAGGCAAAGTAGTAGCCATTACCGGAGGCAATCAAGGAATTGGATTGGGTATCGCGCAGCGTTTTGTCCAGGAGGGCGCCGCCGTTTCCATCTGTTATCTCTCCGACAAGCCCGGCACGGAAAAAGTTGTCGAGGGCCTTCGCGCCAACGGGGCTAAAGCCATCGCCGTGCAAGCGGATGTCTCCAAGCTTGCCGACGGCCAGCGCTTTGTCGAAGAAACTGCGAGCCAGCTTGGCGAAATCGATGTGCTCATCAACAATGCCGGCGTGGAGAAGCGCGCTGAATTCTGGGAAGTTACGGAAGCCGATTACGATTTCGTTTTGAATGTAAATCTAAAAGGTTTGTTCTTCATCACCCAAGCCTTCGTAAAACATCAGATGAAGGCCAAGGCTGGCGGCAAAATCATTAACCTGAGCTCCGTTCACGAAGAGCTGCCATTCCCTCACTTTGCCACCTACTGCGCCAGCAAAGGCGGCGTCAAAATGTTGACCCGCGACCTTTCTATTGAGCTGGCCCCGCTGGGCATCACGATAAATTCCATTGCGCCAGGCGCAATCGAAACGCCGATCAATAAGGCGCTGTTGAACGACCCGGTAAAGCTGAGTGCTTTGCTCGAAAATATTCCCCTCAAGCGTCTTGGTGAGCCGAGCGACGTCGCCTCTGTCGCGGTTTTTCTGGCCTCCGACGAATCCAGCTATATCACCGGCACTACAATTTTCGTTGATGGCGGCTTGCTCTGGAATTATCAGGAGCAGTGACGCTCGCGAGGACCGCATGACCAATCCAAATCCTCAAAAACCGGTACGCCTGGTTATCGCTGATGTTGACGGCACACTGGTGACTCAAGAAAAAATCCTGACGCAGCGCGCCATTCAATCCGTCATGGCCTTGCGTGCCGCAGGCATCAAGTTCGCCGTAACCAGCGGCCGTCCTCCGCGCGGCATGGCCATGCTGATTGATCCGCTCAAAATCGATGAGCCGCTGGCCGCTTTCAATGGCGGAGTGATTACCAAGCCCGATCTGACCACCATCGTGCGCGAAAATTTCCTGCCGCGCGCCATGGTGGAAAAAGTGATTCAGATAATTCTCGATCACAAGCTGGACGTCTGGATTTATACCGGGCGCGACTGGTATGTGCGCGATGTCAATGCGCCGCACGTGGCGCGTGAACAGTGGACGGTAAAATTCGCGCCCGTTGTGGTGCCCGGCTTTGACAACCTGCTGGAAAACGTTGCGAAAGTCGTGGGCGTCAGCGACGACCTGGAAGCGGTGCAACGCTGCGAGAAAGACACCCAGGAAGCCTGTGGCAATCGGGCCTCCGCCGCGCGCTCGCAGCCGTATTACCTGGATGTGACCCATCCCAAAGCTAATAAAGGCGAGGTGGTGCTGGCGATGTCCGAGCTTTTGAATACGCCGGTGGATCAAATCGCTACCATCGGCGACATGCCCAACGATGTGTTGATGTTTCGTAAAAGCGGCATCAGCATCGCCATGGGCAATGCCAGCCCGGAAGTGCAGAAATCCGCGACTTACGTCACCGCTCCAAATGAACAGGAAGGTTTTGCCGAAGCGATGGAAAAATTCGTACTGCAAAAACGTGCTGCTAATTAAGCACGTGCGAGTTTTGCGCCCGTGGCGGCTTGCAAAAGCTTTCTGACGTTTTCACCGATATTCCCGCTGCCAAAAACGGCATTCCCCGCCACCAGCAGCTCCGCTCCCGCGCGCACCACATCCGCAACCGTATCCCGCGCGATGCCGCCATCCACTTCGATTCTGAAATTGAGCCCGAGCTTTGCGCGCGTGTTGGCGAGTCCCTCAATCTTGCGAAGCGCTCCCCGAATAAATTTCTGCCCGCCAAAACCCGGATTCACAGACATCACCAGCACGTGGTGAACGATGTCCAAAACTTCATCCAGCATCTCTACCGGCGTGGCTGGATTGATCACCACCCCTGGCCGGCAGCCATGCACGTCGATGAGATGCAGCGTGCGGTCCAGATGCACGCAAGCTTCCTGGTGTACCGAGATCCAGGTCGCTCCTGCTTCCGCGAAAGCCGGAATCAATTCGTCCGGCCTTTCAATCATCAAGTGGCAATCAAAAATTACGTCCGGAAGCGCCGCTCGCAGTGACTTAACCACCGGCGGCCCAATGGTGATATTTGGCACGAAATGGCCGTCCATCACGTCAACGTGCAACAACGTGCCGCCCGCATCCAGCGCAGCCTTGGCTTCCACGGCAAGCTGCGCGAAATTCGCGGACAATATTGACGGGGCTAGTTCAATCTTAGGCAACGCAGCGCTCCTGCAGCACTTCTCCAAAGATTATACGCAACTCTACCAAGCTATCGTGCAACGCGTCCTGCTGCTTTCCTGCGCCATCTCCAAAATTCGCATTACATCCAAGGCGTGTTCAGGAGTCACCGCCAGCGTCGCGCGGCCCAGAATCGCATCGCGCACGTTGGCGTAGTAATCGCGGTAATCGCTCGTTGCAGACGGCACGCTGCGTTTCGTAACTACGTCGTTCTCCATAGTAGTGAGGACTCCCCAGTCTTCTTGAGGCTCGCCACCCCACGGCCCACTTTCAGGAACATATCCACGCCGCAAATTTATTTCTTGAGGATCGAAGGTCTGCTTAACAAATGATCCGCGAGTGCCGTGCAACACAAATCTTGGGCGCGGCGCGACAGCCAGCATCGTCGAACGAAGCACCGAACGCATCCCTGCGGAGTAATGCAGCATCACGTCGAAGGAATCATCGACCACCGCTACAGCGCGTTCCATCCGGATATCCGCAGTTACCGCTCCGGGCAGCCCGAATAGCAACAGCGCATGATCGATCAAATGTGGCGCGATGTCGAAAAAGATTCCACTGCCCGGCCCAACGCGTTCGCGCCACGCTCCCGGCTTCAAATCAGGCCGAAAACGATCATAACTTGTTTCGAAGCGAACAATTCGCCCAAGGGTCACGTCCGCAACAATCTCTCGAATGGCTTGGAAATCTCCGTCGTATCGCCGGTTTTGATAAACAGTAATCAATCTTCCAGATTCACTCGCCAGCTCAACTAACTCCTCGGCTTCTTTCAATGTCGTTGCGAACGGTTTGTCCACCACTACGTCGCGTCCAGCCTCCAGGCATTGCCGGGCAATCGGCGCATGAGTGTCGTTCGGCGTAGCGATTACCACAAGTCGAATGTCGCGGATATCCAGAAGTTCCTGAACGCTACGCATCACTCGAACGTCGGGATATTTTTCAGCCGCTTCGTTTCCATGGCGTTGCACAATCGCAGCCAGCCGCAATCCAGGCGTGGCGCGAATCACTTGAGCATGAAATGCCCGCCCCGCTAAACCAAATCCGATCACGCCGACATCAATCATGGAATTTTCATCCCAGCACAAATTTTACTTCACGAACTCTTAATTCCTGTAAGGCGTTGGTGGAAATGAAAAGGACGCCGGACCGCCCCGCAGAGCTACTGTCTCATTGCCCACGGCCGTAACCTCGCGCAAAATGACAGCGCACATGTTGCCCGCCCCCACTACCCAAGAAGCCCGCCACCTCAAGATCGTCCAGGCAGCGCTATTCGGAGGCTTCGTAATCAGCGGCATGATCGCCACAATACTCGGCCCCAGCCTTCCAACTTTCATCGCGCGCTGGGCTCTTGACGATACGCAAGCAGGCTTATTCTTTACCACGCAATTCACGGGATCGCTGCTGGGGGTATTGCTCACCAGCGCGATTCTCTCCACACGCGGCTATCGAGACGCACTGGTGCTGGGCTTCTTTCTCATGGCCGCGGGAGTTACCGGTCTGAACAGCGCCAGCCCATACATCGCGTTGCTAGCTACCGGGTTGTATGGCTTCGGTTTCGGAATAGCCATTCCGGCGACCAATCTGTGCATCGCTGAAATTTCCGGGGCGCGACGTGCGGCGGCGCTAAATTTAGTAAACATGGCTTGGGGAATCGGCGCCATCGCTTGCCCGGTTCTGCTGTTGGCCGGACTTAGAGCTGATCGTTACACTGCAGTTTTGCTTTCCATAGCCGCCTGCGCGCTGCTTCTAAGCATTTTCTTTGCGAGCATGAAATTCGCGGGCCTGTCTTCAAAATCTCCAAGGACTGCGACAGCGGAACCAAAAAACAATCCGCCACATCCCATTCACGTTCCGGTAGCGCTAGCCCTGCTCTTTTATTTATACATCGGCACCGAGAACGCTGTCTCCGGATGGGCAGCCGAGCAGGCCCATCGAGTGGGTACGGGGAATGCTTCCGCCGTCATGCCCATGTTTTTCTGGGCCGGGCTGTTATCTGGCCGCGGAATTTCCGCATTGATTCTTACTAAGGTGAAAGAAAGCTTACTGCTGATTACCGGCTTGATGATCTCGGCGGTGGGAACGACGTCGTTGTTGCTCGCTACCACGCGCTCGGAAGTAATTCTCGCCGTGGTGCTGGCTGGCTTTGGCCTCGCCGGCGTTTATCCCATTTTTATTTCCTGGCTTTCCAAATGGTATGGCGAACGGGCCCGCCGGCTGGGTGGCGTGATGTTTTCGATGGCGGCGGTGGGTGGTGCGACAATGCCCTGGCTGGTGGGATTTATTTCGCAACACGCCAATAGTTTGCGCGTGGGTTTGCTGGTCCCCCTCGGTGGCTGCACCGCTATGATCGCGCTCGTCGCCGTATTGCGCCGCCGCATCCTCGCCTGAGGTATTCTTTCTCGGTGCAGCCCGTGCAGAAGCTCTCCTCCCGACGCTCGCCGACCACCGGCCTGCTTTTCGGCTTGATCATTACGCTGGCCGCCGTGCTGGCTTACGCGTCCTACATCACCGTGCAGCTTTCCGGTTTGCGCCGCCTACAGAGCGAAATGGTCGACCGTAATCGCAAAGATTCCCTGGAACTTCTGCGCATTCAGAATGATTTGAATTCCATCGCGCTCGCCATGCGCGACATGCTTGACGCCGCCGAGCCTTATCCTCTCACCGCTTGGTCCGCGCAGTTCGATCGCATTCATGCCGATCTGGACGCCGCACTAAAACTCGAAGAAAAATTTGCCGGCGCCAACCGCACTCCTGAGCAACGCCTCTATCTTGACCAGTCGCTGGCGCAATTCTGGGATGCGGTGAACCGCATGTTTGCTTTAGCCACTGTTGCCCAAGAAGCTGAGGCACGCGAGCAAATCCGCCTGACACTTCAGGCCCGCCAGCAGGCCTTGAGTACCGCCGTATCGCGCTTGCTCGTCGAAAATAACGAAGGCGAGGAACAAGCCGCTGCACGCATCGCACATATCTACGACAGCGTCCAACGCCAGCTATATCTTTTTCTTGGCGCCACGCTGATTGCCATCGTGCTCACCAGCCTTTACCTCATTCGCGCCAACCGCCAGATTTTCGCGCGGCTCGCCGAGCTCTCGGAGCAGCGCAGCGATCTCGCTCAGAAATTAATTTCCACGCAGGAATCTACGCTGCGCCACATCTCCCGAGAATTGCATGACGAGTTTGGACAGGTCCTCACCGCCATCGGCGCCATGCTGGGACGCGCCGGAAATCAGGCCCCCGAAGGTTCGCCGTTACGCGCTGACCTTCAGGAAGTCCGCGAAATTGCCCAATCCACCCTGAATAACATTCGAAGCCTTTCACAGGCGCTGCATCCCGTTTTGCTCGAAGAAGCCGGGCTCGAGAGCACCCTCGACTGGTATATTCCTACGGTGGAGCGCCAAACCGGCATTCGTTTGCACTACGAAAAATCCGGCCAGTCGTTTCCCGTAGATACTAGTGCTGGCGTTCATCTTTATCGCATCGTTCAGGAAGCGCTTAACAACGTGAGCCGTCACGCCGGTGTTACCGAAGCGTGGGTTCGTCTTAAATTTCAGCAGCATACTCTTGAGCTGGAAGTGCAAGACCACGGCAAAGGATTCACCGGCCCGAACACCTCAAATGGAGATACTCCCCGGGGCATCGGATTAGTGGGCATGCGTGAGCGTGCCGAACTAATCGGTGCAACTCTGGAAATCTCGCATCCTACGCAGGGAGGAACATTGCTTCGTGTGAAAATTCCTCAGGATAAATTGCAACCTCATGCCGCGTAAAATTACCGTTTTGCTGGTCGACGATCATGCCCTGGTGCGACGCGGTTTCCGCCGCATGCTGGAAGACGATCCGGAAATCTCCGTCGTTGCAGAAGCCAGCGACGGCCCCGAAGCCGTTCGACTAGCGCTCGAATTGCGTCCACAGGTAATCGTGATGGACTGCGCCCTTCCCGAATTCAATGGCATCGAAGCCACTCGGCGGATTCGCAAGGAATTTCCTGCGGTGGAAATTTTGATGTTGAGCATGCACTCTGAAGACACTCTGGTTCGCCAGGCGCTCGACGCCGGCGCGCGTGGATATATTTTAAAAAATGCCATGGAACTTGATCTGGCGAGCGCCGTCAAAACTGTCGCGATAGGCAAAGCGGTTCTGGACCCCCAAGTTTCCAAACCGGCGTCGCTCAAGGGCGAACGAGGCTCTGGCCTCACTACCCGCGAACTGGAAATTCTTCAGCACATCGTGGCGGGCAAATCCAACAAGGAAATTGCCGTCGATTTGAATCTCAGCTCCAACACCGTAGCGGTGCATCGCGCCAACATCATGGACGCCCTGGGCATTCACAAAACCGCTGAATTGGTGGTGTACGCCATTCGCAATGGGCTGGCCAACCTTCCATGAAGCTTGGCGACGATGGGTGGGCTTACATGAAGCGTCGCCAGTTTGTTGCCGCAGCAGGCGGCTTGGCTCTTAACGCCTCCTTCGCGCCGAACAATTTTCTTGGTGGGCTTTTTGGCACGCCGCCCGCGCCGCTCGGATTCAGCTTCACCGACGTAACCACCGCGGTAGGAATCCAGTTTCAGCACAATAGCGGCGCCTTCGGCGGAAAATTTCTGCCCGAAACCTTAGGCTCTGGTTGTGCATTTCTCGACTACGACAACGACGGCTGGCAAGACGTTCTGCTGGTAAATGGCATGGATTGGCCCGGCCACAAGCACCAGAAATCGACTCTCCGTTTGTACCGCAACAATGGCAACGGAACTTTCACTGACGTTACTCGCGCCGCCGGCCTGGATATCGAAATGTACGGCATGGGAGTCGCTATCGGCGATTACAACAACGATGGCTTCCCGGATATTTTTATCAGCTGCGTCGGCCAGAGTCATCTCTTCCGCAACAATGGCGACGGCAAATTCACGGACGTTACCCGCGCTGCCGGATTTCTGAACCGCGAAGGTTTCAGCACCTCCGCCTTGTGGATCGATTACGACCGCGATGGCCTGCTGGACTTATTTGTATGCAACTACGTGCGCTGGTCGCCCGAGCACGATGTGTTTTGCAGCCTCGACGGCACTCATAAATCCTACTGTACTCCGGAAGCCTATCGCGGCAACACCTGCTGGCTCTTTCACAATCGTGGTGATGGCACCTTCGAAGATGTCACCGCCACGAGCGGAGTCTTCGATAGCAGTTCCAAATCTCTCGGTGTAGCCATGTTTGATTACGATCAGGACGGCTGGCCCGACCTGCTGGTAGCCAACGATACGCAGCCAAATAAGCTCTACCGCAATTTGCGTAATGGAAAATTCAAAGATGTCGCCGTGGAAGCCGGACTGGCATTCAGCACCGAAGGCAAGGCCCGCGCTGGAATGGGCGTGGATACTGGCGATTTCGAAAATTCCGGCCGGCCCGGCGTGGCCATCACCAATTTTGACAACGAAATGATAGGTTTGTATCGCGCTGTCTCGGCCACCGCCTACGACGACATCTCACAAGCAAGTGGCGTCGGCGGCCCTTCTAAAAGCACTCTGGGCTTCGGCTGTACTTTCCTGGATGTGAATCTTGACGGCTCGCTCGATCTCGCGGTGGCCAACGGCCACATCGACGAAACGGTGCGCAACATTCGCGGCAATGTCGGCTACGCGCAGCCTCCACAGTTGTTCCTCAATAGCGGCAACGGGAAATTTCAAGATGTCGCCGCCGAAGTGGGTGGTGGATTCGAGAAACCTAAAGTGGGACGCGGCTTGGCTTACGGAGACTTTGACGGTGACGGCGATCTTGACGTTCTCATGACCACCAACAACGGTCCCGCGTATCTGTTTCGCAACGATCAATCGTCAGGCAATCGCAGCGTCCGCTTTCGCCTCGTCGGCACGAAATCGAATCGCGATGCCATCGGCGCTTGCGTGCGCATTTTCTACAACGGCCAAAATCAAACGCGCCTGGTGCACGGCGGTTCCAGCTATCTTTCGCAGTCCGAGTTGCCAGTCACTTTTGGTCTCGGCAAACGCGACAAAATTGATCGCGTCACTATCGATTGGCCCAGCGGCAAAAACGAAGAATTCAAGAATCTCGCCGCAGGCCGCTACGAATGCACGGAATCCAAAGGCCTAAAACCTGCACCCGGCTAAGCGGCCTCGAAGTTTGTTTCCCCGAGCGTTGTAAGCCATAACAATTCCTGGCGAGGATTTAGAATTCACCGAGTTTTCGATAGCGACCTCAACTGTCCATGTATTGCGCTTCACCGTTGCCAAAAGACCAGTTCTCCCACGACGTTTCCACCAGAACGATCATGAGTTCCCGCGGCGGTAATCCTGGAGACTCCGCTAGGTTTTCAGCGATGCGTTTGAACAGTTTTCGCTTTTGCTGCGGCTTGCGGCCAATGCTCAATATGATCTGCACCAGCACGAAGCGATCGGAGCGATGCACGCCGAGATATCCCGGATCGTAAATCAAATCAGACGCGGAATGCTCGCTGATCACCTGGAAATGATCGCTCGCGGGGACCGCAATTGTTTCAACTAACGCGCGGTGAACACCCTCTCCTAAAGCTTTGCGATATTCGGGCGAAGTTCCCGCGCGAAGGAAGATGCGTACGAAAGGCATAAGTGTTTCTCCTTTTCATTTCGATGAGGATGGACACGAAGCGTTACAGCAAGGAAGATTCAAGTGCTAGTCAATTTGGTCTGCCGTCCCTTGCGAATCTCCGCACCGAATAATTATGCGGGAATTCGCGCCAATTCATGGACGGCTCGATAAGCCTGGTCCATCGCTTGATCCGTGTAAGCCGCAGCGGCGGCGTCAGCGTTGGCGATAGTGATTCTGCCAAATGGTTTGCGTCCAATTTCGCAAGGCGATTGGCCCGGCGCCCAATCCGGATCGAACAGCGGATTGTATTCATAGGCATAACCGTGCGGCCAGCGATTAACGGTGATGGCATCGATGTCCCGGGCCGGATCGAAACCGCCCGCACCCAGCACACGATAAAGTTGATCGCGAAGTTTGCGTTCGAAAGTGGCGAACGGTGTCACCAGCAGCTCTGCCCTGCCCACCTTATGCTGTTCCCGTTCCGGAAGTCCCGGGGCACACGGGGTTTTCGTCAGCCGCACCAGGATAGGCTCTTCCGGTGACAAGGGAGCCTTGTAGTCGCCAATGGTCACGGCATTATCCAGCGAGACGTGAGTGTGATACATGCCCGGACAAGACACGTGATAGACCCCCAGTTTCTCGAAGGCCTTCCAATTCTTGATGGCGACCGAGGTGTACACCAACGGCACTTTTGTCCCGTAAAGCAAGGCATCCTTTTGCGTTTGCGGCAGCTCCGGACATACATAGGGAATTACCGTATTCCAGCAGGCCATCACCACACCTTTGCCACGCACGGAATAAAGTTTTCCTTCGCGCGAATAGCTGACTTCCACTTCCCGCGCTGACGACACATCTCCAACATGGCGAGCATGTACCACCGTGCTGTTTAAGCGGATGCGCACCATCGAACTGGATTGATCCAGCTTGCTGTAGTCCGTCTTGGCGGTAACAATATCCTCGGCTGTTTTTCCGCCAATTGAACCAGGAATCAAAACCCGAACTAACATGCGCGCGATCGAAGCGTTGCCATCCGGGTAATGAAATTCATAATCGGGTTTGGGAGTGGCGAAACCTCGCGCCGTAAAGCCCATTCGTGGATGCGGCCCCGGCGCCAGGTTCAACCCTGCGAATCCAGGACTGCGGAGTACCCAGCAATCTAGCGCGCTGACCGCATCAATGCCCACACCATAGAGGCCTTGCGTCTGCACCTGATAAACGGGGACAACCCCTGGATCAACCTTCACCACCTTCAGCAAATAGTCTTTGTAACTCATGCGCGACAGGCGGTCTTTCTTTTCGTCGGAGGAAAGTCCCGGGAAAAAATCGACAGTCGTTTCATTTAAACGTAAAAAATCGCGCCTGGCATTTTCCGACAACGGAGTCTTCTGAACGAAGTCACTGAGATTGCCGGCGCCATTACGGTTGCGGCGGCCCGGCCCTCCGGGTACAAACTTGTCGGAGCCAAATGTCTCCTTGTCAAAAAAGTAAGCACTCTGCAGATTCTTGTACCCGTCTTTGACGTCGCACTTTTCCGCCAGCGCCACTGGGTCAATCTGCAGGTCGGCCATCAATCTAGCAGCCTCTTTGCTGTACGGGAACGGCGACTCAATCGCCCACGTTCCGCCATTGGCAAGCAGCAACCGCCCACCCGGACGAAACTCATTGCGCTTGGCATGACCGCCAAAATCATCGTGGTTTTCAAGAATTAAAATTCGCGCGGACGGATTTTGCTGGCGGTAAAAATATGCGGCCGCCAGCCCGCTCAAGCCGCCGCCCACCACGATCAAGTCGTAGACTTCGTCAATGCTCTTCGGTTGGCCGGCTTTTTTCCAGAAATTTCCATCCCGCAACGCATGCGCAGCTTCATAAGATCCGTCCGTGCTACCACGCATGCCTGTAAGCGCTGGGGGATAGTAACCCGGGCGGTCTTGAGCGAATGCCTCAGCAGTTTCGGCGGCCAGCTCTAATCCAGGTAGAGCCGACGTAATTGCCCCACCAATGGCAATACGCACACCATCCAAAAAATCCCGTCGCGTAATGCGTCGATCCATCCCCAATTGCCGATCGCTCTTGTTCATCTGGTCTCCAGGCAGTTCGTCTATTTCGACCGCAAGTCCAGAGAGTAATTATCACGCGAGCTCACGAGCCGTCCACTGTGCCCCTTAAACTCGGCCTATCCTAGTGTTTTTGCATTATTGCCAGCAATTCGCGCTCGCCTTATAACTTTTCTATAGGACACCCCGCTTCTCGGTCGGCACTTGGCTGGCTCGGAAGCACCCCCAAATGCACCGCGGCCGGATGATCGAAGCCATCCGGCCGATTTTTTTATATGCTGAGTCGTGAGCGGCACCGCTAATTCCCGCTGGAGACCATATGACCTGGATCAAGACTGTTCGAATGGACGAAGACGAGCGCGTCAAAAACGCGATGGAATCCCAGCGCAAACTTTACCCCATCGAATACGCCACCCCGGTCGCGGCCGTCGACGGCGCGGGTGAAGCAGCGGGCATAGTCGCTTCTCACACCTTGCTGCCCGACGCTCTCTTCCATGCCTTCAGCACATATGGCGTTTTGCTGTCTCCCGATTTGCCGCTGTCGCGCCACCAGCACGAGATGATCGCTACCATGGTGTCGGTCACTAACCGCTGCCACTATTGAATCGAGTCACACGCAGAGTTTCTGCGTCGCGTAACATTGAACAAAGAAATGGTTGAGGCGCTGCAACGGGATTATAAAAGCGCGCCAATCAGTGAGCAAGACCGCGTGATGATCGATTATGTGCTGAAGTTGACCAAAGACGCCACGCAATGCAGCCCGGCAGACCACGTGGCGCTCCGCGCGGCAGGCTTCGACGATCGCGGAATTCTGCAGATCACCCTCATCGCGTCCTGGTTTAACTATATCAATCGCGTGGCGGACGCCTTGGGTGTCGGCCGCCCCGGATAGCCGCCGCCGTTTACTAAGCGTTCGGCCTCGTACCTTTAATCATCGCATCGCGCTCGATGTATGCCGCAACCTGGCCGATAATCCTTGTTAATCAAATGACGGCTACACCTGGATCGAACCCGGATGGTCGAATTAGATCCGCATTCGCCATTGTGGGCACAGCAGTTTTTCTACTTGCCCCCGGAATCGTCGCTGGACTTGTGCCGTGGTGGATTTCCGGGTGGCGTGTTCACTCAGCGTTTTTAGGCTTTAGACTTTTCCAAGTAATCGGTGTCCTGCTCATAGCCTTCGCCATCCCCGTACTGCTTGAATCATTCGGACGATTCGCACTTGAAGGTATCGGCACACCTGCGCCCGTCTTTCCAACGCGACACCTGGTAGTCAAGGGATTCTACCGCTACGTCCGTAATCCTATGTACCTCGCGGTCGTGTCATTGATACTGGGTCAAGCTCTGCTTCTAGGTGACATTTACATGCTCGCGTATGCGACGCTTGCCTGGCTTGTGATGCACTTATTTGTGCGCTCTTACGAAGAACCAACATTGCGGAAATCCTTTGGCGCTGAGTACCAAATCTTTTGCGCTCATGTTCCGCGGTGGATACCTCGTCTCACTCCATGGCATAAGGACACACACATAGGGGTGGGACGGCCCGGGTGACTGGACCGTCGGTCTGAGCGATCAAGAGAATACCCAGCAAGGACTCGTTGATAACGCCGTTGCCAGTGAGGTTCGGCCCCGGCATCCGCACGGTCCTACTGCGCGCTCGCCTCTGGTTCTCTAGGGGCTTCTGTAGGAACTTCGGACTTGTCGGTGGTGACTCGAACAGCCTCGATTTTCAATCCCTTGTTCATATCGAAGCGTTGCTTGCGATCCAAACTTTTCACGAATTCGCGAGTGGCCTTTCCAATCGCACCACCAATACTGGACGCATCAATCTTGATCGTGCGGCCGTCCGGTCCTGTTTTGCGGTCTTCATATTTCAACGTGACGTTGTAAGTATTCAAAATGATCTCCAAACTGTTAGTTAGTTGCGGGCCGAGCTCTGGGGTCGCTTCGTATGGATACTGACTTATTTTGTACGTCTGTTTTTACTCGGTCATAATCCCCGGTTTCATAGCATTTGGCAAGGTTTTGGCAGCGATACCGGGATTCGAACCCGGATTTCGGCCTTGAGAGGGCCGCGTGCTAACCCTTGCACCATATCGCCACAACGTCCATAAACTTTAGCACCGCATGCGGTACGGCACAAAGGTCCACGAACTCCAGAATATTTTTTAGCTTAGGAAATTTCTAGGCCACCGCTTTTTTGGTTTCCGCCCGAAACTTTGCCCAGCGCTTCTTGGCAGCCCTGGCAATGTTTCGTTTCCCGGCCTCGGATAGGACCCGCTTCTTCATGGTGGTTACCTCACGTTTGGCAGATCCACCCAGCGTTTTTCCCTCAGCCCGAATCTTTGCCCATCTTTTTTTTGCGGCTCTGATAATGTTCGCCTTTCCAGCTTCGGACAGCACCCGCTTCTTTACCGTGCGTAACTCCCGGCCAGCGGAACCCCTTAGTGCTTTTCCGGCCGCGCGCACACCCTCCAACTTTTTCCGCAACTTGCTCAGCTCTTTCTCAAGTTTGCGTTCTTCCTGTCTGATCGCCGCAATAATGTTCATTCATTTCCTCCGTAACGCAATCTATCTCAAGTAGCCTTCTTTCACTAGTCGTACCTCCAAAGGGAAGTTACTCGCGAAGTTACTCGCTAGGACCCTTAGTTAGACATTAGTTAGAATGGTAAGACAGAGACACCGGGAATGCCAGTACCACCCTGGTGGTCAGTAAAACGCTGTAAGTGAGTCTACGCAGCCTGATCCCCGGACGTTGAACTAAGTCGCGGGCACTCTCGCAGCACTGGACGAAGAGCAAAAAATTTATGTCTGCAAGGATCACAGCGCAAAGCGGGCAATCCCAGCATTCGTGCCATGAGTGATAACGGCCCGGCCACATACTGGGGCGAAATCTTCTGCAGTTCCAGGTTGCCGCAAATTCCGCAACGCGCATAGCGTACATTACGTAGCGCCACAGAACGCGAGTGAAAGCGCTTCTCACACTGCGGGCAGCGCCAGGGCACAATTCCCCCTAGCGCCAGGACATAGTCTATGACGTTGCGGCGCCGCGAGCGGCGGCCACCGCTGGAATGGCAAGCTGGGCAAATCATTACGTTGAATCTAAAATAGCAAAAAAAGTGATACTTTATTTTATAATTTACACTTCAATGGAAGTTACTGCCTACTCGTTACACTAGCACCCGGAGTCACCATGGCGAATTACACTGATGAACACGCTCGCGCGGGCGTCAATGCCCGTCTGCCGGCACTTGAAACATGGCCGAATCAGTTTCCGGGCTACATTATCACTACGCGTTTTCCGGAGTATTCTTCGGTCTGCCCCAAGACCGGCCTGCCCGATTTCGGAACCATCACCATTCGTTACATGCCCGCCAAAGAATGTCTGGAGCTCAAGGCTCTCAAGATGTACCTGCTGGCCTACCGCGATCTGGGAATTTTTTATGAGAATGCCGTGAATAAGATGCTGCGCGATATTGTAAAATCCGCTCGCCCCAAGTGGTGCATCGTCCGCGGCGAGTTCACTCCTCGTGGGGGTTTGACCACGTCAGTGTTAGCCCGCTGGCCGGCTTCCGCGTTCCCACGGCGGCGTCCCATGCAATAATACTTGCGGGGCACGCTCGCGCAGGAGTCCGGCATGGACACGCGGCCGGGCGCAGGCCATAATTTCCGGCGAACCCTTCCTGAGGGTAACGCATCCGAGTTAATTGACCGAGGAGGCTGAATGAGTATTTCTCCAAACGTACCAAGCCCACAGGAAACCTACCACTACGAGAGTCCAGGCACGCCCCGCTGGATCGCCGTATTGTTTGTAGTGCTCTTCGCCGGGTTGGCGGTTCTTGCCTACGTGGGGCATTCGCAACAATCGCGGCTGGAGCAAGACCTGTCGCATCAACAGGAGCAGAACAAAGTCCTGTCCGCGCAGTTGGAGCAGGCTAACTCTCGATTGGCCGACCTTAAGGGCCACCTGGAAGTTACCGAACAAAAAGTTGGTATGACCCGCTCCGAACTTGCGCAAGCGCGCAGCCGTTCCGAATCCATTCGCAAGGAACAGCAAGTTTCGGATCAGAAGCTGACTTCCGAGCTTACTGAGGTCAAAAAGGAAAGCGATGAGAAAATCCTTTCCGTGGCTACCGAAGTAGGTGGCGCTAAAAAGGATATTGAAAGCACCAGAACGGACCTGGAGGCCACCAAAGGGGAACTTAAACGAGCCACCGGCGACATGGGCGTGATGAGCGGTCTGATCGCGCACAACCGCGACGACTTGGAAGAGCTGCGGCGCCGCGGCGATCGTAACTACTACGAATTTACCGTGCAGAAAAGCAAGACTCCCCAGCGCGTTGGCCCCGTCCAGATGGCCCTGAATAAGGCCGACCAGAAAAAGTCCCGGTACACGGTTACCGTTTTAGCCGACGATCGCTCTATCGAGAAGAAAGACAAAACCGCTGGAGAGCCGGTCCAGTTTTACATGCGTGGCGCCACCCGAATGGCTCCCTACGAAATAGTGGTGTTCGACGTGGGCAAGAATCAAATCAAGGGCTATCTCTCTACCCCCAAAGACGCTGGAGGCGCGCCCGCCGCGACTCCCGCAGCCACGCCCGCTTCCACAGCGGCTAAACCGTAAGCCTCGCGGCGTTGTTATCTTGAAGCCCTGCTTCGCGTAGTAATACTCGCGACGCAGGGCTTTTTGCTTTTTAGGGCTTTGCATCAGCCTGCGGTTACTATTTAGCATCAGCTTGGGAGCCCTCATGAAAGTCATGCAGAAACGTTACTGGCTGCTGGCCGCCACCATTTTTCTTTTGGTCGCAAATGTCGCTTCGGCGCAGGTGCCGCTCGAGCCCACGCAGATGCCTGCCAACACCACGTTTTACTTTGTGTGGCGTGGCCAACCAAGCGCCGACCTCCGGAAGACAAATTCTATCGCCGCGCTTTGGGATGATCCCGGATTCGCTCCAGTGCGTTCTTCGGTGACCAACGCCATCCTCAAAAGTTCCGAGGAGAAGTCACCCGAGAACCGCCTGACTCGTCAACAAATTGAAGAATATGCTTCTCTCGCGGAAAATGCTTTTGTTCTCGGTTATCTAAGCGACCCTCAAAAGAAGCGGCCTGAGCCTTCCAATGATTCTTCAGCTGCAAACGCAAAACCCTGGAACGGGATTTTCTTCGTTTATGATCGCGCTGGAAAAGAAGCCATTCTCTCCAAAGCGGTTCTGAGTTTGCGTTCCAGTGAAAAAGAAGTTCCCCAACTTTCGCAGATGACTATCGCCGGTGTCCCGGTCCTGAAAGTGCAGCGCAAAACGGGTGCGACCTACTGGGTCGAACACGGCAAATATGCGGTGAGCGCTAACGAGCCTGCTGTGCTGGAAGAAATTCTCGGCCGCCTTGCGGGGAAGACGTCTTCCGCTACGGCTCTCACCGATTCCCCGGCCTATAAAGAAGCCCATTCTGTTCTCGGTTCGGGACAGGTCGAATTTTTCTTGCGTGTCCCCGATTTAAAAAATGTTGCGCCCGACGTCGCAGCTGGTGGCTTTCGACTGAGTCCGGCGCTCGAAGCCCTCAGGCTCGACGCCATTCATTCGGTTTGCGGCCGTGTATTGATGGAAGGCACTAAGACCCGTATACAAGCTGTCGCGCTTGGAGATACTTCTCCTGGTTCTTTGTTTGACATTTGGGATAAGGGCTCGGCAACGCCCGCGGCATTAAACATGGTACCCGCCGACGCTGTTTCTTACTCCGATACGCAAATTAATCTGCCCGGGTTGTATGACATCGTCAAACGAATAGCCGCCTCCGTTTTCCCTCCGGGGCAGCAGAGCAATGTCAACATGCTTGAGATGATGGCGCAGTCCAAGCTGGGCCAGTCCATCAGCAGCGCTCTGGCGCTGTTCACTGGGGAATTCGCGTCTTTGCAAACCAGTCCATCGCTCGATAACAACAAACAAATTTATTTGATCGGCATTCGTGACAAGCCCGGCACCCTGAAACTGATTCACACGTTGTTCAGCGATAAAATCGCCTCCGAACGTGCCGAGGGCGAAACCACTTTCATGAAAATTTCCGCGGGTGGCTCATCCAGCTCTGCAGGCACCGCGCAGTGGGATTTTTATCACCTGGCCGCGACCTCAGATTATCTTGTAGTTGGTTCGCGTCTGGAAGCCGTTCGCGAGGCGCTGGCAAAACACCCCCAAAGCGCCAGTGCAGGCCTCGCCGGCGCTCCCGGATTTCAAACCGCTCGTGCCAAGTTCCCTACCACCATCAACGGACTGGGCTACTTTGATTTTCGCAAAGTGGATTGGCCGGCCCTCAAAGCCCGTGTAGTCGCTGAAGCCAACAAGACGCCCGCAGCAAAACGCTCGCCCGGTGCTGGCAATGCCGCCGCTACACCGACACCGTCATGGATGCTGGACGTAAATCCAGAAGTCTTCGCTCGTCATCTTCACGTGGCTTCCAGCGCTTCCTGGAAGGACGCCCAAGGATTGCATTTCGACGAGTGGATTGAATAAAACGGCGGAATGATTTTGCTTCGCCGAAAACTCCTTGCTGTCCTTTGCATTTTAGTTTTTGCAAGCTTGCTGCTTTCCCAGCGAGTGCTCTCGCAGGCATTGCCAACCTCACCAACTCCCGCCGCGCAACGGTCGGAACCCATCCGAGTTAGCGTTGATCGCGTTAACGTCGGAGTGCTGGTAACTGATCCTTCGAGCAAATTCGCCGAAGGCCTTCAGCGAGAAAATTTTCACATCTTCGACAACGGCGTGGAACAACCGATCACCGATTTCCTGGATGTGGAGGAGCCCGCACAGGCTCTCGTGCTCATCGAAGCTGGTCCCGCGGTATACCTTCTCGAAGGCAGCCATCTGCGAGCGGCTCAGCAGTTCTTAAGCGGTTTGTCGCCCGACGATCGCGTTGCGGTCGTTAAATACGCCGACGCCCCACAGGGACTGGTCGACTTCACCACCAACAAGCAATCCGTCGCTGCTGCGTTCGATGATCTCGGTTTTAACCTGGGTTTCGGCTCTTTGAATTTATCCGCGAGCCTGTCAAAAGTCTTGGACTGGCTAACCTCGGTACATGGCAAAAAAACGATCGTTCTGCTTTCGACCGGCGTGGACACTTCTTCCACAAAGCAGATTCAGGATTTACTGAACCGCTTGCAGACCACCGACGTGCGAATCCTGGCCGTCTCTGTGACTGGCGATTTGCGAAATCCGCCGCCTGTAGCAACCAAAAAGAAATCGCCGTCTCCCAAGGTGGCCTTCACTTCGCAACAATTCGCAGAAGCAGACATGCTTCTCCGGCAGATCGCGCAAACAACCGGCGGGCAGGCCTATTTCCCCGCCAACTCAAATGAACTTCCAACCGTGTTCGCGCACATCGCGCAAATTGTCCGGCACGAATTCAGCTTGGCGTTCATCCCGCCGGCCCACGACGGAACCATTCATTCTTTGGAAGTCCGGGTAACCACCGACTCGGGCCAGTCTGCCGCTGCGCCAGCCTATCGTGTCGATTGTCGCCACGCATATCTCGCGCCCTCGCCGGCTGCACCGTGAAAAGCTACAGATAATCCTTCATCGTGCTAGCCATGGCGCGCAGTCTTTCGTCGACCAGGGCGAAAACCGTGCCATCTTCGAATTTCCCTTTATCGGCGCGCGTGCCGGCGGCCCTGCCGGTCAAAATTTCTATGCCCTGCTCAACTGTGGCGACCGGCCAGATGTGAAATTTGCCGGCCGCTACAGCATCCAAAATATCTTCGCGTAACATCAAGTCTTCAACGTTCGACGCCGGAATCATTACGCCCTGGCTGCCGGTTAGCCCCTGAATGCGGCACACACCGAAATATCCTTCAATTTTTTCGTTCACTCCGCCGATCGCTTGAATGTCACCTTGTTGATTCATCGATCCGGTTACCGCGATGTCTTGGCGCAACGGCAGTCCAGAGAGCGCCGACAAGAGCGCGTACACTTCCGTCGAACTTGCACTGTCGCCATCCACGCCTGAATACGATTGCTCGAAACAAATACTCGCCGCCAGCGAAAGTGGTGAATCTTGCGCAAAGCGGGTACGCAGAAATCCAGAAATAATGTGCACGCCTTTATCGTGAAACCGGCCGCTGAGGTTCGCTTCCCGTTCAATATTGATGAGCCCCGCTTTTCCCAAAGCCGCCGAAGCGGTAATGCGCACCGGCTTGCCAAACGAATACCCGCCAATTTCCAACACGCTCAGTCCATTCACCTGCCCCACACGTTCGCCGGCCACGTCGACCAGCAACGTGCCTTCTTCGATCATTTCGCGCACGCGCGTCTCGATCAAATTGTGCCGCTCCACTTTGGAAGCCAGCGCGCTTCGCACATGCGCAGCACGGACCACCGTCTCGCCCGCCGCCATGGCCGCGTAGTGCGCCTCGCGTGCCAGGTCCGCCATATCCACAAATCGCGCGGTGACTTTATTGCGCCGCCCGGCCTGTCGTACCCCGTATTCCAGCATCGCCGCGAAGGCCCCGCGATCGAATGGAAATAAATTCTCTTTTTCGCACAGCGCGCGCAGCCGGCCCGCATACTCCGCGATAACGCCATCGCTCATATGCATTTCTTCGTCGAACTCCACGCGCACCTTGAAAATTTTGCGAAAATCCTCCTCATACTGATACAGCACTTCGTACAACTCGCGATCCCCGATCAAAATCACTTTCACATCAAGCTGCACCGCTTCCGGTTTCAGCGCACTGCCGCCAAAGGGATAAAACATTTCTAGCGGCTGGATTTCCAGGCGGCTGTGATTCAGCGTGCGTTTCAAGGCCCGCCACACGCCCGTCTCGGAAAGCGCTTCCAGCGAATACATAATCAAAAAGCCGCCGTCCGCGCGCAGCAATGATCCGCCGCGCAGATCCATGAAGTCGCTGGTCCAGCCGCCTCGTGCGTCATACGCGCGTTGAATCGTGCCAAACAGATTCGCGTACGTCGGCGTCGTTTCAAAAATCACCGGCGAAGTATCCTCATCCCCGTGCGCCAGAATCACATTTACGCCGTATACGCGGAACGGGTCGCGTTCCGAAAATCCCGGCAGCTTCGGCAAACCGTCTGGAGGCTCGGCGCCGGCTTCCGTTTCGCTTTCTCCCTCGCGCTCTTTGAAGGGCCCCAGATTATCCAGCAAGTGATGCCGCACTTCTTCCAGATACTCGGCCACGCCGGTGCCCGGATATTTTTCTTTCAGCTCTTCGATGGCCCCATCCACCAGAACCGAGGCAGCTTCCTGCTCGAGATAGCTAAGCTCGCTGGCCAACTCCCGCGACAACGTGAGCGTCTTGCGGTACACCACCGTGAATTCCTGCCGGAACTGCTCGTATTTCCGCTCGATGGCCTCCGCTACCGGCGATTCCAGCTTTCCCTCGTGCACCATTTTGGAAATATCTTCAATGGGCACCATCTGCCCTTCCAGCACCGGAAAAATTTCCGGCAGCGCCACCGCGCCCACCTGCATGTGTCCAAGCGCGAATTGTTCACGCGCAATTCGCCGCGTGAAATCGTCCATCAGCTCTTTCTCACGGACCGTAAAGCGTTCTACGATTCTGCCCTTTTGCCGCTGGAATGGTTCGCCCTCGAAAACCTGCGGAATCCGCCGCCGCAAAAAATCGATGCCCGCTTGCATGTCCTTCTTGATTCCGTTGGCTTGTCCGCGTGCCAGCGACAGGAGCCGGGGGCGATCCGCGATTTTGAAATTATTCACGTAACAGCGATCCAGCGATTTCTTGGTTCGCGGGTTCAACTTCTCGATCATGCTGGCGATGGTTCCGCCGCGGCTGGTTCCCGCCAGTCCGCAAACAAACACGTTGTAGCCCGGGGCGGACAGCTCCACTCCCATTTTCAACGCTCGTAGCGCGCGCTCCTGACCGATGAAGCCTTCGCGCAATTCCGCCTGCGCCGTGGTTTCAAACGGAATTCGCGACAGCTCGCATCGCCACCGCAATTTGGCGGGCGGCAATTCCTCATGCACCGGCACGGCTTTGATGTCCTTGGAAGTCATCGAGCGGGGTACTCTAACATACCGACACGTAGCCCGGCCCTATTTTGGATTAGTAGTTGAGCACTCGGTTACGAGTTCTCAACTCGTGGAAGCACCAGTTCACTACTTCGTGAAGCTGCCAAATCTTCACGGTGCATCATATGCACGCGAAATACACCCATCGCGGCAGCCACAATCGCTGGCCCAACCACCAGTCCCAACAGCCCAAATACAGAAAGTCCTCCGAGCACGCCAATAAACAAGAGCAGCTCATTCAGTTGCGTACGGTTACGCAATAACAATGGCCGCAGGATATTGTCGGCGATGCCTGCCACCGCGCCGCAAATAATCATTATGGTGATGGCTTTTCCCCAATGTCCGCTGAATCCCAACCATAGCGCGGTGGGCAGCCAGATGAGCGCCGAGCCCACCACTGGCACCAGTGAAAAAAACGCAATTACCACTCCCCAGAAAACCGGCGAATGTAGACCCGTTATTGCAAACGCCGTCCCACCCAAAAAACCCTGGATGCCCGCCACCAGAAGTCCCACCGCCACACTTGCGAAGATCAGCTCTTTGGACTCCACGAACATTTCTTCCTGTATGGTGCGGTCAAACGGAAACAAATGTTTTATCGCTCGCACTACGTCTTCGCCGTCACGAAACATAAAAAACAAGGCGAATACCAGAATGAACAGCGCGATAAAGAAACTCACCAGATTTTTAACCAGCGCTCCGAACTTGCCGGCCAGAAAGGTCGCAACCCTCTCGGCCGCCTGCCGCAACGGCTCGGAAAAATCTATCGATTGCCATGCTTCGGGGAGTTCCGCGCGCACCCGTGCCACCACCTCGGCGGGCAGCTCGCGTTCCGGATTCATGAGCGCGGTTTGCAATCGTGCAGTGGCATCAATGGCCTGTTTCGCGGTGTACGACAGCACCACCAATGTTGGCGCGATCAGTAACACCGTCACACCCACGGTGCTCATCATCGCCGCGTAGTTGGGCTTCAGCCGCTTCACCAACCGTTCATGCACCGGATAGAAGAATATCGCCAGCACCGCCGACCACGTCAGGGGCACCAGAAACGGCTCGAAGATCAGATACACCACGTAGCCGAGCAGCAGCAATGCGCCGTACGAAAGTACGTTGGTGAGGCGCTCACTGGTAGTGGTCAGCGTGGAGGGAAAAGTCTTCATGCGCGGTCTATTCTGCCGCAATTTGAGGGGAATTGGTTACTTGATGCCGACCTGCTCTATCAATCGCAAAACATCCTCGTGCGTCACATCGTACACCGGGCGCACATCTTCTTCTTCCAGGCGCTCTCTCAAGTAATCCGCGGCGATAAAGCTGGCCTCGCGGTCCGTCAAGTCGCGGCCGCTGCGCTCGCGAAATTTTACGAACGCGGTATGCGCCAGGCCCACCATCACCACGTCGCCGTCGACAAAAAATTTGGTATCGATGGTGTCGCTGTGGCGCGTGGCGATGCCGTTCCACAGGTACGAAAACCGGCATTCATAGGCGTGGCCGGTCAATTTGGAAGTGACTTCGAAGGCGCCTACAAATTCTTTCATGGCGCCGGCGTTTGCCAATACTGGACGTGTGGTCACGCGTTCTCCGAATTTTTATGATTCTGCAATTTATTCGTGCTTTCGTACTGAGAACTGCTGATGCATTGCCTGACTTTTACCGCGACGCGGCCGAAGCGGTTTCCACCTGCGTGTAATTACGGATAGCAGCTGCCACTCCCGCGCCTTCCGGAACCCGCAAACCGAGTTCCAGCATTATTTTCTCCAGCGCCGCCAGGAAAAGCAGCACATTATTCTTCTGGCTGCAGTATCCCATCAGGCCCACGCGCCAGATTTTACCCTTCAACGGACCCAGGCCGCCGGCTATCTCAATGTTGAATTCATCCAGCAGCTGGTTGCGCACCCGGGCGTCATCGATTCCCTTGGGGATCATTACCGCCGTGACCGTTGGCAATCGCTCCGCCGGATTTTTCACCAGCAGCTCGAGTCCCATGGCTTCCAGCCCGGCGATAAGCGCCAGCTGATTGGTGCGGTGCCGCTCCCACCTCACCGCCAGGCCCTCCTGCATCACAATGCGCATCGCTTCGCGCAAGGCGTAAATCAGGCTGATCGGCGGTGTGTGATGATACAACCGTTCCTTGCCCCAATAATTCATCGCCGTGGTCAAATCGAAATACCAGCTTTGCACTTTCGTTTTTCGTGTGCGCAAGACTTCTTCGCCGCGTGCGCTTACGGTGATGGGTGACATCCCCGGCGGCGCGCTGATCGCCTTTTGCGTTCCGCTGAAGCAGATATCCACGCGCTCGTTATCCACGTGCAGCGGCACAGCCGCCAGCGATGCCACGGTATCCACCACCAGCAGCGCGCCTAGTTCATCCGCTACTTTTCGGAAGTCCGCCAGCTGCGTCAAAACCCCCGATGAAGTCTCGCCTTGCGCCAACCCGATAATTTTAATTTTTCTGCCCTTGCCCGCGCGACGCACATCTTCGGCGTCCACGGTGTTCCCGTAGGGAGCTTCCACTTTGGTGATTTTCGCGCTGGTCCGTTGCGCAATCTCAAACATGCGGTCCGAAAAAAGGCCGTTCACCGCCACAATGCCTTCATCGCCTTGTTCCAAGGTGTTGAGGACTGACGCTTCGATTCCGCCAGACCCCGACGCCGAAAGCGGCATCGTCAATCTATTTTCCGTTTGAAAAATCTGCCGCAGCAGCAGTTGCGTTTCGTCCATGCAAGTTTTAAACCAGGGATCGAGGTGCCCCACTAACGGTGTGGCCATCGCGCGATACACGCGCGGATCTACAGAAGACGGTCCTGGCGTCAGCATCAACCGAACCGGCGGATTTAATTCACCAACTGTTTGCGTCATGGCTTGTCCTTCTAATCGTGCAGTGATGTAGAGGCACCCGCTTGCGCTCTCGAGGACCATGAAAGCGCGGCCAGAAAGTCAATTTTCGCCCATATAGCCGCCAGGGCGCAACCGTCAAATTGGCTGCTTATTGGCTGTTCGAAGCTCAGGATTTGCGAAGGTGATCGAGCAGCGCGAAAAGAAACACGGCCACAATGGCGTTGACCACCGCGGCTACGGCGAGATGCATGGTGAACCACACGCTGGACTGGGCGAGAAGAATGCGTCGCGTCAAAAGCACGATGCCTTGGTGCAAACCGAAAAAGATAATCGTGAGCGCAAACCGCGCAGCGGGGTGCTCGGTGTCCAGACGTGCGCCGATGGAAGAGGCCAGATAACCGATGATAGTTTTCGCGATGCCGTAGAGACCGAGAGGAACAGTGGGCCCGCTGAGACTGTCCTGAAACAGCCCGATGACCATGCCTAACAGGAGACCGGTGGAGGGATTGCGCCGGCTCAGCCCAAAATAAATGGTGATCAGCAAAGGCAGATCAATCATTGCGGCTTTCGCAAAATAAACCGGCACGAAAGCCTGAAACATAAGGGCAAGGAGCGTGGCGCCCACGATGGCTCTGCCCCGGAACTTGTGCACCTCGATGTGCGATTCCATGTTGCGAATGTCGAAGGCGTCGTTCATTCCGGTTTCACCGCTGCTGCGTTCTCAGAAGTTGGTATGGTCGTCGGGGGCGCCACCGCCGGAGCCGGCTTTGCGGCAGCTCCGCTAGTCGGAGACTTTGCCGCTTCCACCGCCGGCTTACTTGCAGCGCTCGCGGACGGCTTTGCAGTTTCTCCGGCTGGCTTAGTCGCGACACTTGCGGAAGGCTTCCCCGTTTCCGTTTCCTGATTCATTTGCAGCGGCTGAAGAGTAAGAAGAACAATCACTTCTTCCAGGCGCTCCAGATCCGCCGAGGGACGGATGCGAATGCTCTTAAAAGGATTGCCAGGTTTAATCTCCGTGATGGTTCCGATGGGGAGATCGCGCGGAAAAATTTTGTCCATGCCACTGGTCACTACGCGTTCGCCGAGGTTCACAACATCGTCGTTAGCGACGTACTTCATGACCAGCAACGGTTCACCAGCGCCGCCAACTGGACTTTGCTTGCGAGAGTTGCTGAGCATGGCGCCCACGCCGCTGTCTTTATCGGTTAGCAGGAGCACTTCAGAAGTGTTGTCGTAAACTTCAACCACTTTACCGACCACCCCTTCCGGCGTAATGACGCCCATATTTTTCTTAATGTGGTCCTTCGAGCCGCGGTCCAGCATGATGGTGGCGCTGGCGGTTCCCGCGCTGGTAGCAATCACCCGCGCGCCAAGCATCGGCACGTTCTCATGGGATTTGTGAAAGTTCAGCAGCAACGCCAGGCGGTCCGCTTCAATGGCCTTGCTTTGCAGCTGATTGACCTGCATCTTGAGTTCGTCGTTTTCGCGGCGAAGCTGTTCATTGTCGCGCGAGGCATTTTGCAACGCGAAATAATGACGCCACGTCTCACGCAGGTGCCCGATGCCATGATTGCCCGCGCGCTCAAACGGAGAGAATGCGCCAACGGTCCACACGCGAATCAAGCGGCCTTCCGAGTCGCGTTTGATCTGCAAGGCCAGCAACAAAACTTGCAGCAACACAACGCCGGTGAGCAGAAAGATCGATTTGTGACGAGAAGGTATGCCCGGCATGTGCTTTAGCTGATCAACATTCCTAGTTGTTTTCGAAAGATCAAGGTTGCAAATTTTCCTTCAAGAAACGGCTGGCCATCTGTCTTTCGTTAGCAGAATCCTTTTATGCGCTCTCAGAAAGTGCCGAGGCCTGATGAATTCTCAGTCGATGCACACCTGCCGCAGCAACCGGAAATCGCTCAACATTTTTCCGGTGCCAAGCACCACCGATGCCAGCGGGTCATCAGCAATGGAGACGGGCAAGCCGGTTTCTTCGCGGATGCGTTTATCAAGATTCTTAAGCAGCGCCCCACCTCCGGTAAGCACGATGCCGCGGTCACTGATGTCCGCGGAAAGTTCAGGGGGGGTACGCTCCAGGGCCACGCGGACAGCATTCAAAATGGTAGCCACGCATTCAGACAGCGCTTCGCGAATTTCGCTGTCATCGATCGTCACGGTGCGCGGCACGCCCTCAATAAGATTGCGTCCTTTCACTTCCATGGTTAAAGGCTTTTCCAGCGGGTATGCCGAGCCGATTTCCATTTTAATTTGTTCGGCGGTACGCTCACCAACCAGCAGGTTGTACTTGCGCTTGAGATATTGCATGACCGCTTCGTCCATTTCGTTGCCGGCCACCCGCACCGAGCGCGAATACACGATGCCGCTCATGGAAATGACCGCGATGTCGGTGGTCCCGCCGCCGATATCCACCACCATGTTGCCTGAGGGTTCTTCGATGGGCAGGCCCGCGCCGATGGCGGCGGCCATGGCTTGTTCCACCAGATAAACTTCGCTGGCACGCGCGCGATAAGCGGAATCCTGCACCGCGCGCTTTTCCACCGGGGTGATTTCGCTGGGTACGCCGATTACGATGCGCGGATGAACCAGCACGCGCCGATTGTGCGCCTTCTGAATGAAGTAGGTGAGCATCTTCTCGGTAACTTTAAAGTCCGCGATGACGCCATCTTTCATGGGCTTGATAGCCACCACATTGCCGGGAGTCCGGCCCAGCATGTCTTTCGCTTCGCGCCCGACCGCCACGACTTCTCCAGTGGATTTGTTGATCGCCACGATGGAGGGCTCGTTAACCACGATGCCCTTGCCGGCAGAAAACACCAGTGTGTTTGCGGTGCCAAGATCAATGGCCAGGTCGGAGGAAAATAAACTGAAGACCGACCGTAAGTTGTAACCGTTCTTATTCATTCCCCCGTCTCCCGTGAAAAAATTCCATGGCTACTAAAACAATCAGATCTGCCGCACCCTGCCAACCGTGTTTTGCTCTCTGCCCAAGCATACGGCAACGCAAGATAGGATGAACCGACGCTTGTTCTGCGATTTCCTACAAAATCCAAAATTTACTTAGGTACCACGATGGAGACTGTCTGTTGCGCGGTCCCTCCACGGCGGTTTGAACCAATAATCGAGATCGTATGCTGTCCCGGCTCCAAGGGCTCGGTGAAATGCCGGAATTGCCCATCAGGCGCGATATTCGGCACCGACTGCCCGTTCACGATGAGCGCCGCTCCCGGCTCCGTTCGTCCCACAATTTCCGCCACGCGCCCGTGCAGCTGCGTGCCCTCAATTTCAAGCATCATGTCCTGCGATTTGCCCTGGGCCACCAGCGTGAACTGAAACGTCTCACTGACTTCGCTGGTTTGCTTCTTGGCATCCTGCGCGGTCACATTCCAGAAATACTCGCCAGGATCGAGCCCGACAATGTCCGCGGACGTACCCGAAACTTTGGCTTGCTTCACGATGGTGCGGAACGATGTGGTAGCGCTGAGCCGCACAGTGTACGACACCGCATCTTCCACGGACTTCCACACGAAATGCACGGGCGAAATCTTAGGCTTCTCGTTGATGATCGGCGCAAGATTCAGCGGCTCTACGAGTGAGGGCGGCGCCAGAACGTTGGATCGCTGAATACCGCCTCCGGTTGGGAAGCTGGCTTTTTCCCACTGCGTCAGCTCAATTCTCTCGTCACCGCGCTGCACTTCCGCGGAACCGGTAGAAACCACGATCTCATGATTGTTGCTATCTGGATCATTCTTGACCGACGCACGGCTGTTTTGCCGCAGTTGCGCGCTGGCGTCCTCGACGTTGACCACCGCTTTGGAACCGGGCGAACTCCAATTCCCAGTGGCGAGGTCCACGGAACCCGTGCTTATGCGCATGGCCACGCTAGTTGGTCTGTTGCTGGCCATCGAATTCTCTTCCACAGTCACCAGCGTGTCGGACTTCACCGTGTACGTCGTGCCGTCCGCGAAGGTAATGCGCGCGGCGCTATCGGATCCGGTTTGCACGAAATCGCCCTTGTCCAGTGTGGTCTTATAATTGGCGGTCACCCACTGCACGGAGTTGACCTTCTTAATTTGAACTTTGCCGTCAAGATTTACAAACTTGGCTTGCATCTGGGAGATGGACAAGTTTTCCGTATCGGGCGTGGAGATGGCGTTCGAAGCTTTGTGATATAGCGATGAATAGAGATCGGGTGAGATTAGATACACCACGCCAAGAATTGCGCCAAGGAGAACAAGGGCGTAAACAATGACGGTCTTGTAGGTGACCGCCGTCCAATAAACCTCTACCCGCGGCTCCTTGCCGGAGGCCACGGTGTGCTTTGGGTCGATGGGTGCTTGTACGCTCACGAGATTGGGTGCTTACTGCTCCAATTTTAAAATCTAGCACAGCGATTTGAGCGCCGTTCAACTCGGCTGGCGGGTCGTAGTCAAACTGCAAATAGCGAATGAGCACACCTCGCGGAAAGCCAACGAAAATTTCCACTCCGCTCGACCTTGGCGCAGCGGCTATTTACGGCGTCGAGACTCGATTACCCCCGATTGTCATTGAGGGTCGCGCCGGTATCTCCTATAATTTAGTGTTTGTGCAGTGACGGAGGAGACTGATCGGATGGCTGGAGATTCAGATAACCGGAAACTTGGGTACCGCATATTCCTGGGCGTCGTCGTCTTGGTTCTCGGCGGGAGCATGCTGCTTTACCTGGTGCCTCAAACACCCGGAACTGGCGAGGCCGCCACCGACACCGTGGCCAAGGTCGGCGATCAAGCCGTCACCTTGGGAGAAGTGCGCCAGCAATTAGCGCAGATCGAGCAACGAAATCAAGTCCCCAAGCCGCTCGAATCGCTGTACGCGCGCCAG
>Ga0210409_10000244_pt1 | contig 109023 bp, 106 predicted proteins | sample IncBWH17MmetaG_FD_161649 | JGI IMG/M metagenome (GOLD analysis project Ga0210409, IMG submission 161649) | Forest soil microbial communities from Barre Woods Harvard Forest LTER site, Petersham, Massachusetts, United States - Inc-BW-H-17-M | ecosystem: Environmental > Terrestrial > Soil >... | reverse complement strand
GATAGGTTGGCACGCCTTCGAAAATGATCTGGGTGGCGCCGACTGCGGTCGGGCCGTAGGCGATATAGGTGTGGCCGGTAATCCAGCCGATGTCGGCGGTGCACCAGTAGACATCGTCCGGCTTGATGTCGAACACCCATTTCATGGTCAGCGCCGCCCACAGCAGGTAGCCGCCGGACGAGTGCTGCACGCCTTTGGGGGTGCCGGTGGAACCGGAGGTGTACAAGATGAACAGCGGATGTTCGGCGCCTACCCATTCCGGCTCGCAAGTCTCGGCCTGGTTGGTTACCAGTTCATGCAGCCACAGATCGCGGCCGGGGACAAAATTGATGGCGCCACCGGTGCGCTGGTAGACCACCACGTTCTTGATGCTGTCGCAACCGCCCAGCGCCAGCGCTTCGTCAACAATGGTTTTCAACGGCAGGCGTTTGCCGCCGCGCGCTTGTTCGTCGGCGGTCAGCACAGCAACTGCGCCGGCGTCGATGATGCGTTCTTGCAGCGACTTGGCGGAAAAGCCGCCGAACACCACCGAGTGGGTGGCGCCGATACGGGCGCAGGCTTGCATCGCCACCACGCCTTCGACCGACATCGGCATGTAGATGACAACGCGATCGCCCTTCTTGATACCTAACGATTTCAAGCCGTTGGCGAACTGGCAGACTTTTTTGTGCAACTCTCGATAAGTGATCTTGCTGACATCGCCGCTGTCGCTTTCAAAGATGATCGCGACTTTATCGGCATTGCCATTGTGCAAATGGATATCGAGACAGTTGTAGGAGACGTTCAGCTTGCCGTCGTCGAACCATTTGTAGAACGGTGCATCGGACTCGTCCAGCACCTTGGTGAAAGGTGTTTGCCATTGCAGGTTTTCCCGGGCCAGGCGACCCCAGAAGCCCTCATAATCCTGCTCGGCTTCGGCCGCCAGGGCGCGATAGGCGTCCATGCCGGAAATGGCTGCAGTTTTGGAAAATTCTGCCGGGGCGGGAAAAATACGGGTTTCCTGACCAAAGGTTTCGATGTTCGCCATGCTGTCTCCTGCTTTAATAGTTGACGCTAAAAATAAACTTTTACACTTACTCAGGCCTTACACAGATTTCCCTTACAGAATCCTCTGCTAGCGTTATCAGAGCCTTACAGTCGGTTATCATCGCACATTCAGCCCAATACGACAGTCCATGCATCACACAAGATCTTATGTTTACCTGGCACTAGCCATGATGCTGGTGGGCGCCAATATCGGTTTCGGCAAGGCTATCATTGCCGTGATGCCGGTGCTGGTGTTCGGCCTGCTGCGTTTTGTCATCGCCGTGATCGTGATGGCGCCGCAGTTCTTCAAGGCCGCGCCGCGCCTGGCGCGCCATGAATGGCTGACACTGTTTGGCCAGGCTTTCTTCGGTACTTTTTTATTTACGCTGTGCATGTTGTACGGCGTCCAGCACACCACCGCTACCGCCGCCGGCGTGATTACCAGCACCTTGCCGGCGGCGGTGGCGATCCTGTCGCGACTGATCCTCAAGGAAAGACTGCAGCCGCGCACGCTGGCCTCTATCCTGCTGGCGATTGCCGGGATTGGCGTGCTTAACCTCAGCAAAACCGATGGCGGCGACACCTCGCTGGTGGGCAATCTGTTTGTTCTGGCCGCGGTGGTCTGCGAAGCCACTTATGTGGTGCTGTCCAAGCGCCTGACGCAAACCTTATCGCCGATGCGGATTACCGCCTACAGCCATTTGTTCGGCTTGCTGCTGATGCTGCCGTTCGGTCTGACTGCGGCCTTGTCTTACGATTTCAGCCAGGTCACGGCCGGCATGTGGCTGCTGATCGTCTGGTATGCGCTGGCGGCCAGTGTGATCGCGTTCTGGCTGTGGCTGACCGGCACCAAGCATGTGCAAGCCAATGTCGCCGGCATCTTCACAGCCTTGATGCCGCTGGCGGCGGCCTTCATCGGCGTGGTGTTTTTGCATGAGAGTCTGAGCTGGGGCCACTTTGCGGCATTGGCGCTGGTGCTGACCGGGATTGCCGTAGCCAGTCGGCCGCAGCCCATGAAAACCGTCCAGGAAGTGTAAAATAGCGACGCCTTATTCCTTTCCAATAATTCCTATGAGCAATATGCGAGCTTCCACGCCCCAAAAAAACCATGGGTGTCTTGTCGGATCGCAACTCGGAATCAGGCCGACAGAATCAAGCCAACACCGTGCATTGCTAGCCGCAACCGTTTTACTGTAATTGTTATGTTGTTCCCGAAAGTCTTTACCGATTATCTTTACAAAGAAACGCCATGACCACCATCACCACCGTCAAGCAAGAAGATCTCATCGAGTCGGTAGCCGCTGCGCTCCAGTACATCAGCTATTACCATCCGGTTGACTATATCCAGCACCTGGCGCGCGCCTACGAGCAAGAGCAGAATCCTGCAGCAAAGGACGCGATTGCCCAGATCCTGACCAACTCGCGCATGTGCGCCGAAGGCAAGCGGCCGATCTGCCAGGACACCGGCATCGTCAACGTCTTCCTGAAAATCGGCATGGACGTGCGCTTTGAAGGCTTCAAGGGTTCGATCACCGACGCCGTCAACGAAGGCGTGCGCCGCGGTTATCTGAATCCGGACAATATGCTGCGCGCGTCAATCGTGGCCGATCCGCAATTCGAACGCAAGAACACCAAGGACAACACGCCAGCCGTGGTGCACATGGAAGTGGTGCCGGGCAATACGGTTGACGTGCAAATCGCGGCCAAAGGCGGCGGCTCGGAAAACAAGACCAAGTTCGTGATGCTGAATCCGTCCGATTCGCTGGTCGACTGGGTGATGAAGACGGTACCGACCATGGGCGCCGGCTGGTGTCCGCCGGGCATGCTCGGCATCGGTATCGGCGGCACCGCGGAAAAAGCCATGCTGATGGCGAAGGAAGTGTTGATGGAAGATATCAACATGTACGACCTGCTCAAGCGCGGCCCGCAAAACAAGACCGAAGAATTGCGCATCGAATTGTTCCAGAAGGTCAATGCGCTGGGCATAGGCGCGCAAGGCCTGGGCGGCCTGACTACCGTGCTCGATGTCAAGATCATGATGCATCCGACCCACGCGGCGTCGAAGCCGGTGGCAATGATCCCGAACTGCGCGGCGACCCGCCACGGCCACTTCGTGCTGGACGGTTCCGGCCCTGCCTACATGGAACCGCCGTCGCTGTCCGAATGGCCGGAAGTGCATTGGGTACCGGATACCGAGAAATCCAAGCGAGTCGATCTGAACACCTTGACCAAGGAAGAAGTGGCATCGTGGAAACCGGGCCAGACCCTGCTGTTGAACGGCAAGATGCTGACCGGGCGCGATGCTGCGCACAAGCGGATCCAGGAAATGCTGGCCAAGGGCGAGAAGCTGCCGGTGGATTTCACCAACCGTGTGATCTATTACGTCGGCCCGGTCGATCCGGTGCGCGACGAAGTGGTCGGCCCGGCCGGCCCGACCACCGCTACCCGCATGGATAAATTCACCGACATGATGCTGGAGCAAACCGGCTTGATTTCGATGATCGGCAAATCGGAACGCGGCCCGGTCGCGATCGAGTCGATCAAGAAACACAAATCGGCTTATCTGATGGCCGTGGGCGGCGCTGCTTACCTGGTGTCGAAGGCGATCAAGTCGGCGCAAGTGCTGGGTTTTGCCGACCTCGGCATGGAAGCCATCTACGAGTTTGATGTCAAGGACATGCCGGTGACGGTGGCGGTCGATTCCAACGGTATCTCGGTGCACAACACCGGGCCGAAGGAATGGCAGGAAAAGATCGCGCATGCAGCGCTGTCGAAAATCCCTGTGACCACCATCTGATCCGACTTGACTCATTTAGTTGATGAACGTTGACACGCAAACAATGCCGATGGCGCCAACTGCGCCCATCGGCATTTTTGATTCCGGCATAGGCGGTTTGTCGGTGCTGCAGCATGTCCACCAGGATCTGCCGCACGAAGATCTTGTCTATTTTGCCGACTCCGCTTACGCGCCATATGGCGACAAATCGGAAGCGGAAATTTCCGCACGCTCGCTGACGGTTACCGAATTCCTGCTGCAACGTGGGGTCAAGGCGCTGGTGGTTGCCTGCAATACCGCCACCACCGCCGCCATCAAAGCGATACGCACGGCTTATCCGGAGTTGCCGGTGATCGGCATCGAGCCCGGGCTGAAGCCGGCTGCCGCGCAGAGCCGCAGCAAGATCGTCGGCGTACTCGCAACCCGGGCCACCCTGCTGAGCGCCCGGCTGCTTGCGCTGCAACAGCAGATCAGCGCGGCCAGCGGCGTGCACTTCGAACTGCAAGCCTGCGTCGGCCTGGTGGATCAGATTGAAAAGGGCGAATTGCATTCTGCGCAAACCGCACTACTGCTGCGACGTTATATCGCGCCCTTGATAACGCAAGGCGCGGACACCCTGGTGCTAGGCTGCACCCACTATCCTTTTGTACGTCCCTTGATCGAACAAATCGTCGGCGAGCTGACAGCACAGCCGATTGCCATTATCGACACCGGTGCTGCGGTCAGCCGGCAGTTGATCAAGGTCATGAGTGAAAACAATCTGCTGCATGACTCTGCGCGCGCGGGCCAGGTGAGCGCTTTCACCAGCGGCAGCCAGTCGGCCCTGGCGACCACGTTTGCCAACTTGCTGCAACTGCATCCGCCGGTGTCGGCAGTGGAAACTATCGCCCAGCCTGCGGGAATTTCGTAATTAGCTATTATTTGATTTGCCAGGCCGCAGGTTACTTTGTATAATAGCGAGCTGTCTTAGTGCTGAACAAGCATGACAGTATTTGCAGTAGTCAGGCAATGGTGGCTGTAGCTCAGTTGGTAGAGTCCAGGATTGTGATTCCTGTTGTCGCGGGTTCGAGTCCCGTCAGCCACCCCAGATTTCAGATAGAAATCAATCCATTGATTTTTATTCATAAAAAGATATACGGCTGCCAGCGATGGTGGCCGTTTTCTTTTGTCCCACTCCCATCCCGGCCGCTTCCTTGATATTTCCACATTTCCGCTACTGTTTTCTGGCAATATTGCCGAATACATACTAATATTGCCTCGCTACCAATTCGATAGATTTACTGCAATAGTTTTTAAGAGACAAAAGTTCTTCCGTATTGCTGTCCTGCATATAAAACATTGGCAACTCAATAAATAGACAACGGCGCGACGACTCGCTGCCGCTGAATAACAAGGGGAAGTTATGGAATTTCTGGGTGGCGTTTTTCTTTTTATCGCTCTGTTGATGATACCGACAGCGGTGCTCGGCTTGATCTGGCCGGCCAAACTTGCAAAGAAAGGTGCTACGCCGGCATCCAGAACAAAAATCCTGGGTTCATGCCTAGCCTGTTTTCTCCTGTGCATTATCCTCGGCGGCGCAATTGTGCCAAATAAACGCAGCCAGCAAGCACGTATTCCAGTCAATTTGAGCACTGAGTCCGGCGCCGACGTCAGTCATAAAGAATAAAGTAATATGCGGGATGCGCCATCCCGCGACTGCACTCAAGAACTACGCTTAACAAAAAACAAAGCCGTCCCCACTCCCATCAGCACACCGCCGAAGAAACGGTTCTGTTTCTTGACCGCGCGCGCATCGCGAAAATACCCTTGCATGGTCGATGCGGCAAAGGCGTAACCGTGCATCACCACCAGATCCACTGCACACATGGTCACGGCCAGCAGCAGCAACTGCGGCAGCAAGGCGCTGTCGCGGCTGATGAACTGCGGCAGCACCGCCACCATGAAAATAATCCCCTTGGGATTGGTGGCGTTAGTCATGAATCCTAGCAGCACGCGCTTGCGCAAGGTCGGCGGCGTCGATTGCATGGCCTGTTCCGGCTGCTGCAGCGTGGCGACATCGACCTTGGCGCGCCATTGGCTCAGGCCGAGGTAGATCAGATACAGCGCGCCGGCCGTCTTGACCAGCGTGAACATGGTCTCGGACGCCAGCAAGATGGAACCCACTCCGGCGCCGGCCACAAACAGTATCAACAACAAACCCAGTTGCAAGCCGGCGATGGTGGCGGAGCTTCTCTTTACGCCATACGACAAGCCATGCGACATCGACAACACCGCGCCGGAACCGGGGGAAATGGCGATCAGCCAGCAGGCGGCAAAAAAAGTAAACCAGGTATGGAAGTTCATGATCAGGAAAAGAAGGTTAACAGCGGACGGTTATCAGCGATTCTTTGTCGTCGGCCTTGAGTCGGATGCAGCAGGATATCATCAGCCGTCAAATTCTTCATCGTACCGAACGATACGGCTGGCTGCGTCCCCGCTTGCTGAGCACCAGTTGCCAGAGCTGGCCCTGGCCTGAGCGGAAAAATCCCGCCGACGAGAGTATGAAATATTTCCACATCCGATAAAAACGCTCGCCGTATTTATCCGCCAGCTGCGGCCATGCGCGCTCGAAATTATCCCACCAGGCCATCAGGGTCAGGTCGTAATCGCGGCCGAAATTATGCCAGTCTTCGATCAGGAAACGTCCTTCCAGCGCTTGCGTGATTTCTGTTGCGGACGGCAGATGACCGTTCGGGAAAATATACTTGTCGAGCCAGACATCCCTCTTCTTTTCGGTCACGTAATTGCCGATGGTATGCAACAGAAATAGTCCCTCTGGCGCCAGCAGTTTTCCCGCCACATCGAAGTAAGCGGCGTAATTCTTGGCGCCGACGTGTTCGAACATGCCGACCGAAACAATCTTGTCATATTGCCCGTTGAGCTGCCGATAGTCGGTCAGTTCGATGCTGACGGGAAGTCCGGCGCAGCGCTCTTGCGCGAGTTTTTGCTGTTCTTTTGAAATCGTGATGCCGACCACTTCAACCTGATAGTTTTCAGCGGCGTAGCGGGCCAGTCCACCCCATCCGCAGCCGATATCCAGCAGGCGTTCGCCCGCTTTCAGTTCGAGCTTGCGGCAAATCAGTTCCAGCTTATGCAGCTGCGCTTGTTCGAGGTTGGCGGCGCGCGCCCAATATCCGCAGGAATACATCAGATTCGAATCGAGCATGCTTTCGAACAGATCGTTACCGATATCGTAGTGTTGTTCCCCGACCTGGAATGCGCGGCTCCTGGTTTGCAGATTGAAGAAATTCTGCCGCAGGATTTCCAGGAAAAACTTGATTTTTGCGGGACCGACTACCGTTTGCTCAAGATCGTGGCTGGTGACCCTGAAGAAAAACTCGTCCAGCTTGGCGCAATCCCAGTCGCCATCCATATACGACTCGCCGATGCCTAGCTCCCATTTCGAGAACATCTTTTGAAAAAAAATCGGGTCATGAATCTGCATATCCCAGGGTTGCTCGCCGTTCAAACGGATGCCCGCATGCTCAAACAACTGCTGGATGATTTTTGGCGCATTTGCCTTCATATCAAATGCTGCCGGTTTGGTCTCGCCCACTCCCACTTTATCCATGTAGTACTTCCTTCCAAGGTAGCGTTATGGAACAGCTTTTGTATCGATGCAAACGGGGAGGCATCAAGTCAGCTGTCAGCTGGCAACCTGACAGCCCGCAGGCGTTGACCTCAGTTGGCAGGACGCCGCAGGAAGGCCAGCAGCAAACCAAACCCTATCATCAGCGTACCACTGACACGATTGAACCAGCGAAATCTTCCAGCGGCATTGGTGAATGTTCCTAGCCTGGCGCCGATGGCGGCGTAGATGGCAATCGCTATCAGTTCAAGCAGCAAGAAGGTTGCGCCCAGTACGATGAAACTGGTGGTGTAAGCCGAGCGATCGACAAACTGGGGGAAAAATGCGGTGAAGATGAGAATCGCCTTCGGGTTTCCGGCCGCAACCAGAAACTCTTGTTTGGCTAGCCGGCGCAGCTTGTCTGCCGGGAGTTCACGGTTGCTCTGGACATCGTTGGCTGAAGCCGACAGATCAACCGGGGCGGAACGGAACAATTTCACACCCAGCCATACCAGGTAGGCCGCACCGCCGAACTTCAGTACCGTAAAAAGCGTTTCCGACGCAATCAGCAGCGCCCCCAGGCCGAAGCCGGAGATGGCTATCATGGCCGCAAAGGCGAACAATCGGCCAAACGCCGCGAGAATCGAATAACGCATGCCATCGCGCGCACCGTTCGAGAGCGACAACACGTTGTTCGGACCAAATGCCATATTCAGCGCGAAGCAGGCAGGTAGAAAGAGCCAGTAATTTTGAAATGACATGGTTTTACTTTAGTTCAAATGAGATCTACGAAAACGATGCCTATAACTCAAAGCTAAATTGACAGGCTTCGGCAGTTCGAGACGGTTTCCAGTAAGCCCGACACCCTCCTATTTCCCTTTATGGGATATCCAATGTTACATGGATTGCGACTTATCAGAATTGGATAACACAAGGTTCCAGAGGGAGGGAGTCAAATAATATTACCAAAAAACAATTCTTACTCTAGATTAATTGATACAATTAGTTACAATGAATTATCTGACAACTAGCAACAAATACATTTTTCCTGATTCATCTTCGCGATTTCAGACGCGCTGCGGCACGGAACTAAGAAACTAGGCAAGGCTGCATTTTGCCGTGCTTAAGATGAGTTGCTGCTAGTTGTAAATGACAATTCCATTTATCTATCAACGGACCGAATGACTCAATCGGAATCCAATATCGTGGCATTTATTCAGCAAGGGCAAAAATGAAGTCATCGGCAATATTAGCTAGCATCTCGGTTTTGATACTTACCGCGTGTGGTGGCGGTGGCGGTGGCGGCGACAAATCGCCCGCCCCTCCCCCTCCGGCGCCTCCAGTGGCAAACAACTCGGCGCAAGTTCAATTTGATTCCGGCGTATTTTTTTTCGGACTCAGAGCGACCAGCAACACCACTACCTATATTCCATATATCACCAAACACAGCAATCTCACCAGTTCAGTCCCAGGCACAAATCTCGTAGCTAAAACGCAATATGCCGGAATACCGCCGGACGATATGACGCCCGGCCTGTTTTCTTACGTGCCATGGGAGCTCGGTAGCCAGAGCTGGAAGGGGGCGAATCCAATGGCGACCGTTGCTTTTGGCGCAAACAACTCCGCGTCCCTCTCGCTGTCGCCGCCAGATTCGACCATGCCAAACGCCAAATGGGACATCACCATAACGGCGACGGATGTAAGCGGCACGTCAATCGATAAGTATGTGCAATCGCTGCCCTACTACAAACCGCCAACAGTGGTCGGGATTTTTGGCGCCAATGCTAAGCTCTTGTCATTCACCTATACCGCTGCCGATACCTTGATCGGCAGCTATTCCGGCAGAGAACTACGCGACAGCAACTTTAAAGCAGTGACCGATATGAGCGGCCTGCTGGACACGACAACTTGCCTTGAATCAGCAGGCACCGACAAATCGCTGGTGATGCGCTACCAAAGCAATGGCACTATCAATCTCTACGACACCCGAACCGTGTCGTACCCTGACAAATGCACATTCAATCCAGCGGTCGAGCCTTTGCTCGGCGTGGCAAATTTCGTGCAAAAATCCTATGGTCCGCATACCTACCTGGAAATCACGTTTCCGGCTTCTATCAACCTAAGCAATTACCAAAGCTCAGCGCTGACCATCGGCCCGACCGCCCTTGATGCCGGAACGAAGCTCGCAATCGTCCAACGTACGACCGGGAACAAAAACTGGAGTTACGGTTATGTCATCCCAAAAGGACTGCAAATGAAAGATCCGATGCAATACATGAACCAAGAGGCAGCAGCATCCGTCAAGAGCGCACTGAATCTGCCTTAAGTAAACTCGAGCTGTATTCGAATGGGCCGTTCAATCAAGATAGTCGGGCGGCCCGCTTTTTCCCACTGAAACCAGCCGCGCTTACCTCATGTCGAGCGGAGTACTCCGAAGCGGCGCAGGGAACGCCTGCTCAAGCTCCAGCAGATCTTGTGCCGTGAGCACGATATCCAGTGAAGCGCGATTCTCGCGGACGTGCGCCGGATCGACTGCCTTTGGAATGACAATGACCTGCTCCTGCCGCAGCAGCCACGACAAAGCTATCTGTGCCGCGCTGGCGTCATGTCGCCTGGCGATCTCCTTCAGATGCGGGTTGTGCAGCATCCGCCGCTGCTCGTTCGCGCCAGACTCAAGTGGCGAATACGCCATCACAGGCACGCTGCGCTGGCGGCACCAGGGTAGCAAGTCCCATTCGGGACCTCGCCGCATCAGGTTGTAAAGCACCTGATTGACCGCGATCTGTTCAGCGCCGGGCAGTCCGCTCGCTTCTTGCATATCGTTTCTGTCGAAATTGCTGACACCGAAATCGCGTATCTTTCCCGCCTTCTTGAGCGACTCGAGCGCCTCGATCGTTTCCCCAAGCGGCACCGAGCCGCGCCAATGCAGCAGGTAAAGATCGATATAATCGCTGCCGAGCCGCCGCAAGCTGCGCTCGCAGGCTGCTTGCGTTCCGCGCCGATCAGCGTTGTGCGGATATACCTTGCTGACCAGGAACGCCTCGGCGCGGCGCCCCAGAATTGCCTGGCCGACGATTTCTTCAGCGCCGCCGTCGGCATACATCTCTGCCGTGTCAATCAGGGTTATTCCGAGATCCATGCCCAGTCGAAGCGCGTCAATTTCTCGCTTTTTCTGAATCGGATTCTCCCCCATGTACCAGGTTCCCTGCCCCAATACCGGAATTGCGCTGCCCGAAGGTAAAAACAAAGTCTTCATTATCGGCTCACATTCTGAAAGAAAAATGGTTTGGCTGGCGCTGCACCTATGCGGTATCGACGCCAGGGATCTGCGCCAGTCGTCCGCAAAGAAAGGTTTATCTTGGCTGCAAAACCGAGAGGATCAGATCGACCTGTTTGTCCGTGACGCGCGGCCCATCCAAGGTGGAATATCCAACCCAGGCCCAATACGCCCAACGTCCGAGCGTTGCGGCCTGGTCCTTATCCCAGCCGGCGCCGCGCAATAACTTGATCAGATAATCGATCCGCTTTTGATCCACCCTCGCTTGTATTACGCCGGTATGCTGGTTGCTCAAGGACCAGGAGCGTATGGCCCTGGCCAGCGTGATATCTGCTGCCACCGCACCGATAAACCATTTGCGCAGTTTGGCTGCGGCGTCGCCGCCCGTGCTTTCGACGCATGCAATCGCATCTTGCGTGTGGCCTTGCTCCCATTCTTGCAGCAAGGCGGATTGGTACTCCTCCAAATTCTTGAAATGCCAATAGAAGCTGCCTTTAGTAACGCCCAACCGCTCGGCAATCGCCATGATGCGTAATCCTTCCGGCCCGTCACTGGCAAGTGTTTGCAAGCCGGCGTCCAGCCAGCTTTTTCGATTCTTTTTCTGATCCATAGCGTCACCATACCCAATGGTATTGACAAATGCAATGGCAGCTGTGATTATCACCATACTCAAAGGTATGGGACATTACTGCTGCAGTGATTTTATCGACTCATTGATTTATCCGACATACAAAAAGGATTATTACAATGCTCCAAACCGTCGCTCCCGATATCTGGCACGCGCAACACAGTTTTGTCGCCACTGGCCTGCGCGTCTCCTCTCGCATGACAGTAGTCCGCCTTCAGAATTCCGGGCTATGGTTACACTCGCCGGTGCCGTTGACGCCTACCATCCACTCGCAACTTGCGGCGCTTGGCGATGTGCGATTTATCGTTGCACCTAGCAAAACTCATCATCTGTTCGTCGGCGAATATCTCGACGCTTTTCCACAAGCCAAGCTATACGGAGCTCCCGGGCTGCTTGCCAAGCGGCCGGATCTGCATGGCTTGCGTGAGCTGACACCGGAAGTCGAGCCTGAGTGGCGAGAGGATTTTGAGCAGATTTTTTTCGCCGGTATTCCGCTTGGTAATGAAACCGTCTGGTTTCACAAATCCTCGCGCACGCTGATCGTCACCGACTTATGCCAGTGGTGGTGCGGCGATTTGTCATTTGCGGCAAAACTATATGCCGGGCTGAGCGGTGTCCGCACCGGGCTCGCGGTACCGCGGACAATTCGCCTGCTGGTCAAGGATCGCCAGGCGGCGCGAGCCAGCGCCCGTAAGATCCTGGGATGGCCGTTCGAACGCGTAGTGATGGCACACGACAGCATCGTCGAGCAGGGTGCGCACCGAGCGGTGGAAAAAGCTTTCGCTTACTTTGACAAATAATTGCAGATAATTCCACCACGGCGCTCGCCGGGAGTGCGAGGTTTGCAATTAAGTTCCGGCAAGCAATATTTCTGCAAGCGCGCTAAAATCCTCCAACCATTTTGTTGTCCCTCATTCAAACCGTTGGAGCCTGATTCATGTTGCGTTCTGCTGTGCTGTCCGCCCTGCTTACCCTCTCCGCCACCCCCTTCGTCAACGCCGCCGCCGATCCGCTCAGCACTGTCGCCGAGCGTTCAGGCTTCCAGCAAACCGGGCGCTATGAAGAAGTCATCGCGCTCTGCGCCGCCTTCCAGAAAGCCTATCCGAAGCAAGTGCGTTGCACCGAGTTCGGCCGCACGCCGGAAGGCCGGCCGATGCTGGCGTTGATCGTCTCGCGCAGCGGCGCCTTGAGTGCGGAAGCTGCGCACAAGCGTGGTTTGCCGGTGCTGCTGATACAAGGCGGCATCCACGCCGGTGAGATCGACGGCAAGGATGCCGGTTTCCAGGCCCTGCGCGAAGCCTTGCAAGACACTGCCGCGAATAGTCCTCTGAACCAGCAAGTGCTGGTCTTTGTACCGGTGTTCAATATCGACGGCCATGAACGTTTTGGCCGCTGGAATCGTCCCAATCAGCGTGGCCCCGAATCGATGGGCTGGCGCACCACCGGCCAGAATTTCAACCTGAATCGCGATTACGCCAAAGCCGATGCGCCGGAAATGCAGGCCATGCTGCAACTGGTCAATCGCTGGGATCCGCTGGCTTATATCGACTTGCATGTCACCGATGGAGCCAAGTTCGAGCATGATGTCTCGATCCAGGTTGAGCCGGTACATGCCAGCGATCTGGCAATGCGCAAAGACGGCGAGGCGTTACGCGACAATGTGATCAGCGATCTGGCCAGGCAGGGTTCGCTGCCGCTGCCCTTCTATCTCTCATTCAAGACCGAGGATGACCCTAGTTCCGGTTTTGTCGACGATGTCTCGCCGCCGCGTTTTTCTACCGGCTATTTCCATCTGCGCAATCGCTTCGGGATGTTGGTCGAGACCCATTCCTGGAAGGATTATCCGACTCGGGTGCGTATCACCCACAACACGATTGTCTCGGTCATGGCGCAGATCGCCGCGCACGGCAGCGACTGGCTGAAGACCGCGCAGCAAGCCGATCTGCGCGCAGCGCAGTTGGGCGGCCAGGCGGTTGCGTTGAGCTACAAGGCGAGCGACAAGACCCGTCCGGTGGCATTCCGCGGTTATGAATACACACGCACGCCGTCGGATATTTCGGGCGCGCTGATGACACGTTACGATGAGAGCAAACCGCAAATCTGGAATGTGACCGTACGCGACGACCTGCAACCCGATCTGAGCGTCAACGCGCCACAGGCGGGTTATCTGGTGCCTGCCGCCCATGCCGCATGGATCGCACAAAAGCTGCAGCAGCACGGGATCGCTTTCCGCGTATTGCCAACCGCACTGCACCAGGCCGCACTTGAAACTTTCCGCGCCACCAAGACCAGTTTCGATCCACAGTCGCTGGAGAGCCACCAGTCCCTCAAGCTACAAGGCGCATGGCATAGCGAAACGCGCGACCTCGGCGCCGGCGCACTGTTTGTGCCGATAGCGCAGGCCAAAGCGCGGCTGGTGATGGCGTTGCTGGAGCCGCTGGCGCCAGACTCGCTGGCAGCGTGGGGGCGTTTCAACAATGCGTTCGAGAAGAAAGAATATATGGAGGCGTATGTGGCGGAAGACGTCGCGCGCGAACAGCTTGCGGCTGACCCGGCACTAGCTGCCGAGTTCAGGACAAAGCTGGCTGCTGATCCCGAATTTGCTAAAGATCCGGCCGCGCGGCTGGAATTTTTCGCGCGCCGCCATACTTCCTGGGATGAGCGCTATAACTTGTATCCGGTCATGCGGACAGCCGTCGTGCCGGGATAGCGCGGTGCTGGCAACGCGCGCTAGGTTGCTGCTCTCGACTGGAGCAGGTGATATGCCGGACAGGAACTATTTCTGAGCGTCGCCGATTTTTTTCGAGAGGTAAAAACGCAGCGCAAAGGCAGCGATAACAGCGAGCAACGGCAAGGTTTGAATGATGTTCATGGGCAGGGCTCCGAATAAGAATAGACTGTGTTGATGCAACGCAGCATATAAAAACGGGGAACATATTGCCAATTCTTATTTCTGATTCCTTATATAAGTTTCGTGAATATCACTGCAGCCGCTCAATCTGGATCCAAAATATAAAAAGCCCGCTATCTTTAACGATGCGGGCTTTCCCTGTCTCCTCACCTCTAGAGAGATGGACTCTTTTTTGCGTGAAGCGATACTGAGCCAAAAAACTTCAACCGTCATCATGCGCCGCAACATAGCGTTGTTTTGCACCAACATGGAAAGATAGCGCTTGTATGCTTATGCGGTTTTCGCGTAAGGAGTTTTCTCTTCACCGCCCTTGCCGGATAAAATCCACTGCTTTCTCGGCGATCATGATGGTCGGCGCATTGGTGTTGCCGCCAATCAGAGTGGGCATGATCGAGGCATCGACTACCCGTAAACCCCGGATTCCATGAACCCGTAAGGTCGGATCGACAACAGCTGCCTGGTCGATGCCCATCTTGCAAGTACCGATCGGGTGGTAAACCGTATCGACGTACTGCCTCAGAACGGCGCGTATCTGTTCGTCAGATTGCACATCTGCGGTGCGTATATCGCGTTTGCTGTAAGGGGCCAGCGCCGGCGCCGCAAGCAATTTGCGGGTCACCTTGAAACCCTCAACCATGTCTTCCAGATCTTGCGGATCGTCCAGGAATTTGGGATCGATCAGGGGCGCATCCTGCGGATTGGTATTGCGCAAGCTGAGGGTTCCCTTGCTTTTCGGTCGCAACAGGCAAACGTGGCAGGAAAATCCGTGTCCCATACGCAACTTGCGAGCGTGGTCTTCAAGACAGCCGACAACGAAATGCAATTGCAGATTTGGCACCGGCAAGTCCGGCCTGCTCTTCAAGAAGCCGCCGCACTCGGCCACATTGCTAGTCAGCATGCCGCGTCTCTCCTTGCGGAAACGCTGTAGTTCTTTGAACAGGCGCAGCGAACCGCCGGCCGAGATGCCAAAAGTATCCAGGCTGTCCGATTGATGACAAAACACAAAGTCGGGATGGTCTTGCAGATTCTTGCCGACGCCGGGTAAATGATGTTGCACCTGAATCCCCAGCTTGCGCAGTTCGGTGCCGTCGCCGATACCTGACAACATCAGCAACTGCGGCGACTGGAAAGCGCCGGCGGCCAGAATCACCTCACGCCTGGCGCGCAGCACGCGCAACTTGCCGCCCTGCCTGACTTCCACACCGACCGCCCGTCCTTGCTCAAGGATAAGGCGCTCGGCATAGGCGCCGGTTTCCACACATAGATTGCTACGCCCCAGATGCGGCATCAGGTAGCCGCGTGCGGCGCTCCAGCGCTCACCATCTTTTTGCGTGACCTGGTAAACACCCAGTCCCTCTTGGTGCTCGCCGTTGAAATCCTCGCTGAGCGGATAACCGGCCTGGCGTGCGGCTTCCAGATAGTGCTGATGGATGGGACTGTCGGTGCGCAGATCGCTGACCCACAAAGGCCCATCCTGACCATGCCAGCCATTGGAAAATCGTTCGTTATGCTCTGATCTTTTAAAATAAGGCAGCACGTCGTCGAAGGACCAGCCGTTATTGCCGAGTTGCGCCCAATGATCATAGTCAGATCGATGCCCGCGCGTATAGACCATGGCGTTGATGCCCGACGATCCGCCCAGCATCTTGCCGCGTGGCTGATACCCCCGGCGGACGTTGAGACCGGCCTGCGGCACAGTTTCGAAAGCCCAGTTGTTGATCCTGGTCGGCACCATGACGGCCGCTCCGACCGGCATCTTCACGAGCCAGCTATCGCCGCTGCCGCCGGCTTCCAACAGACATACCGACAGTGCCGGATCTTCCGTCAAACGGCCCGCCATCACGCTACCGGCCGAACCGCCACCCACTACGACAAAGTCAAACTCGTCAAACTCACCAAACTCGTCATTCACTGCGCGTCTCCCGTTCTGGTTGTATTTATGCTTTGCAGAAAGGACAAGCCTGCTTAGGCAACAAATTTAACAGCTGCGGGAAGATCACGCCATGCGGCGAATTAGAGAGTTTGTTTCAATTACCCGGAATATTCAGGCGCTTGCGCAAGATAATGCTGCAGATTCAATGCGCTTTCGACATCACAACCAGCCATTTGCGAAATAGCAATATTTCCAAATGCCCGGCCTGGATGCCTGCATTGCATTCGACTACGGGATTGCTTCTGTACAGGCGTTTGTAGAAATCACGGCAAATGAACAATTCACGCTTGCCGAAACGCATCAGGATTGAGGAAGGGGTAGACTCCATACCAAAGCGGGAGCCGGAGGTAATGTCCAAGTTCGTCATGGCAGCAATTCCAATCTCGTTGAAGGGAATTGCACTGTACCATAACTACTGTATATTCATACAGTGAAATGTTATGTGTCTGTTTTTAGTCACGCCGCAAGCCGGCGACTGGCACAGCTTGCGGCTAAATGGCTCACTAACGTGAATCAACGACGCCAGCCGCGCTCACGCCATTCATGCTCGCGCCATCCATCATGGTCATGCCAGCCGCGTCCGCCGCGCCAATAACCCGGACGGCCGTAATAAGCCGGCGGATAGTAGCCAGGGGCGCCATACACGACGACCGGCGGCGGCGCCACATACACAGGCGGTGGTGGCGCGTAGTAGACAGGTGGCGGATTGTAGTAGACCGGTGGCGGCGCGTAATAGCCAGGGACACCGATATTCACCGACCAGTGTGCTCCAGCAAACGCCGGGGCTGCCGAAAACGCACCAACGGCAAGTAATCCAAGCAGGGCGATACGCGTACGGGTTTTCATGGCAGTTCTCGATGGCTGTAAATTAAACATAACTATATTTAACCTAATTTTGCGACGTCTCGCCATGCACAAGTGGTAAGCCCTGTAACAACATGTATCACCGCATTTGAATTGTGGTTTTTTTCGTACACGCGAAATTAATCAATCACTACACTTCCACTGTGACGCTTGTATCTGGCGATTGCCACCAGCGCCATGGCAATCAGGAAACACCCCATCAGCAGCATCAGCGCATTGGCCATCACTCGCGGGTAACCCAGCAGCGCGACATTCAGAAATGGATAAGGATAAAACCCAGACAAGCTGCCACGCACCATAGCCACCACGAAATAAGCCAGCGGATAGATCAGCCATAAAAGACTGTCTTTTGCCTGCACGCCGCTCTTTATCGCAAACAGCAGCCAGTACAAGACGAACAACAAGGGGACGGCAGTATGCAAACCTTCGTCCGAGAGTCTATGCAAGCCGGTAAACGGCGCATGGTTGCGCAGCAGGAGGTTGTAACCGAGGCCGACAAAAATGATGTACAACGCCATTGCAGTGAGCACCCCAGGCCGCGAGAAAAACCGTCCGGGCGCAGAGTCTGGCTTGAGCAACAGCAGCGTGCAGCAAACTGCCAGCAAAATATTGGTCAGGATCGTCAGGTAGTCGAACATGCGCCAGACTGCCTCGCCGTAAGTCATGCCCTTGGCCACCAGGATCGGAATTGAAATGGAAAATTGCGCGACAATGGAAAACCATGCGATCAGCGCAATCGACAGCAGCAGCAGTTGCGGTGCGATAGTTTTTTTCATAAACGAAACCCGGTGCAGCAAGGGCTGTGGCCGCCCCGCTTCAAGAAACAATACCTTGATCGACGCTCAACATGCGTTCCACGTAGCGTGCAATCAGATCCACCTCCAGATTGACCTGCTTGCCGACCTGCAGATGTTTTAAAGCCGTCACTTCAATCGTGTGCGGAATCAGGTTGATCGAAAACAGGCAGCCGTCGGCCACGTCATCGACCCGGTTCACCGTCAGGGAAACGCCGTTGACCACCACCGAACCTTTATAGGCGAAATATTTGGCGAGTTCACGCGCGGCCTTGATCACCAGTTCCCAGGATTCGCCCACCGGTTCGAATTTCTGCACCAGCCCGAGGCCGTCGACATGACCGGAGACCAGATGGCCGCCCAGGCGGTCGGCCAGGGTCAGGGCTTTTTCCAGATTAACCTCGCCGCTGGCGTCGAGGCCGACGGTGCGATTCAGGCTTTCACGCGAGACATCGACTTCGAAGCTGCTGGCAGTCTTTTCAACCACGGTCATGCAAGCGCCGTTCAAGGAAATCGAATCGCCAAGCGCGACGTCGGCCAGCGACAAGGCACCGGCATCGATCTGCAGCCTGACGCCATCCTCAGCACTCGAACCCAGCGGTTTAACGGAAGTGATTTTGCCGACGGCAGCGACGATACCAGTGAACATGATGACAATATGAAAAATTAAAGGAATCGTGCAAGGATACGCAAATCCTCGCCAATCTGCTTGATTTGATGAAATTTCAGGCTCAGCTTATCCTGCAGATTCTCCAGTGCAGGCAGGTCAAACATGCCGCGGCCGTCGCCCAGGATGACGGGCGCCAGATAGACCAGCAATTCATCGACGCAATGCTCCCGGATCAGGGACGCATTCAGCTTGGAGCCGGCTTCGACATGCAATTCATTGATCTGGCGTTTGCCGAGCTCCAGTATGACCTGCGGCAAATCGACCTTGCCGCTGGCGTTCGGCAGCACCACCACCTCCGCTCCCTGCTGCTCCAGCAGCGCCTGTTTTTCGGCATCGACGGTGGCGCTGAAAATCAGGTTGCCGCCGCCGACCAGGATTTTTGCATCCGGACTGATGCTGAGTTTGCTGTCGACGATTACCCGCAGCGGCTGCCGCGCCAGTTGCACGGTGCGTACCGTCAGTTGCGGATTGTCTTCTTTCACGGTGCCGATGCCGGTCAGGATGGCGCCGGCGCGGGCACGCCACATATGGCCGTCGTCACGCGCCGCTTGCGAGGTAATCCACTGGCTTTGACCGTTATGCAGCGCGGTCTTGCCGTCCAGGCTGGCCGCCACCTTCAGCCGCACCCAGGGTTTGCCGGAAAGCATGCGCGTAAAAAATCCGATATTCAGCTCGCGCGCCTGCGCCGCCAGAATCCCGGATTCGACCGCGATTCCCGCCGCTTGCAGGCGCGCCATGCCCTGCCCGGCCACCAGCGGATTGGGATCTGCCATCGCCGCTACCACTTTGGCTACCCCAGCCCGCACTAAAGCATCGGCACAGGGTGGCGTGCGGCCGAAATGACTGCAGGGCTCCAGCGTGACATACACGGTTGCGCCACGCACATCGTGGCCTTTGGCGGCGGCGTCCTGCAGCGCCTGGATCTCGGCATGGTTGCCGCCCGGCGGCTGGGTAAATCCGCTGCCGATGATCTGGCCGTCCTTGACGATCACGCAACCGATGGCGGGATTAGGTGCACTCGACAGCCGACCGTTTTCGGCAAGCTGCAAGGCTTGCGACATCAACAATTCAGCCGGGGTCATGGGTTAAGCCTGGAAATCATGTGAAAACCATCAGAAAGAAGAGATGCGGTGATTGTACAAAATATGCTGCGGCCACCGTTAATTAAATAAAATGCGATGCGATGCGCGGTATAGCTGGGATTAGCTGTGATCAAAGCGGCGGCGCCAGGCTGGCGGCAGCCCGATTGCGCAAAGTGACGACCCGCTGGAATACCGCCCGCAGACGGCGATCGCTGGCCAGTCTGGTGGCGCCGCTACAATCGACATAGCGCTGCGGCTCGACGGTGAGATTGTCATCGCCGCGCAGCTGCAAGCACAGCCGAACGCTGATCACTCTTTCCCAATTCTGATACTGATCATCGGACAGCGTCTCTACCTGCGTCGCGTTCAAGAACTGACTCGGCGTCGTCTCGCCGATCGCCGCCACCCCATACATCAGTTGCATATCTTCGACATTATTGACTATCGGTTGCGCACTCTTATTGCCATTGCCCAGGCAATAGAGAGCATTGGCGCTGTTGCCGGTGCGCATAGCAACAAAAAAGAGATTGCGCACAATCCGGACATACGGCGCCCGCAGGTAGGCTGGATGGTCTGGCGGTACAGCGCTGCGGCCCACACTTGCTCCATTGCAGTCAACGCCGGCGCCACTGGCTGGATCGGAATAATCGTCCAGCCGATAACTGATTTCAATAGCGGCCATCCCCGCCCCTTGCTCCGCCTTGCACAAGAAATCTTTTCCCGAACCCAAGGGCTTAATGAAGCCATGCTCACAGCCACGCAAACCTTGCGCCGGCGCGCCGTCGGCAAGAATAAAATCGGTGATACGCGCAGCGCTTGCGGACCAACCGGCACTAAGCAAATTGCCAAAACCCGCCTGCCGCAAATCCCGCTCCATCAGCGTCATGGCGTAGCTTCCATCCTGATGCAAGCGCCGCTTCTCCTCGCTCAAACGGAAGCTGGCTTTGCTGCTGAGATAGAGCGTTGTAAGCAACAGCAGCGTGGCGGACGCAAGCGTCATCGCCACCAACAACTCGACCATCGAAAATCCGCTCCGGCAAGGCGCTGGCGGCATTCGTTCATTGCCGATGGCAAGAGGGTTCAGCATTGGCCGCTATCCATCTTGACGCTGATACGGCCCGAGTTGGCGACGCACACCGTGCGCGCAAACTCGTCGTTGTGGCTAAACGCCAGGCGGGTAAAGCTGCTGCTGGCGTTGCCGGCGCCGTTATAGGTAATCGATGTTCTGCCAGCGCTGGCCTGGGTGTTGTCATCCAGCGCGCCTTGCCGCAGCAATATTTGCCGGCTATCGCCGACCATCACCAGCCAGCCGGCGCCCCAGTCGCCGCCGGTGCGCCCGGCAGTAGCCGCCGCACTGCATCGCGCGCCGGCAGAGTCGGCATCGATGCTGCGGCAGATGAGTACCGCCCGGCCGCGCTGAATGGCCTCGCTGCGCGCCAGATTGAGCGCAGCAACCAGTTGGCCGGTTTCTACCGACAGCCGGTTTTGAATCACGAACGCCCGCATGGATGGCAAAGCCAAGGTCAGCAGGATGCACATGATCGCCAGCGTTATCATGGCTTCAATCAGCGTCAAACCTGAATCTCGCGTAAAAACATGCGTGGGCGATCGCAATAGGCGCATAGGTGCTCCCGGTCAGCTATTTGTTTTATGTCATTTTTAACAACCATTCTCACAAAAAAATAGCGCCGTTCAAAGCGGCGCTAGCTGATTTAAGAAATTACTTTCTACGGCTTGGCGGTCCGGAGAACTCTTCAATCATGTTCTGGAATTCCGCCACATCTTCAAAACTCTTGTAGACCGAGGCAAAACGGATATACGCAATCTTGTCCAGGCGCTTCAATTCACGCATCACCAATTCGCCGACATGGCCGGAGAGAACTTCGCGCTCGCCGCTGGACAGCAATTTTTCCTTGATACGCTGCAACGCCTCGTCCAGCGCCTCGACCGATACCGGGCGCTTGCGCAAGGCCAGCATCAGGCTGGCGCGCAATTTGAGCGGATCGAAATCGGTACGGCTGCCGTTCTTCTTGACGATCACCGGCATCGCCAGCTCGATCCGTTCAAAGGTGGTGAAGCGTTTGTCGCATTGCATGCAACGGCGCCGACGACGAATCGAATCGCCCTCTTCCGACACACGCGTGTCGAGCACCTGGGTTTCTTCGTGCTGGCAGAATGGACATTTCATGATGGTAGTAATCCGAAGGTTGTAACGGCGGCCGGTGTCGGCAGTTCCATCTCTACATTATTCCTTTTCGCGGCCACGCGCCTGTCTAAGACAAACTGGCACAAACTAGCACCATATGGCGCATGGGCCCGTGCAGCGTTCAAGCTGCGCCGGGCCCATGAAATTACCGACCAGCCTTGCGGCGCATCGGCAATCAGTACATCAAGCTGCGTACACCGGGAAAGCGTCAGTCAGTTTCTTGACTTCAGCCTTGACCCGTTCGATGGTCGCCGCGTCATGCGGGTTGTCGAGTACGTCGGCGATCAGGTTGCCGACCTTGGTCGCTTCCGCTTCCTTGAAACCACGGGTGGTGAACGCTGGGCTGCCAACGCGGATGCCGGAAGTGACGAATGGCTTTTCCGGATCGTTAGGAATTGCATTCTTGTTGCAGGTCATGTGTGCTGCGCCCAGGATCGCTTCGGCTTCTTTGCCGGTAATCTTCTTGGCGCGCAGGTCGACCAGCATCACGTGCGATTCGGTACGGCCGGAAACGATACGCAAGCCGCGCGCGATCAACGCTTTCGCCAGGGCGTCGGCATTCTTCACCACTTGCTGTTGATAAGCCTTGAACTCCGGCGTCAGCGCTTCCTTGAACGCTACCGCTTTACCAGCGATGACGTGCATCAGCGGGCCGCCTTGAATGCCAGGGAAAATCGCCGAATTGATGGCTTTTTCGAACTCGGCCTTCATCAGGATGATGCCGCCGCGCGGGCCGCGCAGGGATTTATGGGTAGTCGAAGTCACGAAGTCCGCGTGCGGCACCGGATTCGGATATACGCCGGCGGCGATCAGGCCGGCGTAGTGCGCCATGTCGACCATGAAGTAAGCACCGACCGCTTTAGCAACTTTGGACATGCGCTCAAAATCGATGCGCAAGGCGTAAGCCGAGGCGCCAGCGATGATCAGCTTTGGCTTCTTTTCGTGCGCCAGGCGTTCAAATGCTTCGTAATCGATTTCTTCTTTTTCGTTCAAGCCGTAGGACACCACATTGAACCATTTTCCGGACATGTTCAACGCCATGCCGTGCGTCAGGTGGCCGCCTTCTGCCAACGACATGCCCATGATAGTGTCGCCTGGCTTCAGCATCGCAAAGAACACGCCCTGGTTGGCTTGCGAACCGGAGTTCGGCTGAACGTTGGCGGCTTCGGCGCCGAACAATTCCTTGACGCGATCGATCGCCAGTTGCTCGGCGATGTCGACGAATTCGCAACCGCCGTAATAACGCTTGCCTGGATAACCTTCAGCGTACTTGTTGGTCAGCTGCGTGCCCTGCGCTTCCATCACGGCAGGCGAAGTATAGTTTTCCGACGCGATCAGCTCGATATGTTCTTGCTGGCGGTGGTTTTCTTTCTGGATGGCGCTCCACAATTCTGGATCGACATTGGCGATGGTGTGGTTTTTTTCGAACATGTGATACTCCAATCGATAAGGGTGTGCCTAAATCGAATGAGGGCCAGGGTATTTTTGGAATGCGGCAGCCTCAGTCGTACTTTCCATTAGGGCTGCCCAGGCGCACGGCGGATGAAATCTCACGCTTCCCGGTGGATGCCCACCTTTTGCCGAAAGCCGCTGCAATCTTGTGAATCCGCGCGGCCCGGTTTTTTCGCCAGTCACGTGAGACGAAATGGTGCGGCTATTGTAAGCGAAGCACCTGGTTTGGGCAAGATTGGCAGCGTGTCTCAACGCCGGATAAAAAAAGCCGCCCCAGAGGGCGGCGCTTGAATAAGACTTATCATGAAAACAATAAAACTATCGGCGAATGCTTCGGCGATTGCTTATATCTTGCCCGCCAGGCTGATGCCTATCGTACGCGGCGCAACCCGGAAACCTTCCGATACCGATTGCACGTTCGGACGCTGGATCACCTTATCGCTATTCGTTGCATTCTTGACAAACAAGGTCAGTTCCCATCGATCGAAGGTAGCGCCGACGCTGGCGTCAATCGTGCTGTAGGCCGGACGCTGGTAATCCGGATCGGTGGCCACCAGGGTGCCGTGGCTGCTGCCGGTCCAGTGTGCGGCGGCGCGGGCAAAGCCGTAATAATCGCCAGTCAGGTTGAAGGTATATTGGCCGGTCAGGCTAAGGTTGTATTTGGGTACACCTTGGATTTGATCTCCTGCATGCGCTTTCAACGACGGTACGTCAGACGACAAGGTCGCATTGGTGTAACCACCGGACAGGCCGAGCACTATGTTGGAACTCGGCTTGCCTTTGATCTCGAACTCCGCGCCATAGCTCTTGGCCTTGCCGACATTGGTTTCGTAATCAAAGCCGCAACCGGGTAACTGGATATCTTGCTGCAGGCCGTCCCACTGGATATAAAACACGGATGCATTGACCGACAGCCGATTCCCCAGCAGACGCGACTTGCTGCCCAGTTCATAGCTCCACAGTTTGTCGGACTTGAATGAAGTCGGCGCTTCGGTAATGCCGAGATTGGCGAAGTCGGCCGCGCACAGCGTCGCCGGAATCGGACGGGTATTGCCGCCCAGGCGGAATCCTTCGGTGGCCGAGGTGTACACGGTGTTGTTCGGATCGACTTCCCAGATCAGCGAGTACTTCGGCGTAAACGCCGAGGAATTGTTGCTGACCGATGAGCTGGTCGGGCCGCCGTTCCAGTAAAAGTCGCCATTGCGGCTCAAGCTGTCGGTGGCTTGCAGGTAACGCATGCCGACTGTGCCGTGCAAGTTCGGCATGAAATAGTAGTTCAGCTCGCCGAATACTGCTTTCTGCTCGGTATGGTAATGCCGCTCGCTGAAGTAGGAATTGTCGTTCGGGAAGGCGATTCCAAGCTGGCTCGGATCGGCCGGATTGGCGCCAAAAGCCGCGTAGGTCGCATTCAGGCCGAAAATCGGTTCGTTGTCGGTCACGTTGGTATGCAGGTTAGCGTAGTAGACGCCGCCCAGCCAGGTGAAGGGCGATACTTTCTGGTCATACGGCTTGGAGGTGACGCGGAACTCTTGCGAGAACTGCCGCACTTGGTTCTGCAGGTACACTGCCGACGGCAAGGCGCCGATCGCGGCTGCCAGGCCAGGCGGCGTAGCCGGCACCGCGAAACCCAGGTTGTTGACCGTGGTGCCGTCCTGGGTGCGGTTGAAGGTGCGATGGTAGAAGCTGGAAACCGAGATCAGGTCGGCCTTGCCCATGTCGTAGTTGACGGTCAGGCTGGGCACCAGCAAACGGTCGTTGCCGGGCTCGCGCACCAGCTTGCTGGTCTGGTTCTTGGGCAAAGCCAGGTAAGACGCGTCGATATCCTTGGAATTGACTTCCTGGTAGAACACCGAGGGCGTGAAGCTCAGGTTGCGGGTCGGCTGCCATTTCATCGCCAACTTGACCACGCTTGAATCCTGGGAGTTGACGCCGGAAGCAATCACATTGCCGGTGGTTGGCGATACTTGGTCGATATAGCCGCTCTCATGGCCGGTCTGGACGCCGATGCGCAGCGCCAGTTCGCCCGGGATCAAGGGCTGGTTGACGACGCCGTTGACCGTGTAGTTGGTACCGCCGCCCTTGGTCCCCGAGGTTTCAGAATAGAAGCTGGCTTCGCGCTCCTTCAGGTTGGGCTGATTGCTGATGAACTTGATAGTGCCGCCCATCGAACTGGCGCCATACAGCGTGCCTTGGGGGCCGCGCAGCACTTCGATGCGGTCGATGTCGAAGAACTTAGGTTCGGAACTGCCCATGCTGTACAGGTTACGCGTGGTCATCGAAACGTCGTCCAGGTACACACCAACAGTGGCTGAACCTGCGGCCGAACTGATGCCGCGGATTTCGATATTGCTCAGCCCTGCCCCCGCGCCGCTGGCGCCGGAGAACGAAATATTCGGCATGGCCCGCGTCACATCGGCAAAGTTGTTGATATGCGCAGACTGCAACTCCTCGCCGCTGATCACCGAGATGCTGAGCGGCACCTTGCTGGCGTCTTCCTTGCGCTTTTGCGCGGTGACGAGCACTGCTTCAATCTGCTCGCTCTGCTTAGCTGATTTTTTTGTCTCAGGCGCGGCGGCTGTATCGGCGCCTGCTGGCTGCTGTTGTGCCGAAGCCGTGGCTAACCACAATGTTGAAGTGACTGCGGCCACAGCAATCTTGCAGGTCAAATTCGCGGAACTAAGTCTCATTGTTTTATAACCCCTTTGGATACAGTGATAAGCAGCGAAGAAAATGTGCTTGTCAGCAATATTTGTGCCACGCGATGCCGCCCTGCAAAAAGGGGCAATCAAAGGAGGGAATCAATACGGGCGGCAATGCAACGCACTCAAAACCAGCGTGCGGCTTTGGTGTCACGTTCTGGTGCGGCTTGCACCAAAGCAAATACGCAGCCGCACATCCGCGATTGACAATGGCAATCTGGCAAACTGGGCTACAATTTCCGACTAGACCAATATCGCAACAACAGGAGCATTGACCATGATTGTCTTGATTACTGGCGCAACCGCTGGCTTCGGCGCCGAAATGGCACGTAAATTCACCAAGAACGGCCATCGGGTCATCGCCACCGGCCGCCGCAAGGATAGACTGGACCATCTGGCCGCCGAACTGGGTGCGGCAGTCCTGCCTATCGTCATGGATGTTACCGACAAAGCTTCGATCAGTAGTGCGCTGGCAGCCCTGCCGCCGGAATGGCAGGAAATCGAGGTTCTGGTCAACAATGCCGGCCTGGCGCTGGGCGTGGAATCGGCGCAGCAAGCCTCGCTGGAAGAATGGGAAACCATGATCGAAACCAATTGCAAGGGCCTGGTGACCATGACCCGTCTGGTATTGCCTGGCATGGTGGCGCGCGGCCGCGGCACTGTGATCAACCTTGGCTCTATCGCCGGCGAATACCCTTACCCGGGTGGCAACGTGTATGGCGCCACCAAGGCTTTCGTCAAGCAATTCACGCTGAATCTGCGCGCCGACCTGGTCGGCACTGGCGTGCGCGCAACCGACATCGCGCCGGGCTTGTGCGGCGGCACCGAGTTTTCGAACGTGCGCTATCGCGGCAACGACGAGGCCGCCGCCAAGGTCTATGAAGGCACGCAGCCCCTGACGCCGGGCGATATCGCCGACACCGCTTACTGGGTCGCAACCTTGCCCGCCCACATCAATATCAACCGCATCGAAATGATGCCGACCTGCCAGGGTTTTGCTGGCATGAGCATCAAGCGCAATTGAGTAGGCAACTAAGTAGGCAACTAAGTAAGAAGTAAGTCGAAAAGCAGGCTCAAGCGGCTGCAGCGCAACTCACGGCTGTAGCCTGCTCCCTATTCCCTCACACTCAATATCTGAAACGCAATACAACCGATGAGCAAGATAACCTCCGCCCCGCATGCAGACTTTAGCTGGCGTATCCGGGTGTACTACGAAGATACCGATACCGGCGGCGTGGTTTTTTATGCCAACTATCTGAAATTTTTCGAGCGCGCCCGCACCGAATGGCTACGCGCTGCGGGTGTCGGCCAGCGCACGCTGGAACAGACTGATGGCGTCATGTTTGTCGTGAAAAGCACCGCCGTCGACTACCATGCACCGGCCAAGCTGGACGATGAGCTGGAGTTGACCGTGGTGGTCGAGCGTCTCGGCCGCGTGGCGGTGGATTTCATTCAGCAAGCCTGGCGCCTGGGCGAGGGCGAACCGGTTTTGCTGGCGACCGGCCGCATCAGCGTGGTCTGCGTCAATGCCGTCAGCTTCCGGCCGCAAGCCATCCCGAAACAGGTATTGCACAACATCAAGCCCAGCGCCGGCCACGGCGCATCCGTATCGGCAGCGGCATGAATCTTGCGTTGCTGCATTCGATGAAAATAGTGCATTAAGGCAATTCTGGCGCCGCAATGAACCTTCGCCTGGCTGGCACGGTCTGAGCAACGTTGCAACAAACCCGGGGGTGAGCTGGGGTAAGCGATAACGTCCGGTAACAATTCCTTCGCCAATTGCCAATTTTGCGGCAAGCACTTTACGTTTACAATTCGTTGTTTAAGTCTTTTACTTAAACCTAAGACCATTCCTCAAGACCGCTATCCATGACTGTCACCCAAGATCTTTCGTTTATTACCCTAATTACCAATGCATCTGTATTAGTACAGCTGGTCATGGCGCTGCTGCTGGCAGTTTCCCTCATGAGCTGGACTTATATTTTCCGCAAGATGTTTGCCATCCGCAGCGCTCGCTCGCAGACGGAAGATTTTGAGCGCGCATTCTGGTCCGGCGGCAACCTGAGCACGCTGTACCAGGACGCCACCTCGAATCGCCGCAAAAGCGCAGGGAAAACCGGCGCCCTGGAACGGATTTTCGAAGCCGGCATGGGCGAGTTCAACAAGGTCAAGGCCTCGCTCGGCAATAAGGGCGGCGATTCCGCAGCCTTGCTGGATGGCGCACGGCGCGCCATGCGCGCGGCTTACCAGCGTGAGATGGATGCGTTGGAGTCACATCTGGCCTTCCTCGCCTCGGTCGGTTCGGTATCGCCATATGTCGGTCTGTTCGGCACGGTGTGGGGCATCATGAACGCCTTCCGCGGCTTGGCAAACGTACAGCAAGCGACGCTGGCGGCGGTTGCGCCTGGCATCGCCGAAGCCTTGATCGCCACCGCGATCGGCTTGTTTGCAGCGATTCCGGCGGTGGTTGCCTACAACCGCTTTTCGCATGATGTCGATCGTCTGGCTATCCGCTTCGAGAGCTTTATCGAAGAATTCTCCAATATCTTGCAACGTCAGGCGCACTAATGTCGGGCCCCTCATCCATGCGCGGCGGCCGCACCCGCAAATTCAAGGCGGATATCAACGTTGTCCCGTACATCGACGTGATGATGGTGTTGCTGGTGATTTTCATGGTCTCGGCGCCACTGACCAACCCTAGCGTGATCAATTTGCCGAATGCGGCGAAATCGGCAACGCCGCCGACTGAGTACATCGAGATCACGTTGAAACCCGATGAGCAGACCAGTATCCGCATTAACGGTCAGAAAAGCGGCCTCGGCAAGGCGGAAAGCGTTCCACGCAATGGCTTGAAACAAAAACTGCAAGTCTTGCATGAGGACAAACCCGACATGCCGGTGATGATTTCCGCCGACAAGGATATTAAATACGACGAAGTGATCAAGGTCATTTCGGAAGCCAAGATGCTTGGCATTAACCGCGTCGGACTAGCGACAAAGTGACGATCTGGTTATGACAGGCAACTCCCCGTATTCCGTACCAAAAGAACCCGGCAGCATCCGCGCCATCACCCTTGCAGCGGCAGTGCATGCCGCCTTGTTTGCATTCCTGTGGTTTGGCATTCACTGGCAGAGCCAGCAGCCGATAGCGGTCGAGGCCGAAGTCTGGAGCCCGCAAATCAAGGACGCCGCCCCCACTCCGCCGGAACCGACGCCGGAGCCGACACCTGAACCTAAACCGGAACCTGTAATCCAGGAAACCACGCCGCCGAAGGTGGTAACGCCGCCGTTGCCCAATCCGGAAATCGCGCTGGAACAAGAAAAGAAACGTAAAGAGCAGGAACGCAAGGAGCTGCAACGCCAGGAAGAACTGGAAAAGCAGAAGCAATTGCAAAAACAGCAAGCCGAGGAAGAACGCAAGGACAAGTTGAAAGCCGAGGCTGAGCAAAAGGCAGCCAAGGAAAAAGCCGCGGCCCAGGACAAACAAAAACTGGACGCAGCCAAAAAGGCCGAAGCCGACGCCAAGAAGAAGCAAGCGGCAGCCGACGCAGCCGCTGAAACCAAACGGCGCAGCGATGAGATGAAACGCATGTTGGGCCAGGCAGTTGGCAATGGCCCGGCCAACAGTACCGGCACCGCAGCCCAGTCGCAAGGGCCGCGCGGCGATCCTGGCTATGGGCAAAAGGTCGGCGCCAAGATCAAGTCGAACATCAACTTTAATGTTCCCGAAGGCTTGGCAGGAAACCCGGCAGTGGAATTTGATGTCCAATTGCTTCCGGACGGTTCGGTAGCAAGTGTGCGCCTCAGAAAATCCTCCGGAGTTTCCGGTTTTGACGAGGCGGTAAAACGAGCGATTGAGAAATCGGCGCCTTATCCCAAAGACAAAACGGGTTCTGTACCTTCCAGTTTTATCGGAATCCATAAACCGAAAGATCAGTAAGCTATGAAAAACAAATTGCACCAACTCTTCGCGGTCATCGGACTTGCGCTTACCGCCTTGGTATTCAGCGCTCCGGCAAATGCCCAATTGCGCATCGAAACTTCCGGCGTCGGCGCCACCCAGATCCCGATCGCGATTGCCGGCTTCAGCAACGAAAACCTGGCGCCGCAACAGGTTACCGCCATCATCAAAGCTGATTTGGAGCGCAGCGGATTTTTCAAGATTATTGATACCGGTGATGTCATCTCCGAAACCACCCAAGTCAACCTGGGCGATTGGAAAGCACGCGGCGCCGATGCCTTGGTAGTCGGCAGCGTGCAGCGCCTGGCCGATGGCCGTTTCGATGTCCGTTACAAGCTGATGGATACAGTCAAATCGGCCCAGCTATCCGGACTGGCAATGGCAGCCCCGCCAGAACGTACGCGCACCACCGCTCACAAGATCGCTGACGACATTTATGAAAAGCTGATCGGTGGGCGCGGCGCGTTCGCCACCCGTATCGCCTACATCATCAAGGCTGGTAAAGAGTACCGACTGGAAGTCGCCGATGCCGACGGCGAAGGCACCCAGGTTGCGCTGCGCTCCAACGAACCTATCATTTCGCCAGCCTGGTCGCCGGACGGCACCAAGGTCGCCTACGTTTCGTTTGAAGCCAAGAAACCGGTGGTCTACGTGCAGAACCTGATTACCAAACAGCGCATCGTAGTGGCCAACTACAAGGGCAGTAATTCCGCACCATCCTGGTCGCCGGACGGCAGCAAGCTGGCGATCGCGCTGGCGCGTGACGGCCTGACCCAGGTGTATGTGGTGAATGCCGACGGCGGCGGCTTGCGGCGCCTGACCCAGACCAACGGCATCGACACCGAACCGCAGTTTTCGGCAGACGGCCAAAACATCTACTTCACCAGCGATCGCAGCGGCGGCCCGCAAATCTACAAGATGAGTGCCAACGGCGGCGACGCTCAGCGCGTGACATTCGGCGGCAGCTACAATATCAGCCCGCGGATTTCCCCCGACGGCAAGACATTGGCGTATATTTCGCAGCGCAGCGGCCGCTTCCAGCTATATGCGCTGGATCTGGGCAACGGCCAGGAGCAGCGCTTGTCGGATACCGTCAAAGATGAGTCCCCAAGTTTTTCGCCGAACGGCAAATACATCATGTACGCCACAGAATCAGGACGCCGCGGCTCGCTGGCAGTGGTCTCGGTTGACGGCCGCGTCAAACAGCGCTTAACTATGCAAGCAGGCGATATACGGGAGCCTACTTGGGGTCCATTCATGAAATAATCACGCTATTACTCTTTACTTTGTACCGACGTTCGTTTCCCACTCTGGAGAATTAAAAAATGCTAAATATCAGAAACTTTGCCCTTATCGTTGCTAGCGCCATTTTGCTGGCAGCCTGCTCCTCCCCTGTCAAGCTGGAAGATAAGGCAGCCCCAGTCGTCGAGAGCGGCGCCGGCGGCGCTGATACCCGTTCCGTCAATACGGTTGACGCCGGCTCCACCGATCCGTTGAACCAGCCAGGCGGCATCCTCTCCAAGCGCAGCATCTACTTTGACTTCGATAGCTACATCGTCAAAGACGAATTCAAGTCTGTGGTCGAAGCACACGCGCAATACCTGAACAGCCACAAGAATCGCAAGATCATCATCCAAGGCAATACCGATGATCGCGGCGGCCGTGAATACAATCTGGCGCTGGGACAAAAACGTGCTGAAGCAGTGCGCAAGGCATTGGTATTGTTAGGCGTGTCGGATACTCAGGTTGAAGCGGTTTCGCTGGGCAAGGAAAAACCTAAGGCACTCGGCAGCGACGAAGCGTCTTACGCTGAAAACCGCCGCTCCGACATCGTTTATCAATAATGATGCGGACGTTCTTCAAAGCCACGATGACTGCGGCCATGCTGGCCGCGGTTTGTTTCGCTCCGACCGCCCACGCCGGGCTGTTTGACGACGATGAAGCGCGTCGGGCGATATTGGATATACGCGCTAAGATCGATGCGGTGAATGCCAGGGTCGACGCCAAGGCGGACAAAAGCAGTTCCTTGAATTTGTCCGATCAGAATGATCGCCTGAATCAGGAAATCGCCAAGTTGCGCGGACAGATCGAAGTCCTGACCAACGAACTGGCCAATACCCAGCAGCGGCAGAAAGATTTCTACGTCGACCTGGATACCCGCTTGCGCAAGCTGGAGCCGCAAAAGGTCAGCGTCGATGGCCAGGAAGTCAGCATCGGCGCCAACGACCAGAAGGCCTACGACGCCGCGCTGGCGACCTTCAAGGCCGGCGACTATAAAACTGCAGCAACGGCGTTTTCGAATTTCGTGCGCTCCAGCCCGGATTCGGGCCTGGCGCCGTCCGCGCAGTACTTTCTGGGCAATACGTATTACGCCCTGCGAGATTACAAGAATGCGATTGCTGCGCAACAGGTGGTTGTCAGCAAGTACGCCGACAATCCCAAGGCCGCCGATGCACTGTTGACTATCTCCAGCTGCTACACCGAGCTGAAGAACAAACCTCAGGCCAAGCGCGCATTGGAGCAACTGCTGTCGCAATATCCAAACACGCCGGCAGCACAGACCGCAAAAGAGCGCCTGGCCACGCTCAAGTGAGCAGTAAAATTTATTTTTGCAGATTGTGTAAATAAAAGTGCATATGGGTTTGACACCTCATATGCACTTTGTCTATAATAGCGGTCTTTCGGGTCGTTAGCTCAGCTGGTAGAGCAGCGGACTTTTAATCCGTTGGTCGCAGGTTCGAATCCCGCACGGCCTACCACGAATAAGTTGTACAGATAGGGCTCCCAGCAATGGGGGCCTTTTTCTTTATCCCTACTCAGCAGCTACTCAGTTTCGCGATTCGTAACCAGTTCCGCAAAATTTGAATTGGCAAAGTCATTTCTACTCTGTTCGCTTTGCTCAATCTGACTGGCTCGAGCAAGGTTTGTCGTTAGCATGCAACAACGCAGCAACAACGCAGCAACAACGCATGCACAGAAATTAAAAACAAAAAAGGCCCGCATTTCTGTGGGCCTCATCAAATAAATTACGCGCTACGAATTTGCTACAGCAAATTGTGAAGACTGGAACTGGCGCGGAGTTTCAGTCTCATTCCACGCCGCGAGCCGGCTCTGCAACGTTCGCACGACTCAGCAGCATGTAAAGAATCAGCTCCTTGTCCAGGGCAATTTACGGACTAAGGAGCTGATTTTATTTATAGGCAAAAGTATAGGCAAAAACGGGTCAGCAACGAACAACATTGGTGTCATTGCAAGACCCCGCCCACGCCTATTGTCGATGAGCGCGCGGAATGTGATTTGTTTCGCGCTTCATTGGCACAAAACTAGCTGGTGTAGGCGCCCTTATACCAACCTTCACCATCCCAGCACCACTCGGTCGTTTGGCTACCAGTGGTTGCATAGACGCGGATATGGATAGTGCTTCCGTTCAACCAGCTGGTTGCAGAGGCATTTTCACCTGGCTGCTTAAAGGCGCCTGTGTACCAACCCTTCGACCCGTCGTAGCAACGTTCAGTGATTGTAGAGCCATTGGAAGTATAAACACGGATCGACGGCGAGCTGGTTCCCCATGAAACGGCAGCAGTTTGAGTTGACATTTTTAAACTCCTAGTGTGAGTTGAATAAAGTGACGAACTAAAACACTTCAGTGATCACGACGTACGCGTCACTGCGATGATGCCCATTCAGAGTAGCAAGCGACTAGCGAAATAAACACCTGTCAACTTTCACAGCTAGCGGATGCAGGCATGATTTTGCGAACGCTGGATCCGGGGTCAATACAGTTTGGCTGGATGAGAAATGATGAGTCACCAAATCATCGACCGCGGTTTTTGTATTGCTGCAAAGTCTCCTCTCCCACCTCAAAGTCCTGCGCCGCCGACACGTTAGTTGCAAATAATTTCCGTCCGGCTATGCACTTTCGAATTTTATGTTGATTAACACCATCCACCCTCTTGAAACGCTTCGCGATTGCCTGATCAAAATCCTGTAATCCGCATAAATAAAGGGATTTCATCCATGATCGATAAATTCGAACATATATCCCTATTTTTTCCGTTTTTCTTTTGATTTAGCAACGTGCATACTTCATCCAGTTACTTCAACACTGCCTCCAGCGCAACCATTCTTCATAGTGAAAAATGGCGCAGGATGTGCCAACTACATGCGATAACCAACGGAGAAAATCATGCTTCAAATTCGTAAAAGCAAAGAACGCGGCGTTGCCGATCATGGCTGGCTGAATTCGCACCATACATTTTCGTTCGGCCATTATTTCGATGCGCAGCACACCGGCTTCGGACCGCTGCTGGTGATCAACGAAGACCGCGTGCAGGCCGGCAAGGGTTTCGGAACGCATGGCCACAGCGATATGGAAATCATTTCCTATGTACTGGACGGTGCCTTGGAACACAAGGACAGCATGGGTACCGGCTCGGTCTTGCATTACGGCGATGTGCAAAGAATGAGTGCCGGCACCGGCGTGCGTCACAGTGAATTCAATCACTCGGCGACAGCGCCTGTGCACTTCCTGCAGATCTGGATTCAGCCGAATGTCAAAGGGATTGCGCCGAGTTATGAAGAAAAGCATTTCACTACCGAGCAAAAACAAGGGCAGCTACGCCTGATCGCGTCAGCCGATGGACGTGATAACTCGGTGTTGATACATCAGGATGCATCGATTTATGCGGCCATCCTGAACGGCGGCCAGCCGCTGCAACACGCGCTGGCAAATGGGCGCACTGCTTATGTGCATTTGATTCGCGGCCGTCTCAGCGTCAACGGCGCGGAGTTGAACGGTGGCGATGCGGTGAAGCTGACGGCCGAAACGTTGATCACACTGGCCAATGCCGAAGCTGCGGAAGTGCTGCTGTTCGATCTGCCCTATTGATCTTGGGTTCTGATTGGTAGAAGTTCAGGCATGAAGTGATATACGCCGGACAGTTTCTTGCTGTCCGGCCTATTTTTTCAGAGCGCACCCGGCACATGCCGGATCAAACGCGCCATCGCGTCGCTGTTGCGCATGCGCTCCATCCACCAGCTCAAGGCGGCGCCCTCATCGCCGGTGCGCCAGGCCAGTGAAAACGTTTCATCCGGTTTCGGCTCTTCCACTTCTTTCACGATCAGGGCGCCCGCAGCAATCGCCGCTCGCGCGCACGGCTCCGGTAAAAAACCGAAACCGATACCTGCCAGCTGCAAGTCGTATTTGCTGCGCATGTCGGGCACCGTCAGTGTGTCTTGTCCAAACAGCAGACCCACCGTGCGCGACGCCATCTTGCGCGCCGAATCCGCCACGCTGATGGCGCGATGCGGCAGCAGTTCCGCCTTGCCCAGCACGCGCTTCACCTTGGCCAGCGGATGCTTCGGCGCCACCACGAACACAAAAGAGATAGTGCCCATCGGTTGGGCGATATAACCGCCGCCTGCAGGCCCCTGCCCTGGCGCTGCAATCAGCAAATCGACGCGGCGCTCCAGCAAGGCTTCCCAGTTGCCGGCCAGCGATTCCCTGGCGATGCGCAAACGGGTCTTTTCCGCAATCTCGCAGAAAGCGGCGATATCCGATTCCAGAGCGTTCACCGAAAATAATGAGTCTATGCATATCGTCAATTCGGTTTCCCAGCCGGAGGCAACACGGCGCACCCGATGCTCCAGATCTTCCGCCGCCTTCAGCAGATAGCGCCCCTCCTTGAGCAATTCTGCTCCGGCGCGCGTCAACACTACTTTCGGTCCCTGGCGTTCGAACACCTGCACGCCAAGGTCTTGTTCCAGTTTCGACACGGTATAGGAAATCGTTGAAGGCACCCGGTGCAACTCGCTGCCGGCTGCGGAAAACGATCCGCGCCGATCGATGGCGTCGAGAATCAACAGCGCATCGAGACTGATTCTAAACATGGAACTCCTGGTAGAGAGAAGAAGACTGGAAGATGGCTAGAAGCGGACTAAGAGTCGATCGCGTGACCAGCGGCGATCCAGGCATCGATGCCGCCTGACAGCGGCCGCACCTTCTTGTATCCCCGCTGCATCAGCTGCTTGGCGACCAAAGCCGCCGAGGCTTCGTTCGGACAAGCACAGTAGACGATCACTTCCTCGTCCATCGGCGCATCGAAGACGAAGCTATGAATTTCCTGATGTGAAATAGTGCGTGCGCCAGGAATCCGCCCGGCCTGTTGCGACGCCGGCGAACGTATATCGACAATGGCCGGAGTGACTCCCTGTTTGAACAACTGATCCAGTTCGTCCACTGTGATGCGCGCCATGCGCAAAGACATGCGGAAACGCCGGCGCTGCCACCATTTGCTGGCGACAAAAATCGCAAATCCGGCGGCGACCAGCAACATGCCGTATTGGCCAAGCTCGGTCAGCACGTTCAATAAATCGTCGATGGTGGTGCTGAACAGCGAGCCGAGGAAAATCGCCAGACCGGCCCACAAGGCCGCGCCTATACCGTCGTAGATAACGAAAGTCGTGCGCCTGGTGCCGATGGTGCCGGCCAGTGCGCTGGCGATGGATGCGAAGCCGGGAATGAATTTGGCCAGCAGCAGCGAGCGTGCTCCCCAGCGCGAATAGATCGTTTCGGTTTGCCGCACGCAGGAATCCGGCGACAGGGAAATGCGGCACAGCGTCGACAGCACTTTCCTGCCATAACGCCGCCCCGCGAGAAACCAGAGATAGTCGGCGATCAGCGCCGCGACTACCGCGGTGAGCAGCAACACCGGCGCCGAGTAGTCGCCCCGGTGCATCAAGGCGCCCGTAATCACCAGGGTAGGATAAGCCGGTACCGGCGCTCCCAGTTGTTCCGCCAGCACATTGAAAAATACGATGACCAGCCCATATTGCTCAATCAAATGAAACAAATAGGTCATCTCTTTCGTCGCCTCATCGCCATGTCAAGAATTGCCAGATCGGCAATATTAGAATACTTAAGTAAATTCCTTAAACATTATAAAGTTGATGGCGATCCGACTTCGGTCTTTTCTGAAAGATATTCTGTGCCAGCCAGCCAAGCCAGTATCGCGGCCGGCAACAACAGCGCCAGAAACAGCAAGTACTTGTAGGCGAACGCACCGCTTATCGCACCGACGCCGAACGCCACCACCGGCCAAAAGAATTTGACGCAGCGCTGGCGCACATTGTCATCCGCCGCAGCGCGCAGGATATCGACCAGATCAATCACCAGTTGGGTGACATTGCCGGTCATCACCGTGGTCGGCGTCAAGTGTTGCAAGATCAGGCGGCTGCTGGCGTTTTGCACGCCCATGCTGGCAGCGCCGAACACGCCGGCCAGCAAAGCCAGCGGCGCTCTCGCATCGCGCACCGGTTCGATCAGATACCCGGCGGCCATGAAACATAGCAAAAAAATCAATTGCAGCAGCAACAGATAAGGCATGGGCGACTTGCCGCCGCGCTCCAGCCAGACCACCGCCATGCGCGTCAGCGCCACGGCGAATATGAAAGCCGGGAACGCCAGCAACTTGATCAGCACGCCGTGCGAGGGGTTGGCCAGCTCGCTGCCGATCAGTACGAAGTTACCGGTAACGTGCGCGGTGAACAAGCCGAACAAGGCGATAAACCCCACGGTATCGACGTAACCGGCCAGAAAGCTCAGTGCGACCGCTTGTTGCGTCTTGCGATTTTCCTGCATTATGCTCTCCTGTCAAACCTGACCCGCAACCACGTAGCCCAGTGTCATCGCCACCACCAGCAAGGCGCCGACCGGTGTCGGCGGCGTCGGCGATGGCAGATCGAACCAGCGGCAGAGCGCGCCTACCAGCAGCCCCAGGATCACACCCAGCATCAAGGCAATCATGATTTTTCCTCGGGCGCGGCGCGAGTTTCCAGGTAACGACCCACCAGCCAGTAGCCGCTGCTCATCATGAAAACCAATAGCGCCCCGCTTAGCACCGGCGGCGAAGGCACCGGAATCTGCGCCAGACGACAAGCGGCGCCGACCACAAACGACAGCAGCAAACCCAAAAATATCTTTGTATAGCGCATGATGATCCTCGATGGCAAACGGACATCGCAAAGAGGTCCGTGACAAGTTTAAAAAGCGAAACAGCTGCAGCCTAGTGCACCCCAAAATCCGGAATAATCGGAGATCGGCACGGTCGATTTCCTGGCCGCGTCATGCGCATGGGCGTGCACGCCGCAAGCGCCTGCGCACTGGTGTGGCAAAGCCTGACGCTGTTGCGGCACAGGACGATAATGTCCCGGCACATTTTTCACCGGCGACCAATCCGGCAATACCGGAATCGGCGGCGGCGCCAGCGGAGCGAATTCCGCCGTACCGTAGACGATCTTGCCGCCGACTACCGTCAACACCGATTCCAGCGCCTTGATGCTGTCTTCATCGATCGCAAAAAAATCCGCCGACAACACGGCCAGATCGGCCAGTTGTCCTTCCTTGATACGGCCTTTCTTGCCCTGCTCGCTGGAGAACCAGGCACTGCCGGCGGTCCACAATTCCAGCGCGGTATCGCGTGATAACTGCCCGGCCGTGTCGTACAAACGCATGCCGCCGACGGTGCGCCCCGACACCAGCCAGTACAGTGCGGTCCAGGGGTTGTAACTAGCCACGCGGGTAGCGTCGGTGCCGGCGCCGACCGGCACTCCCATTTCCAGCATGCGTGCTACCGGCGGCGTGTGTTTGGCCGCTTCGGCGCCATAGCGCTCGGCAAAATATTCGCCCTGGAACGCCATCCGATGCTGGATCGCGATGCCGCCGCCAAGCGCCCGCACGCGTTCGATATTGCGCGGCGTGATGGTTTCCGCATGGTCGAAAATCCAGTGCAAGCCGTCGAAAGGAATTTCGCGGTTCACTTTTTCAAACACATCCAGCATGCGGCTGATCGATTCGTCATACGTCGCATGCAGACGGAACGGCCAGCGTTGCGAGACCAAATGGCGCACCACCTTTTCCAACTCGTCTTCCATGCCGGCCGCCAAGTCCGGGCGCGGCTCCAGGAAGTCTTCAAAGTCTGCCGCTGAAAACACCAGCATTTCGCCGGCGCCGTTATGGCGGTAAAAATCATCGCCATGACCTGGTGCGATCATGTCCGTCCATTTCTGGAAATCTTCCAGTTCCTGCCCTTTACGCTGGGTGAACAGGTTGTAGGCAATGCGTATGGTGAGCTGCTGATCACGCGCCAGCTGATCGATGATGGCGTAGTCTTCCGGGTAATTCTGGAAACCGCCGCCGGCGTCGATGGCGCTGGTGACTCCGAGCCGGTTCAGCTCGCGCATGAACTGGCGGGTAGAGTTGACTTGCTGCTCGTGCGGCAGCGCCGGCCCCTTGGCCAAGGTGGCGTACAGGATCATGGCGTTCGGTTTGGCGATCAGCATGCCGGTCGGATTGCCGCTGGCGTCGCGCTGGATTTCGCCGCCCGGCGGATTCGGCGTGTCCTTGGTATAACCGACGGCGCGCAAGGCGGCGCGGTTGAGCAAGGCGCGGTCGTACAGATGGAGAATGAACACCGGCGTATCAGGCGCGGCGGCATTGATTTCTTCCAGGGTCGGCATGCGCTTTTCGGCGAACTGGAATTCAGTCCAGCCGCCGACCACCCGCACCCACTGCGGATGCGGGGTGCGCAAGGCCTGCTCTCTCAACATGCGCAAGGCGTCCGCCAGCGATGGCACGCCCTCCCAGCGCAATTCCAGGTTGTAGTTGAGGCCGCCGCGGATCAGATGAATATGCGAGTCGTTCAAGCCGGGGACCACGGTGCGGCCGTTCAAGTCAATCACCTGGGTAGCCGCGCTGCGATGACGCATCACCTGTTCGGCGTCGCCGACTGCAATAAATTTACCGTCCTGGATAGCCACTGCCGTCGCCAGCGGCTGCGTCTTGTCGACCGTGTGAAAGCGGCCGTTCAACAAAATCATGTCTGCATTCATGCTCGTCTCCTTGATCTCTGCAAATCGATCACAGCCCGGCAAACAATTGGCCGGGCCGCGTTGCCTTAATGTCCTTCAGAAGCATTGAACATAGTCTTGGCATAGATCAGGCCGAGGCCGTAACCGCCGCCATGTGCGATCGAGGTGGCCACGGTTTCATTGTAGGTTTCGGCGCGCGCCCAGTCGCGTTGCAATTCCAGCAGATACTGCAGCGATGTCATGGGACGTGCGCCTTGCTGGATCATGCGTTCCACCGCGCGCTGGTGCGCTTCATCGGAGACGTCGCCGCTGGCGTCGGTAATCACGTACACCTCAAATCCCTGATCGAGAGCCGATAAGGCCGGCCCGACGATGCACACCGAAGTCCACAAGCCGGCCAGTACGATCTTGCCCTTGCCGATGGCGTTGACGCGCTCCGCGATGCGCGCATCTTCCCAAGTATTCATGGTAGTGCGGTCGATCACTTCGTGCTCTGGAAACACGGTTTTGATTTCGTCGAAGATAGGACCCGAAAACGATTTCTCGGCGACCGTAGTCAATATGGTCGAAACCTTGAATTCCTTGGCGGCCTTTGCCACCAACGCTACGTTATTGCGCAAGGACACCAGATCGATGGATTTGGTGGCGAACGCCATTTGCGATTGATGATCGATCATGATCAAGGTGTGGTTAGCAGGATTTAGCAATGTGCTGCCGGCCTGGGCGAGTGCGATTGGCATGATGTTTTCTCTCAGTGTGCGATAAATTCGAAACTGCAATAAAATCCGATTTAGCTTCATTGACGCCTGAATATCTAGGTGACCGCCAATGAAATGCAGTATGAGCGAGAGAAAATCAAAAGAAAAACGGAAAATTTATTGATCAACAATCGAATTTATCGATCATTGCACTATCAACATCTAAAACCAGAAGATGCGCTTGCCGATCGCATCTCCAGCAATTTCATTCAGGCGAGTTCATTCAAGCCACTTCATCCAGAAGCGCATGGCCATATATAGTAAAACGGCTTTTACCCTGGCGCTTGGCCTGGTACATGGCTTCGTCGGCGTGGCGTAATGCGGCGTCCCATTCCAGATTTTCGGCCTGGCACAAAGCTATGCCGATGCTGCAGCCGATGCCGTCGCCAATCGCGGCGACGCGGCTGACAATGCGGCCGGCAACCGCGGTTGCGATGGCTTGGACGCCGGCGGCAGGAGCCACCAGGCACACCACGAATTCGTCGCCGCCGACGCGCCCGGCGATATCGCTATCCCTTAGCACCGACCTGAGGGCGGCAGCCACCTTGACCAGCACGGTGTCGCCGCGGTCATGCCCCAGATTGTCGTTAATCCGTTTAAATCCATCCAGATCAATGAACAACAGCGCCACCGCCTGGCGGCCGGGAAAATCGCGACTACGCAGGGTTTCCGCCAGTTCGAGAAACAGCGAGCGGCCGGGCAGACCGGTGAGATCGTCCAGCCGCACCTGATCCATCCGCACTTCCAGCATGGCGTTGTTGAGCGCCAGCAGGCGGGCGTCATGCACCGTCTTCAGATAGACCTGGTTGATTTCACGCAGATAGATCAGCAGCAGCACCATGGCCAAAATCAGGGCGTTGCCGCGGCCGACGTACCAGCCGATCGAAAACTGGCTGCCGCCCGCCATGGTGATGGCGTTATCGCATAGCAGTGCAATCAAGGCTACACCCAGCCACACATGCAACACCGCCCGGAAGCGCGTGGCCTGCCACAATATCAGCAAGGCCGTAGCAGTGATGAGCTGGAGCAGCGCGCCGACGCCGCTGTTGATCACGCGATGAAAATTACCGTTGTCGTCGAGCTGCGGCAATTGTGCATGGAATACGCTGACCGCGGCCAGGCTGGCAATCAGCGCCGCCGCCACCACTGCCATCAGCCGATGCGCCATGCGTTCGGGATGGCCAGCCGCCAGAGCCGGATCCCACCAACGGCTGGCGGCATAAGCCAGGATGCCCAGCGCCAGACCCGCATGCCAGAAAAACCACAGCCAGATCGCGCTCTGCGCCCCACCCAGCAATGCCCCTTGCGACAGGAACATACCAGGTAAAGCCAGGAATTGGGCAATCAGAATCCCGGTGCAATAAAAACAGCCGCCGCCGATATACAGCAAATCGAGCGCTCCGGTAGCACGGTAGTGGGCAAAAATCAGATAGGTAATGACGAGATAGGCGAGCACGGCCGCCGTCTGGTAGGAGGGGATGAAGGCCGGCATCGGCGCTCCCTTGATCGCCGCCAGCGGCAGCAACAGCAAGGTTCCCAGGGCAATAGCGATACAGGCCCACAGCGCGCTCCGCCGCTGTCGGCCAGTTGCCTGCCGCGTTGCTGGCGATACGCTTTTGTGGTGCCAGGCCGGCTTGGATACGGCATTGTTACCTGCGTTTGATGCGCGGTCGGTCATTGCCTGTTTTCTTTATAAAGCCCCTGAATGGCTTGATTTCCCCTCAGAAACCCTGCCACTATGCATCAAAATAATAGGTCAAATAACCGCAATGGGCTAGGGTCGCTTAACAAATCATTTGCAATTGATTTGCAATTGATTTGCAATTGATTTGCAATTGATTTGGGAGATGCCTTCAAAACAGAAATAAGACTTGTCATACAATGGCTATCTCCTCCTACAGACCAAGGTATCACTCCAATGCGCGCTATCGAAATCACCCAACCCGGCGGCCCGGATGTATTGCAAGTCTGCGAACGCCCTATGCCGGCTTTCAAGCCCGGCGAAGTACTGATCAAGGTGCAAGCCGCCGGCGTCAACCGGCCCGACGTGTTCCAGCGCACCGGTAATTATTCACCGCCGCCGGGCGCATCCGATTTACCGGGGCTGGAGATCGCCGGTGAAATCGTCGACGGCGATTTCAGCAATAGCGCTTTCAAGAAGGGCGATCTGGTATGCGCCTTGGTTCAGGGCGGCGGTTATGCCGAATACTGCTGTGCCCCGAGCGCCCAGTGCCTGCCGCTGCCCGATGGCTGGAGCGCAGTGGAGGCGGCATCGCTGCCGGAAACCTTTTTCACGGTCTGGAGCAATGTCTTCGATCGGGCCAAACTGGCGAGCGGCGAAACCTTGCTGGTGCAGGGCGGCAGTTCCGGCATCGGCGCGGCGGCAATCCAGATCGCCACGGCGCTCGGCCATCGCGTATTTGCCACCGCCGGCTCGGATGAAAAATGCCGCGCCTGCGAAGCGCTGGGCGCCGAACGCGCCATCAATTACCGCAGCGAAGACTTCGCCGCCGTCATCAAGGCAGCTACCGACGGCAAAGGCGTCAACGTGATCCTGGACATGGTGGCCGGCGACTACGTGCCGCGTGAAATCAGCTGCCTGGCGGACGACGGCCGCCTGGTATTCATTGCCACCCTGGGCGGCGGCAGCGCGAATATCGATTTTCGCCAGATACTGATGCGGCGCCTGACGATTACCGGCTCCACCTTACGGCCGCGGCCAATCGCCTTCAAGGCCGCCATCGCAGCCCAATTGCACGAACGCGTCTGGCCACTGCTGGCGGCAAAAAAAATCAAACCGGTGATCTTCAAAACCTTCCCGCTTGAGCAAGCGGCGCAGGCGCATGCATTGATGGAAAGCAGTTCGCACATCGGCAAGATCATGCTAACCATATAAGCTGCTACAAGTAAAAAAAGCAGCCAGGCTGCTTTTTTACTTGTAGAACCGCAGAGCTAATCCAAGGGCACTGCGCGATAACGGTTGACTTCGGATGCACTCACAACCGGCGCCTTGTTGCCCCAGCTGTTGCGGATATACGAGACCACCGCTGCCACCTCGCCGTCGTTAAGCAATGGGCCGTAAGGCGGCATGCCGTAAGGACGCGGATTGGCGGCTGTGCTTGGCGCGAAGCCGCCATTCAGGACTACCCTGATCGCATTCACCGGCGAGGTCATGGTGATCGCGTGATTGCTTGCCAGCGGCGGATAAGCCGGCCACTGGCCTTTGCCGGAAGCCTGGTGGCAATCCGCGCAATGGTTCTTGTAGATCTTCCCGCCCAGCTCCAGAACGCTTGCCACCTGGTCAGGACTGGCGCGCTCTTTGACTTCTGACGCTTGCTTTTGACGCGGCAAGGATTTCAGGTAAACCGCCATCGCGCCGACATCTTCATCGTTCAGATGCTGCAAGCTGGCGCCCACTACTTCCGCCATCGGCCCCAGCACTGTGCCGCGTGGCGAGATGCCGTTTTTCAGTAAACCGGTGATGTGCTGGATATCCCAGTCGCCGAGGCCGATTTCCTCATCCGAGGTCAGCGATGGCGCATACCAGTTAACCACCGGAATAAAGCCTCCTCCCAGCTCGGCTTTCAAATCGGTACCGCCCAGCGCGTTGCGCGTGGTGTGGCAAGCACTGCAGTGGCCCAGCCCCTGCACCAGATACGCACCACGATTCCACTCCACCGATTGTTGTGTCTCGGCCTGATATACACCCGGCCGAAAATACAGGGCGCGCCAGCCATAGAGCAGGAACCGCTGGTTATAGGGAAAACGCAAATCGTGCTGCAGATTCTTTTGCGGCACCGGCGGCACGCTGCGCAGATAGGCAAACATGGCGTCGGCGTCGGCGCGTGTCACTTTGGTGTAGTTGGTATAGGGGAAGGCCGGATACAACAAGCTGCCGTCCTTCGATTTGCCGTTATGCAGCGCCTGCCAGAAATCGTCGGCCGACCAGTTGCCGATGCCGCTTTCTTTATCAGGCGTCACATTCGGCGAATAGACGGCGCCGAATGGCGTCTGTATCGCGCGCCCTCCCGCCAGTTCCCTGCCGCCGCGTGCGGTGTGGCAAGCCACGCAATCGCCGGTACGCACCAGGTAAGCGCCGCGCGTAACCTGCTCGGCGGGATTGACCGCGGCTGCAGGCTGCGGCTGCGCGGCGCGGTCATCAACATTGAGCATTGCCAGTACCCCCACTGCCAGCGCGATCAGCAGCACCAGAGCAGCTATTCCCCACTTGAATATCCGTTTCATTCTTCGCTCCGCTTTATCAGTTGGGGACACTGCCGCAAGCAAGCGGCAGTTTGACCGAGGCGGGAGCAACTGCGGCAGCGCCTGCAGGCACCGGCTGCGCAGCCAGCCACGCTGAGACCGCAGCGATATCTTCGGCACTCAGGCGTTGCACCACCTGCGCCATGCAATCGGGCGCCAGCGCATGACGCGCACCGCTTTTCCAGGCGCCGATCTGGCCCACCAGATAGTCGCGCGGCAAACCGAGCAAACCCGGCGTAGCCGGCAAGACGCCGGTCATGGCGCTGCCGTGGCAGGCGATGCAGGCTGGGATCTTCTTGCCGGGATCACCCTTGTTGACCAGAGTCTCGCCGCGTTCGCGTACCGCGTTCGACTGATCAAAGGGTTGCGGCGCCGGATAAGGCGGATGCTGGTCCGCAAAATACTGGGCGATTTCTTGCAGATAAGCGTCGGACAGATGATCGACCAGATAAGTCATCATCGGATATTGACGGCGTCCTTCGCGAAAATTATGCAGCTGGTTATAGAGATAACCGGCCGGCTTGCCGGCGATACGCGGGTAATAGCCATTGTTGGTAGCGCGCCCCTGCTCGCCATGACAGGCGGTACATGCGGTGAGGCGCTGCTTGATGGTATCGGGAACAGCGCCGGCGTCGACCTCTGCCGCAGAGACGGGGGCGGGGACGAGGACGGAGACGGCCAGCAAGGCCGCGGCAAGAAAAAACAGGAACTTCGAGCCAAGATGGCAGGTACTGCCCGCGACCCGGCCGCTGACCGGTCTTACCGAAAGAATCGACATGATTTTCCTGCCTTTTTATGTTGCTGCATTTTTTAGGGAGGGCATTCAGGCATCGATTATAAACTAGCAAGTAACTAGCTAGTAAGGCTGACAGACGCTGTTTTGGCTGGACAAATTGTCCCAGGCCGCGGCCGCGCTGGAACAACCAGGGATCATCACTTTGGCGTCTTGGGCGGCACCAATGGCTGGTCGATCGTGGTGCCCGGTTCGTTCACATACATTTGCTCTTCGACGATATCCAGCTGCTGGCTGCCATCGAGTGCATGCCCGGTCCATCTTTCAGCCGGATTCACCGGCTGCATCTTCTTTTTCTTGTCGGGATTGGAAGCAGTCGAAACATGTTTGATTTTTCCCATCGCAGTCTCCTCTATCAGATTGCCAAACTTAGTTGCCAAACTTCCTTGGCCTTTTCATTCAATATAGGACGTTCGCTGCCTGGCGCATAGCAAAGAATCCACGACATCAACAAAAACGCCGCTCCAGATTCGCATCTGGAGCGGCGTTTTAATGTTAAATATCTCAGTATTAAGTCAGTATCAGATCAGCGCTCGTAGTAATCGCCGCGATACGGCTGCCGATAATATTCACGGCTTTCGACATACGCCGGGGCTGGCCGGTAATACACAGGCTGCGGCTGGTAATACACCGGGGCCGGCCGATAGTAGACCGGAGTTGGCCGGTAGTACACCGGAGCTGGCTGTGCATAATATGCTTGCTCGGGTTCATAATAAGCTCGTCCGCGATCATAGTAACCACGATCGTCCTGGCGATAGCCGCCGGAAGTGGCGCCCACCGCGGCGCCGAGCACACCGCCGACGATCGCGCCGTTACGGCCGCCCACCGCACCGCCGATGACTGCGCCAGCCACCGCACCGATGGCAGTATTGGCGCCGTCGTCGTAAGCCATGGCTGAGGTTGAAACTGCCGCAGTTGTGCTGGCCAGCAGTGCAATGCATATCCATTTTTTGTACAGCATGATTGACTCCTTTAAGGGTCGTATAGTCACAGCCCGCCAACCAACCGCCACCAACTAAGGATCGTACGGATTGCGGCTGTTGAGTTGAACTATAGGCCAGCTCCCGAGAAAACCATGCAAACGATACATACTTTTACACCTGCACAACATACTTACAAACTCAGTGCAGCTTGACCGAAGGTTTGGCGTGTTTCATCAAGCTGCTGGCGGCGGCGGTAACGCCGGTGCGCACCGGCCCCAGCAATGCGTTCAAATGCATCAAATGCAGGCTGGTATACATCATGCGGGCAAAAAAACCGTCCACAAACCAGCCGAGTTTTGTCAGCGATCCCATCAAGGTCCCGACCGAGGTATTTCTGCCGAACGACACCAGCGAGCCGTGATCCGTATAGACATAAGGCCCATCCGGCGCCGCTTGTCCTTTGCTGGCGCGAACGAAAGTGTCGACCAGATAATCGGCCTGCTGATGCGCCGCCTGCGCCCGCGGCGGAACCATCTTGCCATCGCTGCCGATGCAAGCCGCGCAATCGCCCAGTGCATAAATATTATTGGTGGTGGCGACCTTCAGGAAGCCGTCGACTTCCAACTGGCCGGATTTAATTACCGGCAATCCTAAAGTTTTGAGGAAATCGGGCGCCTTGATGCCGGCCGACCAGACGCACAGGTCGGACACATAGTTGTTGCCGTTGGCGTCGGTCACGAAATTCTCTGCAATGCTGGCGACACGGCAATCGGTCACCACCCGCACCTCACGCTCCTGCAAAAGTTTGACGGCGGCTTTCGAGACCCGCTCAGTCAGCGGCGCCAGCAAACGCGGCGCGCCTTCCAGGATGGTGATGCGGACATCGCGATCCGGATTCAGATGCGGGAAATCATAATCGGTGTAGACGCTGCTGGCGTCGCGCAATTCTGCCGCCAGCTCAACGCCGGTAGCGCCGCCGCCGACAATCACGATGTCGACCCCGGCGTCCGGATTCTTTTCTTTCTTCAAATCCGCCTGTGCCAGCATCTTCAACAGCAACAACCGGAAATGCTCTGCGTCCTCAGTGGAGTTCAGCGAAATCGTATTTTCTTCGGCGCCGCTGATGCCGAAATAGTTGGAGACACTGCCGACTGCAATCACCAGCTTGCCGAACGCAATCTGACGCGGCGGGATCAGCTCCGCCGCCGATTCGTCACGCACTGCGTCCACCGTGATCGTGTTGCTGGCGCTGTCCAGCGCAGTCATGGCGCCGTAGACAAAGCGAAATTTATTGTCATGCGCCAACATCTGGTAAGACAGGCCTTCCTGGTGAATATCGCGGGTCCCCGCTGCGACTTCGTGCAACGACGGCTTCCAGATGTGGTACAGCGCCCGATCCACCAGCGTAACGTGACCACTGCCCAACTTGCGGCCGAGCTTGCAAGCCAGCTCCAGGCCGCCGGCGCCACCGCCGACAATCACGATTTCATCTGCCATCCGTCTTTCCTTCAATTTTTTATTGATCAATCGCGTCCGGAAACGCAGAGGCTCGCACAGGCATAAAACCAGTTAGTCTACTTTTATAGTGCCGCATAGTGCAATAGTGACGTAGTTTCAGCGATTTTTGATAAGCCGACGCTAATTTGCAGTATTCAGTGCCGGGGGAAAAACAGCATAAGAAAAATCTAAAAATCCATTTTTCATCATGCAAAATCGCCGGCGCAAAACCACATTGCAAATACCGAAATGGCCGCTGGTTCGCCAACCCAGTCTAAGCTATGATGAAAGCGGAGATTATTGCCAACACAATTTTCAGGAGGGTATATGTACCGGAAAATTCTCGTCGCCTACAATGGCACGCCCGAGAGCCGTTCTGCCTTGTATTCCTGCATTCAGCTGGCGCCCGGCCCCGAAGTCGAGGTCCATCTGCTGGGGGTGATCAATCTTGCCACCTATCTGATGGCAGGCGAATTTGTCGCCGAATCTGCCATCAGGGCTGAAAAAACCTTGCTGGAACAAGAGCTGATCAAGGGCCACAAATTACTCACCGACGCCGGTCTCAAGGCTATCGATCACTTCGAAAGCGGCGAACCCGTCAATGTGATCAGCGATCTGGTCAGCAAATTGGGGATAGACCTGGTAATCGTCGGCCATTCGCGCAAGAAACCGCTGGCAACCCGCTGGTGGCGCGGTTCGGTGGACGCTTTGCTGGTCGAAAAAGTGCCTTGCAGCGTACTCGTGGCGACCGATCCCTGCCCGCCGTAAGCTGCACCGGGCTGGTGCTTCCAGCCTGGCAGACTAGGCTTTAGGTTCAGCGGCCGAGGTTTGCGCGAATACCGGCAATTCGATCACCACCGTCGTGCCCTCACCTGGTCCGGCCGCAAAACGGACTTTCCCCCCCAGATAAGTTGCTCTTTCATGCAAGCCGCGCAGACCGTGGGTGGCGGTATTTTCAAAACGCTGCTGCGACATGCCGATGCCGTTGTCGCGCACGGTCAATGCCAGCCGGTCCTCGTCAATATCGAGAATCACCTCAACCTGGCTGGCTTGGGCGTGCTTGGACACATTGTTCAGAATTTCCTGCAACATGCGATATACCGCAATTTCGATTTTATGGTCAATCGTGATGTCCTCATCCGGCAGATCGGATTTGCAGACGATCTCGGTGCGCTGGCCGAAATCTTCCAGCTGCTCCAGAATTGCCGCCTTCAATCCAAACAGATCAAGCATGTTCGGCCGCAATTCGGTTTGAATCCGGCGCGTGGTCGCCACCAGTGAGCGCAGCAAGGTTTGCATCTGGGCTTGGCGATTCTGCCAGTGTTCATCGGCCGGCAGGATTTTGTAGACACCTTCCAGATGCATGCTCAGCGCGGTCAAGGACGCCCCCATATTGTCGTGCAGCTCACGCGCAATCGCTCGCTTCTCTTCTTCTCGTATGGTTTCCATGTGGTTGGCCAGTTCGCGCAATAAGGCAGTGCGCTGCGCGATGGTGCGCTCCAGTTCCAGTTCGCGCTGTCTGAGCGAATCCTCGGCGCGCTTGCGCTCGCTGATATCAGTGGCGATGCCGACCACTCCCATGACCTGCCCCTGCTGGTCGAACCACGGTGCTTTGGTGGTCTGAAAAGTCACCATATCGCCTGGCAGTTGCACCGTCTGCTCCAGCGTTTCCGAAACCAGACCGCTCATGATGCGCATATCGTCGCGATCGATCCGCTCGGCGTCTTCTTCGCGCTGGAACAGTTCGCGGCTGCGGCGATATCTGGCGTCCTGCCAGGTCAACCCGAGCCGGCGCAGGTAAGCCGGATTGGCGAAAATCAGGCGCCCTTGGCGATCCTTCACGAAAATTGGATCATTGGTGTTGTCGCTGACCGCAATCAGCAACGCGGTGGCTTCCGCCAGCTCGGCGGCGCTTTGCAAGCGCGCTGCGTACTCGCGATCGACCTTGCCGGCGGCGCGCCAGAAAATGAACAGCACCAGCACGCCATCGATCAAGGTCAGCAAAGGCGGAACCGAGGTACGGTCGTAAAAATTCTGACGCGCGCCCCAATCTGCCAGCCAATGCAGCGCAACCAGCAAGATCAGCATTGGCGGCAAGGACCGGCGCAGCATCTGCCCGCCGGGCGCATGACGGGTGATGATCGCCATCAGGCGTTGATGCGGACGCGCCATCAGCAGCGCTACGCCAAACAGCAAAAAAGCGACTGCGGACAGCCAGGGAATACTGGTAGCGTAAACCATCTGGGTCATTGCCGAGACGTGGTACAGATAACCCAGCAGCGGAATCGCGCTTAAAAAAATAAGGGAAATTGCGAGGGATTCGGCCAGATGGCTTTCTGTTTTACTGCGATGATCGAGCAGGAGCAGAGCCAGTCCGCAAAAAACAAAACCGATCGCGACCATCGGATGCAAGCCGTTCGGATATTGCAAGCCTGGATGCGGCTCCAGCGCGGTAAGGAGCACGTCGAGCCAGCCGGCACTGCCAGAGGTTTCATGAAAAATCGCGGCGGCGGCAAACAACAACAGTAAAACAGCTAGCACCTGCGCAAGAAATCGAATCACTTTCTGCGGCCCGTACGCCAGGCACTGTAGCAACAGACTGCAGCTAGCCAACAGAAAGCCGGCGGCGGTGTTGAGCCACATGAGCGATAACTGCGAGCTCGGAAGCGGCAGAGGAATCTGGTAAGCGCTGGCAATCAGCAGCAGTGCAGAAACTGCCATCAGCAACACACTCACAATGATCGCTGCTATGGTGGTGCGCGTCACATAGGTTTGGGTGGCAGCCAGGCTTTCCAGCGCGCGCGCCTTCAGCAAATCCTGGTAATGCGGATTGCCTAGCCCTGCGTCGTCGCTGTCTTTTGTCAAGTCGCCTCCAGGAAAATCGTGTCGATCAGTACGCTACTCAGGCTCCTCCTGGCGATTAAAGTTCATCCTGGTGACTAAAAAATAAACCATGAAAACACAAAACCCGCTGGACGCCAGCGGGTAGATTTTACTGAATCAATGTTCGGCCAACCCTGTACCCAAAGCTGCGAGCAAGTCGCGCAATTTGGTAAATTCCGAACTCTTGTCGAAGAAGAAACGCACACCGTATTTCTCGCCGGCGCGTCGAAAAACGTTGCTGACGTTGTTGCTGAAGATGATTTTCAAGGAATTCAGCGGCTTGTGCGATTCCGCCAAAGTACGCAACAGACTCATGCCATTGCCGTGCTTGAGCTCAATATCCAGAATCAGCACGTCAAAAGATTCAGCATCGATTTTTTTCAATGCATCAACTTCGTCTTCCGCAAATCCGGCAAACACCACACCTGGAATTTCGCCCAAGGTGTCAATCATCAAATCCCTTACAGCCACTGAATCTTCCACCAGAAAAATCCGCAACGGCGCGGCGCTGGATTTGGCTATATTGGAGGCGGTTGTATGATCCATAGTGGTTGACAACAAGCTAGCAACATCCCTCGCTTCAATTCATACATGACGCCGGATCGGGCAGTCGCGATTGACAGATTTTATACACGATGTGATCACTTCGTCTAATCGTCATCTAATCGATCAAATTATTCTTGATCGCGTAATAAATAATATCTGCATTGCTTGTCATGCTCATTTTTTGCAGCACCCGTGTGCGATAAGTGCTGACGGTTTTTACGCTCAGGCACAGTTCCTCTGCAATCTTCGTCACTGCTTCACCCTGACTCAGCTTGTAGAAAATTTCATACTCGCGCGCCGATAGGGATTCATGCAAGGGCGCGTTTGCATTGCTGGCGGGATCAGCCGTCAACAATTCGGCGACCGCATAGCTGATATATTTGTGCCCTTGCAATATGGTATCGATGGCCTTCACCAATTCCGTTGCCAGCGCCTCCTTTTGCACATAGCCGTCGGCGCCGCTACGCAATACCTGCACTGCATAACGACTCTCCGGGTGCATGCTCAAGATAAGCACGGGCAGCTTCGGCTTTTCGCGCTTGATCTGTTTCAACACCTCAACTCCGCTCTTGTCAGGCATCGCGATATCAAGCAGCACGATGTCATATTCCTGCGAGCGAATCAGCCGGATCGCCTCCTGCGCATTGGCGGCTTCGCCGCTGATCTCCATTTCCGGAATATCGGCTACGAAGTACTGGACGCCAGCGCGGACTACAGCATGATCGTCAACCACCAGAATTTTTATCATCTATTCAACTGTCGCAATCGGATAAGTTATCAGGCGCTGTCATCGTCCTGCTCAGACTGTAGCCAGCGTGTGATGTTTAGTGTGCGGCCGACTGCCTTCAATGTAAACAAATTCAGTGTGAAACCTACTCCCCCCCAACTCTGTACGATATTTTATCTGCCAACCGGCGCCGCTTCGACTCCAAGCTTCAACCCTGGTTGACAGATAGGCGGCTCAGGCGTATCCCGTTCATTTGTTGAGTTCAGCCTTGGCTACGGTTACGCAGTCTTCTTTCGCAGTACCTGCCAACCCATCGCACTTGGCCAACGCCACCTTATAGCGCGCATCGGCCCGTTCTTCCCTGGCGTCGGCCTTCACCTTGGAAACATCCTTCTGAACGTTGGCATTGGCTACAGCATTGGTTTCGTCTGCCTTGGCTTGCTTGACACAGACGTCCTTGGCATTGCCTGCCAGCGCATCGCATTTTTCCTTAGCTACCGCATAGTCAGCGTCGGCTTCGGATTTACGCGCATCAGACAAGGCTTTGGGCGTATTTTTATACTCGGCTTTGGCGTCTTGCCGGGTGTGTTCGCGGGTGGCCTTGGCTTGCTTGATGCACACCTCCTTGCCATTCCCGCTGAGGTCTTCGCATTTTGCCGTATCTGCCTTGTAGGTTGCATCGGCCACATCTTCTGCCGCCTTATAGCTAGCCTTGGCGCCGTCTGCCGCCAGCGCCAGAGAGGCGCCGCTAAAACCGGCAATACAGAACAGCATGGCGGCGGTGATTTTTTTAATAGTCATATCAATGTCCTTTATCCGATATATGGGAATTGCTGCCAGAGCATGGCGCAATCAGAGACTCAGAATTGATGATCTTTGTGACGCTCTTCAAATTCGCGAATCTGCTTTTCAGCATCATCCTTGCTGACGCCATAGGCTTCCTGAATGCTGCCGACCAGCTGATCGCGCTTGCCGGCAATCTGGTCCAGTTTGTCGTCGGTCAGCTTGCCCCACTGTACTTTCACGTTGCCTTTAAACTGTTTCCAATTACCTTGAATAGTGTCCCAGTTCATTTCGTACTCCTTGACGGTAACGGGTGTGATTTCATACTAACCAGATGCGGCCATCGGACGCTATAGGACAGCAACCGATTGCCTTGTAGGACAAGCGGAAACGGTTGCCAGCACGGAGCTCCCCATCAATGTGTAAAATTGTCGGCTTGCTACTGTCAGATGCGGTTTTCGATAAGTAAATCGGCAGTGCATCGGCAATCACATGTCTTAAAAGGAAGAAATCATGAGAGTCAGTCGTTACCTAAGCTTCTGGGCGGTGCTGTTGCTGACTTTGCTGCTTGCCGCCGGCGCTGCGGCCGGAAAAATGGGCTGGTGGTGGGCCTTGATCCCCGGCCTGCTGACGCTACTGGGCATCTGGGATATGAACCAACGCAGCCACGCAATCCTGCGCAATTATCCGCTGATGGGGCATTTCCGTTTTCTGTTTGAAATGATCCGCCCCGAAATGCGGCAGTATTTTTTCGAGAGCGATAATGACGGCGCGCCGTTTACGCGCAAGGAGCGCAGCCTGGTCTACCAACGCGCCAAAGGCGAAGTCGACAGCCGGCCGTTCGGCACCGAGCTCGATGTCAAACTGCGTGGCTACGAATGGGTCGGCCACTCGCTGTCACCCACCATCATCGCCAGCCACGATTTCCGCGTCACGGTCGGCGCTGAACGCGCGCAGCCGTATTCGATGTCGGTCTTCAATGTTTCTGCAATGAGCTTCGGCGCGCTGTCGGCCAACGCGATTCGCGCATTGAATCGCGGCGCCAAGAAAGGCGGTTTCGCGCACGACACCGGCGAAGGTTCGATCTCGCCTTATCATCGCGAATTCGGCGGTGACCTGCTGTGGCAAATCGCCTCCGGCTACTTCGGTTGCCGGAATGGGGACGGCAGCTTCAACGAAGAGAAATTCGTGGCGCAAGCCACTTCGCCGCAAGTCAAGATGATCACCGTCAAGCTTTCGCAAGGCGCCAAACCTGGCCACGGCGGCGTGCTGCCGGCGGCCAAGATCACGCCGGAAATAGCGGCAACGCGTGGTGTGCCGATGGGCGTCGACTGCATCTCACCCGCCACCCATTCCTCGTTTTCGAATCCTGTCGGCTTGCTGGAATTCATCCATAAATTGCGCACGCTGTCGGGCGATAAACCGGTGGGTTTCAAGCTGTGCGTCGGCCATCCCTGGGAATTTTTCGGCATAGTCAAAGCCATGCTGCAAACCGGCATCCTGCCTGACTTCATCGTGGTGGATGGCTCCGAAGGCGGTACCGGCGCCGCGCCGTTGGAGTTTGTCGATCATGTCGGCATGCCCTTGCAGGAAGGTTTACTGCTGGTGCATAACACCTTGCTCGGCGCCGGATTACGCGACCGCATCAAGATCGGCGCCAGCGGCAAAGTGATTACCGCTTTCGACCTGGCGCGCACGCTGGCGATCGGCGCCGACTGGTGCAACTCGGCGCGCGGTTTCATGTTTTCGCTGGGCTGCATCCAGTCGCAGAGCTGCCATACCGACCGTTGCCCGACCGGCGTTGCGACCCAGGATCTGGGCCGTCAGAAAGCGCTGGTGGTGCCCGACAAGGCCGAACGTGTGTATCGCTTCCACGAAAGCACTTTGCACGCGCTGCAAGAGCTGGTGCAAGCCGCGGGCTTGCCGCACGCCTCGGCGCTGCGCGCGCATCACATTGTGCGCCGGACTTCGGACCATGAGGTGAAACTGATGTCTGACTTACTGTCTTATCTGCAGCCAGGGGATTTGCTGAAGCAGAATTATCGCTATCCGGTATTTGAGAAATACTGGCCGATCGCGCGCGCGGAAAGCTTTCACCCGGCAGCGCCGATCGGATCAGGCGTCTAATAGGAAAAATAGGAAAAACAGGAAAAAAAGCCAGGGCGGTTGCGTACCCTGGCTTTTTTTGGGGCTTTGTTTCAGGCCTCGGCGTCCGGCTGATTTTGCGGCGCTGCGTTGATAAATGCATCCAACTCCTGGCAATTCTGGTAAATGCGCATCAAGGTCGGCATCGCTGACAGATCGCATTTCAGGCGCTGCGCATTGAAAATCTGCGGCACCAGGCAACAATCGGCCAAGGTCGGCGTATCGCCAAAACAGAACTTGCCGCTCCGGTTATCCCGTGCCAGCGTGATCTCCAACGCTGCCAGGCCGCTTTCGCACCAATGGCGATACCAGGCGTTCTTGGCGCTTTCATCGACCTTCAGTTCATGCACCAGATAGCGCAACACGCGCAGGTTATTTACTGGATGGATGTCGCAGGCAATCGACAGGCCGATGCTGCGCACAAAAGCCCGGTCCAGCGCAGCCGATGGCAGCAAGGCAGGCGCAGGCTGGATTTCTTCCAGATACTCCAGGATCGCCAATGACTGCGTCAGCACTGCCTGGCCGCCGACAGCGTCTTCATCGACCAGGGTCGGCACCAGGCCGTCGCTATTCAAGCTCCGGTACATCTGGCTCAATTGCTCGCCGCCGTGTTTCAGCAAATGCACCGGCACGATGTCGTAAGACATGCCCTTCAGATTCAGTGCAATCCGTACCCGATAGGCAGCTGAGCTGCGGAAATAACTATATAGTTTCATCGATGTTTACCCAGACTTAAACCAGACGTACACGCAGATCGCCGACACCGGCAACCGATCCTTCCAGCAGATCGCCTTTGCCAACAGCGGCAACGCCAGCCGGGGTGCCGGTAAAAATCAGATCGCCGGCCTGCAATTCAAAATAGGCGGACAACTGCTCGATGGTTTCGGCGATGTTCCAGATCATTTGATTGATATCGCCGTGCTGGCGTGATGTGCCGTTCACATTCAGGTGGATATCGCCTTGCTCGATGATGCCCGTCGCGCCCACTGGATGGATAGCAGAAATCGGCGCGGAATAATCAAATCCTTTGGCGGTACACCATGGCCGCCCCAGTTTCTTGGCCTCGCCTTGCAAATCGCGGCGGGTCATGTCGAGCCCGACTGCATAACCCCAGATATGCTTGACAGCTTGCGCTGCCGGAATGTTCTTGCCGCCGCTAGACAAGGCCACCACCAGTTCGATTTCGTGATGCAGATCCTGAGTCATGGATGGGTAAGGCATCTCGCCTATGCTGCCGTGCGCAACCGGCAGCACCGCGTCGGCCGGCTTCATGAAGAAAAATGGCGCCTCGCGGCCGCTGCTGCCCATCTCCTTGGCGTGCTCGGCGTAATTGCGGCCGACGCAATAAATCCGATGCACTGGAAACAATTGATCACTGCCAGCTATGGGCACTGCTGCTGCCGGTTGAGGGGGAAAAACGAAGTGCATGTAAGCTCCTTTTTCAATAGCGTCGAAAGTGCTGCCGGAAGTACCGCCGGAATTGCTACCGAGATTCCAGCAGCGAACAATGTCCAAACTTAATTCTTGCCAAGAAACTGACCCAGGCGACGCACCGCTTCTTGCAGGTTTTCCATCGAAGTCGCATACGACAGGCGAATATAGTGCTGCGCGGTGTACGGACCGAAATCCAGGCCGGATACCATGCTGACGCCGACCTGATTCAGGATATCCTTGACCAGTTTGTCGGCGTCGCCGTCATCCTTGAGCAGAGGGCTGCAATCCGCATACACATAAAACGCGCCATCCGGCATTGCCGGCACGTTGAAACCCAGTTCGATCAAGGCTGGCACCAGGTAATCGCGACGCCGCTTGAATTCGCTCTTGCGCGCCTCATACAAGGCCAGCGAATCCGGTTCGAAACAGGCCAGCGCCGCGTGCTGGGCAATCGCCGAGGGGCAGATGAACAAATTCTGCGCAAGCTTTTCAATCGGCGTCACCAGTGATTCCGGCAACACCAGCCAGCCGAGACGCCAGCCGGTCATATTGAAATATTTGGAGAAACTGTTGATGACGATAATGTCGTCGCCCAGCGACAGCGCTGAAAACGGTTCGCTGTCATAACTCAGGCCTTGATAAATTTCGTCGACGATGGTGAAGCCGCCTTTGCTGCGCACAGTGGCAATGATCTTGGCCAGTTCGCTGTGCAGAATCGAGGTGCCGGTCGGGTTGGACGGCGACGCCAGTAGCACGCCACGGGTATTTTCACTCCAGTGTTGCTGCACCATCTGGTCGGATAACTGAAACCGCTGGTCCGGGCCGCTGGCAATCATTTTTGCCTGGCCGTCGAAGGCGGCGACGAAGTGGCGATTGCAAGGATAGGATGGATCAGGCATCAGTACTTCGCTGCCCTTTTCCACCAGTGCAGCGCAAGCCAGCAGCAAAGCGGCGGAAGCGCCGGCGGTGACGACTATCCGTTGAGGATCAATATCCAGGCCGAATACCTGCCGATAATGCGCCGAGATCGCCGCACGCAAAGCGGGCAAGCCGGTGGCCGAGGTGTATTGCATCTTGCCGTCGGCCATGGCCTTGGCGGCAGCTTCGATCACCAGCGGCGCTGCGGTGAAATCGGGCTCGCCGATACCCATGTGGATAATGTGGCGGCCTTGCTGTTCCAGCGCTGCCGCCATTTTTGCCAGCTCCATCACATGAAAGGGTGCGATGTTGTCGAGGCGTGAAGCCAGATGCGAGAATGTCATGAATACTTTTCCGAATGGCGGGGCGCTCCCGGTTACCGGATGCACGCCTCACCTGAAACACGGAACCGGCATCGATGCGCAATCACAACATAAATACGCGCACAGCATCCGTGTCCCGTCTACATTGATTGCCGACTCAGGATTTCTTACCGGCGCCGATTTCGGTCGCGCGCGCTTTGGCGGCAAATTTATCCAGTACGCCGTTCACATATTTGTGGCCATCGATGCCGCCGAATGACTTGGTCAGTTCGACCGCTTCGTTGATGACCACGCGATAAGGAATCTCGACGTGGTTTTGCAGCTCGAAAGCACCGATCAGCAAGGCCGCGTGTTCCACCGGCGACAGCTCGCTGATCTTGCGGTCGATCAAGGGTTCGAGGCCGGCGCGTAAAGTGCTCACATCCTTGATCGCACCGTACAGCAGCGAGTTGAAATGCTCGGCGTCAGCCTTGTCGAAGCCGTGCGCCTGGCGGATGTTTTCGCTGATGGCGGTCACGTCTTCGTTGTTCAACAGCCATTGATACAGGCCCTGCAACGCGAATTCGCGCGCGCGGTGACGTGGCGTGCGGCTCTTGCTCGGATTGGCGTGCAAAGTTTTATTAGTCATAGTTTTTCCAGCTGGTTTATCTGCTTAGCGCTCGGCCTGAGTCAAGCTGAGCGCCAGCCTGTAGATCGTTCAAACATAAAATACCAGGCAAGGCATCGGCGACGCCTTGCCTGTCACAACATCTTATTCTTCGCTGGTGGCTTCCGCCAATTCTTCCAGCGCGATGGACAGATTGGCCATCTCCACCGCTACCCGCGCGGCGTCGGTACCCTTCTCTTCCATCCGCACTTCAGCCTGCTCGTCGTTCTCGGTGGTCAATACGGCGTTCGCAATCGGGATGCCGGAGTCCAGGGCGACGCGGCTGATGCCAGCACCGGATTCGTTGGAGACCAGTTCGAAATGGTAGGTCTCGCCGCGAATCACGGCGCCGATCGCGATCAGCGCGTCGAACTGCATGGTCTCTGCCATCTTCTGCAGCGCCAGCGGGATTTCCAACGCACCCGGCACGGTGACGTGCAAGATGTCTTCATCCGCGACGCCCAGATGCTTCAGTTCAGCCAGGCAGGCCGAGATCAACCCGTGGCAGACATCTTCATTGAAGCGGGCTTGCACAATACCGATGCGCAAATCTGCACCATCCAGATTGGTTTCGTAAATTCCGACTGTCATGGCTTTCCTCTTATACGCACTGGGCGCTTATCTACTAATTGGGTTACAAAAATTCGTTACAAAAATTCGTTACAAAAATTCATTACAACAAACACTGCTACAGCATCCAACTCTTCAAGCATTCGGTTTGTTTTGATAGCCGGTGATTTCAAGGTCATAACCGGTCATCGAAGGCATCTTGCGCGGGCTGGCCAGCAATTTCATTTTGCCGACGCCGAGATCTTTCAGAATCTGTGCGCCGATGCCGTAAGTCCGCAAATCGACCCGTGGCGGCGGCGGTTTGACACCGCTGCACGCTGCTTCCAGCGCGGCAAACTTGGCAAATATCTGGTCAGCCGATTCTTCGCAATTGAGCAATACCACCACGCCGCAGGGCGAAGCGGCGATTGCCGCCAGGGCCGACGCCATATTCCAGGAATGATTGGTGGCCTGGGTTTCCAGCAGATCCAGGATAGAGACCGGTTGATGCACCCGCACCAGCGTCTCCACATCCGGTGACGGTTCGCCATGCAGCAAGGCCAGATGAGCGCCGCCGCTTGGCGTATCGCGATAGGCGATGGTCTTGAAGGTGCCCTGTGCAGTATGGGTGGTGCGTTCGGCCAGCCGTTCGACGATACTTTCGTGCTGGCCGCGATAGTGGATCAGATCGGCGATGGTGCCGACCTTCAAGCCGTGTTCCTTGGAAAATTCGAGCAAGTCCGGCAGGCGCGCCATGGTGCCGTCTTCTTTCAGGATTTCGCAAATCACTGCAGCCGGCGTCAAACCCGCCATTTCTGTCAGATCGCAGCCCGCTTCGGTATGGCCGGCGCGCATCAGCACGCCGCCCTTGCGCGCCTTGATCGGGAAAATATGGCCCGGCTGCACAATGTCGCCAGCCTTGGCGTCCGCCGCCACCGCCACCTGGATGGTGCGGGCGCGGTCAGCTGCCGAGATACCGGTCGTGACGCCTTCGGCGGCTTCGATCGATACCGTGAAATTGGTGCCGTAGGCGGTGCCGTTACGGCTGGTCATCATGCCCAGGTTGAGCTGGTCGCAGCGTTCCTCGGTCAAGGTCAGGCATACCAGGCCACGCGCATATTTCACCATGAAATTGATCGCCTCTGGCGTCACAAAATCGGCGGCCAGCACCAGGTCGCCCTCGTTTTCACGATCTTCTTCATCCACCAAAATCACCATGCGCCCGGCGCGGAGTTCGGCAATGATTTCCTCTGTAGTTGCAATTGACATGTTTCGCCTTGAAGATAAGCGGGTCCGGAAAGCGCCTTATGGGCAGCCTGCGGCCAGCTGGTATTTGCTATAAATCGTGCTGTGAAAGTTGCGGTTTATGGACTATGGGCCGCTGCTGGGCGGCCCTGATAAATCAAACATAAACCAGAGGTGGCTATTTTAAAGGATTTAGCAGACTGAAAATGTTTTACCGACACCAGTTTGCGGTACTTTTGCCTCAGCCGGGCGATACAGCAACGACGCAGGCCAACTCAGGCTGCCAATGCTTGCATTCCTGACAACGCATCTACCAGCAACATAGGATCGCCCAGCGCCAGCCGCTTGGAATCCGAGAGCGCTTGCCGGAACGATTTCGCGCCCGGCACACCGGCCATCAAACCCAGCATGTGGCGGGTAATACTATTCAGGCGCAGGCCGTTGCCATCGCGCCCATACAGCGCCAGTTGCTGGCGGATATAAGGCAGCATGGCGTCGATCACCTCGGCCCGTGTTTTTGGCGTTGCCGCGGCATCGCCGTAATAGCGCGCGTCGAAATCGGCCATCAGATAGGGATTGTGATAAGCCTCGCGCCCCAGCATCACGCCATCGACATATTGCAGGTGGAAATCGATTTCGTCGGTGGTCTTGATGGCGCCGTTGATGATGATTTCCAGCTCCGGAAAATCTTGCGCCAGCCGGTAGGCATATTCATACTTCAGCGGCGGGATTTCACGGTTTTCCTTCGGGCTCAAGCCCTTCAGAATCGCATTGCGCGCATGCACGATGAAGGTCTGGCAACCGGCTTGCGCCACGGTGCCGACAAAATCGCGGACAAATTCATAGGATTCGGTCTTGTCGATGCCAATCCGATGCTTGACGGTAACGTCAATCGTCACCGCATCGCGCATCGCCTTGACGCAATCGGCGACCAAGGCCGATTCCGCCATCAGGCAAGCGCCGAAAGCCCCCTTCTGCACCCGCTCGGACGGGCAACCGCAATTCAGGTTGATCTCGTCGTAACCCCACTCCTGGCCTAGCTTGGCGCTCTTGGCCAGATCGGCCGGTTCGCTGCCGCCTAGCTGCAAGGCGACCGGATGTTCTATGTCGTTGAAATCCAGATGGCGCGGCACGTCGCCGTGCAACAGGGCGCCGGTTGTCACCATTTCAGTGTAAAGCCAAGTGTGACGGGTGATTTGACGGTGGAATACGCGGCAGTGGCGATCGGTCCAATCCATCATGGGCGCCACAGATATGCGCCTCTTCGTGTAATTACTTGATTTCATTGAGATAAAACACTATTTTTACGGCTATTTAATGATGCGCCATTTTGCTCAGTTTTGTCGTATTTTGCTAACTCATTGCATCAAATTTACATCAAGGAATATGGCAACTATTACAAAACGAGGCGCATCTTGGTTCGCGCAAACCCGGCGAAAAGGCCATAAGTCTATCAGCAAGTCATTCCCGACCAAAGGAATGGCCGAGGAATGGACTCGCAAAATCGAGCGCGAGATCGACACGCTAGGGCCTGTTGGAGTTACCGAATTGAGCAAGTTGCTCTTGTTTCTGGTCACCCTGACTGACCAGACATGTGCAATTTTTTCCTTTAAAAATTATTGAAATACATGCGCTACGTAAGATGCTTTAGATGTGATTAACCACTTCCCGTCTACGGCACGCAATACCAGATGATCGATGAAGGCGGTCTTTCCGATCCGCACTCGGACCGTCGCTGCAGATAGATTTTCGGAGATATTCGAAATACTTAGAATCGCTTCATCTCTTGGCGCATTTAAGGAGGATGGACTCGGACGTCCGTAAATCAAAGAACGATATTCTTCCGTTGTGAAAGACTCAAATTGTCCATCGCGCAACCATTGAATTGTGCAATCCTGATGAAATACATTATCGAACTCACGGCTCGATGGATCATAGGCCAGACTAAAATAATCGCCTATCGTGGTCATAGTGGCTGTTGTTTGATTCATGAGGGTCTTTCAAAGTTGTAAAGTAGGTCCTTCGTATATTCACCTTTAGCGAAACAAGACGCCAGTATTGCTGCGTCATTCCTGCGATGACTGGAAGGCATGAATCATGGACGAAATTGATAGCGGGCTTGTGACGGGCCTATTGGCTTTATCGGCCGTTGCAGACACCCAAAGCTTTGGACGGGCAGCAGATCGCCTCGGAAAAACTCAATCGGGGGTTAGCAGAGCCATTGCACGACTTGAAGAAAAGTTAAACGCGCGACTGGTTCAACGCACGAGCCGCTATGTAGAGCTTACGGAAGCAGGAGCATTGCTTTTGGCGCGTTCGATTCCTCACCTCGACGGACTAAAAAATGCCGCCGCGGAGATCGTTGGAGTGAATGGAGCCGTTCGTGGAACAATGCGCATAGCTTCGGATGCCTTGTTTGCGCGTTTAATGTTAGCCCCGCATCTCACTAAATTCCTTCTCGCGAACCCTTTGTTAGAACTGAAAATAGAAACCAGAAATCAGCTCTCAGAATTTGCAAGCGAAGGATTTGATCTCGCCGTTCGCTTCGGCGATGCACCCTCTTCGACGCTTGTGTGCCGTCGAATTCTCAGCGCCCGCGTTCTTACTGTTGTGTCCCCTAGTTATCTGGATAGATATTCCAAACCAAGACATCCTGAGGATCTCATCCGCAACAAACACGAATGTATACTTGCCATTGACCCTTCAACGGGAAAAGCATTCGATTGGGAGTTCTGGAGAGGAAGCGAAAAACTTACCGTCAATGTTCAAGGTAATTTGACGGTCGCAGATGCGGGAACGAAACTGGGAGCATGCCTCGCCGGGTATGGGATCGCCCAAATTATTGATATCGGTTTAGATGACTACATCAAATCCGGCCAATTGATAAATCTCTTTCCCGATTGGCCCGATGAGCGATTTCCGCTATTCGTCTACTATCCATCCCGGAATCATGTTTCCGCTAAAGTCAGAGCGTTTATTGACTTCGTAGTTAACTCACTTTCCGAGGAAGGTGCTTGCAGTGCTCCTCGTGCGGAGACCGATATTCACTACAAAAGCGCATCATTTCACACAACAAGGTCCTGACAGTTTGCCGATCAATGTCAGGACGATAAAAGGGCCGCACTAAGCGGCCCAGTTCGACGCAGGTACTGCCGTGACAACATGGGTGGCGGTCGGATAATGCGATGAAGTTATAGCGCTAGCTGTCTACTTGCTTTCTGACACCCATTTCAATGTCGCAAGCCACAGATCGTGCCCCCTATGAACGGCCCCTTCGTCCGCTTCACGAAATTTCGCTGCGCCAGCGCCCTGACCGACTTCATCGGTAATTACAAGGCAGCCATTACCCGACGGCTTCAGATACCACGTGTGATAAAAAGCCGGCGCCGTACCTGGAGCATAGCCATACCATCCGATGCGCTCGAAAGCTACGAATTCGTTCACTTTGCTTTCGAGCGGCAAACCAAAGGTTTCCCATCTAAACGTAGCGCTTTCTTTCAAAGCAGCATCACCGTTGAGGATGCGGACGTCCTTGGAATTTGGATACCATTCGGGCCATTTTGAAGCGTCGATGATATGTGACCACACCCGCTCACATGATGCGTTCATGTAGAGCTCATTATGTGAAAACAGATCTGCCTCTGCCGGCGAAAACCCTTCGGGCCAGTGAATTTCCATCGAACGGTTTTTCAAATCCTCTTTCATCGTCATGATTTGCCTCCTTTCAGCTTGAGAATTTTGCTTCTTGAACGACTCGCTGCAGGCAGATCCGACAGCGAACGTCAGAGCAATGCCAATTGCACATGCGACTGCTTTTCGGTTCTTGCTTACTTGCTTAGCTTCCATTTCAATTCCATTAAAGTTGGTGCGAGGTCATCATGACGCTATTAATTAAGGGAAAAAAGTATGTATTATGCAAATCAATCGTGATTAAAATCACTTAATCAAAGTTGGAAGTGGAGCGGTTATGACATTCGACGGACAGCTTTTTTCTGGTGTCACGCTGTTGGCTGCCGTGGTTGAAAGCGGGAGTTTTGTGAGGGCCGCAGAAGCGTTGGGGCTTTCACCATCTGGCGTGAGTCGTGCGCTCAGCAGGTTGGAAAAACGGGTTGGGGTTCGGCTTATCGAGCGAACGACGCGTTCTCTTAGGCTTACCGATGAGGGACTGCGCTTTTATGAATTGGTCAGTCCACATTTGAATGGCATCACCGAGGCGGCTGCTTTGGCGTCGGGTGCAGCGAATGCAGTACAAGGACGATTGCGTGTGAACGTGGATCCGTTTTTTTCCCGCATTGCCTTGGCGTCGCCGGTCGCCGGATTTCTTGCACGCTACCCTGAATTGTCTTTAGAGTTGATCATGCGCGACGACGCTGGCGATCTGGTTGCCGACGGCTTTGATCTGGCAGTTCGATTTGGGCAACCGCCTGCTGGCTCGTTTGTTGGCCGTCAGTTGCTTCAAACACGCATTCTTACGGTCGCGTCTCCGGCATACATCAAAAAACACGGAAAACCGGAGACACCTGGGGACGTCGTTAATCATGAACGCATCCTTTTCTACAACGCCGTTGCCGGGCGACCGTTCGAGTGGGAGTTCAGACGCGACCTAGAGGTGATCGAGATAAAGCCCGCAGGCCGCTTGATGGTTTCTGACGTAGGTACGATGCTGACTGCGTGTTTGGCTGGTGCAGGCATTGCTCAAGTGATGGCGCTAGGTACAGAGGAGTTGATGCGCACCGGCCAACTGATCGACTTATTTCCGGAGTGGTCAGGAGAACGCTTCCCACTTTTTCTAATGTATCCGTCGAGGCTTCATCAACCGGCGAAAGTCCACGCGTTTATCGATTTCTGCGTAGATGCGATGAGCATCTAATGTGTTAAATCAAAATTCATGTCATAAGTTATTTTGCAATGCAATCATGAGGGGAAATAACCCCGCTCGCGACAGTCGCCGCCAATTCTTATGCATCAAATTTGCATCAGCAACCAAAGTGACCCAATATTTAAATGGCTCATATGCCTTTGACTGGCCAGTCCATCATGGGGGTATCAGGATGACCGTATTCTATCTGACATGAGCTTGTCTATCCTGATAGACAAATGCATGGACGGAATGGGCCAGACGACTAGCAGAACGCAATGCCATCATTTCAGCTACCCGTTCCCTCAGTTCATGCCAAGACACCACGCAACGCTTGCTTTCTGAGCGACAATCTGGCACAGGACAATTTAACAAGGAAAGGTCATGAGTCGTCGCATCTGGCCGTTGTACCTCGCCGCGTGGATACCGGTTTTTTTGTTTTATTCGATTGGCACCCAAGGCGACGCCCTGTTTCACGGGCAATTCAACCTCGGGCAAGGCCTGTTTAATGCCGCGTGTGTTCTAGGCCCGGCAATCCTCCTTCTTTCTCTGCTATGGCCCTTAACCGGATATCTTGAGCGCGTTGGCCGCAGTCCGGCCGCATTAGTCGGCGTCCACTTTGCATCGGCAATACTTTTCTCCGTGTTTTGTCTGACCCTGACATACGCCTGCATTTGTTATTTCGTCAGCCGACGTGCAGCCCAATCATGTGTAGAAGAATGGTTCATTTGGCAATCTCTGTTTTATCTCATGATGTATGCGGTAGTTACCGGCATTTTCCACACGCTACGCGCAGTCGAAGCGATGCGCTTGCAGTCACTGACGATTTCCCAAGCTGAAACCTTGCTTGCAAAATCCGAACTGACCGCGCTTCGCAATAAATTGAATCCGCATTTCCTTTTCAATACACTGCATTCCATCATTGCGCTCACTCGTAAAGACTCGAGCGCTGCGGAGGCGGCATTGCTCAAATTTTCCGACATGCTGCGCTACATTCTCGACACTGAAAAAAGCGGAGATTCGATGGTTACGCTGGATCAGGAGCTCCAGTTTGTACGCGACTACCTGGATCTCGAATCGCTTCGACTCGGGACGCGCTTGCAAGTTGAATGGCATATTGATGAAACCGCCATATACCATTGTGTACCGGCGCTCACCGTGCAACCGCTGGTGGAGAACAGCATCAAACACGCCTTCAATCCCCGCAGTCATCCGGGCAAACTTGTCATCAGCGCTCGCACCAACGCGGCAACCGACGGCATTGACATCACAGTCAGCGACGACGGCCCGGGATGTGAAGTGCAGGCGATACAAGAGTCGAGTGGATTCGGCGTAAAGACGGTCGAGAGACGCTTGAAGCTGGAATACGGCCAGCGCAGCAATGTAGATATTCGAACCGAGCCCGGCGCCGGCTTCGCTGTACACCTGTCAATCCCGCTTGAACTCGCATGACAGTTGACGGTTGCTGACGCAATTGTCGCTAACAAAAAAACATAAAAATCATGAAAATAAAAACGGTCTTTATTGCGGAAGACGAGCCACTCGCCCGGGAAACCTTGCGTGACTGGATTCACGACCATCCACAGTTACGCTTGATAGGTGAAGCTGCCGATGGCGCGTCCGCCTTGAAAAATATCGATCTTATGATGCCCGACGCGGTTTTCATGGACATACAAATGCCGGAGATGAACGGCCTGGAAGTAGTGAAGCGTCTGGCTCATTTGCCTGAATTCATCTTTACCACTGCCTATGATCAGTTTGCGGTTACGGCATTCGAGTTAAACGCAGTCGATTATCTGCTTAAACCGTTTTCACGAGAGCGCTTTGATGCAGCGGCTAATCGCTTGCAGGAAGTGTCGACACCATCCGCAGAGGCCTTGCAACTCACGCTGAAACAGGCGCTGGAACCCGACACGTCGGTGCTCAAGCGCATCCTGGTACGCGACCGCGGGCATATTTTCCCGCTGGCAATGGATGAGATTGAATACCTGAAATCGGAGGAAAAATACACGGTCATCGCCGCCAGAAAAAAAACCTTCCTGGTCCGCATCGGGCTCTCGGAACTGAGCGCGCGGCTCGATCCTTGCAAATTCATCAGGATTCACCGCTCGACGCTGGTCAATCTCGATTTTGTCGAATCGATGAAGGCGGATGAGCAATCTCAGCTGCAATTGCAGATGCGAGATGGCACGCGACTTGTTGCAAACAGAGAGGCATCTAAAATGCTGAGGAATATGTCAATTTAATATTCTTGGGCGGCTCTTTTTAAGAACTCTCAAAAAGCACGGTTGCTTGCCTCGGCTGTGCCGAAGCCCATTTCCTGCCCCCCGGTTGTAGTATGCCAGCCGTTGCTCGTCCACTGCACGCACCGCGCGCCCGCTTTTTCAGCCCGGCAGAAAGCAAGGGCATGTTCGGCTTCAGTGATGCAGAGGACATGGATACGCTGGCAAGAATGGAAATTCGTGTTTGCGGCCAGGGCCTGGTTGGCGCTTGAAGCATTTTCCGTGCGCCGGGATTTGCTCGACCAGGATGCGCGCTCTGCCATCCGCATACCTGGTCAGCTGATTACTCTAGCTACTACCGTGCCGGTGTATTTCAAAAAAATATGCGTGATTATCGGTATTGTCGATGGCGGATCGCTGACTGCCGGATTGCACGCGCCGGTTTGCGCCATGCGCATCTAAAGCTGCAAGTGCCGGGCGTATCGTTAGCGTTAGCGATGGCGTCTTCATGCTACCCCAGAAAGACTCTTTGCCGGGACCAGCCCCGGAGCCATAATAGCGTAGCCTTTCTGCTCCGACATTACCCAGTTATCGGCATTGTTTTTCCAATCCTGGCTGGTCAATCCGATTTCATTGTAAGGTTTGAAAAATTCTTCCATTGCTTGCTTATTCTGATCGGATTTACTGGGTTCAAAAATCTTCTCCGAAACAAACACGCCCACGGCGCCTACTACGGTCAACCCCAGTGCGACCAGAAAGAACGGACCTGAAGCCATATCGACAAAGGTGGCGGCTTCCACAAAACCTGCAGCACCCCAGAACGCTCCTCCTACGGTTTCTACCGCGCCAAAGCCAACTACGCCATAATTGTTCCCCAAGGAATTGCCATACGCATCTTTCTCGTTGAAACCTCTATATATATCCCTGGCACCCGAATAGATCGAAAGCGGTCCGGACAATATATCCAATCCTGCTACGCCGGCCTTGAGCACCAAGCCCGTGTAGCCTAATCCTCTGGTTAATCCCGACGCTATTTTTTCAGTGGAGACATCGATCGCTCCCGTCAGCGCCACATTGCCGCCAGCTTTGCTGGCTTGCACTGCCGCCTTCTCGATCGCCGGATCTGAATAGACCGCTGCGCTTGAATAGGTATTGATCGTCAAGCGGCCATAGGTTTCCAAGGTCGTCGTCGTACGTGCACCGCCCTTGGTCACGGTGCTTGCAATCCGGTCGGCCAGTAAATCAGCGTCATTCACCGTGTATTTGCCATTATCGATCAAGGCAGCCTTGACGGCGGCTTTATCCGATAAATTAACGCCGGTCAGCGCTTTCGCCTGTTTGCTGATTTCCTGGGTAAGCGGGGTTTCGGCCCCCCCGGCAGCACCGGTAGCCGGGCTATCGAGCAAAAATCCCAGCCTGGCCGTGTATTTGGTCTGGACCGCTACCCGCTCATCGGCGCTCAGCGACTGCGCCGCCTTGCTATAGCGCTCAGCAAAGGATTTCGTGTCATATTTAATGCCTGGAAAATATTTCTGCAATTGACCATTTTTGCTAAGTACATTGTCAAGCGCGGCCTTAACCGCATCCTTGTCTGTCGGATCCACCTTATCCAAGGCTGCGGTCAACGTTTTCACATCGGGGCGCAGGTTTTGCTTAAGTTCCGGTAATATATTTCCGACAGTTTCGTACAGCGCTATCTTGTTTTTCGTTTCCGGTGAATTAAAGACCATACCGAGACGAACGTAATGCTCCGCATAGGAACCTGCAATGTCGATATAGTTCAAGCCGGTGACGATGGCATCCCGTTTATCCCATGCTGCCTTGGAATTGTCGGATAAATCCAGTGGGTTGGTGCCGTTGTTCAACGCTGCCTGGAACGTCGAATCACCCCAGCGCTTGTCCCCGGCCACCAAATCGATGGCGCCGGAAATACTGCCCCACGCGCCAGCCTTGTTTAATTTCTCAGCCAGAGGCAGTAGTGCAGTGGGTGCAGATCCATCTTTTCGAGCCTCGTCTAAAAATTCGGTATAGGTGGAGGGATCACCGCCTCTGGCTTGAATGCGTTGCATCATCGTGAACATGTATTTGGCAAATTGCTTCATGTCGCTGTCCGACGTCCCGGCGAAGAAGCCGGCACTGCGTGCGCTCCAGCGCTCTATATTCAATACCAAATAAGCGGCCGTGGCGCCTGCTTTGGGATCAATGGTGCCAAGCTTGACGTCATAAGTTTCGTGATACAGGTTCAGTCCCAGCTTTTCGGCTGCCGTATCGGCAATCTTAGGATTGAATGTGCGTATGGTCGCCAAAGCGTCATTTATCTGCTGTTTTTGCTGATCATCTGGCAGCGTCATAAGCCATTTTGTATACGCAGGCGAAGTAATGTAGTCGGACCAGCCCTGCGCAACATTGGTGGAGTTAAATTGCGTACTGGCGCCCTGATTGATGGCAGTCTCCAGCGATGCCCGGTCCAGGTTTTTGGTGAGCGCCAGGTCGGCCGGCTGGGCACCACTGGTATCGTCCAGCGCGGCGCGCATCTCTGCAACTTTGTGCAAAGCATCCCAAGCGGCCTTCGCCGAAGCTGGCGCATCGGCACTGAGGGCGACGCCCTGAGGTAATGTCCCAGGCACAACAGGCGCCGGGCCAGGAGCTGCCGTTGGCAATCCGTTGGACACTGCAGGGCTGGCCGGCGCTGTCAGATAAGGCGCTACTGCTTTGGCATATTCAATGGCTTGCCGGTTCGATATGCCCATCAACTCGAACGCCTGGTTGACAGCATCGGAGCGCTGTTGCGGAGTCAATTCTGGATGCGTCTTCGCCAGATACGCTAATTGCGCATTCACGCCGTAAGGCTTAACGCTGAGCGAAATTGCCATGGCGTGAGCGTTCGCCGTGGTCTGGATATTGGCCACCACATCGAGACTAACGTTGGCCAGATCGGGGTGGTCAATTATCGCTTTTGCTGCGGGCACACCTTGTAACAAACCTGGGTTGAACAGCCCGCCCGATAAATATTTTTGCGGCGCAGCGGCCAGTGCTTGCGGATTGATCATGCCATTGATGAGCCCGCTAATGGTCAAAGATTTCAGATCAATATTGCCGCGGTTTTGCGTGTCTGGCGAGACAGGGGTCAATGTCACGGGAGGGACAGTTGGACTCGCTGTTGGCGCAGGAGCAGCAGGTGAACTGCCTGACGGCGTAGGCACCGGGCCTGTCTGCGCCGGGGTCGGAATGATAGCTGGCGCCTTAGGAACCGGATCACCGTTCACAGCGGCCCATAACAAGGGCTTTTGCGTGGTGCTGATCGGCGTCGGAAAATATTTCACGGTCAAGCCATCGGTGATGGCTTGATAGTCCTTACCCATCTGATCTGTAAACGCCGTATTTTTGCTGTAAGCGAGTAGACTTGCTTGAACTTTTGGCAAGTCAATAATCCCGTTGGTAACAGTAAAGGCCGGCATGGCGTCAGTTTTGTAAGCCTTCTGATCCACCGGCACACCGGTTTGCGCCATTGATTGCGCCCTGACAGCCATCGCCCATTTATACTGATCTGAATTGTGGTCGGCGTTGCTGTATTGCGCGACCAATGCGGTCATGGCGGCTTCGGGCAGCGTTTGGCCGTCGATTTTGTGCGAGTTGATATCGGCCAGCGTAGGCAAGGTCGGAGGTACTGGCGGCGCGACCGCATTGACGTCTGCGCTCTGTGCCGGAGTAAGCGGCGGGACCACCGGGCCGGACGCTGCCGTCACCGCCGACCCGGGCACGCTGGCGGCGTCAGCCGCGGGGGCCAGATTGATTACCTCGCCTTGCTCCAGCTGGTTGGGATCACGTGCAGGCGCATTCGGATTGGGCGGGCCGGGCAGACGGCTATCCACCAGCCTCATGTCGAAATTCTGATTCTTGTTGTACTCGCTCAGCCGTTTGAATACCAGCAGAAACTGCTCGTCATAGGTGAGCTTGCTCCGCTCATCCGGTGACAGCAATTGATCAAGATGGTTGACGAAAACCGCAAACAGATTGTTATCGCCGTTTTGGCCGATGGTTACGCTAGCAGGTGAATTAGCGGGTGCGGTTGCCGGCTGTGACGGCGCAGTGGCTGGCGCAGCGGCAGGAACTATCGCCGGCCGGTATCTCGCCGAAGAATCGCCATCGATATACAAACCCATAAACAATCTCCTTGATATTTTTATAGCATTTTCTTGGATTGAAGCTTATGCAGGCACTCCTTGGCTCTTGACTTTCGGCCTGCCAATCGATCCATTGTAGGTTCGAATTACTTGCCCGCCATTTCAAAAATCCGTAGTTTTATGATGACAATGCAAAGCTGGCATGACGCCAAGAACAGGTCGCGGCCGCTCAGGAAGTTTGATATGCCGATATCGCTATCGATAGGTGACGCGGGCGACGCCCGGAAAAAAGCAGCGCTTAAGTGTTTATTCGGGTTGTCCCCGCCTTATTTATCTCTACTTTCCTTGACCTGCCTGGCCGCTTGTTTAGAGGCGCTTATACGCGCCCGGCCGCTTGCCACGATGTTCGGGTTGCTCAACTCTTCTGGCCGCAGCGGCACCCAGAGCGCATACAGCGCCAACATGCAAGCCAGACACAACAGCAGCGAGATCGCTAATGCAATCGGATCGCGCACCAGGCCGAAGCCGGCTACGATCACCAGCAACAAGGTCGGCAACATCGCCAGGCAGGCGCGGGCAACATCGACACCCACCTTGCAGCCACAGATTTGGCAGCATGCAGTACCTGCCGGGCCAAGACAGAGCTTGCGCCACAAGGGCAGACAGGATTCGGATTTGCAATGCGGACAAATGTTCATTACTCGCTTTTTCGCTTTTCAGTCACGTTTTTAGCCACGCTTTTAGTCACACCTGTCAGTCACATTTTTTGGATGGCCATTTCAGATACATGCCCTGATTACCCAAGCGGTACATGATCGTACTTCAGATATTCCTCGAATACGCTCAGCGTATCGGCTCGCGTCACTTGCACCGCATAGCCGTCGCCGCCGGCGATAAATACGGTTTGCCGAGGGCCATCGGTGAAGTTCCCCGGATTTCCGTCGCTATCGCTAGCCGTTTGCTGCAGACGATTGGAGACGGCGTTGATCTGATCGGCGGACAGACTGTTGACCCACTTCTGGAGCTGGTCAGACGTCATATTCTTGAGCTGTCCATATTTCACCAGGAATGGTATCTGACTAGCTCCCGGGGCGTCCGAGATCAAACCTCCTTGTTTGCTCAACGCCTCTGCGGCAACCTCATCATAGCCGGCCGACTTCAAAAAACGCTTGGATGCAGCTTCATACTTGTGCGCATCTTTTTCCGCTTCATAGATTGCCTTGCCGACCACGCCGACTGCAGTCACGCCCAGGCCGACCGGTCCGAGCCATGCGGCGGCGCCAAACGCCGGCGCCACCGTCAACGCACCGCCAACTGCGGTGGTCGCTGAAAGCGCCGCATTGGCGTCGTCTTGCTGAGTGCCGATGCCGAATGTCGAGCGTACCGCGCTGACACCGTCGAGCACTGTCGACACGCCGCCAATCAGATCACCCGCAGACGCACGGCCGGCCATCTTCCATTCACCGCCGAATTGCCCCATTAGCGAGTTCTTGTTGATGCGCCCCAAACCGACCAGCACCTCGACATTCTTTTGAGCGAAGCCCGACGAGTCGACCAGCAGCTTGAGGCCGTTCTGCGGGTCCGACGGGTCGGCGTTGAATTTGTTGTCCGAGTTGATCAGACTGGCGCCGGCGAAGACCACGGCCACGCCCCGCAGCAACTGGCCCGGCAGCGTGACTTTATTGAAAGTCTTGGATAGCGTGGCGTCGGTGCTGAGCGTCTTGTTAAGGTTTTGCAGCGCCGCGTCCGCGCCGTCCGGCGTGTTGGCCGCAGCGATATTGTCGGCAGCTCCCTGCACCGCTTTGATGGCTTTGTTGAGGTCGCTCTGCGTCACGCCCAACAACCGTGCAAAAGGCTCGCCATGCAAGCTGTTGATGGCCCGCTTGGCTTGTTCGACACTCGCAGGATCGTGCAAGTCGATTCCTTGCAGTTGGCTGAGTACATTGCGGCGCAAGTAGGCAGAGGCGATCTCGCTGGAGTACTTGCGCCCGATGTCGCCGATCTTCGACAAGGCGAACAAGTCCGCCATATCCTTGGCGTGCGACGCATCCGTCAAATTCGGATCGGCCTGGATCGCGGTGGAAATCGCCAAGCCTGCGGACGGATCGTTGACTATCGTCTGCAGCGCCGGATCGATCAATGCCCGCGACGGCGATGTCTGCGGCGTTTGGTTGACTGCGATCATTTGCGCCGTCAGCCGGTTGCCGTCGACGACGATCTGCAGACGCAGCTTGTCTTCGTCAGCTTGCCAGGCGGGTCCTTTCTTGGCGCGGTAGTCGGCGACAGCCTGATTGAGCTGTTGCGGCGTCATGCCGGGGCCGAGGTTCTGCACCAGCCAGGATATCTCGGCATCGTGCTGCGCCAGTTTCGTAACGTCAGCCGTGACAATGCCCTTGAATTGCTGCATGCCGTCTGTCACGACTTTCATGACGCCATTGCCATCCAGCCCCGCCGCCTGCATGCGCTTGACTACATCGAGGGTCGGCTGCGGATCGCCGCCGCCAGCGATATTTTTCCGGTCCCGCAATGCGATGCCGTCATTGATAACCTTGACCACGATATCCGGCTCTTGCCCCGCCGCCTTGATGCTGCTCGCCAACGCGATTGCGTAAGCCGGGTCTGCGCCGGCGCCAATAGCGTTTTGCACGGCGTCGCTGTTCCAGGCATCGGTAGCGGCAAAACGCGCTATCGCATCGTCGCCTTGCGTACAGCCTGCGATGCGCCCGGACAAGTTCATTAAGACGGTCATGCCCTGGTTGCCGAGTAGCGAAGTGCCGTCGTGCTGCGGATCCTTGTAGAAAGCTTCGTAAGCGGGTAGCGCGCGGTCAACCACCGCGCCGGCCAATATTTTATCCAAGCCTTGCGTCGCCTGGTCGAGCCGCCTGATCGCCGCTGCAGTCTGTGCCTGCGGCATGGTCCCGTTCTCAGGCTTCTGCGTCAGCGGCTGGTTGGCCCACGCGGCGACAACGCCCAGCATTTGCTGCGCATGCGGGTCGGCCAGCAGCGCGTCCTTTACATTCTGCGGCGCATTGGTGTAGCCGGCGTTGAGCGTGCGCAGCATTTGCAGCGGATCGCTCTGCGCCTGGGCGCCGCTGAGGATAGCCTGCACCTGGCGCTCGATGCGTACCTGGGCGATGGCGTCGTTAACCGCCTTGTAGGCAGCAGGATCCCGCATGTAGGGCGCCGCCAGCTCTTGTCCGGCCTTGTTAAGCGTTGCATCGTCGGTCTTGACGCCGACCTTCGCACCGATCGCGCCGTTGACAGCATCTTTGAGATTGCTCAGCGCATCGTCCGCATTTTTTTGCGCGAAGCCGTCGCGCAGCTCGGCGTGTGCGGCGGCGCTGCCTTTGGCCGCATCGTCCTTAAGTGCTGTCAATACCCGCTGTGTGGCGTCCACCTGCTGCAGCGCGTGGTTCACCTTTTGCGTATCGGGAGTAAAGGTGATCGCCGTGTCAGCATCGTTGTTCGCGCTGCTAGCGCCAGGCAGGCCCTTGCCGCCCATGCCCGGAATCCAGATTTTCTCGCCCGGATAGATAAGGTCTTGGTTAAGCATGTTGTTGGCTAGCGCGATTTCTCCAACGCCGGCGCCGTGAGTCGCGGCGATTTGATGCAAGCTCTCGCCGCTCTGCACGGCATACAGCGCAGGCAGCGCCTGCCCCCCCTGCTGCAACGGAATCGTGAGCGTGTCACCTGGATTGATTTGGCCGCTATCTGTCAGTGCGGGATTGGCGTCGATGATGTCCTGCACCGGCACGCGATAGCGCGCCGCCAACTCATTGAGGGTTTCGCCCTGCCCGACAATATGCAAGATTGCCGTGTCTTGTGCCGGGTCTGGCAAAGGCGGGGCCGGTGGCGGCGTATCCAGTGACGTGTCAAGAGCGGCGAAATTATCTGAACTTGCGAGCGATTTTGGATATATGTAGAGTGACATCGGATAGACGCAATCTCGGGAAGTGGGGAAGTGAGTAACGGCAGATTCTGCAAAGAGGTGTCTGGGACCTTTCCGATACTCCCAGCGTCCGCGCCAGCATCAGCAAATCGCCATAGAAGATTCAGATCCCATTACACCAATTGTTTATTACCTCCGTATGAAATCCCGGCTGTAGCAGGATCGCGCGCATTGATGTGTGACAAACATTCGCGGGCCGATATTTGAGTCGATTCCCTTTGAGCCGGTTTGAGCCGAATCCCGGTTGAGATCATCGGCCGGCAAAAATTGTCAGGAGATAAAGCTGGCGGCTACCGAACGATTCGTCGAACCCGAAAATGAGGCCCGTGCTATGATAATCATGTTGCCCAAAGGCAATAACTTATCTTGAATGCGACACTATCGATCTGCGCCTATTTGACCAGTGGCGAACAACCACACGGCTGGAGCCGGCCTTACCGGGCGTGAGCTCCATCAGCGTCGATGCCAAACCGACATGATCGCAGCGTCGACACTAATTGCGCAAACAAACGAACTAAAGTGATTTGGCAGGCTCAAACCATGCCTGATGGCAATATTTAACATTGAAATTCCACACGAATTCACCAGCCGTCGTTTGCGATGATCTGAGAACGTCAACATACTTTCATGCGCAATGAAAATTCGCTTGGTGAAGGAAAATTAATTACGTCTGGCAGTCAACGTAGACAAAGACCAAAATGATAAATGCCGCTGAAATTCTCGTCCCTTTCGAAGATGAGTTTGCACCGCACAACTGGCGCCAGGCCAGAAGCGACGGACAACGTCACACAATAAGTTTTTTTGAAGAGCAGCAATTGGTCTTTGACATGCGAAAGAAAGAAGATCATGTCCCTTCGCGTATCGCCAGTGAGCTTATAGCAGCATCGACGCCAGAAGCGCGAATGGCCAATATCAGAAGTATGCTGTCGGTCCTTGGATTCAATTACCTGCAATACGAGGCCGTGCAAAACACCAGCGACGGCAATCGCGAACACTACTTTCTCAAGACTTATGTCCCCGGCGAATGGGCGCATCAATATGCACGCAAACATTATTGCGATCTGGATCCAAGAGTAAGCGCATGTCTCAACTCGCCCTTTCCTTTCGTCTGGGATCTACAGTATTTTTCGAAGGCCCGCCTGGTTCCGGCGCACGATGCGCGAGCGCGTGGATTCCTGGAAGACATGGCGCATGCGGGGATGTGCAGCGGCATCGCCTTTGGCTTCATTAATCCGGCAACCCATCGGCAAGTTGTCGTAGGATTCAACTCTGCCAATCCGTCCAAGAACTGGATTACCACGAGTGTTATCGGGCAAGCGCTGATTCTTGGCCTGTCGGTCCACGAGTTCATCTCCGGCTGCGTTGAGAAATTGATGCACCACCCTGGCCTGGACGCCGTCTCGGATATCCAGAAGCAAATACTCGAATGTCTGGCAAACGGATTAAGTGATAAAGAAATTGCGCGAAACCTGAAAACCACTTCTCACAATGTCGATTATCACCTGCGTTACCTGCGGAAAAAATATGGTGCAGCGAACCGCGCGCAACTAGCCTATACGATCGGCCGGCTGGCGATTGTTTGAAGCAGAAAGCGGAGCTGTCAGGCGACGCATAAATGCCCGATCGCCCTCCTTTTCAGAAAAATGAATTAACGCGATTACTGAATCTGCCCCTGGATGTCGACCCTGACCGAACCTTCTACCTGCGGTGAGGCCAGTACTGTCAAATCGGGAAAATCGACCACCAGTATCGAGCGCAGATGAGCACGTATTTCAATTGCATTGACCAATAACACAGGCTTATGAAAATCATCTGCTTGCCTGGCGTTCGTGATTTGCAGTATCTGAGAGTGGATAGACAGGCGCAGGGTTTCCGGCAATAGTAAAACGCTGCCGCTGCCGCTTTGTTTCAGATACTGCTTGATCTGATCTTCGAAACCAGGCGCGACGACAATCGCAGCCAGCCTGCCATTGCGCAAAGTGTTGCGATAACTGATTGAACGAACCATGGCGTTACGCACGTATTCGGTCAGCATGACATTATCCTTTTCACGTGCGGCAGTTTCAATCAGCACCTGAGCGATGAGACGCAGGTCGCGTATCGGTATCTGCTCTTGCACCAATCGGCGCAACACATCCGCCAAGCGGGATAAGGGCACTTGCTGTTTCAATTCCTTTTCCAGATCCGGATAGGAATCTTCAAGACGTTTTAGCAGTAACTGGGTTTCTTGAATTCCCATGAATTCATGCGCATGGCGGCTAACCACGCGCAGAACATACTGCGCCAGAATTTGCTCCGCATGCAAGAGCCGGAATTTATTTTCTGTCAATCTGCCTTGCTGATTGAATGACACCCACAGACCGCTGCCGCCAAACATGCCTTCCGCCGTCACATAGGGAATGGCCGCGGCTTTTAAATTCGTTTCTTCCTCAAGACAAAGCACATGTCCCGGCATGAGATAACCCTGCAGCATCGGGATTTCGTTGATATGCAAGACAAATTGTCCCGTGCCAAGGCGAGCAGCGGGGCGAATCACCATCCCGGGAAAAGGAATTCCCAGGTCATGCGCGACATGCCGCCGTACATTTTCCAATCCGGAATCCAGCTGGCGTGGATTCACATCCTGTGCAATCTGCGGATATACCTCCATCACGATCGGTATCGTCATCAAGTGATCGGCATCATCGATAAAAACCGGAACCCGATCACTTCCTTCTCGCGACATTGACGGCATCAACACCTCTGACGGGTTGCGCGCCCTGCCGCGCCGGCCCGCTCCCAGGTTCCAGCCGGTCAGCGCTACCGTCAGGCCTAGTGCAAGAAACTGCCATTTCGGAAAACCAGGCACTAGCAGCATGGCAAACACCACAATGCCGGTCACCACCAGCGCTTTCGGATGCGCCTTGATTTGCTGTGCGATCTCATTTCCGAGGGGAATCGCTTCGATGCTATCGGAACGTGCCACACGGGTGATGACGATGCCGGCTGCGATTGAAACGAAGAGCGAAGGAATTTGCGAAACCAGGGCGTCGCCGACTGCCAGAACGGAATAGGTTTGCAAGGCGGTATCCAGGCTCATGTCCTTGCGTAACATGCCCACCATGATGCCCGCGAGGATATTCACCAGCGCAATGATGATGCCGGCAATGGCATCTCCTTTGACAAACTTCATGGCGCCATCCATAGCGCCATATAACTGACTTTCGCTCTCCAGCGTGCGCCGCCGCTGACGCGCATCATCTTTGTGGATGATGCCCGCGCGCAGATCGGCATCGATGCTCATTTGCTTGCCCGGCATGGCGTCAAGGCTGAAACGGGCAGCCACTTCGGCAACCCGTTCGGAACCTTTGGCAATGACGATAAACTGGACAATTGCAATGATGGCAAATACCACCATGCCAATAATGACGTCGCCGCCAACCACCAATTTGCCAAAGGTGGAGATGATGTCGCCCGCGTAAGCATGCAACAGTATCTGACGGGTCGATGCAATATTCAGCGACAGCCGGAACAGCGTGGTAAACAGCAACAGTGAAGGAAAAGTCGACAGGCCGAGCGGGGAAGCAATGTATAGAGAAACAATCAGCAATGTGACGGAGACGGTAAGATTGAATGCAATCAATGTATCGAGCACATACGGCGGCAAGGGCAATACCAGCAACGCGATGACCGCTACGATCAGCGCCACCAGCATCAGGTCATAATGGCGCCCCAAGCGGGACAGCCGCGTGCTCGACGCAACTGATCGAGGGCTGCCCAAACTATTCAATGCTGACTTTAAAAATGCCATGTCTGCCTCAACTTGAATTAAACGTTCATTAATTTAAACGCTCATTAATTTAAACGCTCATTAATTTAAACGCTCATACTTCGGACTTGATGTCCCGGACCCAGCGCAGCACCGCCGCAACCGGCTCAATCAAGTCATCAGGAATATAGTGATTTACCGGAACCTGCGCCTGCAACTGCCTTGCCAACTGAATATCCCGTAATATCGGAATGCCTTCCTCTTGTGCTATCCGCCGTATTTCTTCCGCTATGAACCCTTCACCCTTGGCCAGAACAACCGGGATCGCTGTTTCGTCCTGGCGGTAGTACAGCGCGACGGCAATGTGGGTTGGATTGACCACCACGACATTGGCTTTGCGGACGTTGTCGAGCATGGTCTGCATGCTTAATTCCTGCTGGAGTTGCCTGCGCTTGGCACGCAGATGGGGATCGCCCTCCATCTCTTTATATTCACGCTTGACCTCGTCTTTTGTCATGCGATTTTTACGGGTGAAATCCCAGCGCTGGAAACTGAAATCCGCAATAGCAAACAAAATGAACGCCGCAAGCGCCATCCAGAACAATTGGCCGATGACTCTTCCGGCCAGCAAAAGAACGCCGGCGATCGGCAGGAAACGGGCGTCAAACAGGATGCCTAGTATTTGACGCGTCAACAAAAATACAATCAGGCCTAGCAAGATTGCTTTGGATAACAGCTTGAACAACTCGAAAATCGTGCGCAGAGAAAAGATGCGCTGCAATCCGGCAATAGGATTGAGCCGTTTCAAATCCGGCATGACGCGTGTCATTACCAGCAAGCCGCGGCTCTGCAGCAGGCCGATCGCTATCGAGGTAAATATCAGGAGGGCAATCAATGGCAAACTGAAAGCAATGCCTTCGACAAACATGATTTTGGTGGCGTGGAGGACCGCATCCGGATCTCTCATCGCGCGCCAGTCCATATTCAGCGCCTGATTGATAAGCCCCATCATGTTTTGAATAAACGATTTTCCAGCCATCGCCAGTGTCACGCTGACGACCAGCATCGACAACGCTGAAACCAGATCCTGACTCACCGGGATATCGCCCTTAAGACGCAAATCGCGCAGCTTCTTGGGAGTAGGCTGTTCTGTCTTGCTTTGACTGCTGCTCGAATCACTCATCGAAGCACCCCTTCCAAGGTTTTGTTCAACTCATGGAAATTGGGTAATAACTGCATTCCGTCCGACAACAGAGAACTATAAATAAGAAGTAACACGGCAAGGATCCCTACCTTGATAGGCAGCGACAAGAAGAACACGTTCAATTGCGGAGCAAAGCGAGACAACAAACCCAGCGCCAGCTCAACCAACAACATGAGGATGACAAAGGGCGCGGCAATTTTGACGACCAGCACTATCATTTGCATGATTGCCGCCATCAGCATGGTGATCAATTTAAGATTGCCGACGATGGGCAGCATCTTGTTGATTGGCCAGATAACATAGCTTTCAAAAAGCATGTCCACCAGCTGCCTCATACCGCCGGAAATAAAAAAGAAAACCGTCAGCAGCTGCATGAAGAGTCCGCCGATCAATGAATCTTCTTCTCCGGACAAGGGGTCGATAGCGACGCTCATGGTCAAACCGGCCTGATATTCGATGATCACTCCCGCCGTATGGAAGGCCCAGAATGAAAGACTGGCGAACACGCCGAGCACCATGCCTAAACCGGCCTCTTTGAGCAAGCATGGAAAAAGAATGTGCCAATCCGCCTCGAATAGAGGCAGTTGAGATTGCAATAGCGGAAACAGGAATAAGCTCAGGCCCGCCACGAAGCTCAGCCGCACCGTGAGCGGCACTACTTTCGCAGAAAAAAACGGCATGAATGAAAATGCCAATAACATGCGTACCATCAGCAGGCCAAGACCTATCAGCGAGGATTCAAGATTCTGGTATTGGTCTGCCATGGCTGCTCCGCTTACCTCACCAATGCAATGGAGGCAAACAGCCCATCTGCAAAGGTGAACAATTCGCCCCCCAGCCAACCCGACATCAAGGCAATCACAACCACGGCGACTACCAGCTTGATGCCAAACGCCATGGTTTGATCTTGCATTTGAGTGACGGCCTGCAGGAACGCCAGCAACAAGCCTGTCACTCCAACCGCCAGGACCACCGGCATTGAGAGCAAGAGTACAAGCATCAGCGCCTGCTTTACATCTGTCGCGAGTGTCGCAATATTCATGATTACGCTACAACCTACTGGTAAGTAAGAATCAGGTTATGAATCAGCTTGGCCCAGCCATCCAGCATGACAAACAGCAGTAATTTGAGCGGCACCGAGACCACGGTGGGAGAAAACATCATCATGCCGAGCGCTAACAGGATGTTTGCCACAACCAGATCGATAATCACAAACGCGAGATAAATCAAAAACCCGATTTTGAAAGCCGCTGTCAGTTCAGTGACGGTAAAAGCCGGCACCAGCACCAGCAAGTCATTATTTTTTAGCTTGGCAGCCTGCTCCGGCGGCCATATCTTTTGCGCTGAACGCACAAAAAATTCCCGCTCCCGCTGTTCTGCATGTTTTTCGAGGAAAGCTCTCAGCGGCTCACGCCCTTGATTCATGATTTCAATCAGCCCGCTTATGCGCAAGCTGCCGTTGCTTATCTGTGCTTGTGAAACATCCGACATCTGATTGACAACCGGCGCCATGATATAGAACGACAATATGAGCGCGAGGCCATTGACAACCAGGTTCGGAGGTACTTGCTGCAAGCCTATTGCGTTCCTGGCCAGACTGAATACCACGACCAGCTTGGCAAATGAAGTCACCATGACCGCGATAAAAGGAGCGAGGCTAAGTAAGGCAAGGCTGATAATGAGAACGAGAGGATCTTGATTCAGCATTTTTTTCTTTATTTTTTTATCAGTCCAAGGCAACGCCATCTGCATCGGGGAGATTGTCCGGCTGGCGAATCTTTGTCAGCCGAACCGCGAGTCTCCTTCCCACCAGAACCAGATTGCCTTGGGCGATCAACTTGCCGTGAACCCGGACATTCACAAGCGCATCGGCGGCTTCGTCCGGCAGCTGGAAGACGTAGTCCGGCACGATATGCGCAATCTCAGACACCGGTAACGACAATTCGCCGAGATCAAATGAAACGGGTAGTTCAAGTTGATTCATATCTATGTGCATGTGCGCATTCTCCGAAAAATTAGCGGCAAGATCCTGAAATCCTGGCGTTGAATCCATGGGCGGGGAAATCACGGTCAATAATTTTTGCTTCCAATTTGCGTAAAAAAAAGTGTTGCCGCCTTTTGTACCGATGTCAAAGCCGACCCGCAGACCATGCTTGCCCAAGCTAGCCGCATCCATCCATATCAAGTCGCCCAATGAGAGTTCGGCGATCTGCCCGGCATGCAATCTGGTGATACCGACTTGAAGCCTCGCGCGTACCTGCAATTGGCCGATGAGGACAGATGGTTCTTTCCGGGCGCCAGGCAGCTGCTGCCTGAACCAAGCCAGTGTCTGCGGCGAGCAAACTGCAAATGCACCCGTCGACTTGCTGCCCTGTGTCGTATTCGTCAGTTCGAATGGGAATGACTGCCATCCCTCAATGCCGTGCGGGGCATGCCACGCCACTTCGGCGGAATCCAGATCGTTAGTCACGCTTGATGGAAATTTTGCCAGCAAACCTGACAATATTTTCTGCAAAGTGAGCGTGCGTAATGCTTCCGGCATTCCGTCAAACGGCGCGCCATTCAGACGTGCATCCAATGCGCCAAGCCGATTGAGGCTGATTGCCCATCGATGCTCGCGCAGCTTGAAAAGAATTCGCACTTGAGACGCTTCAGATTGCGGTTCAATCCATTTCAACTCAAGCTGGTTGCTGGCAAGCTGGAAGCGAAAATCCGAACGCCATAAGAGCCACCGATTGCTTTCTTCCAGCCAGACATCGGACAACACCGGGAGACACTGTTCAACAAGCATATTCTTGCTCTGCCATTTCAAAAATGAGAGTGTCAACCACGCGCAATCGCGTCCACCCTGACCACCAGATTAGTTGACGCTGCGAGACTTGCATTGAGCTTTTCGCGTTCCCGCTGCATCACCAGCAATGTTTCTTTATCTGATGCATACAGGCGAACCTGCAACGAGGCCCCTTGCCGTGACATTTCAATCATCGCGCCCGGCAGGATTGCGCCCACGTCCAGCACCACGCTGCCGAAGCTGTTCGAACCGGATTGGTTTCCCATATACAGCGACTGGCAGAAATTCTCTAAAAGGGTATGCAACTCGGCTTCATTGACGGTGGAGGCCGAGCTGTTTGCAGAAGACACAGCCGGCGCCATGGATGGATTTAGCATCGGCAATGGCGCCTGGCCCGCCGCCAAACCATCGGGCAAGCCTTTCAAAACTTCCTCATGCAGGGCTGGCGCCGGCGCCCCCATCCCCATAGGCGATTCAGGGGCAAGCACATCGATTGAAGTTTGTTTTGCAGCATGTTGTTCATGCCGTGTTGGCAGGCTTTGATGATAACTATCCCGATAGCTTTCCCTGAACTGCTGGATCGTCAAATCCTTCGTTGCCGTCGCCAGTGCACGGTAATCCAAGCCCGGCAAACCGGTTATTGTTGTGCTCGTACCAGGTGTCGTGTCACCCTGCGGCATAGCGTCGGGCGCTGCCTGATTGGCTAAACCAGGGTCCTCCTGTCCCTGCCTCTGTCCGGCAGCTTTCCACAGTTCAATCGCAGCGGCGCTTGGTTTGCCAGGCGGCAGCATGTGCGGCACATGTGGAGATGCAGAATGGATATCTGGCGCGTCGCTGCGCATGGGTATGGCGGTTGGCGTGGCTGGATTGGCTGGCATCTTCAAAATCCCATTTCTGCAGGTGTAAGCTGTTCAGAAAGCCACTTTCTCAAACTCGTTTCCTCATTCTGGTCTGAGTCATGGCGGCGTATTATTTTTGCATCCTGGTTTTGCAACTCGGCCTGTTGCTCTTCTACAAAACGAATCTTTTCCTGGTAACGCATCAGGTCGCGGTTTAATGCCGCGATCCGCAGCTGTATGTCGGCGCGCCGGGCTTCCATTCCTGCCTGGTGTTGCTTGAGCAGATTCTCGATTTCCTGCAGTTGCATATGATGCGCGTTATAGTTGCGGCCGTTGCCGAGAGTGCCGCCTTCTTGCAACCATTTTTGCCATTGAGATTGCCATTCCTGCCGTTGATCGGACACCAGTTTCATATCTTCGCGCAACAGCAGCAGCAGCTTATCGACGTTGTTCCTGTCGTTGATTCCTGCCGACCTGAGTATCTCGATTCTGTCCATGCGCAAGCGATATACGCGAATTAAATTGAGCAATCGGGATGCCATGCATTCTGTCTGCATATCAATCTCCAACCAGCCGGGAAAGCTGCTCGATGCTGTCACCGAACTCGCCTATTTCCCCGACCTTTTGCCGCAAAAAATGGCGCATCGACTCGTGAGTGCGAATTGCTTTATCGGCGAATTTATCGTTGCCCTGCTGGATTTCCCCCATTTGCAGCAGCATTTCGACAGATTCATATTTCCGCATCAATTCACGCAGCATTCCAGCATTTTCATAATGCGTATCCGATACCACCTGACGCATCACGCGGCTGCGGCTCAATGGGATATCGATGGCAGGGAATGCGTTGGCGTTGGCAAGCAGCGGCGAAAGAATGATGTGACCGTCCAGGGTGGCGCGCATCTCTTCGCCAATCGGATCGCCGGCAATATCATCTTCCAGCAAGACCGTAAAAAACGAGGTGATCGAGCCCCGCTCATTTTGTCCGGCGCGTTCGAATAATTTTGGCAGGGCGGTCAATGCGGAAGGCGGAAATCCCCTTCGGGTGGGGGGCTCGCCGGCGGCAAGGCCGATCTCGCGCAATGCGCGCGCATAGCGCGTCACGGAATCCATCAAGAGCAGAACTGCACATCCCTGATCGCGAAAATACTCTGCAATCGCCATCGCAACACATGGCGCCTTGGCACGTTCCGCGGCAGAACGGTCAGAGGTTGTCACCACAAATATGGTTTTCCGGATCTTGTCGGTGTTTGTAAAATGCTGAATGAATTCGCTGACTTCCCTACCCCGCTCGCCTACCAGCGCCACGACATTGACATCGCTATCGGCGCCTTCCGCGATCATGGACAATAAAGTGCTCTTACCCGAACCAGCCGGCGAAAATATGCCGATGCGCTGTCCTCTGCCGCAGGTCAGCAAGGCATCAATGGCGCGCACCCCGGTTTGGAAAACCTCGCTAACCGGCCTGCGTTCGAATGGACTAGGTGCAGCGGCGAGTATCGGGTAGCTCACCATATCTGTCGTGATCAACTCTTTTTTTAGCGGCGCCCCAAAGCCATCCAAGGTTTGTCCCAGCAATTCGGGGCCGACACGGATAGACGGCACGTGCCCCAGATTCTGGACATGCGTCTGAACCGATAGTCCCGTCAATTCACCGTAGGGCATCAACAACAGGCCATCCCGTGTAACACCGACTACTTCTGCCGACAGCTGCCAATCGCTGCCAGGGTTATAGAGCTGGCAGACATCGCCAATCCGCGCGGAAATTCCAGCTGCCTTGATCAAGGTGCCCACGGCCTGAGTCACTCTTCCCTTGATTTCCAGGGGTTGCAATCTATGCGATGCAGTGTCCAATACCTCGGCAAAATATTCCTCTTGATTCAACATCAGCTGCCCTCCCGCAACGGCTCCACGGGCAGTGGCTGAGCAATTCGCGATCCACTGGATTCTGCCCGTCTGCCGGCAAACACACTGATCAGGCTGTGGCGAATGGCGTTCAGCTGATGTTCCAGACCGCCATCCACCGCGCCATATTCTGTTTCGAGGACACAATCTCCGAATCGCATATGAGGATCTTTCGCGACATCGATGAATTCTACGTATGGATAATCGCCAAGAATTTTTTGTAGAATTTCATTGACCTCTTCAAACTGATCTGCCGCCACCCTCAAGCACATTTTTTTTTCCTGGCCTGCAGCATGAATTACTTGTCGCACCAGTTTTTCGATTAACAGGCTTTCGTCAAGCGAACCCAGCACTGTCTTCAAGGCGTTCATTACCGTATTGACCAGGCGTGCTTCCAACCCTATGTAGGTCGATTCCAGCCGCATGACGCTGTCTGTCATGCGTGCCGCAAAGTCTTGGCTGGCTTTGGCGAATCCTGCCTGGTAGCCCGCCTCGCACTCCTGCGCAATTTCAGCATCGGCGCTGGCGCGCCGTTGCTTTGCGTAGGCGCACGCTTCTGCGAGCACAGCAGCGGCCTCAATCGAGGCAGAGTACGCTTGCGCCTTGACTACTTTGCCTTCACTGATGGCAAGCGCGCGCTTATCAATCAGAGTCAGTCCTTGCATGAGGCTCTCCTGGTAATTCAATGGCAACCTGATCGTGCCAGGCGGGAAAGGTATTTTTCAGCACATCAAAGAACAATGTAACCAGTAAATTTCTCTTGCCTTCCTGCAGCCGGAATGACTTTACGTGCTGCAATGCGGGCGGGAATTTGAGCTTCAATCTGCCGCGCACCGCGATGTCGCTTTCCGACAATGTCGACAGAATCAATCTAAACACAAACTGACGCCAATCCTCTTCAGTGCCAAGCGCTTCGATCCCCGCATCGCCCAAGCCTTGCAAAGCTGCCGCTACCTGCGCTAGCGCGGCGTCTTGCCTGGCTACCCAACGCAAGCCGAATTCACGGCATGCCGCACCCATGACTTGTTCGATTTCTCTCACGCGCTCACCCAGTACGACCTTGCGCAAATAGGGCTGTACTAGAATTGCTGCGACATGCTGCCCTAGCGGGATGAGAGCCGATGCGTCGAGCAGCATCAGTCTTTTTTCCCGCACTGAAAAATCAAAATCGTAGTGCTGCTCCAGCCGGCTCGATCGCAATAAAGCGTCTGAAAGGCAGCGCAACCAGTATGGATTCCAGTCATTTCCGCTTGCGCTCAACAGGCCGTCATCTTGCAATACGTCATCTTGCAATGCATCGAGTGCGCTGATCTGCTCAGGATGAACATATAACGCGGGGAAGAGATTGAATTTAAGAATCAAATCAAAGAATCGATCATCTACGATCGGCAATTCGTATCCTGTTTCAGCCAGGCGCATCTGTTGCTCCGCATAGTCCAAATGCCTGGCCTCGTTAAGCTCCATCTTGTTCTCTTATTCAGCGGAATCTGGTCTTCGCGCTTGCCACCGGCCGTTCGCCAGGCTCATTCGAATCCATACTGGATGACGCCGGCTTGATATAGCGCCAGAGCAGCTCGCGCAAGCGGGTCGCATAAAACAATGCGAGCGCCAGCAGGCCAGCCAGCAACCAAGGCAAACCCAGCAGCAGCCACAAGGTGGAGACGCTGGAAGCAGCCACCAATGCGCCAAAGAAGCGGGTAATGGGAACATCGGCAGGCGTGGTCGAGGTTGCCGTCGCGGGAAACAAAGTCACCGCGACACGATCGACCGTCAAGCCTTCGACACTGTGCACCACCATATCTTTGACGGCAGGCAGAATCACCTGCATGTTCATATCGGCGCGATGTTTCAGAAAAACAGATGCTGAGGTTGGCTTGACCTGATTGGCTAAGGGATCATTGTCTGGCATGACGATATGCACACGCGCGACCAGCACGCCGTCAATCTTGGACAAGGTCGCGGCGAGTCCCTGTTCGATGCCATAGATAAAACGTATCCGTTCCTCGGCGGGAGTCGCGATCAACTGATTGCGCGCGAACAGATCGCCCATGCTGCGATAAGGTTCCTCCGGCTCCGCATTCATCTTAAGCAACTCGATAGCGAGCGCCATCTTGCTCTCGCTGACCCAAATGCTGTATCCCTTTTCACCATCCGCGCGTTTGTCTGCCTCAACGCCGCCTTTGAGCAGGGTTAGCAGAATATTATTGGCCTCGCGTTCGCTCAGCTGGTTATAAACCGCCTCCTTGCAGCCAGACAAAAAGACCAACGATGCAAGCAGACCGGTAAGCAGCAACCACCTTTTGACATCAAATGAAGAAAACGGATATTTCATGCGCGCAGCATGCTCTGCACGGAATCTTCACTGCTTTTCGAACCCTGCCTGACGGCGTCGACTTTCATCTGCATGTCCAGGGAAATCATGGTTACCCTGGCTGCCGCAGCCGGTATTTCATGCGGCTTCAAATTACTCATGGCAGCAACCGCCTGCATCAATTCTTCACGATGAAAGACATCGTCCAAACCGGTTTTCCCATGGTCGACAGCTGCTGGACTATTGGTGGCGTTGGCCTGGGCAGACGCCGCACCGGCTTGATCGGGGCGGCCATTCAACAAAACCTGGAAACGCTCAATGGTACCGGCAGAGACTGGTTGATTAACCCAACTTGCCTCATGCTGCTCGGTCGCTTTGTTTAATGCGCTGAAATCGACCTGATTGTATATTTGTGCTCCACTCATTTTCATCCTCGCATTTTGATTCAACGTGCCAGGCAACAGCACGCCATCAGACTTGATGGTTGTAATGCCGAAAAAACTGCAGGCCCTCGGTGGGAGTCTTATGTTCCCTGCCAGCTTGTTGCTGTTTGGCCAGGTCATAACAAGAACGGGCGACATTCATTGCATCTGTATCGGTTTGGCGACTCAGTACCTGATCCAGTAAAGCCAAGGCTCCCGGCTTTTCCTGCTGCACCAGACAGACTCCCAGTACCGACATGACCATCTGATTATCTGGAAATTTTTTTTGCAGAAGCTGCAGCAATTCGATCGCTTCCTCCGCTTTGTCATAACGGGCATAGACCAGCGCCAGATTAATTCCGGAATGAGGCTGTTCGGGCCTGATTTTTGCCAGACCCGAAAAAATCGCGACCGCTTGGTCGGACAATCCCATTTCACTGGCAAGAAACCCCACCTCCGCTAAATGCTGCATAGCTGAAAGGGTCAAGACTTCTATGCTTTGTGTCATGGGATATCCGTCCATGCTCATGCTTTCGATGAAAATTAAGCTCGGCCTGCCTGCGCTTTACTTGAATCGTCTTGCGCTTTCTTGAGCGATTCCAGTGCGGCAGAAATCACCGATACATTGGCTGCGAGTGCAGGAATTTTTGTTGGGTCCGTGTTGCTATTCAAATCCGTAATAGCACTTTGCAATGCATTTGACTGGTTAGTCAGACCGCTGGTATTTACGCCTGAAACTGACATAGTTAACTCCACAAAGAAAAAGTCCCATGACGGGATCACTCATAAAAAACAACAGTCGGATGACTGCTGCATAAAAATCTATTTGACGTGGCACCTGTCCCAAAAACGGGTTATCACTTGCGCCGCTATTTCCGCTATTTCAAGCGCGGATTGATTGAGCGCGCACTCTTCACCAGACATCGGCTGCCGCAGATTTGCGCTTGCTTGATTTTGCAATGCCTCAAAAACATGGCAATAGCGATCTTTAAGGATGCCTTGATGATCCTGCATCAGGCTTTGCGCCAGCGGGGTCATCATTGACTCTTGCGTACTGTCGTTGATCTTCATCATCTAGTTGTTTCCGACCCGGACCAGAAACCGTTGCCCATTGCGCTCCAGCTCGACCTGATCGATTTCGATCGCAACCAGCGCAAAGCCGTCGACCACGTCACCCTCTGAAAATTTCAAGCCGCTCGAATCAATGACGTAACGGCCGCGCTTGCTCATAAGAATCGAGAGCTTGCGAGGGAAGTTTGCTATGGTTCCAATCCCGGCAGATGCGGGAGGCGCCGTGCGCGACGTCTCTGGTACAGGAGAAGTTTGAGGCGCCGCGACGTCACTCACTTGTTCCGGACGCACACGCGCCTCCAGCGCCTTCACGCCCACAACCTGCCGCGCCAGCACTTGCAAGCGTACGGCCTGCGCTTGCTCGTCTATTTCGTTATTGCAACCGAGGCGCCCTGCTCCCCGGTAATTGACAATGCAAGGCAAATTTTCAAGGTTCGCCAGGCGTGACAATGAAGACACCATCTGCTCGACGGAATGCACTTCGATTTTTGGGTGGTAGCTTGAGTTATGCACTGCCATGGTCAGCAACTCATTTTGATAATTGCTTCCCACGTATCCGCTCAAGGCGAGCTCACCACCTTGGGTACGATCGATGCGTAGCTCACTGCCTGCCGGCGCAATCGACTTCAGCCAGAGCCGGGCTTCGGTGAGATAGGATTGCGACATATACGCAGATGAAGGCAGCATTGCCGCATAGGCAATCCCCATCACGGCTAAAAAGCCGATTGCCCCACCTCCCAGAACGACATTGCGCTTCCAGCGTGGCATGGATAGCAATTCAGAAACACCTGATCGCCAAGAACGCTCCGACTTATTTTTTGCCATCAACGCTGCTACAGCATTATCAGTTTGCAAACTGGCCCAGTCAGTGCCTTTATCACCCACGATAAAATCAATGCTGCCGCAACGTACCGACTGCATATAGGCGATTTTTACTGTTTCACTTGGCGTCAGCTGTTTGTCCTGAATCGTGAGCGAACCATTGAGCGCTGTACAAATCAGACCTGCGACCGTCAGTAGCAACTGGCAATGCTGGGCTTCAACGCCCTCGTCTACAAGCACCAGAGAACAATCGGACTGGCAGCCCAAAATGAAGGGCACGCCTAGCTCCAGGCTGACCTCTGCCCCCTGATTAAATCCGCTAAGAATTCTGAGCGTTTTTTGCGTCATGATTTTTTTGTAATGCTGTCATGTACTAAAAGCAGAAGGCACGCACAACCGTCTAAATAGCCACCGCGTCCTGAGTTCTCAATATGTCGCTGGATCTGTTTGCGTCAATAAAATAAAGACGCCTCGCCATCTAGAATAAAACCGAACGCATTTCGGCCAGGGCCGGAAAACCGTAGGCAGTTGTTCATGACTGGCCGATAGATGTAGTCCGCTACGAGAAACCGGTCTTAATTGCAAAAAAAATCAGAAATCTCCTGAGAGATCTCTGATTTGGCAAGCGCGGCGCGGCCCGCTCCCGTTCCGTCCAACGGATATCCGTAATCGATACCCGCTTTCGGCCATCCAAGATGACATCAACACCATTTGGCACGGAACTGAACCCATTTCGGCCAGGCCCGGAAAACTGTAGTCAATTCGTTCATGGCTCGCCGATAGAAGTCGCACGGCTACGAGAAACTGATCTCATACGCAAAAAAAGACAACTATGCTGATGACATTGGTCCCTGCATTCAAGCTTATGCAGAAAAAAGTATCGATACGTCATCGTCAAGTCTTCCTCGCATGAACAGAACAGCAACATCGTGCAGATAATTCTCGTGCACAGTTTCCGCATTCGATCTGAAAAGGCCTCGTCATGTACTTACACCTTGCCAGCCAGCCGGGCAGCCCAGCGCCGCCCGATGAAGGAGATTTAATCGAAAAAGATTTTGAAAGTGCGTTCCCGGAAAAGGCGTCCCATGCCCGTCCTGTCGCCTCGATCATTGGGATCAATTCAAAACGGAACGCCGACGAGATAGAGCAGACTGCTCATGCGGCAATGAATGCGATTGGCTTGGACGGATTCGGATACGGGCGCTATTCTCGTTTGGGCGACACCATTCAAATCGTCGATTTCTTCGGTCATTTCGTCTTGCCTCCTTGGGCAAAACGCTACGTCGAACAGCGTTATTACGAGGTCGACCCACGCGTGCATTTCGCGTTCCGGCACGAATTGCCGTTTGTATGGGATTTATCGTCCCTGAACAATTTAGGTAGCATAGATAGACTGGCAAAGCGGTCCGGACAATTTCTGGCCGAGGCTGAGCATGCGGGCGTGCGCAGCGGGATTGCCTTTGGCATCCCCAATCCCAACACCGTGGAACGCGCCTTCATCAGCTTCTATTCGGCGAAACCCACCAAGGAATGGATTGTCGACAGCGTTGTCGGGCAGACTTATGCGGTAGGGCTAAAGATCCATGAGCTACTCACCCGCCACGCACAACAGAATTTAAGAACGGACTTCCAGATCGACTTGTCGGAGCTCCAGCGCCAGACACTGAAATTGGTCATCAATGGCGTGAGTCGGCGCGAGATAGCCCATCGTCTGGATACATCGCCGCAAAACATCGACTACCACATTCTCCAGCTTCGGAAAAAATTCGGGGTGCGAAATCATGTGCAACTGGCCTACGTGGTCGGCCGTCTGATGCTCGCCTGAGCGCTGCATCGTGTAGGGGCATTCTGTTGCTGCAACCCGTGCCAAACCCGAAAAGTAAAAAACCCGTCGATCTGTGAGTTTGCGTACCTCACAAATCGACGGGTTTTTAGTGTCCGCAGCAAACGCTCCGGTTCACCAGGCAACTTACGCGTCGCGCGATGCCTTTTTACGCTCGTGTTCCTTCAGGTAACGCTTACGCAGACGGATGCTCTTCGGCGTAACTTCAACCAGTTCGTCGTCGTCGATGAATTCGACCGCATATTCCAGCGACATTTCGATTGGCGGCACCAGGCGCACCGCTTCATCAGTACCCGAGGAACGGACGTTGGTCAGTTGCTTGCCCTTGATCGGGTTAACCACCAGGTCGTTGTCACGCGAGTGAATACCGATGATCATGCCTTCGTAGACCGGGTCATTGTGACTGACGAACATGCGGCCGCGATCTTGCAGTTTCCAGATAGCGTAGGCAACGGCGGCGCCGTCGTCTTGCGAGATCAGCACGCCGTTGCGACGGCCACCGAGTTCGCCCTTGGAGGCGTCGACCGGTGCGTATTCGTCAAACACGTGGCTCATCAAGCCGGTGCCGCGGGTCAGGGTCATGAATTCGCCCTGGAAGCCGATCAGGCCGCGTGCTGGAATGCGGTACTCGAGACGTACACGTCCCTTGCCATCCGGTTCCATGTTTTGCAGATCGCCGCGGCGACGGCCCAGTTCTTCCATGACGCCGCCCTGGTTGACTTCCTCAACGTCGACAGTCAGGTTTTCGTACGGCTCGTGGCGCACGCCATCGACCATCTTGAACACCACGCGCGGACGCGAAACGGCCAGCTCGTAGCCTTCGCGGCGCATGTTTTCGATCAGGATGGTCAGGTGCAATTCACCGCGACCCGACACTTCGTAGGTCGAATCATCGCCTTCAGCCTGTACCACGCGCAAGGCCATGTTGGCTTTCAGTTCGCGGTCCAGACGGTCCTTGATCTGACGGGTGGTGACAAATTTGCCTTCGCGGCCAGCCAGCGGCGAGTTGTTGACCATGAAATTCATGGTCAGGGTCGGCTCGTCGACCTTCAACATTGGCAAGCCTTCTGGGGAGTCAGGTGCGCAGATGGTGGAACCGATGCTGATTTCTTCGATGCCGTTGATCAGCACGATGTCGCCAGCCAGCGCTTCGTCTGCCAGCACGCGGTCCAGACCGCGGAAAGTCAGCACCTGGTTGATGCGGGCCTTGGTTGGCTTGTCGTCCGGGCCATTCATCCAGACCACGTCTTGCAAGGCTTTGACTTTACCGCGCAGGATACGGCCAACGCCGATCTTGCCAACGTAGGAAGAGTATTCCAGCGAAGTGATCTGCAGTTGCAGCGGGCCGTTAGGGTCATCTTCACGCGCTGGAACGTGCTTCAGGATGGCGTCAAACAATGGTTCCATGTTGCCGTCGCGGACGGTGTCTTCCAGACCTGCGTAACCTTTGAAGCCCGATGCATAGATGATCGGGAAATCCAGTTGCTCATCGGTTGCGCCGAGTTTGTCGAACAATTCGAAAGTCGCGTTCACAGCCTTTTGCGGATCTGCATTTTCGCGGTCGATCTTGTTGACGACAACGATAGGCTTCAAGCCCAGCGCCAATGCTTTACGCGTCACGAAACGCGTTTGCGGCATCGGGCCTTCTTGTGCATCGACCAGCAGCAAAACACTATCAACCATCGACAATACACGCTCAACTTCACCACCGAAGTCGGCATGGCCTGGGGTATCAACGATGTTGATGTGCGTGCCCTTGTATTCGACTGCGCAGTTCTTCGACAGAATCGTGATGCCGCGTTCTTTTTCAATATCGTTCGAATCCATCACGCGTGCATCGACGTGCTGGTTGTCACGGAAAGTGCCGGACTGACGCAGTAATTGGTCAACCAGAGTGGTCTTGCCGTGGTCAACGTGGGCAATGATGGCAATGTTGCGGATGGCGCGAGGTGTGTTTGACATGGTCAGTTTGGAGATTGGAGAACTTAGTAAGTGCGCAGACATAAATGCGCAGGATATTTATTGCTGAATATTTATTACTGAATATTTATTGCTGAATGTTTATTGCTACAAATGCGGCCAAAAATGCTCGCTAAGGCACTGCACAGAAGTACGGCAGATGTAGCGGAATTTGGGAGGCCGCGCATTATAGCATGATGCGCTGCACTACTTTATGAAAAGCCTTGTATTTTCAAAGAGTTGCTGTCTCAGTCAGTCTGCAAATTTGCTTTAAATCGGATTTTATGCGGGTTGCGCTGTGGCAATCAGGCGTTCCGGCGCCAGCACTCCGTATTCATGCAATTGTGCAGTGCCCAGCAGTTGGCGGCCAGACGGCGTACCGCTTGCACCCTGCTCCGGCCCTAGCCTATAGACGCGCACCCGTCCGGAATGTTCCGGCAGTACCACCTCTTCTTTCGCCAGCGTCAGACGCTGGCCTTGCAAAAAACGTATTGCCAGTGGTTCAGACAACAACACTTCCGGGAAAGAGGATAGCAAGCTGTCCACAGGCGCCAGCAAAGCTGCCCGCCCGCCCTCCTCGGTCGCCGTCAACTGCTCCAGCGTGACGCAGCCGGCCAAGGTCAGATGACCGACCTGGATCCTTCGCAGCTCCTGCAAATGCGCGCCGCAACCTAGCGCAGCGCCGATGTCTTCGCCCAACACCCGAATGTAGGTGCCTTTGCTGCAAGCTACCCGCAAGCGCAAAAACGGCGCCTGGTAATCCAGGAATTCCAATGTGTGGATAGTCACATCGCGCGCTTCGCGTTCCAGGGTGATGCCGGCGCGGGCATATTCGTACAGCGGCTTGCCGTCGCGCTTGAGCGCGGAATACATGGGCGGAACCTGCTGGATCGGGCCGCGGAACTTTGCCAGCGCTGCATCGATTTGCTCACGGCTGATGTCGACATCCTTGCGCTCCAGCACCTCGCCTTCGGTATCGCCGGTGGTAGTACTCACCCCCAGATGGATCAAGGTCTCATAAGTCTTGTCGGCATCCAGCAAATCCTGGGCAAACTTGGTCGCCTCGCCGAAGCACAGCGGCAGCACACCGGTGGCAAACGGATCGAGGGTGCCGGTGTGACCTGCCTTCTGCGCATTCAGCAGGCCCTTGGCCTTGATCAATGCATCATTGCTGGAAAAGCCGACAGGTTTATCCAACAGCAAAACGCCATTGAGCGGAATACGGATTCTTTTGGGTGGGCGTGATGCCATGGTAGCGGATACAAAAATGGAAAAAGCGGGAAAAGCGGAAACGGCCTGCCGTCGCCAGCAAGCCGCATCAAATTTATGACAATGACTGTTAGTAAACTCAACTAAGCAATCGTTTAATCCTGGCCATCGTCCTTGGACCGGGTAGCATTCGCCAGATCGATCAGGCGCGACATCTCGACGCCACGGGCAGTCGAATTGTCATGAATAAAATGCAAGGCCGGCAAGGTGTGGATAGACAAACGGCGGCCTAACTGGTTGCGCAAGAAACCGGCAGCCTGGGTCAAGCCTTTGACGGTATTCGCAATCGCTTCCAGGTCGTCGTTCAGCATCGTGAAAAACACCTTGGCATGGGCGTAATCCGGCGTCACCTGTACTTCGGTAATCGTAATCATGCCGACCCGCGGGTCTTTCAGCTCGAATACGATGATCTCCGACAAGTCCTTCTGAATCTGGTCTGCAACCCGCAAACCACGGCCAGGGATGGATTTACTATGTTTAGCCATACTTTTATTCAGCGCGTTTCCACGCTCTATCTTTCACAAATGAACTACCGACAATTAGAACTCATTTCATAAATATCCGTAAGTGCGAACGCGCGGCAGGCGTTGTAGGCCTAGGCGCGACGACGCGACGTAGCGGTGCTACGGCAAGGAGTCGCAACAACGGCATGCGACGCCTGCAGCCGTTCCCGAAGGGTTCTTGCCAGAAGAGGCGCTGGCCGCGTTGCGCTCCTTGCCAATAGCTCGCTATTGGACGCGTCGCACGCCTTGCCAGCGCCTCTTCTGGCAAGAACGCATCTCACGGATATTTATGAAATGAGTTCTAACCAGCACTACATGATATTACCAAATGAAAATCGGGCTGTTAGGCCCGATTTTCCTGCCTGCGCACATTCTTGCCGTGCGCGTGCCTGCGTTATTACAGAGTCCGTGCGACTTCTTCGACTTCAAAGATTTCGAGGTGATCGCCTTCTTTGATATCGTTAAAGTTCTTCAGGGTCAGACCGCATTCAAAGCCGGAACGGACTTCCTTGACGTCGTCCTTGAAGCGTTTCAGCGAATCCAGCTCGCCAGTCCACAAGACCACGTTGTCGCGCAGCAGGCGGACCGAAGCACCACGCTTGACCAAGCCTTCGAGCACGTAGCAACCGGCAATCGCGCCGACTTTGCTGACCAGCAGCACCTGACGAATCTCGACCAGACCCAGGTTCTGCTCGCGCTTCTCTGGTGACAACATGCCGGACATCGCTGCCTTGATCTCATCGACCGCATCATAAATGATGTTGTAGTAACGGATATCGACGCCATTGGCTTCGGCCAGCTTGCGTGCCGATGCATCGGCGCGGGCGTTGAAGCCGATAATCACGGCCTTCGAGGCTACCGCCAGATTGACGTCCGACTCGCTGATGCCGCCGACGCCGGCGTGCACCACTTGTACCCGGACTTCGCTGGTCGACAGCTTCTGCAACGATTGCACCAAAGCTTCTTGCGAACCCTGGACATCGGTCTTGATGATCATCGGCAGGTTCTTGACCTCGCCTTCGGCCATCTGGTCGAACATGTTTTCCAGCTTCGCGGCTTGCTGCTTGGCCAGCTTGACGTCACGGTATTTACCTTGACGGAACTGACCGATTTCACGCGCCTTGCGCTCATCTGCCATGACCATGACTTCTTCACCGGCAACCGGCACTTCTGTCAGACCCTGGATTTCGACCGGGATCGATGGACCCGCTTCGCTGATCGCCTTGCCGTTTTCATCCAGCATCGCACGCACACGGCCATAAGCCGAACCGGCCAGCACCACGTCGCCGCGTTTCAAGGTACCTGATTGCACCAGAATCGTTGCAACCGGACCACGCCCCTTATCGAGCCTTGCTTCCACTACCAGGCCACGGGCCGGTGCGGCAACTGCAGCCTTCAACTCCAGCACTTCTGCTTGCAGCAATACTTGTTCCAGCAAGTTGTCAATGCCTTCGCCAGTCTTGGCCGATACCGGCACGAATGGCGATTCGCCACCGTACTCTTCCGGCACAACTTGCTCAGCGATCAATTCTTGCTTGACGCGATCCAGGTTACCGCCCGGCTTATCGATCTTGTTGATAGCCACCACCAGCGGTACGCCGGCTGCTTTCGCATGGGCAATCGCTTCCTTGGTTTGCGGCATCACGCCATCGTCGGCAGCTACCACCAGAATCACGATATCGGTCGCCTTGGCGCCACGGGCGCGCATCGCGGTAAACGCTTCATGGCCCGGGGTGTCGAGGAAGGTGATCATGCCACGCGGGGTTTCCACGTGATATGCACCAATGTGCTGGGTAATGCCGCCAGCTTCGCCGGATGCAACCTTGGCGCGACGGATGTAATCCAGCAGCGAGGTCTTACCATGGTCAACGTGACCCATGACAGTGACCACCGGTGCCCGCGGCAGCAATTCGGCGTCGGTATGTTCTTCACCGTCGACCAGCAATGCTTCCGGATCGTCCAGTTTGGCAGCGTGCGCGGTGTGACCCATTTCTTCGACCAGAATCATCGAAGTTTCCTGATCCAGCACCTGGTTGATGGTGACCATCTGGCCCAGTTTCATCAAATGCTTGATGACTTCCGAAGCCTTGACCGACATCTTGTGCGCCAGCTCGGCAACAGTAATGGTTTCAGGAACATAAATGTCCTTGATCACCGCTTCTGTCGGCACCTGGAAATTACTTTCGTGATCGTCATTGTGCGAACTGCGACGGCCCTTCGGACCGCCACGCCAGCCATCGCGACCGCCGCCGGTATTACCGCGGGTCTTGATGCCGAGGCCGCGCTTCTTGGCCGCATCGTCTTGCCAGGTGGAAGAGACGTTAGCAGACTTGATCGATTTCTTGTCGACCACCACTTTTTTGTCGTCTTTCTTCTCGCCCGGTTTTTTATCCGCTGGCTTGTGCAAAGTACCTTCGGCCGTCTTGGCCGGCGCTGCTACCGGCGCTACCGGCTCAGGCGCCTTGATGACCCTGCGCGGCGCGTTCATCATCGCCTTGATCTGCGCAACTTCATCTTGCACGGCCTTGCGTGCACGTTCAGTAGCTGCAGATTTCTCAGCGGCTTCCTTGGCAGCTTGCGCAACTTTTTGCTTTGCTTCTTCGTTCGCCAGACGCTTCTTTTCTTCAGCGGCAGGATCTTCCTGCTTCTTAGGCGCACCCGCAGCAGAATCAGCAGCGGAATCAGAAGCAACCCGCGCCGTCGCGTCAGCAGCGGCTTTTTTAGCTTCGAGTTCAGCTTTCTTGGCGTCGCTTTCAGCTTTTTGCGCAGCCTTGGCTTGCGCTTCTTTCTCAGCTTCCAACTTGGCCAGGCGCTCTTGCTTCTCGATCAATTCGGCTTCCTGGCGAGCGATCAATTCGGCTTGACGACGAGCTTCTTCAACCCGACGCGCCTGTTCGGCTTCGTCGATGACCGGTGCGACAGGCGCAACCGCCGCTGCCGGTGTTTCGGCAACAGGCTCGTCGCGTTTGACGAAAGTACGTTTCTTGCGCACCTCAACCTGGATCGTGCGCGACTTGCCGGTGGCGTCAGCCTGCTTGATCTCGGTAGTTTCCTTGCGAGTCAGCGTGATTTTCTTCTTTTCGCTGTCAGGAACCGCACCGTGCGAACGGCGCAGGTGTTCCAGCAGACGATCCTTGTCTTCTTTCGACAAGGCGTCGTCAGTCGAATTTTTCTGGACGCCAGCCGATTGCAGTTGTGTCAGCAGGAGATCCGCTGGCATTTTCAGCTCGGTGGCAAATTGGGCTACATTGTTACTCGCCATTCAGTCCTCTTTTTCTATGTGGCGCGGCAGACGATATCGGAACCTCTCGGATCACTGGATCACTTGGCTTCCGCTATATTCCATGCCTTGGCCTGCAGGGCTTTGGCATGATCATCGTACTTGGCATCGATGAGTTTCATCTCATCGTCGGTCACATCTTTAAACTCTTCTTCAATCAAATGACGGGCACGGTCGGCTGGCAGAGCCAGGATCGCGCCAAATTCGTCATAAGCCAGTCCGGTGAATGCAGTCAATGTCTTGACTCCCGCCAAACCCAGCTTGCCGGCGGTAATCCGGTCCATGCCGTCGAAATTGACCAGGGCATCTTCCATGCCTTCCAGTCCTTCTTCCGAAGCAATCGCTTCTGTCACCAGCGCGTCACGAGCCCGGTTACGCAGTTCGTTGACGGTATCTTCGTCAAACGAATCGATTTCCAGCATTTCGGTAATCGGCACGTAGGCGATTTCTTCCAGGCTGGCAAAACCTTCTTCCACCAGAATGTCGGCGACTTCCTGGTCGACATCCAGTTTTTCCATGAACAGGGCACGGATCGCAGCAGTTTCCACCGCCGATTTATCCGCTGACTCTTCCGCTGTCATGATGTTGATCTGCCAGCCGGTCAGTTCTGCCGCCAGACGCACATTCTGACCGCCGCGACCAATTGCGATAGCCAGATTTTCTTCGTCCACCACGACGTCCATTGCGTGTTTTTCTTCGTCAACCATGATCGAAGAAACGTTGGCAGGAGCCAGGGCGCCGATGACGAATTGCGCTGGATCTTCCGACCACAACACGATATCGACACGTTCGCCGCCCAGTTCGCCGGTCACGGCTTGCACGCGTGAACCACGCATGCCAACGCAGGTGCCGATAGGATCGATGCGCTTGTCGGCAGTGAATACAGCGATCTTGGCGCGCACGCCAGGGTCACGCGCTGCCGACTTGATTTCCAGCGAGCCTTGCTCGATTTCCGGCACTTCAAGTTCGAACAGCTTCATGATGAATTCCGGCGCGGTACGCGACAGAATCACTTGCGGGCCGCGTGCATTGCGGTCGATACGCAGGATGAATGCACGGACGCGGTCGCCGATACGCAGGTTTTCCTTAGGGATCGTCTGGTCGCGCGGCAAACGGGCTTCAATCTTGCCCGATTCAACGATCGCATCACCACGTTCCATCCGCTTGATGGTGCCGGTAACCAGCGAATCGCCGCGTTCCAGGAAGTCCGCCAGGATCTGTTCGCGTTCAGCGTCACGGATACGTTGCAGCACGACTTGTTTGGTGTCTTGGGCAAAGCGGCGACCGAAATCAACCGATTCGATCGGCTCTTCAATGTGGTCGTCGACTTCGACGTCGTCAATCTGTTCCTTGGCTTCGAACAACAGGATTTCCTGGTCCGGCAATTGCAGGCCGGCCTCATCCGGCACTACGTGCCAGCGACGGAAGGATTCGAACTCGCCGGTTTCACGATCGATCGTGACGCGGATGTCGACATCACCCTCGTAGCGTTTCTTGGTTGCCTGTGCAAGTGCGTGTTCGAGCGCACCGAACACCACATCTCGATCGACGTTTTTTTCATGCGCGAGCGCATCGACCAACAATAAAATTTCGCGACTCATGCTTTGCGACTCCTAAAATCCACTTGCGGCACCAAGTGTGCCTTGTCTACGTCAGCGAGCGTAAAATCCAACACCGCCGACCCATCGTTTGTTTCAAATTCAATTTTCAGATTGTCACCGTCCGGCTCGCCCAGCACGCCCTGGAATGTCTTGCGATGCGCGGCGCCAGGCATAGGGATACGCAATTTGACAATTGCCTCCTTGCCGGCAAAACGCACATAGTCAGCCAGTTTCTTCAGCGGCCGGTCCAAGCCTGGCGACGACACTTCCAGACGCTCGTACACGACATTTTCCACCGTCAATACGTGCAGAAGTTGATGCGTCACTTTTTCGCAATCTTCTACCGTGATCTGGCCTTGCCCGGCATTTTCAGGTGTGAAGTCGATGTATACGCGCAACAAACCACGCGCGGCCTTTTCGAATTCGACCAGCTCGTAGCCCATGCCAACCACGGTTGTTTCAATTAGCTCCAGCAACTGCAAAGCAACTCCCCAATAAAGATCCGCACATCTCGCAATGTTCCTGCAATTTAAAACCGGTTGAAAACGAAAAGCAAAAAAAAAATGGGCATCTGCCCATCTTCTTATCGTTTGTCATTTCAAGCAGTTTCACGAGATCGGCTGCGAATTAATTTCTCAATTAATTCTGTCAATGACTTCTGTTAACTTGTAAATTATAAACGATTAGGCTATGTACCGCAATGCGGGAAATTTGCATTTCCTGACAATTCGTCGTCTCGCGACGGCGAATTGATCAATATTGCAACACTCTCCAGGCGATGCATCCACATCTATTCGCGGCTTTTGCTGCCAAGCCGCAATCCACGACGCTCGATGGCGCCATGGTTAACATCTATTTAGCCGCGTGGACGACGGCGCGGCCCGCCTTGTGCGCCGTAATGCCCGCCACCTGTTTGTCCGCCAGCCGCCTTGTTGGGACGTGCAGGACGCGCAAAACCATTACCGCCGCCATTACGTCGTTGCTGCCCAGCATCAGGAAAGCCCAACGCAGTTTGCAAAGGATCCGGCTGCCGGCTACGCTGCTGACCGCCACCACCACCCTGGGGACGGCCTTGGCCACCACCTTGCGGACGACCTTGGCCGCCGCCCGGGCCACGACCACGCGGCTGACCACCAAAGCCTTGATCACGGTAAACACCCGGGCCTTGCGGCGCGCTGTCGGCGCGATTGCCGTTAGGCTCGCGGTCTTTATTGAAATCGGGACGGCCCTTGCCGCCACCTGCATTCTGGCCGGCTGCTGGTTTGTCGAGGCCGTGCGCAGTCATCATGTCACGTACTGCATTTTCATCCAGCTCTTCCCAACGGCCACGCTTGAGACCGCGTGGCAGCGTCATGGCGCCGTAACGGGTACGAATAAGACGCGATACGGTCAGGCCAATAGCTTCAAACATGCGGCGCACTTCGCGGTTACGGCCTTCGCCGATCACCACGCGATACCATTTGTTGATGCCTTCGCCGCCGCCGTCGGCAATTTTCGTGAATTGGGCCACTCCGTCTTCCAGCTCGACACCGGCCAGCAATTTCTGGCGCATGCCCTGCTCCAGCTCACCCAAGGTACGCACCGCGTATTCGCGGTCGATACCGTAGCGTGGATGCATCAGGCGGTTTGCCAGGTCACCCGAGGTTGTAAACAACAGCAAACCTTCGGTGTTGAAATCCAGGCGTCCTACGGCCAGCCATTTGGCGGCCTTCATATTAGGCAAACGGTCGAATACCGATGGACGGCCATCCGGGTCGTTGTGGCTGACGATTTCGCCAGCCGGCTTGTGATACACCAGCACCCGTGGCGGCTTCTTGCTCACTTTGCGTTGCAACAACTTGCCGTTGATGCGGATTTGATCGGTTGGCAAGATGCGCTGGCCGATATGTGCTGGCTCGCTGTTGACCGAAACCCGGCCGGCGATAATCAGCTCTTCCATATCGCGCCGTGAACCCAGGCCGACCTCTGCCAATACCTTGTGCAGTTTAGGCGCATCATCTTCGGCGGTCAGATCACGCCGGACATTCTTTTGCGCAGCCTGGCGACGGTCGTTCGCGTCCTCGGTGGTCACCAGCGTATCGAAGGACTCGGAGGTGACGAAAGAGAAAACTTCATCGGCGTCGCCGCCACGGGCTCCCGGTTTGCCATTGCGCTGGCCGGGTTGCCCTGGCTTGCCATTCTGCCCTTGCGGCTTCTTGCCCTTTTGCTGGCGATCGCGTGAATTGCGATCCCCGCTACGGTCGCCATTACGCTCGCCGCCACGGCCGTTGTTACGGTCGCCACGCGGCTGGCGCGGCTCGCCCGCAGGAGTATCGGCATTTTGCGACACAGCCGGCTGACCTTCGACGACAGCCACATTACCGGTCTCGACCACGGAATCCGCAGCGGCCGCTGACTCTTGTGCACGCTGGGCGGCGCGGTTGCTACGCAATGCGCGCGGACCACGTACGCCACGCTTGGCCGGCCGCTCGCGCGGCGCGGTTTCAGCATTCGCTGTATTCACCACACTCACGAATGGCGCCACATCCACGGCAGCAGGTGCTGCCTGGGTAACCACCTCAACACTGACAGCCGGCTCAACCGCTACAGCCGCCGCCTTCTTGCGCGGCGCAGCTTTAGGCTTGGCGGGCGCAACAGCTTCTACTGCGGCGACGGCAACATGCGCTACTTCCGATGCAGCACTACTCTCGTCGGCTGTCACAGCTACTTTCTTGCGCGGCGCGCGTTTGACCGGTTCTGCGACATCTGCAGAAGAGGTCTCTACCGCAGCCGGGGCATCAGCCGCGACCGTCGCAGCCTTGCGCGCTCTTGGCTTTTTAGCCGGCTTCGGTTCAGTGGCGGCTGTCACGTCGACGACCGGTGCATCATTGGAACTAGGTGGGTTCATTATTCAGGTGTTGGTTATGCCGACCTGGCGTAGCTTCATCATCCGATTCGGGCGCGTGGTCGTTGGTGTGGGTTTCATTCGATGCAATTGATGCTACTTGCGAGTGAGCAACTACTTCCTCATCCGCTTCCATCGCATTTTCCTTCGTGATTTCTGATTGTTCTGTTTGTTCTGATGCATGATCAAGCACATCTTCTGCAACTGGCCCCGCGTCTGCTATCTGCTTCGCATCGGCTGCTATGTGATCTTGCCGATCTTGCTCATCCTGACCGGCGAGTTCTGATTCCTGCTCGGCGATCACTAGGTTTGCTTCCTGCGCCGCAGCAGCATCCAGTACTGCCCTGGCCTCGATACTTGCCTCCAGATCGGCTTCCAATGCCTGCAATTCAAGCAAATTGCCTTCCTGCATGTCATTTCTTGCAACTTGCTGCAGCGGTGGCAATTGATCCAGCGATGTCAGGCCGAGATCATCCAGAAACTGCTTGGTGGTGGCAAACAATGCCGGGCGTCCTGGCACGTCACGATGCCCGATGGCCTCGATCCAGCCGCGCTCTTCGAGCATTTTTACAGTTTGCGAATTAACTGTTACACCACGAATTTCCTCGATATCGCCACGCGTCACAGGTTGACGATAGGCAATAATTGCCAGGGTTTCCATCGTCGCACGCGAGTATTTCGGCGGCTTTTCCGGATTCAGGCGTTCCAGATAAATTTTCATCTCGGGACGGCTTTGGAACCGCCATCCGGTCGACAGAGCGACTACCTCAATGCCCTTGTCAGCCCAGTCGCTACGCAACTCCTCCAGCATAGACTTGATCGTATCCGCATTGATTTCGCCGTCGTCTTCGCCAGCCACCGCATACAGCTTTTTCAAGTCGTTAAGCGACAGCGGCTCGTGAGCACAGAGCAATGCAGTTTCGAGGACTTTCTTGGCCTCAATAATATTCATGTACGACGTAGTTTATTTAAATTTTATTAAAAATTTCGCAGAGCTTATGTTCAACGGCAGGCAGGGCCTGGTCAAAGGAAAAGCTGTTGATACTGCTGTCCAGCGCCCGTTAGAGGAGGATTAATGAGGGCGGGGACAATAAGACTTGAACAAGACGGGTAACACACCGCTCGTTCCTTCAATTTTGATCTGGCCGGCGCCGCAACTGCTGAATCACTACTGGAGCCGAACCTGCAACTAATCAAAAAATGTTGAGAGCTAGTTTAGCACAAAGCGGATGGGAAGGCGTATCGATCTTGCGGATGTGGTTATTTGACGATAGCCGGCAAAAGGGGAGTTTGCCGATTCGCTATCGTCGAGGCTAGTAATCTGGCGAGCCGTCGGCAGGCCAGGAATTTGCTTAACTACCGCGATAGGTCGAGTACGACCAGGGCGAAACAACCAGCGGTACGTGATAATTTTGATCGGCATGGGCAATGCCAAAAGCCAGCGTGACATCATCAACAAAGCGCGGGCTCGGCAGATCGATTCCTTGCGCAGCGAAATAGTCGCCGGCCGAAAACACCAGCTCATATTGTCCAACCTGCATTTCTTCGCCCTGCAGCAAAGGCGCGTCAACCCGGCCATCCTGATTGGTCGTTGCGTTCTTTAACAGCTTGCGGCCACTGGCGCTGACCGCGTACAGTGCTATTTTGACATCAACACCCGGCTTACCCTGGGTGATATCCAGAACGTGTGTGCTTAACTTTCCCATGACATTTCCCTATATCGATTAGTTGAAAACCAGTATCGATCAAATGATATACCGCTGGGTCTAGCTCAATATACTATCCGGCATATATTAATCATGGCTGCAGCGCACATAATCCAAAAAACCAAATCAACTCTCCAGGCCAAGCAATGACACACAATACCGATCCCAACTATCCGCGCGACATGACCGGCTACGGCCGCACTCCGCCGCACCCGCAATGGCCGAACCGGGCTCGGATTGCCTTGCAGTTCGTCCTCAATTATGAAGAAGGCAGCGAAAACTGCGTGCTGGACGGCGACGCCGGCTCGGAGACCTTCCTGTCGGAGATCATCGGCGCGCAAAGTTTCCCGGCGCGGCACATGAGCATGGAATCGCTGTACGAATACGGTTCGCGTGCCGGCGTCTGGCGTTTGCTGCGCATGTTTGAAGAGCGCCGCCTGCCTCTGACCGTGTTCGGTGTTGCGCGAGCGCTACAGCGCAACCCGGAAGCAACCGCTGCGTTTCAAGAACTTGGACATGAAATTGCCTGCCACGGCTTGCGCTGGATCAGCTACCAGAATATCGACGAAGCCACCGAACGGGCCCATATCGCCGAAGCCGTCGCCGTCATCAAACAGCTGACCGGCAGCGCCCCACTCGGCTGGTATACCGGCCGCGATTCGCCCAATACGCGCAGGCTGGTGCTGGAACATGGCGGCTTCAGCTACGACGCCGATCATTACGGCGATGACCTTCCGTTCTGGGAGCAGGTCAAGGTCAACGGCAAGAATGGCGAAAACAACGGCGAAACGCTGATCAAACCACAGCTGATCGTGCCTTACACCCTGGACACCAACGACATGCGCTTCGCCGCTATGCAAGGTTTCAATTCAGGCACCCAGTTCTTCGATTACCTGAAAGACGCTTTCGATGTGCTGTATCGCGAAGGCGATCCGCATGGCCTGAACCAGCCGAAAATGTTGTCGATCGGCCTGCATTGCCGTCTGGTCGGCCGTCCTGGACGCGCCGCGGCCCTGGCGCGCTTCCTGGATTATGTGCAGAGCCACGGCCAAGTGTGGATAACCCGTCGCATCGATATCGCCGATCACTGGCGCGCCACGCATCCATTCCAGGCATAAACGATTTTTTTACCGTCGTGGCGGTTCCACGGATTCACCATCCATCATTTGAAAAAGATGGAATTACTCATAAAACGGAGACGACACCATGCAGCAAACCCGCCAGACATCCGGCAAATTATCCGCGGCCGCAACAGCCAACCGCATCCGTAACAAAGCGCTAGTCGCAGGCATGTCTGGCAGCCTGCTCGCACTGTCCGCCCTGATTGTCATGCAGCCGGCAAAAGCCGCCGACTGGAGCGACAACTCCATCGGCTACCGCTATGGCACCAAGTTCGCCGAGCCGTACAACGATCAGGACCTCACTAAAAACATCATCAATTTCACGCATGCCAGCGGTTACAAGTACGGCAGCAACTACTTGAACGTCGACCTGCTGATGTCGGACCACAAGGACGACAATGCGCAAGAAGCGTATGTCGTCTATCGCCACACGCTCGACATTGGCAAGATCTCGGGAAAGGACTTTAAATTCGGCCCGGTCAAAGGCATCGGCTTCACTGGCGGTTTCGACTGGAACACCAAGAACGACAATAGCTATGCGTCGAAAAAACGCATGCTGGTGGTGGGTCCGACGCTGATGATGGATGTACCCGGCTTCCTCAACATCAGTCTGTTTGCGCTGTTTGAAAGCAACCAGCCGATAGGCGTCACCAGCCGCTACCGCTACGATACGCATCCGATGTTGAACATGAACTGGGGCATCCCGCTCGGCTCTTCCGCTTTTTCATTCGAGGGCTATGTGAACTGGATCGGCGCCAAGGGCAAGAACGAATTCGGCGGCCCCACCTCGCCGGAAGTCAATTTCGACGGACAGGTCATGTACGACCTAGGCACGCAGCTGGGCATGGGTAAAAATACTTTCAAAGTCGGCCTGGAATATCAGTACTGGAGAAACAAGTTCGGCAATCCGCACAATGTCCCAGGCTCCCTGGCCAAGACGCCGATGATCCGCGCCGAATATCACTTCTAAGCAGCAGCAAATGCTGCGAGGCAACGCTGCAATACAGGGGCGCATCGTCAAGACGCTCCTGTATCATCTGATATTTGCAACCGCGGCTTTTATGCCGACATCATGAGCTTATCCTCTAGCGGCCGCCCGGCCGCAATCAGCGAGGCCGAATGGCAGATCCGCCAGGATCTGGCGGCCTGCTATCGCCTGTGTGCCCTGAAACACTGGGATGACCTGATATACACCCACATCTCCGCCTCGGTACCCGACGAGCCCGGGCATTTTCTGCTGAACCCGTTTGGCTATCGTTTCGATGAAGTCTGTGCATCCAACCTGGTCAAGATCGATGGCCAGGGACGTATCGTCGGCAATTCTCCTTATCAAGTGAACGTCAGCGGTTTTGCCATCCATGGCGCGGTCCATGCGGCAAGAGCAGATGCGGTTTGCGTCATGCATTTGCACAATACCCATGCGGTGGCGATCGGCATTCAGGCCGACGGCTTGCTGCCGATTTCGCAGCACGCGCTGCGTTTTTACGAACAGATTGCCTATCACGACTATGAGGGACTGGCGCTCAGCGCCAGCGAGCAAAACCGCATGGTCGAAAAACTCGGGAAACTGCCCGCCATGCTGTTGCGCAATCACGGCAGCCTGATATGCGGCCGCACCATCGCTGAAGCCTATGTGCTGATGGACACCCTGGACAAGGCTTGCGAAATACAGCTCAAGCTGAGTTCCGGCGGCGGCCGGCTGACCTTGCCATCTCAGGAAATCTGCCGCAAAACCCGCGACCAGCTATTGGGCGACGGCAGTCCCGAAGGTGTGCTGGAATGGCCTGCCCTGCTGCGCAAACTCGATGCCATCGATCCCAGCTACCGACACTGATCTCCCCCTTAACCGAAAGAAAGGATTTTCATGCCGACTTTTAACGTACAGCTGTTTGAAGGCCGCAGCATCGAGCAAAAGCGTGCTTTCGTCAAAGCCATCACCGAGGTCACTTGCAAGACATTGGAATGCGGACCGGAATCGGTGGATATCATCATCCAGGAAGTCAAACGCGAAGACTGGGCTACTGCCGGCAAATTATGGTCCGACTGAGTTTATGAAACACTTGCGCACCAGCGCATAAAAAAAGGAGCCACGGCAACGTGACTCCTTTTTTACTTACAGATGTTTCAATCAGACAAATTCGCCGATCTGCTTGACCACCGCATCGCGTACCGAACCGCTCACCACAAACGATTGCGCCACCGCGATATCGTTATGGAACCAGCGATCGCCTTCCAGGCAAGCCGGAATCTGACGGCGGATTTCCTGATACGCCGCCTGCGTGCCCTGGCCCAGCACAAAACCCGGCAGCAAATCTTCCGTCATGGTCAAGGCCTGCGCCGCCAGCAGCATCTCAACGCCGATGATGTATTGCGTATTGGCCACCACCGTCGCCGCCTTGCGCGCACACC
>Ga0210409_10000243_pt1 | contig 109031 bp, 100 predicted proteins | sample IncBWH17MmetaG_FD_161649 | JGI IMG/M metagenome (GOLD analysis project Ga0210409, IMG submission 161649) | Forest soil microbial communities from Barre Woods Harvard Forest LTER site, Petersham, Massachusetts, United States - Inc-BW-H-17-M | ecosystem: Environmental > Terrestrial > Soil >... | reverse complement strand
ATCCGGAAGAGCGTTTCCAAAGCGATTGGTATCGACACTACAAAACTATGTTCGCCGACAGCATTTAACTTGTGTTGATGGTCCATCATAGCAGGGCCCAAGTGCCCGATTAGCACGCGTTATCGGAAACTGACGCGCCGGCTCTGACTTTGCCTTAACGCTGTAAAGCCGCAGAATAGCGCCCTTTTCTCATTTTCCCCAAGTAAATCGATCCCTTCTTGATGAGTCTAAAGTACCTACGCGGTAGTACTGCTCGCCCATTTAGGTTCCCAGCTCGAAGGTGCTAACCTGCCGCCCTCATGAAATTGACAGCGCTGTGGGGCAGAACTGTCTGGGGTGGCCTCTTTTCACGTTCGCGGGCTGCGAGCGTGGCGAATCTGCGACTACGCACCAAGCTCTTAGTCTCATTTGTGATGCTCTCCGCGGGACTTACCTGCGCCACGCTGCTCGTGGTGCGACGAAGCGCGGAAGTGCAGATGCAGCGCCAGGTGGAGCAGGATGCGCGCAACGCCACGCTGATGTTTCAAGTGACGGAACACCAGCACCAGATGGCGCTGAGCCGCACGGCCGATTTGCTGGCCTCGGTGGCGTATATGAGAAACGGGGACACCACGGCGATCGAGGATGCGAATGCGGACCCGTGGAAATCAGATGACTGCAACATGCTGGCCCTTGCGGACAAGAAGGGCCATATCGTTTCCTTGCACTCGACTGGCAGCGCATTTCCGACGGCGACCGCAGAGGTGATGCTTCGGCGCTCACTGAGCAGCGGAAATAACACGGCTTGGTGGATCAACGGCAATAATGCCTATCAGGTAGTGCTGCAGCGCTTTTACGATGGCCCACCATTGAAAAACAATCTGCTGGGCACCGTGGTGGTGGGCAGGTCCATGGACTCGCGGGCGGCCAGCGATCTGGGCCGAATTTCATCGAGCCAGATTCTCATCCGGTATGGCAAAGATGCGGTGGTGAGCACGCTTCCTCCGCTGCAGGAGCGAGAGGTTCTAAACCAGCTTCAGGACGATCCCAGCGGGCAAGAGTTGTACATCGAGCACGAGAAATTCTTCGTGAGTTCGGTCGACCTCACTCCCGGTTCGCTGCCCACGACAAACCTCGTCATTCTCAAATCGTACAAGGAGGCGGCAGCGTACCTGGCGCGGCTTAACGATCTGCTTCTGGGGCTGGGGTTGGTGGCGGTGCTGGCCGGAGGGACGTTGGTGTACTTGATTTCGGATACCTTTACGCGACCGCTGGCAGTGCTGCTGGAAGGAGTGCATGCGCTGCAAGAGGGCGACTTTTCGCGCCCCATCGAAGCGCGTGGAGGAGATGAACTGGCGGAGGTAACGCGCGCGTTTGACGGCATGCGAGGCACGCTGCAGCGGAACGAGGCACAGAGAGAGCAGCTGGAAGAGCAGCTGCGGCAGGCGCAGAAGATGGAAGCGCTGGGACGGCTGGCGGGCGGAGTGGCGCACGACTTCAACAATCTTCTGACGGTGATCAAGGGCCATGGCGAACTGCTAGTCGACCGGATGAAGCCGACGGACGTTTTTTACGGCAGTACTCGGCAGATCATGAAGACGGCGGACCGGGCGGCTTCCCTGACGCGTCAACTGCTGGCGTTCAGCCGCATGCAAGTGCTGCAACCAAGAATTCTTGACTTGAATACGCTGGTTGCGGACATGAGCAAAATGCTGCGGCGGCTGGTGCGCGAGGACATCGAATTCAACTTCCGGCTGGGCGATTCGCTAGGGCGGGTGAAGGCAGACCCAGGGCAGCTCGAGCAGGTACTCTTGAATCTGACGGTGAATGCCAGCGACGTCATGCCGCAGGGCGGGAAACTGACGATTGAGACGCAAAGAATGAAAGTGGATGAAAGCCATGCGCATGCGCGGCCGCCGCTGCGACCCGGCAAGTATGTGCAGCTGGTGGTTACGGACACCGGGCATGGAATGGACGCCGCGACGATGTCACGGATCTTCGAGCCATTTTTTACGACCAAGGAACAGGGGAAAGGGACCGGGTTGGGTCTGGCCACGGTGTATGGCGTCGTGAGGCAGAGCGGCGGATTTATCTGGGTGGAGTCGTCGCCAGGGAATGGCGCTCGGTTTGAGATTTACCTGCCGCAGGCGGTCGGAAAAGAAGAAGAGGATTCACGCGAGCGCGTGCCAGGAAGCTCGAGGCGCGGAACGGAAACCATACTGGTTGTGGAAGACGAGGATGAGGTGCGATCCCTGGCGTGCGAGTTTCTGCAGATGTCCGGCTACAGCGTGCTCACGGCCAAAGACGGGATAGAGGCACTGGAAGTTTCGAAACGGCTGGGTGGCTCGATTCAGCTGCTGCTGACGGACGTAGTGATGCCCAAGATGCATGGGACGGAGCTGGCCAAGACGCTGAAAGCCGATTTTCCGAGCTTAAAGATTGTGTACATGTCCGGGTACCTGGAGCAGGACACCTGTAGCAGGCAGATTCTGGAGAAGGCGTTCGTGCTGCAGAAACCGTTTTCGCGTGGCACGCTGATCCGGCAGATCGGCGAGGCTTTCGAGAGCAAGGTCCGCGACCGCGCGATGGCGGAAAAGACGCTCGGCTAGCCTTTCCCTACCCTGCCCGCAAAAAAGCGGGCCTCAGCAATCAACGAGAAAGTTTGCTACAATGCGCGACACCATTTTGGATGGGTGCCGCCCGCAGATTGGGTGGCGCTGGTGCCGAGGAGAACGACCATGGCGAACACGGATTCAGGCGCGAGCGCAAAGCGCTCGGCATTGCTGGCGAGGATCGATGAGTCGATTGCGGATAAGAGTTTGCTGAAGCACCCGTTTTATCAGGATTGGCAGGCGGGGAAGTTGAGCCGGGAGGCGCTGCAATTGTATGCGGCGCAGTACTACCGGCATGTGGAAGCGTTTCCGAAACACTTGCGGGTGCTGGCGGCGCGCACGGAAGGTCCGCTGCAGGGATTGATCCGGGAGAACCTGGCAGAGGAAGAGGACCCCGCGGGGTCGCATCCGAAGCTGTGGAGGGATTTTGCGGCGGCCGTGGGAGTGGGCGAGGATGACATTACCTGCTGTCCTTCCCTGCCGGGAACGCAGACGGTGGTGCAGAAATTCCGGGAGATTTGCGGGGACCGGCCGGTGGCCGAAGCGGTGGCGGCGCTCTATGCCTATGAGGCACAGGTGCCGGAGATTGCCACGACGAAGATTGATGGTCTGAAGAGTTTCTACGGGGTGACTAAGGCGGAAGGACTGGCGTACTTCACGGTGCATGAGGAAGCGGACAAGGTTCATCGCGCGGCGTGGCGCGGATGGTTGGAAGAGCATGCGGAGGGTAACGAGGAGGAGATTCTGGCGACGACGAACGAGGCGCTGGATGCGCTTTGGGGGGCGCTAGATGCGGTGCATTGCGAGAAGGCAGAGGTAATGAAGTAGGGATCTAAAGACGTAAAGAAAAAGAAGAAATTAACACAGAGAGCACAGAGAAGAGTTCGGAAAGAGGCCCCCGATTGGATCGGGGGCCTCTTCGTTTAGGAAAGCAAATGGGGAGCAACGAGGTCGAGAAACTCACGAGAGGTGATGACCTTCGTTTGTTTCCAAAATCGCGGCAAGTGACGCTGGTTCCCTGTTACCAGGTAGTCTGCCCGGGCGGAGTCGGCGCATTCCAGGAAAATATTGTCGTCCGGGTCGGGCGTGATCGAGAGACGCCGGACGGGCCTAACCAGATGGGCGTGCCTATTGATGAGCTGAAGGAAGCGATGCCGCAAGCCTTTGCGAATTTGGAGTTCCGCACGAGAGAGGACAGTTTTGTATTCCGCGAGAATCAGAGCGGATACGTACAGCCGCGCAGGCCTCGCCAGCGCCAACAGGAGAACAGTGCGCTGCAAACCATCCGGCTTCAGGGCCGCAGAAACGAGGACGTTGGTGTCCAGGACCAGCCGGAGAGCGAGCATCAACGCCGTAGTTTCTTGGAACGCGCGGCCTTGATGATTCGGTCGATTTGAGCGGAAGTGAGCGCGTCGGTTCCCTTGCGACGGGATTCCACACCAATGGCTTGCAAAACCTCAGGTTCAGGTGAAGCGAGGCGGATGTAATCCCGAATACTGAGCAGGACGGCCCGGGGAGTGCCGCGTTTTTCAATCACCATCGATTGACGCTCTTGCTCGACACGACGAAGGAGTTCGGCAAAGTTAGAGCGTGCCTGGAGAACAGAGACCACTATGCCGCGGATTGAATTGGTTTTCGCCATATTCTTGGATGTACAGTTCGAACCATCCAAACGTACACCTACTGGAGCCTCATGTCAATAGTTGGCCTTGGCAGGCTAGATGCGCTAACACTCTGAGAGACGCGGCTTGGATCAGATCCTTCCCCGAGGCTCGAAAAAAAACGGGCGGACCGAAGTCCGCCCAGACAAAATCCGTTTTTGAATAAGAAGTTTAAAGGTTATTCGTGGAGGCCGGAGTCGCCGCCGTTGCCTTCGCTGCTTCCGGAGGAGGAACTGGCACCGCTGGCGGCGGCTTTTTGCTGCTTGTCGCGAGCTTCCTTGATGAGCGCCTTGCGGGAGAGGCGGACTTTGTTGCCCTCGATGGAGAGGACCTTTACGAGGACCTGGTCGCCGAGTTTCAGCTCGTCGCGAACGTCGCGGATGCGATGCTCGGAGATTTCGCTGATGTGCAGGAGGCCGTCGGTGCCGGGGAAGAGTTCGACGAAAGCGCCGAATTCCGCCAGGCGAACGACCTTGCCGAGATAGGTTTTGCCGATTTCGGCGCTGGCGGTGACGTCGCGGACCATTTGAAGGGCTGCGTCGCCGCCGGCTCCGCTGGTGGAGAAGATGTGCACGGTGCCGTCTTCGAGGACGTCGATCTTGACGCCGGTGGCTTCGATGATGGAACGGATTTTCTTGCCGCCCGGACCGATGAGGTCGCGGATCTTGTCCTGAGGGATCTTCAACTTGAAGAGGCGCGGAGCGTAGGCGGAGATTTCCTTGCGGCCTTCGCTGAGCGTTTTTTCCATGGTGTCGAGAATTTCAAGACGGGCTTTCTTGGCCTGGGCGAGGGCTTCGCGCATCATCTGGATGCTGATGCCGAGGACCTTGATGTCCATCTGCAACGCGGTGATGCCGTTGCGTGTGCCGGCGACCTTGAAGTCCATGTCGCCGTAGTGATCTTCCGCGCCGGCGATGTCCGTGAGGATGGAATATTTGTGGTCCTCGCCAACGACGAGACCCATGGCAATACCCGCGCAAGGCGCCTTGAGAGGCACACCGGCGTCCATCAGGGCGAGCGAACCGCCGCACACAGTGGCCATCGAAGAGGAACCATTGGACTCCAGAATGTCGGAGACCAGGCGCATGGCGTACGGAAACTCTTCTTCAGCGGGGAGCAGATTCGCAAGAGCGCGCTCGGCGAGTGCGCCGTGGCCGATTTCGCGGCGGCCGGGGCCGCGAAGGAATTTCACTTCACCGACGCTGAAGGGCGGGAAGTTGTAGTGCAGCATAAAGCGCTTGAACTGGTCCTGCGCGAAGAGCAAGTCGAGACGCTGCATGTCTTCCTTGGTGCCGAGCGTTAGAGTGGCGAGCGCCTGCGTTTCGCCGCGGGTGAAGAGCGCGGAGCCGTGGACGCGAGGGAGCAAGCCGACTTCGCAGGTGATCAGGCGGATCTTGTCAAAGGCGCGGCCATCGGGCCGGCGGCGCTTATTGAGAACGTCGTCGCGGAAGATGCTCTCGCGGAGGCGTTCAAACGCGCGCTTGGTGAGCGTACGCTTCTCGTCCATTTCCTTCTTGGGCTCTTCGGGAATGGCCTTGATGATCTCGTCTTTCAGAGCGTCGATGAGATGGTAGCTTTCTTTCTTGGGATGCTTTTCGGTATTGACCGCGTCGTGGAGGCGGTCGCCGTATTTTTTCTGGAGGTCCTTGTAGATGGCTTCATCGAAAGGCAGCGGCGGGACGACGACTTTCTTTGGCTTAATCTTCGCGTGAAGTTCCTTGATGGCCGCAACGATTTTCTTGATTTGCGCGTGGCCGAATTCGAGGGCGTCCGCAACGGGTTCTTCGGAGACTTCGAGGGCGCCGGATTCCACCATGACGATGGCTTCTTCGGTGCCGGCGATGATGATGTTCATTAAGCTCTTCTTCTGGTCGGCGACGGTGGGGTTAATGACCAGCTGGCCGTCGAGCAAGCCGACGCGGACGCAAGCAATGGGCTTCTCAAACGGAAGATCGGAGCAGTAAGCCGCAGCGGAGGCACTGGTAACGGCGATGACGTCGGGGTCATTTTCGCTGTCCGCGGAGAGAACCATGGAGACGATTTGCGTTTCATTGCGCCAGGATTCGGGGAAAAGCGGGCGCATGGGGCGGTCAATCAAGCGGGAGGTAAGGACTTCTTTTTCAGAGGGGCGACCTTCGCGCTTGAAGAAGCCACCGGGGATTTTTCCAGCGGAGTAGGTGTTTTCGCGGTAGTCCACGGTGAGAGGCAGGAAGTCGCGATCGTTCATTTGCGAGGCCATGCAAGCGGTGGTCAAGACGATGGTGTCGCCGTAACGCGCAGTGATGGCGCCATTGGCCTGCTTGGCGATTTTTCCGGTTTCGAGGATGAGAGGGCGTCCTCCCACTTCGACGGTCACCTGATGGGGTGCGGGTGTAATTGTGTTTTCAGACATAAGCAATGATTTCCTTTGGCTCGGCACTGGGGCGGAGCATTTCTGGCACATCGGCCGCGATGCGGCCATCCACGAGGAAGAAAGGAGGCGAGAAAACTTAGTGACGGACTAGACGCGACGGACTACACCCCGAGAAACTCCGGCACTAAATCAGCCGGATGCCTGACGACAGACTCCGTGTGGAATATGCCAGTTCTTGAGAACGCAGTGGATATCGCCCCGGTTGTAATGAAAATCGATGGCGATTACTTGCGCAGGCTAAGACGTTCAACAATCTCGCGGTACCGATCCGGGTCGCGACGGTTGAGATAGTCCAGCAAACGGCGGCGCTTGTTGACCATCAAGATCAAACCGCGCCGGGATGCATGGTCTTTCACGTGGGACTTGAGGTGCGTGTTCAGATAGCTGATCCGTTCGCTCAAAAGAGCGATTTGAACTTCCGGTGATCCAGTGTCTTTAACATCCCTGCGGAATTGTTCGATCAACACTGATTTCGGTGCGCTCAAGTGCCCCTCTCCGTCATCCCCTGAATTTTTCCTCTTCTCTTCGACTCATTCAGGCTAACACAACCGAGACAAAAGTGTAAAGAGAGACGTAAATGCGTGGCGGCGCGCCGGTCGTGGCGCGCATTCGCGTGGGACCCAAAGTGTTGCGGCAATTCCGCGGCTAGCTCTTCGCGAGCCCCTGGATTTGCCTAGCCAGCTTCTGGATTTGCTGCGCCTTTTTCACCACGGAGACGGATAGAGTGGCGTTCGAGTCCATCTTGTCAACTTGTTCCTTGAGCTCTGAGACCATTTCAGAGAGCGTGGCCACCTGCTTTTTGAGTTCGAGCCGGTTCGCTTGCTGGAGGGCCTTGGGGTCCAGGTGGGAGGGCTCGTCCAAGTCCGGCGGAGCATTGGGGTCGCGGCCGTTGGGGTAAACTCTCGCCCTCGGGGCGGTCGCAGTCTGCGCGAGCAGACTGGAGAGAGCAGGTGGCGCGACGAAGACGCCGACGATGGGGACAAAGGTCTTGAGCAAGGAACGTCTGGATTCGGTCATGGGCACCTCCGGAAATGCGCCTTGGACAGGGGGATACGCGCTGGTTACAGACTAGGATTAGCCGCTTTTTCCGTGTTGCGCAAGTTCCTAGATGGCGGCGGAGGGAAACGAGTGGCCGTCCCAGACGTCTGATGAGAGGAAGGGTTTGGGTGTTGCACTCGGCGGGGAAATTAGATTGAATGTTTGCGCGTACCTTTAAAAGGAGGAAGAAGAATGAGGAGATTATTCGCGGTTCTAGCAATGGCATGTATCACGCTCGGGTTGATGGCGGTTCTAGGGTCGGCGCAGATGGACAAAGGAGCGAAGCCGAGTCCGGCGGCGAAAGCGTCGTGCGCGCTGGCCGATGGCAAGAGCATTACGGTGGATTACTCGAGCCCGCGGGCGAAAGGGCGCAAGATTTACGGCGGGCTGGTGCCTTACGGCGAGGTCTGGCGCGCCGGGGCCAATGAGGCCACGACGTTTGTGACCACTACGGATCTGATGGTGGGCGGCAAGCATGTGCCCGCGGGCAGTTATACGATTTTTGCGATTCCAAACAAGGATAAATGGACGTTGGTCATCAGCAAGAAGACTGGCGAATGGGGTATTCCCTATCCGGGTGCGGACCAGGACCTGGTGCGAGTCGATATGAAGGCTTCGACGCTGCCGTCGGCGGTGGAGGACTTCACCATCGCGTTCGATAAGTCGTCGGGAGGCTGCACACTTCGGATGGATTGGGAGACAACACGGGCGACGGTGGATATCACGAAGATGTAGGGCGTAGAGAATTAGTGCAGAGAAGGAAAAGGGCGCCGGTTGAAAAATCGGCGCTCTTTTTTTGTTCCAAAGCGCCATAGCTCATTCTTGTGCGATCAGGCTTCCTTTATTACAAGCGAAGTGCCGCGATCCACGAGCATGACGGCGCCAATGACCATGGCGGTAGAAAGAATGACGCTGAGAGTGACGGCTTCGCGGGCAAAGAGCCAGCCGAGAAATACGGCAACGATGGGATTTACGTACGTGTGAGTGGCGACTAACGTGGGCGAATAATGCTCGAGGAGCCAGTTGTAAGCGGTAAAGGCGACGACCGAGCCGAAGAGGATGAGGTAAGCGAGCGAAAGCCACGAGCGCCGCGAAACGGAGGTAAGAGAGAATCCACGATATTCGCCTGCGATGGTGCCGACCAGAAGCAATTGAATAGAACCAGCCAGCAGGGAGAGCGTTGTTAAGAGCAAGGGATGGCCGGTGAGATGCGACCGGCGGGAATAGACAATTCCGACGGACCAAGAGAGCGCGCCAAAGAGAATCGCGAGTGAGCCGACGAACACTCCCGGTCCAGCAGTGAGGGCACTTCTGCCCATGAGGAGGCCGACGCCAGCGAAACCCAGAACGATTCCGGCGAGGAGCGTTGCGTTGGCGCGCCACTTTTTGGCGGCGGCGGCAAAAAGCAGGAAAACCAGGATGGGTTCGCAAGCGATGAGAAGAGATGCGAGGCCGGAGGGGACTTTCTGTTCCGCCCAATGCAAAGAGCCGTGGCCTCCAAGGAAAAAGAAAGCGCCGATGAGGATGCTGGCGCGGACTTGCGCCCAGGTGGGGCGAAGACGTTTAGCAAGGCACCAGAATAAGAGGATGATGCCGGCGGTCAGGTGGCGGAGCCCGGCGGTGTAAAGCGGAGGAATGGTTTCCACGGCGTAACGGATTGCGAGATAGGTGGAACCCCAGATCAGGTAGATGGAGATGAAAGAGAGGACAACCGTAATGCGATGTGTGCGAGCGGTTGAGGCTGAGGAAATTAGAGGGGTAGCCTCTTCGGGGAGAACGGGTGCTTGGTTGGCGGTCATGCTGGGTTCTTGCGAGAGGGTAACGCGCGTGAGGAAAGCAAGCTAGCGCCAAAATGGATTTTGGCGGTGAGCGTTTGGGAAAAAGAGGACAGACAGGAATGTCTGTCCTACGGTTAGCTCTTTCGGGTGCGGATTAAGGCTAGGAATTCGTCGCGGGTCTGTTTGTTGTGGCGGAAGCCGCCGAGCATGGCGCTGGTTACGGCCTGGCCGTGCTGTTTTTCGACGCCGCGCATCTGCATGCACAGGTGGCGAGCTTCGATGATGACGCCAACGCCCTCGGGGCTGATTTTGTCCTGAATGGCTTCGGCGATCTGGCTGGTCATGCGCTCCTGGATTTGGAGACGGCGCGCGAACATGTTTACCAACCGGGCGATTTTGCTGAGGCCGAGCACGCGCTTGTTCGGGAGGTAGGCTACGTGGGCCTTGCCGAAAAAGGGGAGCAGGTGATGTTCGCAAAGGCTGAAGAACTCGATGTCCTTGACGATGACCATCTCGTCGTAGGCGACGCTGAAAGTTGCGCCGTTGAGCAGGACGTCCATGTTCTGGTGATACCCGCTGGTCAGAAATTTGAAGGCCTTTTCGAAGCGCTCGGGAGTCTTGCGCAGACCTTCGCGATTGGGATCTTCGCCGATTAATTTGATGATCTCGCGGACGTGGCAGGAAATCCTGCGCGCATCGATCTCTTTGTTCTCATTCAGCAGGAGTTCTTCCGTTGGTTTAGTCAAGGCCGATTCCCTTCTGGATTTTCTCCGGCATATTCGAAACTGTTTTTACCGGTCTCTTCGACACGGACACGTTCTAGATTGGCCAGAGGAAATTTTTTCAGGCGCTGAAAAATCTCAATGCAGACATTCTCGGTTGTGGGCACCTTGTCACGAAATGCCGGAACATCCTCGTTCAGCGATTTATGATCGAAGTCTTCGAGCACCTGTTGCTGGACGAAGGCGTCGAGATCGGCGAGATTGGCGATCATGCCGGTAGCCGGATCGACTTTGCCCGACACGCTGACTTCCACGACGTAGTTATGGCCATGGCCGTAGGGATTGTTGCACTTACCGAAGACGCGGCAATTCTCCTCTTGCGTTAGATGCGCGGTGTGCAAACGATGTGACGCCGAAAAACAGTAGCGGCGGCCCAGTTCGAGCTTCAATGCGCTGGTCATGACTTACCTGCTGCGCTTACGCCGTTGCGGTAGCAGTCGGCGAAGAGGTCCGGCGATTCGTACAGGCGCACGCGGTGCAATTTGCCCTGGGTGATTTTCGGATCGAGCAACTGCCAGATGACCTTGGCGATATTTTCGCAGGTCGGGATCTGCCCGGAAAGTTCGGGGACTTCGTAGTTTAAATGGCGATGGTCCATGCGCTGCATCACTTCGCGCTCGAGAATTTCTTTCAGCACTTTCAGGTCCAGCACCATGCCAGTTACCGAGTCAGGCTCTCCAGCTACGGAAACTTCCAGAGTGTAGTTATGACCATGGCCGTGGGGATTGTTGCACTTCCCAAAAATGCGACGGTTCTCCTCGGCCGAAAAATTCGGGTTGTGATAGAGGTGCGAAGCGGAGAACTCGATTTTTCGTGTGATCAGGACCATGACGTCTTGTCTGCGTTAAGGCTCCCGGAATCCAGCTTTTTCAGCGTGCCCGAGGCTTGCACCGTGTATTCGCGGCCCTTCCATTCTACCTTGCCTCTGGCGTGATGCCGGTAAGAGGCCCAAAGCACACCCGCATACAGCACTACGGCGGGCACGTAGTAGAGGATGAAAGAGAAGCGAAATTGGTTACGCGTGAGCTCGGAGCCGTAATTGATCTGGCGAAAGACGAGAAGCCAGACTCCCGCGAACATGGCGAAGGGAAACTTGATACCGAGGAGCAAGACTAGCAGCACAACCCAGGGAAAAGTGGACTCGAGTTCGCGAAAAGTGGCGACCGGGGTGCCGCCCATAAGCGGGTAGAGATTTTTTGTCCAGCCTTCCCACATGGAAGCGAAAGAGCGGTACATGCGGACGCGGACGATACCTTTTCCGGAGTTGAACGCGAGGCTGTAGCCAGCTGATTTGACGCGACGCGCGAGGGCCACGTCTTCGAGGACTTCCGCGGCAACGCTCGCGTGGCCTCCAATGGCATCGTAGGCGTCGCGGCGAATCATCAGGAATTGGCCGTTGGCGGCGGCATCGGGAGAGGCTGGGTCATTCACGGACGCGTAAGTGAATTTTCTGTCCAGGCGGCAGTAGATGAAAGGAATCAGAGATTTCTCGTACCACTTTTCGGTAATTTGTTCCGGCGAAAAGGAAACGAGTGAGGCGCCGGTTTCCTGGGCGATCTGCAAAGCTTTGGCGGCAGCGCCGGGCAGGTGCTCCGCGTCGGCATCGGTGAAGAGCAGCCAGGGTTGCGAAGCTTCGCGCGCGCCGAGAGCAACCGCATTGTTTTTGCCAACCCAGCCGGGCGGAAGGCCTTTGGTCTCCAGAAGGCGAAGATTGGGGATGTCGCGCATAAGTCCATGAACGATTTCCGCGGTTTTATCGGTGGACTGGTCATTGACAACGAGGATTTCGGCGATCTCCGGCTGGCGGGCTAGCGATTCGATACAAGCGGCGATAGACAGCTCTTCGTTTCGCGCGGGAACAATGGCGCTGATGCTGGCAGGAGATGTGGCAGCGGCGATGGAGGATTCGGTGGGCATATTTTCGGAAAGTGAGGGGCTGGTTTCCGTATCCAGAGCGGATACGCTAGTATAGCATTTCATGGGAATCGTCCGAAAAATTGCGGTGTGGGTCGTTGTGTTGGCCGCATTGGTCGTGTTGCTGCTGTTTGCGATGCCGAGTTACCGCCAAGGTGAGGCCTCGATTGCCGGGAAAAACGCGTGGGACTTCCCGCTGGAAGTCTCCGGCAAGCCGGGACATCTTTCCGACTACAAAGGCAAAGTTGTGGTGCTGAATTTCTGGGCGACGTGGTGCCCGCCATGCGTCGAAGAGACTCCTGCGCTCAACCATTTGCAGAAATACATTGCCTCGCGGAACGGGGTTGTTCTGGGCGTCGCCGCCGACGAAGATTTGGCGGCTTACGAAACATTCCTGCGCGACCAAGGCGTAGTTTTTCCCACGTACCGCGATCCCGGCACCAAAGACAATCATTCTCCTATCGCGCAAACCTATGGTACGTCGATGTACCCGGAAACCTATGTCATTGATCGCCACGGCAAAATCGCGCGCAAAGTGATTGGATTCCAACAGTGGGATTCGCCGGAGATGCTGGCGTACTTCGACGCAGTCCTCGGACAGCCCTGACAGGTTCAAGGCGTCGAGTAGTTGCACGACAAATCGTTCCCGTCCTTCGTCATCCCCCGTACGGCAAGCTTCCTGGTCATGTTGAGGACGCGCGCGCAACAGGTTTGACGGAATTCCGGGGAGCGGCCTATGATGCCGTTCATAGGTGCCTTCTCATATATGGTTGGCAAGACATTCGCGCACTATCTCATTTTGGAGAAGGCCGGGGCCGGCGGCATGGGGGTAGTTTTCCGGGCCCATGACGAGAAGCTCAACCGCGACGTCGCCCTGAAATTGCCAACCATGGGTTCCGTCACGAATGAAGAGGCGCGCTCGCGGCTGGTTCGCGAAGCGCGCGCGGCCTCCGCGCTCAACCATCCGAACATCTGCACGATTTATGAGGTTGGTGAAGTCGACGGCCAACCGTACATCGCTATGGAATACGTTCCAGGCGAAACGCTGAGCCGGCGTATTCCGGAGGAAGGACTGACGACGGAGTCGGTGCTGGATTTCGGGGCGCAGATTGCCGACGCACTGGATCATGCTCATACACACGGAATTCTCCACCGTGACTTGAAGTCGCCGAACATCCGCGTGACCCCTGCAGGCCAGCTGAAAGTCCTGGACTTCGGACTGGCCATGAGCATTAAAGATTCCACGTTCGAAGGCGTTACGCGCACGACGAATCTGGAGACGGGCCAAATCGGCGGCACACTGGCGTATATGGCTCCAGAGCTGCTGAGCGGCAAACCTTCGGACGTGCGCACGGATATCTGGTCATTGGGAGCCGTGCTGTATGAACTGGCTGCTGGCACGCTTCCTTTTCATGGAGGTACAAGCTTTGAATTGAGCACAGCCATCATGCGGGAGCCGCCTGCGGCGTTGCCAATCCACGTGACACCGGGATTGCGCGCGGTGATCATGCGGTGCCTGGCGAAGGAGCCGGAGAAGCGCTACCAGCGGGCGAGTGAAGTCAGCGCGGCGATGGAAGCGCTGCAATCCGATACCGGGGTCACACAACGCGTGGAACTTCCGGCCACGAGGAAACCGGTGACCTCGTACCTGCTGGCGGCGGTGAGTGTGCTCGCGGTGGCCGCGGTGGTCCTGCTCATCTATGGCCGCGTCAACAAATCGACAAGCGGGCCGATGATTGGCGGGAAATTGCGACTGTTCATTTCCTCGGAAGGCGATCTGAGTGGCCCGGCGCTCTCGCCCGACGGCAAAATGGTGGCCTACATTCAGGAGAGCGGGGGCCGAGACGATCTGTACGTGAGCCGAGTGGCGGGCGGCGAGCGCGTGCGGCTTACCAAGGATGATTCGCAGAAGAGTGATCCGCAATTTTCCCCGGACGGGGAGAAGATTGCCTTTGTGCGACGCGTTGCTAATTCGGCTCAAGCGGAGCTTTGCCTGGTGCCAGCGCTGGGCGGGAACATTACGCCACTCGTTTCCGGCGCCTCACTTCCTGCGTGGTCACCCGACGGCAGCCGGCTGGCATTCGTCCTGCAAAAACAGGGAGAAGCGGATGCGCTGGCTACATCAGCCGCAGACGGGTCCGACTTGCGCGTGATTTTGAAAAGCGATGATGTATACCCGTTCTTTGGAAGTATGTCGTGGTCACCGGATGGCGGGCTCCTGGCCATTTCACGTAGCCGAGGGGGCGTGAATCGCGACATTTGGACGGTGCCGTCGCAGGGAGGCACGGCAACCCGGCTGACGAAAGATCAGCAAGGAATCCTCAGCGATATGCCGGTTTTCACGCCGGACGGAATAGGAGTTGTCCACCTCTCGAACCGTGGTGGCGCTTCGAATCTGTGGTGGCAACCGCTGCAAGACAAACCTCCAGTCCAATTGACGACTGGGCCGGGCCCGGATACTTACCCGAGCATCGCACGCAATGGCACGATCGCGTTTCTGAATTCTCGATCGCGAGACACGGTTCTCGTTTATTCATTGAGTGATGGCACCAGCACGACCCTCCTGTCGGATGCCTCACGCTTGTGGGCGCCGGCGTTTTCACCGGACGGCAAGGGAATCGCATATTCGCGAGGTCAACCGGACGGCTCGTGGCATATATGGATGGTTTCCGTGGACGGAACTTCGGCGCGGCAGGTTACCTCTGGAAAGGTGCCGGAGATTTATCCGCGCTTCGCACCGGACGGCACGGCCATCTACTTCAATACCTGGGGAACCGAGCCGCTAAGTATTTGGAGCGTGCCAAGCAAGGGTGGGCCGGCGAAACCAGCGACTACATCGGGTGCTTTCAGCGATGCCTATGGCGACATTTCTCCCGACGGCCAGTCGGTGGTGTTCACGCGAACGGAGAACAAAGTCTCGCATATCTACGTTGCGCCGACGGATGGAAGAGGGGAATCTCGTCGCGTCAATGAAGGGCCCGGGACCGTTCCTCGCTGGTCTCCCGACGGAAAATGGATCAGCTTCAGTCCCAACCGCGGATTTTCCAGTGGTGTATTCATCGTGCATCCGGACGGGACTGGTCTACGACGCTTGACGGAAAATGGCGGGTGGGCGGTGTGGTGGCCTGATGGAGAACAGATCGGCTACCAAGTTGTCGGGACCGATGGGAACCAGCAAATCGAGGTTTTTCGTCTGAAAACGGAAGAGAAACGGATACTCCCGAATCTCCATTTTATCGGCACGAACCATCCCTTCGACATTTCGCGGGACGGGAAGCGGCTGGTCACCGCAAATACTCAACATATTTCGGACGAGATCTGGCTGCTGGAGCCGGTGGAAAAGAAATAGCACTCCGCAATCGGAGATTAGTCTAGAGAGAGACTTTGCGGAGGCGCAGAGCGTTGGCGATGACGGAGACGGAACTGAAACTCATGGCAGCGCTGGCGAGCATGGGGCTTAGCAACAAGCCGAAGGCAGGATAGAGAAGGCCGGCAGCGATGGGAACACCTATCGCGTTGTAGAGAAAAGCGAACCAGAGATTTTGCTTGATGTTTCGAATGGTGGTGCGGCTGAGTTTGCGTGCGCGAACGATGCCGCGCAGGTCGCCTTTCACCAGGGTGATGCCGGCGTTTTCAATGGCGACGTCCGTGCCGGTGCCCATGGCGATGCCGACGTCGGCGGCGGCGAGCGCGGGGGCGTCGTTGATGCCGTCGCCGGCCATGGCGACAATGCGGCCTTCCTTTTTCAAATTCGTGATGATTTCGCTCTTGCCCTCGGGCCTGACTTCCGCCTTAATTTCTTCGATTTGCAGCTGAGTGGCTACGGATTTTGCGGTCTCCGCCCGATCTCCGGTAAGCATTACCACTCGCACGCCCTCTGCTTTCAGCTGCTGGATCGCCTCGGGGGCTGAACTCTTCACTTTATCGGTCAATAAGAAAGCTCCTGCCGCTTTGCCGCCAATTGCGGCATAAACCACAGTAATCGATGCTGCTCCAACACTGAGAACCCCTATTCTCTTTCCTGGTGGAAGCTGAACACCACGTTCCTCCAAAAACCTCGCGGTTCCGACCAACAAGTGCTTGCCAGCGACCGTGCCTTCCGCGCCCCCTCCCGGAGTCGCCCGGAATTTCTCGACCGGCTCGGTCGAGAGCTTCTCACCTTCCGCAGCGCGCACAATCGCCGTCGCCAATGGATGTTCGCTGGCTCGCTCCAAGCTGGCTACCAATTGAAGCAATTGCTCCCTACTAACGCCACCTTCCTCGAAGAGTTCGATATTCCCCACTTGGGGCTTACCTTCCGTAAGAGTGCCAGTCTTGTCGACAACAAGGGTGTCGACTTTCGCGAGCGATTCAAGGGCTTCGGCGTTGCGGACGAGGACGCCGACGTGGGCGCCGCGGCCGACGGCGACCATGATGGACATGGGCGTGGCGAGGCCAAGTGCGCAGGGGCAGGCGATGATCAGAACTGCTACCGCGGCGACGAGACCGTGAGCGAGGCGCGGCTCGGGGCCGAAAAGGGCCCAGCCGAGAAACGCGAGGATCGCGGCCGCGATGACGGCGGGAACGAAATAGCCGGCAACTTTGTCGGCGAGTCGTTGCATGGGCGCGCGGCTGCGCTGGGCTTCGCTGACGAGCTTCACGATTTGCGCGAGCATGGTTTCGTTGCCCACGCGTTCGGCTTCCATGATGAAACTGCCGCTGGTGTTGAGCGTGCCACCGGTGACTTTGTCGTCCGCGATCTTTTCGACCGGCATGGGTTCGCCGGTCACCATCGATTCGTCTATGGCGCTGGCGCCTTCGCGAATGACGCCATCGACGGGCACGCGTTCGCCGGGACGAACTCGCAAGCGATCGCCGGGTTTCACTTGACCGAGCACGACATCTCTCTCGGTTCCATCAGCCGCAAGTAGATGAGCTTGCTGAGGCACTAGATTCAGCAGCGAGCGAATGGCTCCGCTCGTTTGCTGGCGCGCGCGCAATTCGAGAACCTGACCGAGAAGCACCAGCGTGGTGATTACCGCGGCGGCTTCGAAATAGACGGGAACAGCACCGTGCATATCCCGGAAGGAAGCCGGGAACAATTGCGGGAAGAGCGTGGCGGCAAGACTATTCAGGTAGGCCGCACCCGTGCCCAGGCCAATCAGCGTGAACATGTTCGGACTGCGATTCACCAAGGAAGCCCAGAAGCGTTTGAAGAAGGGCCAGCCGCCCCATAGCACGACCGGCGTGGCAAGCAAAAGTTCGATTCCGTTTAAGACATTTGGTGCAAGATGCAAACCGAGCGATTCACCGAGCATCGATAACAGCAATAGCGGAAGCGAGAGCGCCGCACTCACCCAGAAGCGGAGACGCATGGAGTCGTACTCCGGATCGGCTTCCACTTCCGCGAGAACATCCATGGGCTCGAGGGCCATGCCGCAGATGGGGCAATGGCCTGGGCCGATCTGAACGATTTGCGGATGCATGGGGCAGGTGTAGCGGTAGGTCTTCGACGCGGTGGCCGTTGGCGCTGCAGGGTGAGCGCGATGAGTTTCATCGTGCACAGACTTAGCGGATTGAGGCTCCATCCCTGCCGCTCCTGAAGTGGCGAGGAACTTTTCAGGTTCTCTTTTGAAACGTTCGGCGCAGCGAGGAGAACAGAAGTAATACGGCTTTCCGCCGTGCTCGACCTTGTCGACGGATTTCTTCGGATCCACGCTCATTCCGCAGACGGGGTCCTTTACCTTGGGCACGGAGGCCAGAATCGGCAAGCCAGGGGCTTCCGGTTTCGGTGTGGGAGAGGAATCTGACATGGCACCATATCAGATGAACTGAGGTTACATCCGGCTACGAGTCAGATTTTGAACCGGCTGGTATACTGATCGCATGACATTAGTCGAAATTACCTACCAACTGCAGTCTCCACTGACCGAAGATCAGTTGCGCTACCTCGGCGAATTCGCGAACACCTATGGCTTGAGGCGATTCCGTGTCGACGAATCAAAAAATCATCTGACATTCGAATATGATGCGTCACGTCTGCGTGAGACGCAGGTGGAGCATGTGCTGGCGCAAGCGCGTATTGCGGTGACACGGGAAATCAATCAGGCAGTTTGAGTGATTAGGTCAGGCTTGAAGAGAAAGAGAGGAGTAAAAGAGTGGGCCTCCCGCTTGGGACCGGGAGCCCCTGAAGGCGCGTTCCGTTGCTGGCGTCGTTTTCACACCGGCGCGTGGGGTCATCCATCCTAGCTTCCCTCTCAGAGGCAGGTGGGGAACGATCTACAGAAAGTAGCAAGCAAGCCCTTCCCCCTCGCTTGCAGCTCTCCGCTGGTCGTCATATGAAACGCGCCTACGGGACCCCTTATTGCACGGGCTGCGCCAATGAGCTTTCCGTGGCAGCGCGTGTAAGTGGCTTTTTATGTTAAATATCGCTTCCTTCGCGGCGTTGTCGCTTGCCCCAAATCCGTCCACTCGGTCCGAATTGGAACGAATCGCGAGTTGCGAGGGTAAACGACCATGCGCGGGCGTTATGGGAGACTCTTCCGGGTTAGTTCCAGGACCCCGGTAACAGGAGTCACGGCTCTGCGGCGCTATCGGTTTTTTCTGGAATTCTCCTCAGAATGGAGTCATGAGACGGGCCCAATTCGCCGCAGTTGCTCCCCGAATGTGCCGAGTCAAGTTCTACTCTCTGGGAATAGCGCTCCTGGCTGGCTCCATTCCCGTGCTGGCGGATACGCCTGCTCTGATCCATCGCATTAGAACGGCGGGGTGTTATTGCCTCTGCGAGGAATCCCAACAGCAGGCGGGATGCGTCAAAATGTGCGATTCAAAGCGAACTGCGCCGCGGTGGTGGTCAAAGACTTGCGCCAAGCCGCATATGCAGACGCCTGCCCAGGATTCCCACGCCGGACCGCGATTCCCGCGCCCGGGCCGCGCCGAGCATGCGCAGCTCTAAGAACGGTTCACACTCGTCAGTTGTTAGTTGTCAGTTCTGGGGTTGCGCAGACTAGTCTGCGTCGGCTGCCACAGTTGCTGGCGCCGCTGGCTGGGGTTCATTCTGGGCCTCACCCAAAAGCCTTGCGAGAATCTCTGGGATTTCAAAAATCGCGCGATTGTCTTGGGCGGCAACATTCTTTCGAAACTCGGCCAGTGTTGCGGGATCGAGCATCCGGCGGACACCCGCAGCAACATCGCGGAAACTATCCAGGACGATGCCGACACCCTTCTCGATCACCCACTGAGCGTTGTAGCGTTCCTGCGGAAGCGTCCAGACATTGCATTCGATCAAAACGGGAAGTTTCCGCACCATCGCTTCCGCGATGCTTCCCGGGCCGGGCTTGCCGATCAGGAAATCGGCGGCGCGCATTAACTTGTGCACTTCTTTCGTGAATCCCATGACATGCACGGGCATTTTCCATCGGCGCCCGTTCAGCTTGGCGGCAAGCTCTTCATTGCGACCACAAATCAAGATGAGTTGTACCGGCGAATCCGCCGCGTCCAAACGTTCCGTAATGTCAAACATCACCTTTGAGCCGTGGCCGCCGAAGAGCACGATGGCTGTCGGCAAGTCCGTCCGCAAGCCCATTTCCTTTCGAAGAGCCATGGGGTCGGAATTATCGGAAACATAGAAATCGGGGCGCAGAATCATGCCGGAGGTGCGAAAAATGTGGGCGTCATCGTGGCCCAAGGCGCGGGCTTGTTCGGCGGCTTTTTCCGTCCCGGCGATGACGAACTGTTCGCGGATGGGCTCGATCCAGAACCTTAGAGGAAAATCGGCCAGGTCGGTGATCAGCGTGACGAACGGCCGGCCGGGATAGACCTTGTTCCAGCTTTCGCAGATCTGCCGGTTGAAATGGGGAATTACGGAGACAAGGAGGTCGGCCGGTTTTTCGCGCCAGAAATTCTCGAGCAAGCGGACGAGCGGCCTGTGGAAGACGCGGATGGTCATCTGTAGCACCCTAAGGAGATGGGTACTGCCCAGGGTCCAGCCGTTCTGCAACATGATGTTGTATTGCTGCTGGATGCGGATGCCGGTTAATTTGCGCAGGACGTCCAGGCGATCTGTAAGGTCCTGGAATTGAACGAGTTCGACCTGCCAGTCGCGATGTTGTTGGGAAATGATGGTCTGCAGGGCGACGGCAGCATTGCGGTGTCCCCCACCGCCGTCGTGAAAGACAACGTGAATCTTCGTCATTAGGCTGAGTTTGGCACAGATTCTGGAATTCTGTAAGGAGCACGCTCCATGCCATGTGAATAACATTGTAACCCCCTTGTGTTCAATAAGTTCCATGGACACATTTACGGAGATTTCGTCACCTCTTCACAGGCTGTTCATATCGGCGGTCCAAAATTGCACCATGCGCTGCGACCTACATGTTCACTCCGTCGCCTCTGGCATGTTTAACGTTCCCGGCCTGGACCGCATTTGCCGGGAATCCTACAACGATCCCAGTGAAGTCTATGACCGGCTGAAAAGGCTGGGGATGTCCATGGTTACCCTGACCGACCACGACTCCATCGACGCCGCCGAAGCTCTCCGGCAGCACCCGGATTTCTTCCTGAGCGAAGAGGTCACGGTTCGAATGCCGAGCGGGACGGAAGCACACATCGGCGTTTACGGCATGGCCGAGCGCGACCATGTAGAGATCCAGCGCCGGAGGAATGACTTCATCTCCCTGCTAATGTACCTCACCGAGCGCAAGCTATTCTTCAGCGCGAACCACGTTTTCTCAGGGCTGACGGGACGGCGCGAAGCGGAAGACTTCCGCTGGTTTGAGTCCTACGTGCCGGCGTTCGAGACACGCAATGGGCAGATGTGGCCGAAGGCGAACGACAGCGCCGCAACGCTTGCGGACAGATTGGGCAAAATCGCGATTGCCGGAAGCGACTCTCACACGATCGCCGGGGTCGGGCTCACGTACACGGAAGTGCCCGATGTGCGCACGACGGATGAATTTTTCGCGGCGCTGCGCGCGGGTCGCGGCCGTGTACATGGCGCGCATGGAAGCTGCGGCAAGCTTACGCTGGACGTGTTCAGCATCGTGTACTCCCTTTTCTGCAACAAGCCCTGGACGATGGCACTTTCTCCGCTGGCACTCCTGGTACCGGCGTTCACCGCCAGCCACTGGCTGAACGAAATTCGCTTTTGTAGGAAATGGTCGGCGTTAATGGAAAGCGGCGAGAAACGCAGGCGCATGCTTTGGGACATGGATTCGAACTTCGAGGCGAACCTGGCTGGATGATGAAAATGTGGATGGCGGCGTCCTATCCGAGCTTTCGAACGAAGCGAAAGGCTATCCGCGCCCGGATGGCGTGTATGCGGGAGATTTTGTTCGCGCACTTGTGCATATCTCTGATTGAGTTTGCTTGTTTGTTTCCGGCCGTGTTCATGAGGTAAGGCGATGGCAGTCGCACGTGGCCTCTGGGGATATATCGAACGCCGCGATCAACGGTTGATGCGGCGGATGAACCGGTGGCGCGCCCCGCGCTGGATTCGCATCTGGATGATCGCAGCAACGCGTCTGGGGGACGGCTGGATCTGGTACTGGCTGGGAATCATGCTGGTTTTCTACGGCGGCCCGCACCGCTTTTCGGCGGTTGGCGCTGCGGGAAGCGCAGCAATTATCGGCATCTTCGTTTTCAAGGCGCTCAAGAGGCTTAGCCAGCGCCCGCGGCCTTGCCAGATCGAGCCGCACTGCTGGTCGAAGGTTTTGCCGCCGGATAAGTTCTCGTTTCCGTCCGGGCACACCATGACGGCATTTTCCATCGCGCTGGTGATCAGCTACTTCTATCCCTCGCTCGAAGCCGTGCTTTTTTTTCTGGCGCTGAGCATTGCGGTGTCGCGGATCGTGCTGGGGATGCATTACCTGAGCGATGTTCTTGCGGGCGTGGTCTTGGGCGTGGCGTTGGGTTGCGCTTCCGTCACCGCATTTGCGTCCTTTGGCCTCGCCTAACAGCTACGCACTTCTTCCCGTGTTTCCTGGTCCTCAAAACAATTTGAAAGCTCTGAAACGATTCGGCACACGGTGATGATTTGAAAATCGAGGAATGCCCCGGAGCCTAGTATAGTTGGGCCAATGGCCGAGGCCACTCTAGCGGTACCAAAAGAAGAAAAACCACGGCAGCAGGTTTCGGGTTTGCCATTTCTGATTCAGGTCTCCCGGCCTGGATTGTGGTCGACCACGGCGATGTTCTACCTGATGCCGCTCGGCCACGCGAACTTTTTTCATTCGGCGACGCTGTGGCTCGGATTATTCTTTGTGCTCTTTCCCCTCGGGCTGCTGCTGTACGGCGCGAACGACATCGTGGACGCCGAGACGGATTTGCTGAACCCGCGCAAAGGGACATTCCTGTTCGGCTCGCGGGGCGCTCGCGAACAGCTCGCTTCCCTGAAGTGGCAGCTCGCGGCGGTACAGCTTCCCTTTCTGGTGGCGTTTTACGTTCTGATCGGGCCGCGCATCTTGTGGTGGTACGCGGCACTGTTGCTAGCTGTCGGTCTTTACAACGCGCCATGGTTCGGCTGGAAAGGGCGCCCACCACTTGACGTTTTGATTCAGGCGAGCTACTTGCTCGTTTTCGTTGTGAGCAGCTGGCTCAACAAAGTGCCGCAGCTTCCCTGGCAAACCTTTTTATTTGGTGCGCTGTTTGCCATGCATTCGCATGTATTCGGCGAAGTGATGGACATCGAACCGGACCGCTTGAGCGGCCGGCAAACGACGGCCACGCTCATCGGAAGAGTTCCCGCCAAATTATTGATCGCCGCTTTCTTGTGCGTCGAAGCGGGGCTGGTCACTTTTTATTTTCATGACCTGATCATCGCGGGTTTTCTTGCCACCGGCATGCTCTGGTTTGTGCTGGATGAGGCGGCGCTTTGGAAAAATCGCCCCTACAGCACAAGTGAAATGCGCCTGTTCCTGTGGGGCTGGAACCTCGCCGCGCTGCTGGGCATCTTCTGGAACTGGAAGCAGAGCACGCTTACGCATATCAGCGTCGGGCACGGGCTTTGAACGTGCGAGAGAAATTCCTGCTGGAAATCAGCGTTGAATCGGTTGAGGCGGCGCTGGCTGCGGAACGCGGCGGAGCGGATCGCATCGAGCTTTGCGGCGACTTGTCTGCTGGTGGCGTGACTCCAAGCGCCGAACTTATGACCGTGGCGCGCTCCCGGATTCGCGTTCCCATTTTCACGATGATTCGGCCGAACGGCGGCGATTTTGCTTATTCCGCAGGCGAATTCGCCACGATGCAAAAGGAAATTGAGATCGCGAAGGAGTTCGGGATGAACGGCGTAGTGCTTGGCATCCATAATTCGAATCACCATATCGATGTTGCTCGGACGCGAAAGCTAGTCGAGTTGGCACGGCCACTGCCCACAACATTTCATCGTGCGTTCGACGGATGCCCCGATTTGCCTCAAGCTCTCGAAGATGTGATTCGAACGGACGCAGCGCGCATTTTGACGTCGGGTGGCGCCGCAGGAGCTCGCGAAGGCGCGGCAGTCCTCGCGAGACTTGTGGCCGCAGCCGGAAACCGCATCGTCATCGTTCCCGGGGCGGGAATCAACGCATCGAACATCGTTGAGATCGTGGAGAAAACCCGCGCGCGAGAATTTCACTCTGGTCTGGGCTCTACGCTCCCGTATGGAAGCCGGGATTATGAGAAATTCGAAGACGGAGTCCGAGAACTAGCCGAGGCAATGTCGCGCTTGGAGTAGCGGCGCAATCCAAAATTCAAAAAAGAAGGGCGCAGCATGCTGCGCCCCTACAAGACCAACCAAATCCATCACGAGGTGACCTAGGCCTTCTGCGCCTGGCGGCGGAGGAAGGTCGGGACGTCCAGATCGTCCGCGGGAACGTCGTGGTTTACTTCGCGGACATTTTGCTGGACCTGGTGGACGATGTTCGGCGGAGCCTGCTGCACGGGCGCCTCCGGGATATCTCGCCCGGCTTTCCAAGTCTTTGGCAGGAACGAGGGCTTCTGATGCATGTTCTTCTTGTTGGCGTCCTTGAATCCGGCGGCGATCACCGTGATTTTGATGGTGTCCTTCATATTGTCGTCCTGGACGGCGCCAAAAATAATGTTGGCGTTCTCGTGCGCGGCTTTTTGGATGACGCTCGAGGCTTCATGAACTTCATGGAGCGTCAAGCTGGAGCTGCCGGAAATGTTGATGAGAATTCCCTGCGCGCCCTGAATGGAATTGTCTTCAAGCAACGGGCTGGCAATGGCACGATTGGCGGCATCCACGGCGCGGTTCGTGCCGGTGGCAACAGCGGTGCCCATGACCGCGTAGCCCTGGCCGGACATGATGGCTTTGACGTCGGCAAAGTCGCGATTGATGATGCCCGGAACGGTGATGATGTCCGAAATGCCCTGCACTGCCTGGCGAAGGATGTCGTCAGCGATGCGGAAGGCGTCGAAAAAGCTGGTGCCGCGCTCGACGGTTTCCATCAGGCGCTCGTTGGGAATGACGATGACGGTGTCCACCGCGCCGACCAGCTCCTGAAGCGCCTGCTCGGCCTGCATCATGCGGCGTTTGCCTTCGAAAGCGAAGGGTTTGGTTACCACGGCGACGCTGAGCGCGCCAAGTTCGCTGGCGAGCGAAGCCACTACCGGCGCCGCGCCGCTTCCCGTGCCACCGCCGAGGCCGGAGGTGATGAAAATCATGTCCGAGCCTTCGAGCGCTTCAATAATTTTTTCCGTGTCCTCGAGCGCCGCCTTGCGGCCGACCTCGGGATTTGCGCCGGCGCCGAGGCCCTTGGTGAGCTTCGCGCCCAGCTGCAATTTCACGGGCGCCTGCGAAAGCTTCAACGCCTGCAAGTCGGTGTTTGCCGTGATGAATTCCACGCCCTCGAGCTTGGCGCGAATCATGCGGTTGACCGCGTTGCACCCGCCCCCGCCTACTCCGATGACTTTGATCTTCGCCGGCTGCAGCTCTTCGCTGAAGCTCATGCGGATTCCTGCTTCTCTTGCCGTCATATCTCCCCCAGACTTCTCCAGTTTCACTGGCGGCTCTCGGGCAGGGTCACGAGGCGCCGGCGAACATGGCCTTCAATTTGGATACAAGATTTCCAGCACGCTGCGGCGAGCTGCGCCGCGCCCGCGCGCCGTATAGCACAAGCCCGACTACGGTTGCATATTCCGGCTGCGCCACCTGTTCCGGCAGATCAGCCAAGCCCTTTGGTTCCGCGATGCGCACCGGCAGATGGAACGCCTGCTCGGCGAGTTCGTCCAAGCCGCGCAAACGCGCGCCGCCGCCCGCCAGGACAAATCCGGCGGGAATCTGGCCGTCGAGGCCGGCGCGCCGCAAATCGTCGCGGATCAGCGAAAGCAATTCCATGGCGCGGGGCTCGATGATGTCCGTGAGCATATGCGCGAAGATGTTACGCGGCGGACGGTCGCCCACGCTGGCGATTTCGATGGCGCCCTCTTCCTTCTTGATAAACGCGGAGGCGGCACAACCGTGTCGGCGCTTGGTCCTCTCGGCTTCGGGAATCGGTGTGCGCAGACCGACAGCCAGATCATTGGTAAAGTGATCGCCGCCGATCCCTACGGCGCTCGAATGACGAACCACACCGCCGCCGTAGACAATCAATTCCGTCGTGCCGCCGCCGATGTCCAGCAGGCAACAACCGAGATCGCGCTCGTCCTGAGTGAGGCACGATTCCGCGGATGCGAGGGGCTCAAGAACCGTATCGCTGATGAGGATGCCGGCCTTGTTCGCCGCGCTGACGAGATTTTGCGTGGCAGCGACGGAGGAGGTTACCAGATGAACGTTGACTTCCAGCCGATGCCCGACCATGCCAATGGCGTCGCGAATGCCGGTCTGCGCATCCACCATGAATTCGTGCGGGAGAACGTGCAGCACTTCGCGATCTTCGGGAAGCGTGATGTTGCGCGCCGCATCCACGGCGCGGCGCACATCGTCGCGTTCGATGTCCCGCGGACGATGGCCCAGCGTGATGCCGCCGCGGCTGTTGACGCCGCGAACATGGCCCCCGGCAACACCAATCAGCGCTTCTTCGACGGGAACGTTGGCCACGCTTTCAGCTTCTTCCACGGCGCGGCGAATCGAGCTGACGGTGGCATCGAGATTGACGATCAGGCCCTTGCGCAGCCCCTTGGACTCCGCAGCGCCAAGCGCCAGAAACTTTACGAGGTCGCCTTCGACTTCCGCGATGAGCACGCAGGTTTTCGTGCTGCCGATATCCAGCCCAACCAGGTATTTGTCTTTCTTCGCCAAGCCGCCGCTCCTGCGATGAATCTATTTTAATTTTTTGGCGATCGTGCCCGAGCTAGGTTCGGGATTCACGATCACTTGCCGCAAATATTGCAAATCGATGGATTGCACGCGCCCGGTGTTCGCCTGCCACTGCGAGAAATTGTCCACCAGCATTTTGTATTTCCCGGTGAATTCTCCGGAGCCGAAGTGGACGGTTACGGCCTGCGAGTCCGTTGGACCCGCAAGGCCAGTCATCACCACGCGCAGATCCTTGGGATTCGAAAGATCAATCTCGCTGACGCAATTTGCAGAGCCCGCGCGCACCAGTTCGACAGCTTTCATGAATTCCTGATAAATCTGCATGCGCTTTTCGCGCTGTTCGCGAGCCAATTCATCCGAAACACCGCTGACGACAGGAAACCGCAGTTCCTCTCCTTGCGGACGGTCGAGAATTACGCCATGGACGTCAATCACCGCCAGTTCATTCCCGTTTCGTATGAAAGCGATGGGCGTGCGCTCGGTCAGTTCCACGCGAATGCGATTCGGCAGGATTCGCTGCACGCTGGCGGATTCCACCCAGGGGATTTGTTCGATCTCGCTACGGCGAGTATCCAGTGGAACTTGCAGCGCGCTCCGGGAGCGGTCATGTACGAACTGCTGCAGCACCGCTTCGCGGGCGACGATGTGATTTCCGTTCAGCTCAATCTGTTCCGGCTTCGTCAAAAGCATTGTTGGCGAATAGAGCAGGAACCGCGTTCCAAAGATGGCCACAATCAATCCCGCGATCCCCATTGCGCTCAGCGCCAGCACCCGGCGATAGAACGGCCATCCCCGCCCGGTGAATTTCTTGCGGCGGATTTCGACCGGCTTCTGTCGGCGCAGGTAACGCGGTTCATCATCGGCAATCAGCTCCGGCCGGTAGGCATCGGCCTCCGCTGCCGCGTGCCGTTGTAAAGCCTTTACGCGTTCCAAACGACCACCTCGTTCTCCAGCTCGACGCCAAACGCCTTCTGCACGCGCCCGCGCACATCGGCAATTAGCGCCAGCATGTCTTTGGCGGAAGCTTTTCCTGCATTTACAAAGAAGTTGGCATGGCGGTCGCTGACGCGCGCGTCGCCGACGGCATGGCCTTTGAGTCCGAGCTCATCAATCATGCGCCCGGCGGACGCACCAGCAGGATTTTTGAAGATGCAGCCGGCGCTTTTCTGGCCGAGCGGCTGGCTTGTGCGCCGTTTTTCGTTGCAGATACGAATCCCTTGGAGAATTTCCTTGAACGGCTTGGAGGGTAGTTCCAGCGTCACCGAAAGCATCATATCATCGGGCGCAAAAGAAGTGTGCCGGTATTCGAAAGAAATTTGATGGCCGCGGAGGATTTCGATCTTGCGGTCCGCGGCCCGGTAGAGCTTCACTTGGCGAACGTAGCTGCCGATCTGCATGCCGTAAGCGCCGGCGTTCATTCGAAGGGCGCCGCCGACCGTGCCGGGAACCCCGATCAGCCCTTCCATCCCCCCCAAATCGTTCTTCCCGCAGAAAGTGACTGTGCGGCCGAGGTCCGCGGCGCCATCCACGTGGGCAAGATTGCCTTCGAGGACGACGTCCGGTTCAGGACGAACCAGTTGCAGCATCACCCAGGGCAATTCACCGTCGCCGACGAGCAAGTTGGAGCCGCCGCCCAGGAACCTGTGCGGGATGTGATTCGAATCGAGAAGCTTTAGGAGATCGGGAATGCTTTCGTGCTTCTTGATGCGGAGCAGATCGGTGGTGCCACCGATGCCCAAAGAGGTCTGATCGGCCAGAGAAATCCCCGGTTGCAGCTCGACAGCGAGCTTCGAGAGGCCGGCGACGATTTGGGGATCGCTAATGCGCATGAGTCGTCGGATGTTCCGTTCCAAGCAAAACCATCAGCTCGTTGCTGGCACGGCTGACGCTGCCCGCTCCAATGGTCAAGATGGCGTCGCCGGGGCGCGCCTGCTTGAGCAGAAACACGATGCCATCCTGCATGGAATGAAAATAATGAACGTTCTTGTGTCCAGCTTCGCGAATGGCTTGAGCGAGTGCCTCGCTCGTCACGCCCGGGATAGGCACTTCGCTGGCGGCGTAAATGTCGGTCAATACGAGAATATCCGCCTGGTTGAACGCGCGGCAGAATTCATCCCACAAATGTTGCGTGCGGCTATAACGGTGCGGCTGAAAGAGCACCAGCAGCCGATTGAACTTGCATACACGCGCCGCTTCGAGCGTGGCGCGGATTTCAGCCGGGTGATGCCCGTAATCGTCAACGACGGTGATTTCATTAACCACGCCTTTAACGTCGAAGCGGCGACCGACCCCGGCAAATTTCACAAGTCCCTCGCGAATCAGGTCGGATGCCACATTCAAATAAAGTGCAACCGCCGCCGCGGCCGCCGCGTTCCGGACATTGTGCATGCCCGGGGGATGCGCCAAGCGAAAAAGGCCCAGGTCATCGCCCTTGTAGGTGAGGCGAAACTCGCTGCCCAGACCTTCGAGCTTTACATCGCTGATCACCAGGTCGGCCTGGCTTGACGTGCCGTAAGTAATGATGGGCCGCTTCACGTCGGGAATAATCGCCTGGACGTTGGGCTCATCGATGCACAGAATCGCGGCGCCGTAGAAAGGCACGCGGTTCACAAACTGAATGAATGCGTCCTGAATGTCTTGGAGCGAAGAGTATTGATCCAGATGCTCGCGATCGATGGTCGTCACCACGGCAACGACCGGAGCAAGCATCAAAAAGCTGCGGTCGCTCTCGTCGGCTTCCACCACAAAGTATTCACCCTTGCCGAGCCGCGCTGTTGTGCCCGCCTGGTTGACTCGTCCGCCGATAACAAAAGTCGGATCGAGATGCGCAGCCGCAAGCACCGAAGCGACCATCGAGGTCGTGGTCGTCTTGCCATGCGCGCCCGCGACGGCGATGCCGTATTTCAAACGCATTAATTCCGCGAGCATCTCCGCGCGCGGGATCACTGGAATCTTGCACTTGTGCGCCTCGACCACTTCGGGGTTGTCGGCCTTCACCGCCGAAGAGGTCACCACCACGTGTGCGCCGTCAGCATTGGCGGCCTTGTGCCCCTCGAATATCGTCGCGCCGAGATTCTGCAGGCGCTCTGTAATGGTCGAGAGCTTGACGTCCGAGCCAGACACTGAATAGCCGAGCGTCAGCAGCACTTCGGCGATGCCGCTCATGCCGATACCGCCGATGCCTACCAGGTGAATGCGCTGAAAATTACGGAAGGAGACCATCATGAAGTTGTCCTCTGCCGATTTCCCTGCACGTTCGCGGCCTCCTCAATCAGATTGACAATTTCCCGCGCAGCGTGCGGCCGGGCGAGCCCACGTGCAGCGGTTGCCAGTTTTTCGATCTCCTGGGGTTGGTCGAGGAGAGAGAAAATCTCTGCGGTCAGTTTATCAGGGGTGAGTTCCGACTCGGAAATCAGCCGGCCGGCGCCTACGCGGGACATTTCCTGCGCGTTGCGCAGTTGATGGCTGTCTGTGGCTCTTCCGAAGGGAATAAAGATGGCCGCACGGCCCGCGGCTGCGATTTCCGCTGCGGTAATAGCACCTGCGCGGCAAATAATCACGTCGGCCCAGGCAAAACGCTCGGGCATGTTGGTGAGGAAGGGCACGACCTCCGCATGGATTTCGCGACGCGCGTACGCCGTGCGCACCGCATTGTAGTCGCGTTCGCCGGTCTGGTGCACAACGGCCAGTTCGTTTTTTCGAGTAGCCAAACGGTCCATGGCATCCACAAACGCCCGGTTGATCGGCAGCGCGCCCTGGCTGCCGCCGGTGATCAGCAGGCGGAAAGGCATCCCCAGCTTGCGCGGAGCGATGGAAAAAAACTCCGGGCGCACCGGGCACCCGGTAACAATGGCTTTTTTTCCCCACACCTGCGCAGAAACTGCATACCCCGTCGCGATCCGCGCGGATATTCGCGCCAGCACTTTGTTGGTGAAGCCGGGCTCGGCGTTCGGTTCAAAAATGATGTTCGGCACGCGACCCAGCCAAGTCGCCAGCAGCATCGGGCCAGCGGCGTAGCCGCCGACTCCGAACGCAGCAATGGGCTTGTGCTTCCGAAGAACGCGCCGCGCATCCAGCATCGCCGGAGCAAGCATCGCCAAATTTCTGAGCAGTGTTGCTCCGCCTTTACCTTTCAAACCGGCCACGCGCAGCATTTCCAGCGGCAGCCCCGCCTGCGGCACCAGCTTCATTTCGATTCCGCGCTCCGTTCCCACCAGCACCACTTCCCTGTCGTTTCCTCTCGAAAGCCATTCCTGGGCGATCGCCAGCGCCGGAAAAACGTGACCGCCCGTCCCACCGCCTGCAATCAGCAATTTCACGTGGCGCGCCCGCTGCTCACGCTTCCGCCGCTTGCTGCGAAATATTCAGGAGCACGCCCGTGGCCAGCAGCATCACCAGCAAACTCGATCCGCCGTAACTGATGAACGGCAGCGGGATTCCTTTTGTGGGAACCATACCGAGCACCACTGCGAAATTAATGAGCGCCTGGCTCATCACCATCGCGGTAATCCCCAGCGCCAGCAGCCTTCCGAATCCATCCGGCGCGGAAAACGCGGCGCGCGTTCCCCTCCAGCCGTAGACCACAAACAGCGCGATGATGACCATCGCGCCGATGAACCCCAGTTCTTCGCAAATCACGGCGTAGATGAAATCCGTGTGCGCCTCCGGCAGATAGAACAGTTTTTGTTTGCTCTCCATCAGGCCCACACCGGTGAATCCTCCCGAGCCCACGGCGATGAGTGACTGCAACAATTGAAATCCGGCTCCCTGCGGGTCAGAGTCTGGATGCAAGAATGCCATCAGCCGGGCCTGGCGATAGGCGACGTGAGTGATCAAGAGATAGAGAACGGGCATCGCGGCCCCAGCGCCGACAGCAATCCACTTCCAGGAAAGGCCTGCGACGTAAAGAACTGCTGTCGCGACGAGGACGATTTCGATGGCGGTACCCAGGTCGGGCTGCAGAAGCACCAATGCGACACAGATCAAGATTGGTCCTGCCGCGGGAAGAATGGTTTGCATGAAGTCTTCTTTGCAAAATTCCATTCTGGATTTGCCGCGGCGCTTGAGGTCGAGAAACCACGCCAGATAGAGAATCACGGCGAGCTTTGCCAATTCGGAAGGCTGGATGTTGACGGGACCAAACTTGATCCAACGGTGCGTGGCGTGAGACTTATCCAGGAAAAAAGTTCCGACGAGCATCAGCAGGACCACGCACACGACCGGGTAGATGACCGCAGGTTCGCGCAGCTTGCGATAGTCAGTGCGCATTAGCACAAACATTCCCGCGAGGCCGAGCAACAGCCAGGCCGCCTGCCGCGCCAGAAAAATGTAGGAGTGGCCGTATTGTTGTTCCGCGGTGACAGCCGAAGCGCTGAGGATCATCACGGCACCGAACAAACACAGCGCCAGGGTCACTCCAAACAGCCAACGGTCATTTTCGAGTCGTCTCGGCACGACTGCTCACCTTCTCCCGGAACTTGTACTGGCTGCATGACGTTCTAGTTGATGCACCAAATCTTTGAAGACGCGTCCACGGTGCTCGTAGTTTTCGAACTGGTCGAAGCTGGCGCAAGCCGGCGCGAGGAGCACAACATCTCCAGGACGCGCAGCTTGTGAAGCGATCTCCACCGCGCGCTCGATAGTTCCGGCGCGCTCGATGGCTACGCTTCCGGCGATCTGTTTTTCAATTTTCTCCGCAGCCGCGCCGATCAGCAGCGCGAGAATGGTTTTTTCGCGCAACGACTTCTGCAGCCCGCTGTAGTCGCTGCCTTTGTCCTTGCCCCCAAGCACTACGAGAATCCTCCCGGGAAAAGAATCCAGGGCCTTCAGCGTGGCATCCACGTTGGTAGCTTTCGAATCGTTGTAGTAGCGCACGCCGCCAATCTCCGCGACGAACTCCAGCCGATGCTCCACGCCTGAAAACGAGCGTACTCCTTTGGCGATGGCCGAGGCATCCGCCCCCGCAAGCCGCGTAGCCGCCACAGCGGCCAGGACATTTTCCACGTTATGCGCACCGGCCATCGGAATATCCTGAAGCTTCAGCAGGGTTTCTTCTTTTCCGTCGCGCCGAAAAACAATCTCATTTTCGCGAACGAATGCGCCTTGCGCTGGGCGCTGCTTCCTGCTGAACCAGAACACCTGTGGCTTTGCCGGCGCATATTTTGTGGTCGCCGGATCATCCGCATTCAGCACGGCGCTGTCCGTTTCCGTTTGATTCTCGAAAATCCGTGCCTTGGCCGCGCCATATTCGTCCAGCGTGTGATGGCGGTCGAGATGGTCCGGCGTGAGATTCAAAAACGCGCTGATGTTGGGCCGAAAGCTGTCGATGAGCTCGAGCTGGAAGCTGCTCAGCTCTACCACCGTGACGCTGGCGTCATTCGTCTCTTCCACCCGCGAAATCAGCGGCGTGCCGATGTTTCCCGCTAGAATTGTGCAGATTCCGGCGCTCCTCAAGATGTGTTCGATCAGCGAAGTTGTGGTGGTCTTCCCATTCGAACCGGTGATTCCGATCAAGCGCCCATTCAAGAAACGATCCGCCAGCTCGATTTCACTCCAGATTGTGATGCCTTTCGCGCGCGCAGACTTCAACAGCGGGGCGTCCGCGGGCACACCGGGGCTGGGAATGATCAAATCCTGCTCCAGAACGGTTTCTTCCCGGTGGCCGCCCAATTCAAGATGAACTCCCGCGGTCCGCAACTGGGAAAGTACATCGCCAATTGCTTTTTCCGTCCGCGCATCTGTTGCGGTCACGTTCGCGCCGCGCGCGGCGCAAAAAAGCGATGTAGCCACACCCGTCCTTGCCAGTCCCACAACCAGCACGCGCTTGCCTCGCAATTCGAACGCATTCGCCATCGGTCTCGCAAAAACCCCTCAAGAAAATGCTCAGCTACCTCAATTTCAACGTGGTCAGCGCAAACAGCGCGAAAACCAGTGCGACAATCCAGAACCGTACGATCACTTTCGATTCGCTCCAACCCATTAGTTCAAAATGATGATGGATGGGCGCCATTCGAAAGATGCGCTTGCCCCGCAATTTGAACGAACCGACTTGCAAAATCACGGAAAGCGCCTCAATCACGAAAATGCCGCCAACAAAAAAGAGCAGGATTTCCTGCTTGATGATCACTGCAATGGTGCCGAGCGTTCCTCCGAGTGACAGCGAGCCCACATCACCCATGAAAATTTCCGCGGGATGCGCGTTGTACCAGAGGAATCCCAACGAGGCTCCCACCAGCGCGCCGCAAAACACGGTCAATTCACCGACTCGGGGAATGTACTGAATCTCCAGATAAGTGGCCCAACGGTAGTTGCTGCTCACGTAAGTCAAAACAGTCAGCGCCCCGGCTGCAATTACCGTGCAACCGATGGCCAGGCCATCGAGCCCGTCGGTCAGGTTTACCGCATTAGAAGAGCCCACAATGACAATGGCCGTCGCCACGAGAAAGGGCACAAACGCCAGCGGCCAGAGGTGGCCGGAAAAGTGGGATTGATCCAGCAACGAGTGCACCACTAGATCCGGCCGGAATCGCTTGAAGAAGGGAAAGACAAACTGCGTCGAGTACGCGCTGTACGTAGCCAAAACTAGAAGCACCACGCCAACGATCAAGCTGACGAAAACCTGAAAGTAGATCTTTTTCTTCGCCGTGAGCCCGAGGTTGCGCTGCTGCGAAACTTTGGCGTAGTCATCAATGAATCCGATTATAGCAAAACCGAACAGCGCGAAGAGCGACAGCAAAATAAATGGATTGGTCAGATCCGCCCAGAGCAGAACCGGCACAGCCGTTGATAGAACAATGAGCACACCGCCCATCGTGGGTGTGCCTGCTTTTTTCTTGTGCTCCTGCGGCCCTTCCTCGCGGATGAACTGTCCGATCTGCAATTCGCGCAGGCGGCGAATGAGCCACGGCCCAAAGACCAGCGCGAGGAACATGGCCGTCAGGCTCGCATATACCGTTCTGACGGTGATGTACCGGAACACGTTGAGGGGGCTGAAGTAGCGTTGCAAGACGCGGTAGAGGAGGTAGTAAAGCATCTCAGTGCTTTACCTCCTGGTCTGAATTTTCGCCCGGGACGGCGTGCCTCATGATGAGCTCTTCGACGATGCGCTCCATCTTCACGCCGCGGGAACCCTTCACCAGCAGCAGGTCTCCCGAAACCAGATAATCTTTCAAATACTCGGCCGCTTCTTCGGGTGATGGAAAGAACTTCGCGTGTGCCCGCTGAAAGCCGGAGGCCACCGCGCCTTCCACGATTTCCACGGCATCACCAGTCACACCTATAATCGAATCGATCTTGCCGGTTTTCGCGGCGAACTTCCCAGCCTCGCGGTGCAATTCGGGCGACGCTGTGCCGAGCTCGCGCATCTCGCCTGCAACGAGAATGCGCCGGCGAAAACTCGGCGTCGCCGCCAGCAATTCCGTCATCGCTTGCAGCGCCGCGGGACTCGAATTGTAACTATCGTTAATCAGCGCCGCTCCATTCGAAAACCGCAAAAGTTCACCGCGCATGGCCGGCGCGCGCAGCGAGCGGAACACGCTTTGTGCTTCCGCGGCTCCAATATTCCAAACGCTTGCGGCCGCCAGCGCCGCCAAAGCATTGGCAATCGCATGATACCCAGGCACCGTCAACTCCAGCCGCACGCGTCCTTCCGGACTGACATAGTCAAACGCCGATCCAAACGCCCCGCGGTCTTCAATCTCCTGCGCCATGAAGAATGCCTGCTTCTCAATTCCATATGTCAATACGCGTCCTGGAGCAAACGAGCCAAACGCCGCCACGCGTGGATCATCCGCGTTCAGCACCGCGGTCGAGCCATGCCCGTTCAATCCCTCGATCAGCTCGCGCTTCGCAAGCGCAATCTCATCCATTGACGAGAAAAACTCCAAATGCGCGGGCGCAACGCGGGTCACCACTCCAACATCCGGCTTGGCAATCGCCGCCAGCCGCGCCAGCTCACCGCGCCGGGACATGCCCATCTCCAGCACCGCGGCCTGATGCGTTTCCTCCAGCCGGAACAACGTCAGTGGCAGCCCGTACTCGTTATTCAGGTTGCCTTCCGACTTCAACACCCGCAGCTTCGCGCCCAGCAATGCCGCCAGGATCTCCTTCGTGGTGGTCTTGCCGACAGAACCTGTGACCCCGGCAATTTTCCCGCCCCAGGCTTCGCGCACCGCGCGCGCGAGCTGCTTGAGTGCCTCGAAGGTGTCTGCCACGGCGATGCAGTGGCTGCTGATTTCACCCGGGTACTGCGAAAGACGGCCTTCTGCCACCACCGCCGCGATCGCTCCACGCTCAATTGCACTACCCACATGATCGTGTCCATCGTGACGCGGTCCGTGGATGGCGATGAACAGTTCTCCGGCACGTAGTGTGCGAGAATCAATCGAGACGCCGGCCACCCGGGCCATGGGGTCGAGTTTCGTTCCCGGCCAAGTACCCAGAGCGCCAGCCACTTGTGCAATCGTCCACCGCATAAGTTCCTCAAAGGGTTCTTCTTAACCGCACCAACCACGCCAGGTTGTGTTCTCACCGTTTTGAGGGTTCCTCCTTTCAAGAGGCGACCAATGGCACCAGCGCCCTCGTCACAGCTTTTATTCAAGCGCGCTAAGTGCCAAACCCTGAGCCCGAACTCTCTTGCGGCTCTCCTTTTGCTGGGCCGCTTTGCGGCTCGGAAAATCCACGCTGGCGCAGCGCCCGCCGCGCCTCGATGCGATCGTCAAATTCGAAGGTGCGGTCCGCCAAGACCTGATAATTCTCGTGACCCTTTCCGGCCAACAGCACGATGTCTCCCGCGCGCGCTTCGTCCATCGCCAGCCCGATGGCTTTTTCGCGGTCGGGTTCAATCAGATATTTCCCCGCGGTTTTCTGCAAGCCAACGATGACGTCGCTGATGATTTTCAGCGGGTCCTCACTTCTCGGATTGTCGCTCGAAAGTATCGTAAGATCGCTCAGACGGCCGGTGACTTCTCCCATCACCGGCCGCTTCGTGCGGTCCTTCTCGCCGCCGCACCCAAAGAGTGTGATGATCCGTCCCTTGGGATTCAGCTCGCGTGCCGTTCGAATCAGATTCTCCAGGGCATCGTCCGTGTGTGCGTAATCCACAATCACTAGAAACGGTTGCCCGAGATCAATCCGCTCGAAACGCCCGGAAACGCCCTGCAGGTTTCGAATGCCGTTCTCGATCACTGCGTTCGAGAGACCCAGCCCTTGCGCCGCGCCAATCGCGGCCAGCAGGTTGTAGACGTTGATGCGGCCCACCAGCGCGGACTCCACCTGCACTTTCCCATTTGGCGTTTGTGCCGTGAAGGTCAATCCCTCAAACGTCAGATGGAATTTTTTCGTTGTGATGTCGGCTGGTGATTCCAACCCATAGGTCACAGTCTTTTTTGCAAGCCCGGCAAGCCGTTTTCCAAATTCATCGTCGGTATTCAGGACCGCCACTTCCGGAGCGCCCGCGCCTGTGCCTTCAAAAAGCTTTTTCTTCGCGGCAAAATAATCCTCAAATGTCTTGTGATAATCCATGTGCTCGCGCGTGAGGTTGGTGAACACTGCGGCTTGAAAATGACAACCCCAAACGCGATCCATCGCCAACGAGTGCGAGCTCGCTTCGAGAACAGCATATTCCCCACCTGCGTCGCGGATTTCCGCGAAAAATCCCTGCAGGTCCACGGACTCGGGGGTGGTGTTCGGTGCAGGATAGTCACCGAGAGGCGTGTGATACGCGATAGTCCCGAACAAACCTGTCTGCGCGCCGGAAGCCTTTACGATTGCATCGATCACCGACGTTGTCGTCGTCTTCCCGTTCGTTCCTGTCACCGCAACGAGCTGCAACGCATTTGCAGGCTTCCCAAAGAAATTCGCCGACGTAATCGCCAGCGCCTTGCGTGCGTCGCGCACCTGAATCCGCGTCACGCCTTTCGGCACCGCGCTAGGTACAGGCTCCGCGCTCGCGATGGCCACGGCTCCGCGCTTCACGGCATCCTGGATGAACGCGTTTCCGTCCGCCTTGGCGCCATGCAACGCGAAAAAGAGCGCCCGCGGCTGCACTTTCCGCGAATCGCAAGCCACCTGCAGAATTTCCAGGTCCCCCACGCCGGCCGCGACGGCGGTCTCAGTGCCTTCCAATAATTCGCTCAGTTTTCTTCGAATGGCTGACCTGTCGCGATGGACGGACGGATTCAATTGGCTGTCAACCTGGTTCGTGGCGGCATCCCGTGCCTGGTCTTCTTCTTGGCTCAATCCAATTTTCATCCTAAGGCCTGGCCCTCTGTTTCGGCTTCTCTATCTTTGATGCCGGTGTTCCGAACTGCACGGTGATCTTTGCGCCTCGCCGAAGTTTCGCTCCGACCGCTGGCGTCTGATTCGTTGCAAGACCGCTGCCCACGAGAACAGGGTCCAATCCCAGGTGAATGCAAGCCTCGGTTACCTCGCGCATCGTCTTGCTGGAAAAATCCGGGACCTCAATATCCCCGCCTTCGTCCACGGCCACTGTCACCGTGGGCGGCGCGCTCTTGCTCTCTTTCGAATTGGGCGCCGAAGTCTCCGCTGGAGGCTGATCGGGCAGGCCTGAAAAATCCACCGGCGTAAAATCTTCCAACGCAGCACTGTCGGAAATGTCACGACTCTTGTACGAAGCCTGCATCAGCTGCGAACCTACCGGCACGTCCCGCGGCACATCCAGATATGGCAGCACCTGTTCCGCGATGCGCTTGAAGACCGGCGCCGCTACCATTCCACCTTCATGCAGTCCGACCGGGGAATCCAGAGACACCAGAATAGCCACGGCAGGATTGCTGATGGGCGCAAACCCCGTAAAAGACGCGATAAAATGCGTCGGCGAATATCGCCCTGTCGCCGGATCTATTTTTTGTGCCGAACCGGTCTTGCCAGCCGCGGTCCATCCATCCAGGTGTGCCAGCTTTCCGGTGCCTTCCAGGACTACGCCTTCCATCAAACGCCGCAGCGTGGCCGCCGTCTCCGGCCGAATCACTCGCCTGGGCTCCGCTGGAGCCAGCGGACCCTCCGCAGGCAGGACCTCCTCGCCGCGCCGCAACTCGCCAATGACATGCGGCTTATAAAGCATTCCGCCGTTAGCGATCGCGGAGACAGCGCTGATGAGCTGAATCGGCGTAACGCCAACTTCCTGCCCCATCGAGATGGACCCGATCGACACCGGCGTCCAGTTTTCCAGCCGCCGCAGCAATCCCTTGCTCTCACCCGGCATGTCCACACCCGTGGGCTGGCCAAATCCGAACGCGCGAATGTAGTCGTAGAATTTCGGCGCGCCTAGCCGTAGGGCAATCTTGATGGCGCCGACGTCACTCGATTGCGCCAGAATGTCCGCCACGCTGAGCAGGCCGAACGGTTTGTGGTCGCGAATGCGGTGCCCCGCAATATAAACGGCGCCATTTTCGCAATCGAAAACTTCCGTGGGCCGCGTGATTCCCTGGTCGAACGCAGCCGCCAGCGTGATCAATTTGAAAGTCGATCCCGGTTCGTACAGCGCGCTCACGCCGCGGTTCATCCGCGATTCCGCCGGTGCTTCGTTCGCCGCATTCGGGTTGAACTTTGGCCAATTCGCCAGCCCCAGGATTTCCCCGGTGTGGGGAATCATCACAATCGCCGTTCCGGCAATCGCATGTGTTCGGGCGATCGCCGCCGAAAGCTCACGCTCCGTAATGTACTGAACCTTTTCATCCAGCGTGAGCACCACATTCGCCCCGCGCTCCCGCTGCGCCTCCCCGCCGTCAAACCAGCGCTGCCGCGCGTCGGCCATCACGATGATCTTTTCGCTCTTACCCCGGATCTGGTTGTCGAGTTCGTACTCGATGCCGCCCAGACCCTTTTCATCTATGTCCACGAAGCCGAGTACATGTGACGCCAAATCGCGCTTCGGATAAAAGCGCTGATTCTCTTTCTGGAAATACACGCCCTTCAGATTCAGCGCCTCTACTGCTTCCTTCTTTTCCGGAGGAAGCTTCCGCGCAATCCACACAAATGTGCGCGACGATTCCAGTCGTTGTTCGAGCACGTCCCGTGGAATTCCCAGCACTCCCGAAAGCAGCCGCGCCGCGAGCTGCTCGTCGGCAAGTTCCGAAGGCACCGCGAACGCCGAATCCACAGGAATGCTCATTGCCAGCGGATGCATGTTGCGATCGAAGATAGAGCCGCGCTTTGGGGTGATCTCGATCACGCGCTTCTGCTGCCGTTGCGCTCGTGCCATGTAATCGCTATGTCGGAGAAGTTGCAGGTAACCCAGGCGGCCAAGAACCGCCGCCATCCAGATCATCGCCACTACTCCGACAATCAGGATGCGTTTCGCAGCCATGCGCCCACGCTCACTTCTGATTGGAGCGCGATCACCCGAAGCGGCGTGGAGACGGTTCTGTTGCATGGCGAATCAGATCGGTGATCGCTCCGGGTACACAGTCATAAAATTGACAGCAAATTCTTCGACGGATGACCCGGGCGGAACGGAGCTACTGCGCGCGGTTAGGCCGGATGTATCGTGCTGCGGCCACTTCCGCGCCAGACGGCGCGTCGTATTCCCGCACTTGTTCCGGCAACGGTTCCGTCAAGCCCAACTGCTTCCGCGCGATCACGTCGATGCGCATCGGATTCCGCAGCCCGGCAATCTCCAGCTTCAGCGAGGAGTTCAGCGAGGCCGCTTCGGCTTGCTTGCCCTTGACGTCCTCGAGCTGAAAGCTCAGGTCAATGCAGCGAAAGTGCTGGTAGATATACAGCATGAAACACATCGCCACGATCCCGCCCAGCGCCACCGTGCGGTAGAGATTCCGCATCTTCACCGGCTCGAGGTGGCGCACCAGGCGCGAGTTGTCAATCCGCTTGACCGTCTGAAATTCCAACATCGCCGCTGCTTTTTTCTTCCGTGCCATATCGTTACCCTGCCTGCCGTTGTTCAGCCGGCATTCTTTCCGCACACCGCAGCTTCGCGCTTCGCGAACGCGGGTTGCCCGACATCTCTTCCTCACTGGGCTGGATTACGTGTTTGGTCAGCACGCGGAGCGATCCTGCTCGCTCTCCCTTCTGAAACGCATGCTTCACCAGGCGGTCTTCACGCGAGTGGTAACTCAACACCACCCAGCGTGCGCCTGAATTCATTGTGGCGGGGGTCCGAGAAAGAAACTGCCCGAGTTCCTCCATCTCTCGATTCACCGCTATCCGCAGCGCCAGAAACGTTTTTGTTGCGGGATGCAGTCTCTGCCTTCCCCATTGCTTTCGGGCCCCTGCCACAGTCGTTGCCAAGTGCGCGGTATCCCGTATCGGCCGCGCTCTCACGATCGCCTTGGCGATTCTTCTGGAATCGTGCTCATCGGCTTCGCGGTAGAGCAGATCGGCAATTTCATTCTCCGACCAGCGATTCACAATCTCGTCTGCCGTTAATTCGTCGTTGGCAGTGTCCATCCGCATATCTAAGGCCGCAGCCTCACGAAACGAAAATCCTCGCGCGGCTTGATCAAGCTGCATGCTCGAAACTCCCAAGTCGGCCAAGACCCCGTCCACCGGCGGAGTCCCCAACTCTTGTGCGACCTCCGCAATCCTCGAGAACGGTGACTGCACCAGCGTCACTTTCGCGCCGAAACTCTTCAGCCGCCCCCGCGCCAACTCCAACGCCTGTGCGTCCCGGTCCAGGCTGATCAACCGTCCGGATGTCAGCTTTTCCGCAATTGCTGCTGAGTGCCCGCCGGCTCCCAGCGTGGCGTCGATGTACGTTCCGTCGGGCTTTATTCGCAGCCATTCGAGGACCTCATCCAACAGCACCGGCGTGTGCGGCGCGCTCAATCTTGCAAAACCCTAAATCCCCAGGTCTTCCAAAGCCTTATCGTCTTCTTCGGTGTACGGCGAATTCTTCATGTCATCCAGCACACGCGTGTGGTTCATGACCTCGAGGTAATCGAGGTTGCCGAACACGTCCACTTCGCCCCTCATCTGCGCCGATTCGCGCAACACCGGGGGCACCAGCACTCTGCCCTGCCCATCCAGCTCCACCGTCTGCCCGTAGTAGCTCGTTCTCATCAGAAATTTTCTCTTCGCCCGGTTCTGGCTTGATACCTTTGCCAGCTTGTCCTCAATCTCCATCCAAACCTTCATCGGATAAATGCGCGCCGATTCGCCTGTCGGACTGGTGATGTAGAACTGGCTCCCATACTCTTTTAGGGCATCGAGAAACACGGCAGGTATCTTCAACCGGCCCTTCTCGTCTACCTTCGCTGGACAGTTGCCCCGCAGGTTCATACGATTTGCTCGACGCGACCCTTATTTGCCCCGGATCGCACACGAATATGTGGTCTAATATGGCCAAAATGCCCACTTTCACCACAACTCACGATGTCTGTCTACTTTGCCCCAGTGCCCGCTACAACTCGCTACTTCTGCCCACTTCCTACCACTTCTTGCCACATGATAGGCCGCTTTGCTTGCTTGTCAAGAGGAATCATGCATTTATTCAAAAATAGTTGTGGGAATTTTACCGATGGCAACGCTTGATTTTTGCCGCCACCCCTAGTGGTTTCCTTTCCGCCGGTAGCGATACTTGGGGGTACGGTTTTTGAGGTCACTAGCGGGCTGGCCTTGGCTTCACGGACGTTGCACTTCGCAGCAGACTTCTTGCCTGAACTTGCGGTTGCGGGCTCGATACTGCGAACGCTAATCAGATCTGTTTTTGGGTCAAGCGTCCCAATAATCTTAACCTTTAAACGCTCCCACTGCTCGGCCAACACCTGCGTATCCAGCTTGTAATTCTTGTCTTTCGACTGCGGCACAAATCGTCCGTCGCGCTTCTCAGCATCAGGAACTCTGAGAAGGGTTACGTTCGAAGGGACCAGGCTCTCGGCTGTCCCGGACCCCATTCCCATCGCCCCCTTCCTATGCTACTATCCTTGTGTTCTTACGAGCTTGAGCCCAAAAGGAGTATCAACCATGGAATGGGTCACCCCTCAGCACGAAGAAATTGACTTGAACTGCGAAGTCAGCTCCTACGCTAACGCCGAACTCTAGTCTGAGAGTCGACCGCTTTGCGGTCGCCAGAAAACCGAATGCGCGTTAAAGTCCTCGGCTCCGCAGCCGGGGGCGGTTTCCCTCAATGGAATTGTAGTTGTGCGAACTGTAGCGCATTGCGCCTCGGTACACTGAAGGCACGTCCGCGCACCCAGGCACAGGTTGCGGTCTCACCGGACCCGTCGAAATGGTTCCTGCTCAACGCCTCGCCGGATCTCCGTCAGCAGATCAACGCAACACCTGAACTCATACCTCGTTCTGCCGCGCTGGGCTCACCGGTCACTTCCATCCTCCTCACCAGCGCCGATGTCGATTCCGTGATGGGTTTGCTTCATCTTCGCGAATTTCAGCCACTCCGCATTTTCTCTACCGTGTCCGTGCGCCGCATCCTTACGGAGGAAAACAGGCTCTTCCGCGTCCTCGCGCGCTCGAATCCGCCGGTGATCTGGGACGTCATGCCCCTGGACCGTCTCATGCCGCTTGTCCCGCCTTCTTCGCTGGGAAAGAAAGACGGCCTGTTTTACAAAGCCGTGCCGCTGCTCGGAAGCTTCCCTGACTATGTGAGCGATTCGCTCCGCCACGGCCTACCTCCGGAGGAAGCAGTCATCGGTCTTCAGTTGGTCCACAAGGAAAAGCGGCTCTTTTATGCCCCCGCCTTGCCTGGAATTGGGGAGGAGTGGCGCCGCTCCGTCGATGAAAACGACCTGGCATTGCTGGACGGCACCTTCTGGAAAGATGATGAGTTGATTTCCGCCAAGCGCAGCCGCAGGACCGCGCGGGAGATGGGGCACATTCCCCTCTGGGGAGACCGCGGACTTCTTCGTCAACCGTTTCGCCCCGGAAAAACCCGTCACGTGCTCATCCATCTCAACAACACCAATCCGGTGTTGAACGAAGACAGTCCGGAACACCGCACTGTGCGTGAAGCCGGATGGGAAATCGCCTATGATGGAATGGAATTCGAGCTATGACTCCATCCGTGAACAACATCGCTGAGAAGCCGCCACTGTCTGAAACGACATTCATCGGCGGCTTTCACGCCATCGGCGAAGAGCGCTACCATCACAAGCATCCGTTTCACCTGCTGATGCACGAAGGAAAGCTCACGCGTGGACAGCTCCAGGCGTGGGCCTTAAATCGCTATTACTACCAGAGCCGCATCCCCATCAAAGACGCCGCCATCCTCGCGCGCAGCGAAGATCCCGCTTTCCGCGTCGCGTGGCGCAAACGGATCATCGACCACGACGGCGACGGCACCAAACCAGGCGGCATTGAAAAATGGCTGCGGCTCGTCGAGGCCACCGGCCTTTCGCGCGACATCGCGCTTCGCGGCCACGATATTCTTCCGGCGACGCGCTTTGCAGTGCAGGCTTACGTCGATTTCGTTTCTACGCGCTCGCACCTCGAAGCCGTGGCTTCGTCCCTCACCGAACTTTTTTCAAAGAAGCTCATCACGCTACGCATGGACCGCCTTCGCGAACACTATCCCTGGCTCTCCGGCGGCCTCGACTATTTCACCGGCCGCCTCATGCAAGCCACGGAGGATTCCGATTTTGCCCTTGCCTGGGTCGTCAAGCATGCGCACACGCGCGAGCAGCAGGACCTCGCTCATGCCGCCCTCCGCGCGAAGTGCGACATCCTCTGGGCCCAGCTCGACGCGCTGTACTTTGCTTACGTCAATCCCGGCTGGCCCCCGCCCGGCGCCTTCCAACCGGCCAAGGAATCCTGAGGGACCGCCGATGCCACCCGACCCGCAAAGCTTTCCGCGCCTGGCTCCCGGCTGCCGCCTCAACGACAAATCACAGCAGTCGCGCACGCTGCTCATGCCCGAGCGCGCATTGCGCCTCAATGGCCCCAGCCTCGAAATCGTGGAGCGCTGCGACGGCAAGCACACCGTCCAGCAAATCATCACCGATTTGCAGAAAATCTATTCGAAAGCCGAGCCGCAAAAAGTGGAGTCCGATATCCTGGGCTATCTTGCTCTTCTGCAGGAGCAGCGCGCACTCGACTTCACCTAGTTTTTGGAGTGCGGGAACCCAGCTCCCGCTTTTCCGGCGAACACGCCGTCAAAATGACCATGACCGCTGAACTCCCCAATCCGCTAGCCCTAATCGCCGAGCTAACCCACCGCTGCCCTCTACACTGCGTCTACTGCTCGAACCCGCTCGAAATGCAATCGCGCGTCAACGAACTCTCCACGGAAATTTGGTCCCGTGTCTTCAAGGAAGCGTCTGAAGCCGGCGTCCTCCAAGCCGATTTCACCGGAGGCGAACCGCTCGCCCGCACCGACATCATCGATCTCATTCGCGCCGCCCGCGCGGCAGGTCTCTACGTCAACCTCATCACCTCCGGGCTGCCCATGGACGAAGCAAAACTCGCCGCCCTCGTCGAAGCCGGCCTCGATCACATCCAACTGAGTTTCCAGGGAGCCCGCGAAGAAATCGCCAACGAAATCTCCGGCACCCGCTCCCACGAACATAAACTCCGCGTCCTCGAATGGCTGAAGCAACATCGCATTGCCGTCACGCTGAATTTCGTCATTCACCGCCGTAACATTGATCAGCTAGAAGAGATGCTTGCCATCGCCGAATCTTCCAGCGCCACGCGCGTTGAATTTGCAAATGTGCAGTATTACGGCTGGGCCTTCGCCAATCACGAAAATCTTCTGCCCACTCGCGAACAGCTAAATCATTCCGTGGAATTCTTGAAGCGCGCACAGGAGAGACTGAAGGGCAACCTCCGCATCGAATTCGTCGTCCCGGATTATTACGCGAAATACCCCAAACCTTGTATGGGCGGGTGGGGCCACAAGCTCATGCTCATCACTCCCAGCGGCGACGCGCTTCCCTGCCACGCCGCTCAAGTCATCCCAGGTCTTAGGTTCGAAAACGTAAAAGACCGGAGTTTGCGCGATATTTGGGAGCAATCCGCCGCGTTTCAGAAGTTTCGTGGAGAAGCGTGGATGCAGGAGCCCTGCAAGACCTGCGATCGCCGGGAGCAGGATTTCGGCGGCTGCCGCTGCCAGGCGTTGTTGCTGGCAGGTGATGCCGCCGCTACCGATCCCGTATGTTCTCTCGCCCCTCTGCGTCCCAAAGTCGACGCCATCCTCGCAAGGATGATCAGCGCACCCCGTGCGGAGATTTTCGTGAAGCCCAATTGGCTGTACCGCCCGAACCCCTCCTAATCCGCCACAGCTGTTTGCGTTTTTCCCAGCCTCATCACCACCGTGCCGATGAAAATCAGGCTGCCCACTAGCACCAGCGACCCGAACACCGTCAGTGTAGTCTGCGGCCCGAGGTGCTTCACCACACCGCTCGCGATCAGCGAGCCGATAGGCTGCACACCCATAAACATCGTCGCGTACACCGCGATTACCCGGCTGCGCAATTCATCCGGCACCCGATTTTGGATCAAAGTATTTGTCGCCGCCATTTGCGATGTCGCGGCAAACCCCACCACAAAAAGCGTCACACTGCACAACCAGAAAACCTTCGCCTGCGAAAAAATAATCAGGCACACCGAACACGTCAAGGACGTCGCGGCAATCCATCGTGCCAGCCCTCTGTAGTGTGTGCGTGCGGCGAACTGCAGGGCGCCGAGTACGGCGCCCACCCCCGCCGAGCTCATCAGGAACCCGAGCGTCCGCGCGTCCGACTTCAAGACGTCCTGCGCGTAAACCGGCATGAACACGGAATACTGCAAACCAAAGAGGCTCAGGGCGCTGAGCAATAACAGAGCCGACCGTATCGGCAGATCGCTCATGGCAAATCGAAAGCCCTGCACAAAACTCCGTAGCGGCGAATCCGTGCTTGGCTTGATCACTCTTGGTTCTATCCGCATCATCAGCAGCGCCACGATGACCGCTACAAAACTCAATCCGTTGATAAAGAAGCACCAGCCTGCCCCCAGGTAGGCAATCGCTATTCCTGCAATTGCCGGGCCCACTGCCCGCGCTCCGTTGAAAATCGAGGAATTCAATGCAATCGCATTCGGCAGATCTTCTTTCCCCACCATCTGCACAAAAAAAGCCTGCCGGATCGGCACGTCAAACGCATTGACGATGCCGACCAGGAACGCGATAACGATCAATTGCCATTTTCCAATCCAATGTGTCCAGGTTAGCCCCGCCAGAACGAACGCCAGGATCATTGTAATGGTCTGCGTAACGATTACGCCGCGATGGCGGTCAAATCGGTCCCCCACATACCCGCCCAACGAAGAAAGAAACAACATCGGCACCTGGCTCGCAAATCCAAACACACCGAGCAGGGCCGCAGAGTGCGTCAGCTGGTAGACCAGCCACAGCTGCGCCATGTTCTGCATCCATGTTCCGATGAGGGAAATTAGTTGTCCTGCGATGAACAACTGGAAATTGCGGTGTTGCATCGCGCGAAAGCGCGTAGATACGGCGGGGAGGCGCGTGGGCTCGGCGGGGCTGACCGCTGTGCGGTCACTCTTCAAAATATTCTTCCTCCACTCGTTCGATGCGGTGAACTCGAACTAGTCACCATGCCGTGAGAGGAGAGATGTTGTCAATGCGGTTTGAATAGGGCCACGAACCCGATTTGTCTCTTGAAAAAAAGAAGTCGCTATTCGTTCGGCGGATCGGGTGGCCCTCCGACGTGCAGATGGCTCAAATCCCGCAACGTCGCCCTATCCTCCTCGCTCATTCCGCGAGTGAAATTCGGATCGTTCAGCCGCTGATTCCGCGCCGACTCCGGCATGTTCTGCAGCACCTGTAACCGCTGCCGAATCGCCTGTCTACGGTCCTGCGGCATCTGCTTCCACTTTGGCAGTACGTCGTTTCGAATGTGACTCTGTTGCGCCGGCGTCAGCTTGTTCCATGCCTGCGCGCGGTCCTTGAACTCCTGTTTTTGAGCAGGACTGAGGCTTTGATAGCGCTTGTTGTTTTCCAAAATCTTCTGCTGCTCTTGCGGATTCAAATTATCAAATCGCTTCGGCGGCGGCGGAGTGAACGCCGACGGCGAACGGTTCGGATTGTTGTACGGCCGCGCCTCCGTCCCCCCGTGATTCGCATTTGATTGCGGCGGACGGTTCGGATTCCCATTCGCGTGCGATTGCCCCTGCGGCTGATATTGCTGTTGCTGATGTTGGGGCGGTTGATGCTGCTGCGGCTGATGCGGTTGCGGCTGATGTTGCTGATTCGTCGGCTTTGCCGGCCGATTCTCCGGGTGACTCTGCCCCCAATGCGCGCGCTGCGCCTGCGCGTAGCACGGCACAGCCACTGCCGCGCTCATTCCCAGCGCTATAAGCCATCCCGCGAATTGGAGTTTCCGTTTCATTTCCCTTTACAATTGCTGACTTTGATTCGGGTCGCCCGGTTCGTCCGGCTGCACTGGCGGCGGCAATTCGCTCAACGGCCCAAAATCCGAAATCACGTCGTAGTTTTCCAGCACCGGCAAATTCTGGTTGATGTTGTCGATGTCCCCGGCACTCAGTGAATTGTCCAATTTTTGCGATCCGATCCACACCGTCGCCAGCAGCAGCATCGACGCTGCCAGCGCCGCTCGCGGCGACGGCGTCATCCATGCCCACCAGCTCTGCTTCGCCGGCTCCGCCGCTACGCGCGCGCGCACACGGATATCAAACGCCCCCGATGGCTCGATCATCGGCAGCTCGTCCAGCAGCACATTCACCGCGCGAAATTCGTTCACGCGCAGTTGGCACGCCCCGCACGCCAGGAGATGCTTCTCCATCTCCAGCCGTTCGCCTTCTTTCAGGCGCCCGTCCACGTATCCCAGAATTTTTCCTTCCATCCGGCTGCAACTCATGACTTCCTTCCCTTCTGGCCAACTTCCACCACTTTCCTTGCCGCGCCAAGTCTTTGTAGGTGCCGGGTTTTCGCGTCTTCTGCGTCCCGGCCTTGCCGGGAAAACCGGCTAGCTACGCCCGCTTGCCGCTTGCCACGAGGGGGGCTAGTTCCACTCGCAACGTTTCGTACGCCCGAAAGAGCAGCGATTTCAGCGCGCTCTCCGAGCATTCCAAAATCTTCGAAATCTCTCCGTAATCCAACTCTTGATACTTGTGCAGCAGCACCGCCGCGCGTTGCTTCTCCGGCAGCTTGTCAATGGCATGCCGGATCATCTTCCGCCGTGCATCCTCCACTAGGTGCTGCTCAATGTTCGGGCGCTTCTCGGCGATGTCCACAGCCCGCTCATCGCCATCCTCGGCATCCACGGTGACCGGCGCATCCAGTGAGATTTCCATGCGCTGATAACGGTTGTCCCGCACCGAATTCAATGCCAAGTTTGTCGCGATCCGGAAGAGCCATGTCGTGAACTTCGCGCTCGGCACGTAATCTTCGCGCGCGCGATACACCCGCAAAAAAACTTCCTGCGCCAGGTCTTCCGCCTGTTCCCGGTTCCGAACCATGCGGTACAGAAAATTGACTAGCGGACTCCGATAGCGATGCAGGAGAAGTGCGAACGACTGTTCGTCGCCCGCCTTCACGTCCAGCATCAGTTGGACGTCCGACCTGGCCATAGTCGCCACACTGTATCAAACACTCGTGTTCTCAGAAAGTTGCAAGTGGTAGGGGTACTCGAGGGCGAAACTACGGCGAATCTAAACGTGGAATAAACGCTCCATTATCAACAAGCTAACAACGCCTACAAAAACCAGCAGCGCCATCCGCCAGTTGGGCTCCCGGTTCACCTCCGGCAGTAAATCCGTCGCCGCCACGTATAACGTGACTCCGCCTGAAAGGGGGAGCGCGAATTTCAATTGCCCCTGCAGCGAGCTCGTCAGCAACACGCCCGTCACCGTTGCCGCCCCTAACAACCCCGCCGCCAGAATCGCGTTGCGCTTTCCTTGCCCGCTGGCCAGCACCACCGAAGCCACCGTGAATCCCTCCGGCAGCTTGTGCAGAAACACCGCGAAAAACATCACCGCTCCCAGCCACGTCGAGACCAGGAATCCCGCTGCGATCGCCACGCCATCAAAAAAAGTGTGAATCGTCATGCCCACCAGCACGCTCGTCCGCGCATGATGATGGCTCATTTCCTCGACGTGCGTCTCTTCCCCAAAATGAAAATGCGGCGCCAGCGTGTGTTCGAACAGATGCACCAGGAAATAGCCAATCAAAACGTACAGCAGCGCGCTCCCCCCCGACAGCCGCACCGACTCCGGAATCACCTCAACAAACGCCACTGCCAGCATGTAACCCGCGCCCAACGCCAGAAAATATTGCAAAAATTTCCGCGGCCACTCCTTTCGGACGACAAAGTACCCGCCTACCAAATTTCCCGCAGCCGCGATAAGCCCCAGCCCCGCAGCCAGCGCCGTCCGAAATGCCAGATCATGTCCCATTTTGGAGTGCGGCGGCTCGCCGCCGCTTTTCCGTCCGCCTCGATAAACCCAACCGTTCTGTTGAATGCCCCTGCACTACGTCGCCGCTCTTCTCTGCGTCCCCTGCCTTCTCTGTGAACTCTGCGCTAAGTCTTTTTCTCCAGTTCTTTACTTCCTTACTTCATTACCTCTTTTCCTCATCCTGAATGTCTAAACAAAATCACATCCCCCTCTTGCACCACATACTCCTTCCCCTCCAACCGCACCTGCGCCTTCTCTCTCGCCGCCGCCAAACTCCCCGCGGTCAGCAATTCATTCCACCGCACCACTTCCGCCCGTATGAATCCCCGCTCGATGTCGCTGTGAATCGCCCCCGCCGCCTTCACCGCCGTCGCGCCCTTTCGGATCGTCCACGCCCGCACTTCCGGCTCCCCCGCCGTGAAAAACTGGATCAGCCCAAGCAAATCATATGTTGCGCGAATCAACCGGTTCAGCCCCGGCTCTTTCAATCCATACGAAGCCAGCAACTCCGCCGCTTCTTTCTCATCCATCTCGGAAAGTTCCGCCTCCAGCCGACCGCAAATCGCCACTACCGCCGCGTTCGGCCTCACTTGCAACGAACTCAATTTGTGCCGCTCCACAGCCGTATCCAGCCTGTCCGCTTCGTCGTCTCCCAAATTCAACACATACAAAACCGGCCGCGCCGACAAAAACAAAAATCCCCCAATCGACTTTCTCTCCTCCGCCGTCAATTCCAGCTCGCGCAGCGCCTTCTCCCCCTCCAATTGCGCCTTGCATTTCTCCAAAGTATTCTTTTCCAGTAGCAGCGTCGGCTCGCTCTTCTTTTTCAAATCTTTCTCGAGCCGCTCCAGCCGCCGCGTAATTTGGTCATGGTCCGAAAGCATCAGCTCCAGATCCAGATTCGTCGCATCCCGCAACGGATCAATGCTCCCCTCCGAATGCGGCACCGAAGGATCGTCAAACACGCGAATCACGTGCGCAATCACATCCACTTCGCGCAATTGCGCCAGCGCATCCCGCATGCGCTCCTTCTGCATCCCGCCCAAATCCACGTAATTCACCGTCGCATACGTAATCTTCTTCGGGTTATAAAGCTTCGCCAGCTCCACCAAACGCGGCTCAGGCACCTTAGCCACTCCCACATGCGTCGCCGACGCCCCCGCCTTCCCCTCGACGTGCGCCTTCGTCAAAATCCGAAACAGCGTCGTCTTCCCAACCTGCGGCAATCCAATAATCCCTGTCTGCACTCCAGCCCCTTCAATCCGCTAATTTTCATCCGCACAAACTCCTCATCCTAACACACCCCTCCCACTACCACTTCTTCGCGCTGCTTCCGCGCACTCTGCGTCTCTGCGTTTGACTTTTCATTTTCATCCTCTCCGCATAATCTATTGCCTGCCATGACACTCCCATTCGACCTTGCCGCGGCCACGCAGCACCTCGCCCAACGCGACGAATGCCTGAAGTGTTTAATCGAGGAAACTCTCCCCTTCCAAATCGATGTCGCCGACGCGCAATCCCCTTACGAAGTCCTCCTCGAATCCATCGCCTATCAATCCATCTCCGGCAAAGCCGCCGCCACCATCTTCGGCCGCGTGAAAGCGCTCTGCGACCACGGCCGCGCACCCACGCCCGAAGAAATGCTAAAGCTCCGCAAGCCCGCCCTGCGCAAAGCCGGCCTCTCCGGTGCAAAAGTTCTCGCCATGAAAGATCTGGCAAAGAAAACCGTCGAAGGCATCGTCCCCACTTTCGAAGAAGCCCAAAAACTCTCCGACGAGGAACTCGTCAAGCGCCTCGTCTCCGTCCGCGGCATTGGCGCCTGGACCGTCGAAATGTTCTTGATCTTCTGCCTCGGCCGTCCCGACGTCCTCCCCATCCACGACCTCGGCGTCAAAAAAGGCTGGTCCGTCGCCTATGGCAAAACACACATGCCCAAGCCCAAGGAGCTCCTCGCCTTCGGCGAACGCTGGCGCCCCTACCGCACCGTCGCCAGCTGGTACATGTGGCGCGCCTTCGAACGCGCCGGCTACGCCACCACCAACAAAATCCGCCCCGCCAAATCCCGCAAACGCAAGTCCCACAAAGCCATCTCCCGGAAGCACAAGCCCAAACGCTCCGTACTCCATCCTCACCGCCGCAAGGTCACATAGAGAAATTCCTTTAATCTATCACTCGGGTAAACATCCCTTTGGAGTGCGGCAGTCTTGCTGCCGCTTTTCTTTCGTCGCCGCTCCATTCACGCACGCCCAGACCGCTTTCTTGCTGAACGACCCCACACAGCGTGTAAACAGCACTTGCACAATTTTGGTGCAATGTAAGTCCTTTAGAATGAACACTTAAAAAAATCAGGGGGGGAGGAGGGAGGGTGCCGAAACCAACTCAAGGTAATCTCACCCGCTTACACGTAATTCCCTTACCATCAGATACATAGCTGCAATTCCCGCCAGCAAAACGCCACTCTCGAGCGAAACCGAAATACGGTGCAATCGGCTGAAATCCACGAGGAGCGGACTTCCCGCTGCCGTCGCCTGAATCGACCCCATCTGCACCCGCAGCGCCGCCATCTTCGGACTCACCGCATGCTGCGATACCACCGTAAGTCCAATCATCAGCAAAACGCAGAGCCCCGCCGGCCCCGCCAAACCAAAAACCGCCCGCGTCCGCAACAACCGCGCCACCAGAATCGCAATCCCGCACACCACACCGATCATGTGCATCCACCACAACCCATACCCCACCATCGCTCCCGCCTGGTCCCGGCTCGCCAGGATCCGAAACGCCCCCGGCGCCACCACAAAGCTCAGGAACACGTCGCTCCCCAGCCACAGGCTCAAACCTAGAAACTCAATTGTACGAAGGAAGGTTGACATGCTTCGATTTTAGCTAGAATGTCTCTTGGCGCGGAATCAAAAGATGGTGGGCGACAAAGGACTTGAACCTTTGACCTCTCCCGTGTGAGGGGAGCGCTCTAACCAACTGAGCTAGTCGCCCGTAACCATCATTTGTATCAGGAAGGACCCGGGTTTTCAACCAGTGCCGACGGCCACCTCTCAAATCGTCTCGCAGCTCCAGCGCTCCATTGCCCGCGCCATCTACGGCAAGGAAGAGGCCATCCAGCTCGCGCTGATCACTCTCCTTGCGCGCGGCCACTTGCTTATCGAAGATGTCCCCGGTGTCGGCAAGACCACGCTTGCCCAAGCGCTCGCGAAATCATTTCATTGCAGCTTTCAGCGCATCCAGTTCACTTCCGACCTGCTTCCCAGCGACGTTCTCGGCGTCAGCGTCTACAATCCCGAATCGCGTGAATTTGAATTCCGACCCGGCCCGATTTTTGCCAACGTCGTTCTCGCCGATGAGATCAATCGCACCACGCCGCGCACGCAATCCGCGCTTCTCGAAGCCATGAACGAAGCGCAAGTCACCGTCGACGGCAAAACACTGACGCTTCCACAACCCTTTCTGGTCATTGCCACGCAAAACCCTGTCGAGCATCACGGCACCTATCCTTTACCCGAATCGCAACTCGATCGTTTTCTGATGCGCATCAAAATGGGCTACCCGTCGCACGAAACCGAAAAAGAAATTCTCCGCAAGCGTGTCGGCGACAACCCTCTCGACGCGCTCGAGCCACTGGCTGACGTCAGCGAAGTCCTGGCCATGCAAGACACGGTCGCCCACGTGAAAGTGGATTCCAGTCTTCACGACTACGCTCTCGAAATCGTCAATCGCACGCGCACCACCGAGCAACTCACCCTCGGCGTCAGCCCTCGTGGCACCCTGATGCTCCAGCGCGCCGCGCAGGCCCGCGCCTTTCTCGATGGCCGCGATTATTGCCTGCCGGACGATTTCAAGCATCTGGCCGTCTCCGTTTTTTCGCATCGTGTCGTCGCCAGCTCGCGCCACGCTTCCTTGCAGAAAAAATCGGAAGCCACGGAATCCGTGCTGCGCGAAATCGTCGAATCCGTCCCCGTTCCTTTGTGATCTTTTTGCTTTGAGCGTGCAATCCACTGTCGCGCAACTCTGGGCCAAGGCCGACCGCCCCGGCGTCCGCGCATTCCTTCTCTCCATCGTGGCTCTCTCCGCCGCCCTTCTTCTCGCGCTCTATTCCGGCGCGGCCGCGGAACTCGGCCAGGTCTGGCTCGCGAGCACCTCCGCTCTCATCGCGCTGGCCGTCGCCGGCTGGGTAGGCGTCACGCTCGTTCCAGTGCTGGCAAAGCGCACGCCGCTCCGCTGGATCGGCTACAAAATGGAATATCGTGTCACCCGCGATGGCTGGATCTATATGGCCGGAATTCTGCTCGTCGCGCTCCCCGCGCTCAACACCGGCAACAATCTTCTCTTCCTGATTCTTGCCAGCCTGATCGCCGTCATTCTGATGTCCGGAATCCTCTCTTCCATTACGCTCTCCGGCATCGAAATGCGTCTAGAACTGACCGAGCACATCTTCGCGGCTCAACCTGTACGCGCCATGGTGGAACTGGACAATCAAAAATTGACGCTGCCTTCCTTCTCCCTGCGCGTCGAAGCCGCAAAAATCAAGGGTGGTCCTGCCGCTGCCATGCTCGACACGCCAGTTTATTTTCCCTATCTCCCCAAGCGTGAACACGTGCGGCAAAGCGTGCCCATGATTTTTCCGCGCCGCGGTGTGTACCGCCAGGAAGCTTTCCGCATCGTCACCCGCTTCCCCTTCGGATTCCTCCAGAAATCGCGTCACGTCAATTTGAAAACCGAGGCGCTGGTCTATCCATCGGTAGGGCCCAGCGAGGAATATCTGGAAATCCTGCCGGGCATTCAAGGAGCGCTGGAAAGTCTGGCGAAAGGCCGCGGCCAGGATCTCTATGCGCTGCGCGATTACGTTCCCACGGACAGCGCGCGCCACGTTCACTGGAAAGCTTCCGCGCGATACGGTTCACTGATGGTCCGGGAATTTGCGCGCGAGGATGATTGCCGCATCCTGCTAGTCCTCGACCCGCATCTCTCGACGAACAAATCCGCTGGCCCTGAGCCCAAAGCCGGCGCGACAAACGAGCGCTTCGAGCGCGCGGTGACCATCTGCGCCAGCCTCGCCTGGCATTTCTACGAAAGCAAATCGCTGCTGCAATTCCGCGGCGCGACTATGGAGACTCCTCTCGCACCAGCCGAGGAAATCATTTTCTCCGTCCTGCGCTACCTTGCGCTCGAACAGCCCCTGCCCCCCGATCCCCACCAAGCGCTCATGGCCGATCTCGCTGCCTCGCCCGATCTCTTCAAAATTATCGTCACCAGTCAGCCTCGCGGCTCCATCCCCGCCGCCGTCTGGAGTTCTTCCTACGTCGTTTTCCTCGACGACTCCAAGTAGGACAGGCATTCCCGACTGTCCTCTTCGTGAGGAAAATTTTCCGAAGCCGGACAGACAAGAATGCCTGTCCTACACAGCTGTGCGAGAATGTCTCCGCAACATGCTAAATAAACGCCAGCTCGGCAAATTTAGAGGGCAACTCCTCGGATGGTTCCGGCAATACCGGCGCGATCTGCCGTGGCGCCGCACACGAGATCCCTACCGTATCTGGCTATCGGAAATCATGCTGCAACAGACGCGCGTTGCCGCGGTGATTCCCTATTACGAACGATTCGTAAATCGCTTCCCCGATGTTCACGCGCTGTCAGCCGCACCGGAGGAAGAAGTGCTGCGCTTGTGGTCCGGGCTAGGCTACTACAGCCGCGCACGCAATTTGCAGAAGGCTGCAAAGCAGATTGTCACGAAACACGCAGGCCAATTTCCAACGCACCTGGAGAACACACTGGCATTGCCAGGCATCGGGAATTACACTGCGGCGGCGATTTTGAGCATCGCCTTCGGAGAAAAAGTTGCAGTGCTGGACGGAAATGTCGCGCGGGTCCTCGCTCGCCTCGGAGCGATTCGCGGCGATCTCCGCGAATCGCGGCGTTGGCAAGAGCTCCAAAAACTAGCTGACGAATATCTCGACGCTCCATCGCCCGGCGACTGGAACCAGGCCATGATGGAGCTTGGCGCAACATTGTGCTCGCCGAAATCGCCTCAATGTTTGATATGCCCCGTGGCGCAATTCTGTGAAGGCCGCAGACTCGGGATAGCCGAAAGCTTGCCCGAGAAGCGCAAGAAGCGAGCCACTGTGGAAGTCGCTCTCGCAGCCGCCGTGTTTGCAGATGCAGATGGCCGGACTTTTCTGCTTCCACCGCCGCGCGGCAAGAACGAGCAAGCTGCTGCCGATCACATCCCCACGCTCGTTTCCAGAATGTGGCACTTCCCCACCATTTCTGTTGACGGGAATCCCGTCGCGGAACTGCGCCGATATCTTCGGGGAATCTTGCCTGACGCGAAAAACGCCAAGTTGCAATTTGTGCCGGCGGATAATGTCCGTCATTCCGTAACCTACCGCGCGATCACCGTCGCGCCATTTCTCTTCCAAGTCGAGAAACTCCCTCGCGTCACTGGCGCGAAGCGCGTTCCGCTGCGTGATATTTCCAGCTTGCCCGTCTCGAATCTCACGCGAAAAGTCGCTCACGCAGCCCTGAGGTCGTTTACTGCCGCCCCAAAAACGCGCTGAGAGTTATCCTTTCGCCCTGCCGCCACCCGCCGCGGCTCTCAAGTGTTACGATTAAAAGTCCGCCATGGCCGCCTCGCTTGCAACCCCGCGTGTTTCCGCTTTGCCTGCCGAGCGATTCTTTCGTACCTCGCTTTCGCTGCTGATTCTGAGCTCCATCCTCACTCTGGTCAGCACTGGAAAACTCGACATTGTCACCATCATCGTTGCGCCGCTGGCCGCGCTCTACAAGGGCTACCGCTGGTGGCATGGCCGACCCGCCGAACTCTCTTCCCGGGCCGCCACCTGGGGCGTCCTGGCCTACCTGGTTTTCTTGCCCATTGACATCGTGTTTCTTTCGCGCTCGCTCGTAGGCAACTCCGCGAATCCTCCGCTCTATGCCGCGCTGGTGGCCGCGGTCCATTTTCTGATCTATGTCACGCTGATCCGCTTTTACAGCGCCGTCAGTGATCGCGACGCAACTTTTCTTACCATGCTTTCTTTCGCGGGGATTCTGGCCGCCGCTGTGCTCACCGTGGACACCACGTTCCTCGTTTTCTTTTTCACTTATCTGCTGTTTGGCGTGGCTACTTTTGCCGGAATGGAATTGCGCCGTGGCGCGGTGGGCGCGGTCGTTCCCGCACTCACTGCCCAATCGGAGCGCGATCGCAAACTCACGCGCGCGCTGAGTCTCGCCGCACTTTCCGTCGCTCTTGGAGCAATCGCACTCGGAATTGTCCTGTTTTTCTTTTTCCCGCGCTTCAACGCCGGTTACCTGGGACGCACCAGTTTCAGCCCATCGCTGATGACCGGCTTCAGCGAAAATGTCGAGCTCGGCCAAATCGGCGAGATCAAGAAAAATTCGGAAGTTGTGATGCGCGTGCAGACCGGGAGGCCCATCGGCTACGACCGCCTCCGCTGGCGCGGCATTGCGCTCACCACTTTCGATGGCCGGCGCTGGACGACGCTAGATCACCGGCCTCGGGAGCTGCGCCCCAGAGAGGATGGCTGGATCGACACCGCGGATCAGCCGCAGAAAACGGAGGCACCAGCACCGGGAATTCTCTTCACTATATTTCTGGAACCGCTGGCGACGGACGCGATCTTTGTTCCTGGCAAAGTCATAAAGCTCCAAGGAAACTTCACCGGCGAAGGCGGAAATTCTTTCGCCGCCATGCGTCGCTCTTACATCTTTCGTGATTTCACCGGCACTTTGCTAAATCCTTTTCACAATTACAGCGCCATCCGGTATGCCGGCTTTTCTCGTCTGACTTCGCTCAACGCCTCGAAGCTCCGCGCGGCTTCGACGGACTATTCACCGGACGTCGTTGAAACCTATCTCCAACTTCCTGCGCAGCTCGATCCGCGCATCCCGGAACTCGCCAAACAAATTACCCGCGACGCGAAAACCCCTTTCGATAAAGCCCTGATGATCGAAAGCTATCTCCGCGACCGGTTCACCTACACACTGACGCTGACTGGCCAGCCCGGCGACGATCCGCTCGCGCATTTTCTGTTCGAAACGCACGCCGGCCACTGCGAATATTTCGCTTCCGCGATGACCATCATGCTGCGCACCATCGGCGTTCCATCGCGCGAAGTGAACGGCTTCCTCCCCGGCGAATACAACGACCTTGGGGGCGATTACATTGTCCGCGCGAGCGACGCGCACAGCTGGGTGGAAGTCTATTTCCCCGGAAATGAATGGCAGGTTTTCGATCCCACTCCGGCGGCTCTTGAGAATTCGGCCAGCATCATCACGCGCCTCGGGCAGTACGCGGATTGGCTGGAGATCACCTGGAGCGAATGGGTGGTTGGCTACGACTTCGCCCACCAACTGGTCCTGGCGCAGAACGTTCAGCAAACCTCACGCAATTGGAGCGAAACGGCGCGCAACTGGTTCGCTCAAAAGCAACGTGCCGCCAAACGATGGATGAAGTCGTGGCAATATGAGCACGGCTCGGCGGGCTTCCTGCTTCCATTAACTCTTGTCGTGCTGCTGGTGGCGTTGCGCTTCAATTTAATTCCTGCGTTCCTCCGGCGCCTCCGCCTGTTTTTGCAATTGCGGTCCGCACGCTCCGCCCGGAACAATCCTCAGCTTGCTTCGCGGCTGTACGCCGAACTATTGCGGACGCTGGCGCGCCGCGGGCTGATGCGTTTCGAATCACAAACGCCTTTCGAATTCGCCGCGACCGTACATGCGCCGAATCTCGTTTCGCCTGTCCGCGAATTCACGCAAATTTATGCTCACGCGCGCTTCGGCGGTGCGCCCTGCGATACCACGCGCCTCCGTCAATTGCTTGACCAGATTCGAATGGTCCTGCGGTCCCGCTGAATCCTCGATACCAGCTGGCCTCGTCCGCCCATGTTACAATTGAGAATTGCGCAAAGGCGCAAATTCAATGCTTATGACTAAGGTCGGATTCATCAGCCTGGGATGCCCGAAGAACCTCGTGGACAGCGAGGTGATGATGGGTATTCTTGCGCGCGAAGGGTATGAGCTCACTCCCCGCGCGGACGAAGCAGAGATTCTGGTCGTCAACACGTGCAGTTTTATCGAGGCGGCGCAGAAAGAATCCGTGGATGCCATCCTGGAGATGGCGGAGCACAAGAAATTCGGCGCGGCGAAAAAACTGATTGTCGCCGGCTGCCTGGTCGAGCGTTTTCGAGCGCAGATCCTCGAGCAAGTTCCCGAAGTGGACGCGGTCATCGGGACCGGCGAAGTCGAGCGCATTATGGAAGCGGTCGAGGGCCATTTGCGTGTTCTTCCCGCGCAGTCACCGGCGTTTCTCTATCACGACCTGACGCCGCGCGTCATCACCACGCCGAAGCATGCCGCGTACATCAAAATTGCCGAGGGTTGCGATCATCCCTGCACGTTTTGTATTATTCCGCAGCTTCGCGGAGTGTTTCGCAGCCGGCGATTCGAATCAGTGGTGCGCGAAGCGGAAAATCTTACGAAATCCGGCGCACGCGAAATCACGCTGATCGGCCAGGACACCACTTCTTACGGCGAAGACCTGGGCTTGCGCGATGGACTGTCGCAACTCTTGGAAAAACTCGCGCAAGTGGATGATCTGCTTTGGGTGCGTTTTCTTTACGCGTATCCGAATCGCGTCACGCAGAAATTGCTCGACACCATCGGCGCGCACCCGCGGCTCGCGAAGTATATGGACATGCCGTTGCAGCATGCCAGCCGCAACGTTCTTGCGCGCATGAAGCGCGGTTCGAACGGCGAGGCGTTTCTGAAATTGCTGGAGCGCATACGAACGACGATTCCCGGCGTTTCGCTGCGCACCTCTTTCATCGTGGGTTTTCCGGGCGAAACCGAAAATGATTTCGAGGAACTTTGCGAATTCGTGAAGGCCGCCAATCTGGACTGGATGGGCGTGTTCGAATATTCCGACGTAGACAACGCTGGAAGCTATGCGCTGGATGAAAAAGTGGATACGGAAACGATCCGCGATCGCCGCAACCGCTTGATGGGCATTCAAAAGAAAATCTCACGGGAAAACCTGCGCGCGAAATATTTGCGAGCAAAGACCCGCGCTTCGAAAGAGCGCATGTTTACCGCGCTGATCGAAGGCCCTTCGAAAGACAATCCGCTCGTCTGGGAAGCGCGCCTGGAAGGCATGGCGCCCGACATCGATGGCCAGCTGTACCTGACGGACATCGAATTGCCCGGCGGAGAAGTCGCGGAGGCCGGCGACGTCGCCCGCGTGGAGATTACCAAGACGGATGCCTACGACCTGATCGGCCGGGTCGTCGAGATTCTGCCGCGGCCTGCCGCTCGAGCTGGCGCAAGCGCTGTGCCGATGCCACCCGTCGAAAAACTCCATCGCATTGCCACCGGAGCACCCCTCCGCGTCCTCGCCTGAGCTATACTCTTCTTCCGAATCATGTTTTTAATTGGCTTCTGCAAACTCGGGCTTCGCTGTGCACTCCGTGTTGAAAGATTTTACGCAGAGATCGCAGAGAACACAGAGTTCGCAGAGAAGAAAAGAAACGTACCATGAAACACAAATGCCCCATCTGCAAAGCGGAAACGGATTCCGCAATCCACGCGGATTTTCCATTCTGCAGCGAGCGCTGCCGCGAACGGGACCTCGGTAACTGGGCCAGCGAGAAATATGTGGTTTCCGAACCCATCTTCACGGAAGAGGACGCCCAGGAGGGCGAGCCCAACACCATCGTCCTGGATTTGAACAGCGATTCGGACCATTCGAATGACGCCGACCACTGACACCGCATCCGCTCCCCGAGCGCCGCGCGAGAAGCCGCGGCTGGCGCTGGCAATCGCTACGGTTCTGGGTGTGGGGTACCTCCCAAAAGCTCCGGGCACGTTTGGTTCGCTTGTCGGAGTCGCAACCGCGTTTCTTTCGGCTGTTTTCTTTCTGCGGCCTGCGTCGCTCGGCGGCTTGCTCTCGCTTCACCCCAACTACGACGCGGTGTTAAACGATCAGCATTTTCTGGTTCCGGGAAGTGACATTCACAACTCCGTCCTGGCCTTGCCGGTGTTCTGTGCCCTAGGGCTTTTTGTGCTGCTCGGCGCGATTGGAGTGTGGAGCTCCTATCGTGCGGCGATCTACTCAGGAATCGAAGATCCGCAATTCGTGGTCATTGACGAAGTCGCGGGCCAGCACCTCACTCTTCTGCTGCCGCTAATCCCTATCGCGCTGCCGCACCTGACCACGCACATGGATTTCTCGTTGTTCGCGATTTTCTTCGCGCTCAGCCTGGTGAACTGGAAATATCTGCTGCTCGGTTTTATACTTTTTCGCGTGTTCGACATCTGGAAGCCCTGGCCGGTGCGCCAGCTCGAGAGGTTGCCGCACGGCTGGGGGATCATGGCCGACGACTGGATGGCGGGCTTCTACGCTGCAATTCTGCTGCGTGTCGCGCTACACTTTGGGCTGGTATGAAATTCGGCTTCGGCTCTCCGGCAGAAAAAAACGGCATTCCGCACATTGAGAGAGTCGCGCCCGCCGCGGCAATTCCCGGCGGCGAGATGGCGATTCACGGCCGCGGGTTTGTCACGCGCGGGCAAGCGCGCCCGGTGGTGCTGTTTGGCGAAGCGGAAGCGAGCCTGGCACTCGCCAGCGAGAATCGCCTGATCGCGCGCGTTCCGGAAGGAGCCAACGGGGGCATCGTGCGCGTGGCCGCCGCCGGCCAGGAGAGCCAGCCGCATCCAGTGCACATCGGACTGCCGATCGCAGACAACCTTCATCCGGTCGCGAATCCCGTGGTCGATCACGACGGCAACATTTTCGTCACGTTCTCCGGACAGCGAGGCCAGCGCGTTCCTGTTTCCCTCTACAAAATCACCGCGAATTACAGCGTGAAGCCGTTTATCACCTCGCTGATGAATCCCAGTGGGCTGGCGCTGGATCGCGCCGGAAATCTTTTCGTTTCCTGCCGCAACGACGGCACCATTCACCGCGTTACGCCCGATGGCCGCGCCGAACAATGGATGGAAGGGATGGGGGTAGCCACAGGGATCGCTTTCGACCGCGCGGGAAATCTTTACGTCGGCGACCGCAGCGGCACCGTTTTCAAAATCAGCCCGGACCGCGAGATTTTTGTTTTTGCGACGTTGGAGCCGTCCATCGCTGCTTACCACCTGGCATTCCACCCAAATGGCGATCTCTACGTCACCGGGCCGACGACTTCGAGTTTCGACCGCGTGCATCGCATCACGCAAGGCGGCGACGTCAGCGTTTTTTTTCGTGGGCTCGGACGCCCGCAGGGAATGGCCTTTGACCGGGGTGGGAATCTTTACATCGCCGCTTCCTACGGTGGCCGCCGCGGCATTGTGCGCATTACGCCGCAAGCTCACGCCGAGGTGGTGCTCAGCGGCTCCAGCCTGATCGGCCTCGCGTTGCTGCCCTCGGGCCGCGCCATTTTGGCCATCTCACCGCCAGGAATGCCCCCGGCAGGCGCGCTCTTCACGCTGGATTGGGATGTTCGCGGATTGCCGCTGGTTGGCTGAGTCATGAAAAAACAACCCATTGATCTCTTTCGCGAAGCACGTCACGCAATTGATCCCGTATTGACGCAGCACGGGTTTTCTTTTCAAGAGGGTTCATCCGGTCCAAGCAACGGTGGCAAGTACGCCAGCGGGGCCTACGTGAACGGAAATCGAAAACTGGAGCTTCATTACCGTTCCTCGCTTGGACTCGTGACCTACCACTTTGACAAAGCCTCTTTGGATCACACTGCCTATATGCGTGTCCTGCTTGGAGACAAAGGCGGAAACAAATATCCTGGCTTTTCGGACGATCCAGTGGCGGCGTTCGAGAGCCTGGCCTACGACCTGGAACACTTTGCGACAGCGTTCCTCGAAGGAAACTTCGAAGAATTTGCGCGCATCGTAACAACAGCTGAAGCGTGGAATAAAATCCCTGGTTTCGCGAGACTTCCCTAAAGTGAAAGCCGAAATCATCGCCGTCGGTTCGGAACTGCTTACTCCGGACCGCGTGGACACCAACTCGCTCTTCCTCACGGAAGAGTTGAACAAGCTGGGCATCGAAGTGGTGCGCAAATCGATTGTGGGGGACAACCGCGACGATTTGAGCGCCACGTTTCATGAAGCGCTGGAGCACGTCGAGCTGGTCATCGCTTCGGGCGGGCTTGGGCCGACAGAAGACGATTTGACGCGCGAAACCGTAGCCGACCTACTCGGCCGCAAGCTGCAGCTCAACAAAGAAATTCTCCAATACATCGAGGGGCGCTTCCGGCAGCTGGGGCGGGAAATGCCCGCGGTGAATGTGCGCCAGGCCATGGTGCCGGAAGGCGCGGAAGTGCTGGATAATCCGCGTGGCTCGGCGCCGGGTCTGTGGATCGAAGATAGCGGCCGCAAGATCGCGCTGCTTCCGGGCCCGCCGCGCGAACTGAAGCCGATGTTCTATGAGCAGGTTTTGCCCCGGCTGCAGCGCTTCGCGTCCAGCGTTCGAATGTTTCACCGCGAGCTGCGCGTGGCGGGCATGGGGGAATCCGCGCTGGAGCAACGCATCAAGCCGATTTACACGCGCTACGCCGACGTGAACACCACCATCCTTGCCGCGCCCGGCGAGATTCAGATTCATCTGCGCATTTGGACCGACGACGCGGCGCACGCGCAAAAAACGCTGGACGAAATTGTGCGGAGTTTTCAATTGGCGCTGACGGACCGCATTTTTTCTCTGGATGGCTCTCCCCTGGAGGAGGTGGTCGCGCAGATCTTGACGATGAACGGCGCCACAATTTCCGCCGCGGAAAGCTGTACCGGCGGCCTGCTGGCGCAGCGGCTCACCAGCATTGCCGGAAGTTCGTCGTATTTTCTCGGCGGAGTGGTCTGCTACAGCAACGAATTGAAGACCGCGTGGGCCGACGTTCCGGCAGAGATCATCAAGACGAAAGGCGCGGTCAGCAGCGAAGTGGCCATCGCTCTGGCCGACGGCATTCGCCGCCGCGTGGGTAGCACGCTCGGCGTGGGTATCACAGGCATCGCGGGTCCGGGCGGCGGAAGCGAAGAAAAACCCGTGGGCACGGTGCACGTGGCGGTTTCTCATGCCGGCGGTGTAAAAGAACGCGGCACACGCTTCCCTGGCGACCGTGAAGCCATCCGCTGGCACGCCGCGCAGCTCGCGCTGGACACGGTGCGCATCCATTTTCTCTACAACGGCGGAGAGCCACCGTCGCGCGGTTCGAACAGGTCGTAAAGCGTGCGGCTCTTCGTGGCGCTGCAGATTCCTTCCAACGTTCGAGAAAATCTCGCTGAATTTGTGAAGCCACTTCGCGCGCTCGGGCCACAGCCGCGCTGGGTGCGACCTGAAAACCTGCACGTGACGCTGAAATTCATCGGCGAAGTGCTGACAGAGAAATTGGACGCCATTCGCGGAGCGCTAGCGGCAGTGCGTTCGGACCGGGCGGTGACGATCGATTTTCGTGGCCTAGGCTTCTTCCCGAATGAAAAGTCGCCTCGCGTTTTCTGGGCCGGGATGAATGCTTCGCCGAATCTGAAAACCCTCGCGTCGGATATCGAAAATGCCATGCAGAAACTGGGCATTCCGGGCGAGCAGCGCCCTTTTTTGCCGCATCTGACCCTCGCCCGCTTCCAGCCGCCGCGGCTGCCGGAAAGACTTCGAGCCGTAATACAGGAAAATGCGCCGCGCGAATTTGGCTCGCTCCGCACCAGCCAATTTCATCTGATCGAAAGCAAGCTAAAACCCTCTGGTGCGGAGTACACTACGCTCGAAAGTTTTTCCTTCTCTGTGGCGGAGGCCTAGCGCCGGATGTCCTCGATCCCGATGACGGTCGTGCTGATTCCTGTCTCCGCCTATCTCTTGGGGTCGATTCCCTTCGGGCTGATCCTCGCAAAGATCTTCGGCAGCGGGGACGTGCGCAATGAAGGCAGCGGCAACATCGGCGCAACCAACGTCGCGCGCGTAGCTGGCCCGTTGGCAGGAATTCTCACGCTCATTCTTGATGGAGCGAAGGGCGCAGCGGCGGTGCTGCTCGCGGAACGCTATTCGAATGGCAGCGCCATGTGGATGATCATCGCGGGACTCGCCGCGCTCATCGGCCATTGCTTTCCCATCTGGTTGAAATTCAAGGGCGGCAAAGGAGTCGCCACCGCCGCGGGGGTATATCTCGCGCTGAGCCCGCTGGCGTTTCTCGCCGGGCTCATTCTCTTTATTCTGGTCGTCGCGTTCTGGCGCTACGTTTCGCTCGGCTCCATCTCAGCAGCGGCCGCGATGCCCATGCTGCTCTATTTTCTCTGGGCACCGCACCACGCGCCGCCGCCGATGATCACCTTTGGCGCGTTGGCGGTGGCCATGCTCATCGTTTACAAACACGACGCTAACCTGCAGCGTCTGGTCAACGGCCAGGAACCGAAATTTTCCTTCAGCAAAAAGAAGGACGCGGAATGACGAAGATCGCCATCCTGGGCGCGGGAAGCTGGGGCACGGGGCTGGCGATTGTTCTCTCGCGCAGCGAACGGACGCACGAGATTGCGCTGTGGGCTCACGACGCGGCGCTGGCTGCCTCTCTGCAGAGTGGACGTGAAAACAAGACGTATTTGCCGCAACACGTTTTGCCCGGTAGCGTTGTGGTCACAAATAACATCCAGGAAGCTCTCTCCCGTGCGACCATCCTGATCGGAGCGATGCCTTCGGCTCACGCGCGCAGCGTCTACAAGCAGGCGCGGCCACACGTTTCACAGGAGATGAAGATCGTCAGCGCGACGAAGGGGCTTGAGCCATCCACTCAACTGCGGATGAGCAAAGTCGTCGAGCAAATCCTCGGTGAGCCAGCCTCAACGACGATTTCACAGCGCATCGCGGTGCTCTCCGGCCCATCGTTCGCGGTGGAAGCGGCGCGCGGTGAGCCGACCGCGGTGGTCTTGGCTTCGCAGAATGCCGCGCTGGCGACCGAACTGCAAGCGGTGTTCGCCGCGCCTTCGTTCCGGCTTTACACCAACGACGATGTCCTCGGCGTGGAGCTGGCTGGCGCAATGAAGAACGTAATGGCCATCGCAGCCGGCGCGTGCCAAGGCTTGGGATTGGGTTCGAATGCTCTCGCGGCGCTGATCACGCGCGGCCTGGCCGAAATGACGCGCCTGGCCGTGGCCCTGGGTGCGCGACAGGAAACGCTCAGCGGTCTCGCGGGCTTGGGCGATCTCGTGCTCACCTGCACCGGCTCTCTTAGCCGCAACCGCTACGTCGGAGTCGAGCTCGGGAAAGGCCGAACGCTTCAGGAGATTCGCGCGAACATGCGCATGGTCGCAGAAGGCGTGGACACCGCGGCTCCCCTGCTGGCACTGGCGCGAGAGAACCACATCGAACTTCCCATCACCGAACAGGTGGATGCCATTCTCCATGCGGGCAAATCTCCCAGAGAAGCCATTCGCGACATCATGGAACGGCCCCTGAAGCGAGAATGACTCCATCCACACTCACTCTTCATAACTTTTCTGATCTCTGTTCTCTGATCTCTGATCTCCGATCCCTGACTTCGGCCCACAGCCTCCGCCGCTAGTACTAAAGTCCCAGTTGTAGTTGCGCGACTCCCTCCTCCGCCCAGCCCCCTCCACTCTCCGCCATCCCCTAGAATGAACAATGGGTATGTCGTCCAACAGTCAATCCAAGTGGGACCAGGTGCGCAATGGCCGCGTGCGCATCTTGTGGCTCGTTCTGGGCGCACTATTGTTGGTCAGCGCGCTGCCCATCGGGCTGTATCACCGCCAGGTGCTGCAGCTTAGCCAGGACAAGCTGGTGGATACCGAGCGCGTCCAACAGACCGACCTGACGCGTTCCCTGGCGCAGGAAATTCAGCTGTTCGAATCCAACCTGACACAGCAGCTCATCAGCGAGCGCCAGATCCTCGTGCTCACAGGCCTCACCGATAACGTCGAGGATCCCGTCGCCGAGCCCAAGGTGACGCGGCTGCTGGAAAACTTCGTCGAGAGCAACCGCAACACGTTCATTTATATGACGGCCGTGGGTAAGACCGGCAAGGGCACCAGCGCCTCGCAGGGAAATTTCCGCGCGGAGCAGGATCCGTTCGTGGCCAAAGCGTTGCAGCGTGCCTTCGTCACGTGCATGCAATCGCAGCAATCCCAGGTGGCCAAGTTTCGCAGTGATCCGCTGGCGCTGGCGCCGGAAAACCGGCCGGCCTTCGTCGTCGCGATTCCCTTGAAGGACGTGAATGAAAACTTTACCGGCATGCTGGCCGCGGTCGTTTCGCTGGATTCGATTCTTCATCGTTTACAGGAAGCCAGTGTGAGGGAACGCACCGTTTTCCTGGTGGACCATAGCGGCCACATCGTGGTGCATCCCGACACGAAAAGCTTTGTGCCTGGCGCGGACGCCAGCACCAACGCGCTCGTCGCGCAGGTGATGGCGCTGCCGCAGGAGTTGCGCAACACGGAGACCATGCGCTTTTCCGAGAAAGGCAAAAAGCGCCCGGTCGAAATGATCGGAACGTATAGCACTTTTCCCGAAGTGAATTGGGCGGTCATCGCGGAGCGGCGTCTCGATCAGGCACAAACGGACACCGGTGTGACCGAGCTCAACCGCCAGGCGCTGGCGTTCGTCACCGTGGTGATTCTGGCGGCTATCATTGTCGGGTACTTTTTTGCGGTGGGCATCAGCGGACCGATTCGCGGCCTGGCGGCTTCCACGCGCGCCATCAGCCGCGGCGAGTTTCACCAGCGTTCGGCGGTGCGCGGCGCGTCGGAGATCAGCGAGCTCGCCGAAAATTTCAACAAAATGGCTGGCGACATCGAGGAGTACATCGAGCGCCTGAAAGAGGCTGCGGAGGAAAACCGCGAGCTGTTTATCGGCTCCATTCGAATGCTCGCCGCGGCCATCGACGAAAAGGATCCGTACACGCGCGGTCACTCCGGCCGTGTGGCGAAATACTCCATGCTCATCGGGCAGGAACTTGGGCTCAGTTCGGAAGAGCTGGACAAGCTGCGTATTTCGGCGCTGCTGCACGACGTCGGAAAAATCGGCGTCGAAGACCGTGTTCTGAAAAAGCCCGGTTCGTTGACGCCGGAAGAGTTCGGACTGATGAAGCAGCACACCGTCAAAGGCGCGAACATCATGCGTCCGGTTTCGCAGCTCAAGGAAATGCTGCCGGGCATCGAGCTGCACCACGAACACATGGATGGGCGCGGATATCCTTACGGCTTGCAAGGCAATCAGATTCCGTTGATGGCGCGCATCATTGGCGTAGCTGACACACTCGATGCCATGACCACCAATCGCCCCTACCAGTCAGCTATGGAACTGGAGTTTGCAATGGAACGCATTCGGGCTCTGACCGGCTCGAAATTCGACGCGGTTGTTGTGACCGCTCTCGAATCTGCTGTCACCGCCGGAAAGCTGCGTCTCAGCGCCGTCGAAGTCCGCGTCTGAATTGGTAGACCATCCGGCAGAGTAAGCTACGAAGGCTCGGAAATGACGTCTACAAAATCCAAATTCAAGCTATCGGCATTGAACAGAAAAAATGAGCTTCTTTGCAGGATAGACATGTGGGGATTTGTGAGTGTCATGCTTGTCCTGCTTTTTCTGTTAATGCCATTGAGTGTAGTGGACGGCAAGAGGGCAAGCGCGGACCTGGTCGGCGCTCGTTATTCAGCTCGAATGCCGGGTGCTCTAAAAGAAGACGCTCTGCAGGTTATGGTAACGCGTGACGGCAATATCTACTTTCGCGAACACGGCGTCGCCCTTGAAGATCTACCCAATGAAGTCCGGGAAGGACTTCGGAACGGGGCGGAGAATAAGGTTTATATCGCGGTTGATGCCCGAGCCAAATACGGAGAGATACGAGCTATTTTGGACAAGATACGCCTCGCCGGAATAGAAAATGTTGCCTTCCTTACCAATTAGAACCAGCCCAAGATTGGAGTTCCGGTAATTCGCTCAAAGCTGCGTAGGGAGCTTCTGTTACAATTTTGTGTTGCGCTGGAATCAAAGCGTGCAACCGTATGATTTCACTTTTTGGCAAGAATGAGCCGGAGCCGACGCTACTCGAGCGGCTGAAGAAATCCGTCAGCAAGACCAAGGCGGCGCTTTCCGAGACCGTTGACACGATTTTTCTCGGCGAGCGCAAGATCGATCCTTCGATCCTCAAGGACCTGGAGACCGCGCTGCTCTCCGCCGATCTGGGTGTGAAGCCGACGCGCGAGATTCTGGATGCCGTGCGCGAAAAGATGGACCGCAACGCGCTCTCCGATGCCGCGCAGCTCAAGCGCGAAATCAAGTCGCACATCATTCGAATCCTGAACGCGCCCGTCCGGCCTGATGTGGCAGCCGCCAGTGGCATTGCTACTTCACAGAATGGCGGCGGTACGCGCGTGATTTTCATTGTCGGCGTCAACGGCGCGGGCAAAACCACCAGCATCGGCAAGCTCGCGAACCGCCTTCGCCAGGAAGGCCGCAGCGTGGTGCTCTGCGCTGCGGACACGTTTCGCGCCGCCGCCGTCGAGCAGCTGGAAATCTGGGCGCAGCGCAACGGCATCGAAGTCATCAAGCAGAAATCCGGCGCCGATCCCGCCGCGGTGGTCTATGACGCGATGGCCGCCGCCAAGGCGCGCGGTGCCGACGTCGTCATCGTGGATACCGCCGGACGCCTGCACACCAAATCCAATCTAATGGCCGAGCTTGAGAAAATGAAGCGCACTGCCGCCAAAGTGATTCCCGGCGCGCCGCACGATGTCTTGCTGGTTCTCGACGCGACCACCGGGCAAAATGGCCTCGCGCAGGCGCGCGAATTCACTTCCACTGTCGCCGTCACCGGCATAATCCTGACCAAACTCGATGGCACCGCCAAGGGCGGCATCGTGGTCGCCATCTCGCGCGAACTGGGCCTGCCCATCCGCTTCGTGGGCACTGGCGAACAGATCAACGATATGGTTCCCTTCGACGCCGAAACCTACGCGAATTCCCTTTTCGACTGAACCGTGGACGCACACGCCATCCGCTTCATGGAGCACGCACTGGCTCTGGCCCGCAAAGGCATCGGCCTGGCCAGCCCCAATCCCATGGTGGGTTGCGTCCTCGTGCGAGAGGGCCAGATCGTTGGTGAGGGTTTTCATCAATACGAGTGGCGCGACCACGCGGAAATCGTCGCGCTGAAATCCGCGGGCGATAAAGCGCGCGGTGCAACACTGTACGTTACGCTCGAGCCCTGCGACCATACCGGCCGCACGGGCCCATGCACTGAAGCGATCATCGCCGCGGGTGTGCAACGCGTTGTCGCTGCAATGGAGGATCCCAATCCCGTCAATTCGGGCCGCGGTTTCGAACGCCTGGGCGCGGAAGGGATCGAAGTGTTCACCGGGGTTGGCGAAGAAGAGGCTCGCCGCCTCAACGAGCCCTTTGCCTGCTGGATTCGAACGAAAAAGCCATTCGTCACATTGAAATCGGCGTTGACGCTCGACGGCCAACTTGCGCTTCCAAAGGAAGGTAAGGCGTCCGGCAAACGCAAACGCCGCGATTGGATCTCATCGGAAGAATCCCGCGCGGAAGTTCACCGCATGCGCCACGCTTCTGACGCCTTGCTCACGGGCGTCGGCACAATTCTCTCCGATGATCCGCTGCTTACCGATCGCAGCGGCCTTCCGCGCCGCAAGCGTCTCCTCCGCGTCGTCCTCGATTCGAAACTGCGACTCCCGCCAACCTTTCGCATCGTCAAGACCTCGGACGACGATCTGCTGGTCTTCACAGCGGCGCCGCTCAACTCTGCCAAAGCTCGCAAATTGCAAAACGCCGGCGTCGAACTCGTGCACGCAAAAGCAAAAAACGGGCATGTCGACTTGCCTGCCATCCTGGCCGAACTCGGCCGCCGCGAAATCCTCAGCGTCCTCATCGAAGCCGGCAGCACCCTCAACGGCGCCGCGCTCGCTGCAGGCGTTGTCCACAAACTGTTCCTCTTCTACGCGCCCAAAATCGCCGGCGAAAATCGTGTGCCGTTCGCGCTTGCGCCAAAACTGATTCATCTGCCCCTGCAAAATGTCCAAATCCATTCCTTCGGCCCCGACTTCGCTCTGGAAGCCTCTCTGGAGAACACCCGCGGTTAGCGGGGTCTACTATCCGCCAAACGATTCGCCGCTCCAGTCCGGCACGGGTATAATCATTTCGAACTTCGCAGCACACTCTGACCGGGCCTTTGGCCTGAAAGTTCTCGACATGGCAGACACCATTCAGAAATACAAAGACTATGTGATGACCGGCTTCCTGAAATCCGTCGCGCCCATCGTCATCGAACGCGCCAGCGGCGTTACCGTCACGGACATCCACGGCCGCGAGTATCTCGACTGCTTTGCGGGAATTTCCGTGGTGAGCGCCGGCCATTGCAATCCGCAGGTGATTGCCGCGGCCAAGGCGCAGATGGACAAACTGGTGCATTGCTCGTCCTACCTCTACCACGTTCAACCGGTCGCCGACCTCGCCGAAAAAATCGCGCGCATCGCGCCAGGAAGAAAGCTCACGAAGACTTTTTTCGGCAATGGCGGCGCGGAAGCCATCGAAGGCGCATTGAAACTCGCCCGGCTTTACACCAGCAAACATGAATTCATCGCCCTGCAGACCAGCTTTCACGGCCGCAGTTGGGGCGCGCTGAGCGTCACCGGCAATTACGCGCGAAAGAAGAAGGGCGGCCCGTACGCCTCGGGTGTTTCCTTCGCGCCAGCGCCATACGCGTATCGCTCGCTCTGGCCCAACGATCCCGAGGAGTGCGCGCGCCAGTGCGCCCGCGCCATCGACGACATCGTGAAATTCGCCACTTCGAATGACGTAGCCGCATTCATCGCCGAACCGGTCCTGGGAGAAGGCGGCATCATTGTTCCGCCCTTTAACTATTTCAAGGAAGTGAAGAAAGTTCTCGATCACTACGGCATTCTTTTCATCGCCGATGAAGTGCAGTCCGGCTTCGCGCGCACCGGCAAAATGTTCGCCATCGAATACTACGGTGTCGAGCCGGATATTCTAGTCACCGCGAAAGGCATCGCCGACGGTTTCCCGCTCAGCGCGTTTACCGCCAGCGCGCAAATCGCCGCCGCCTACAAACCCGGTGACCATCTCTCCACGTTCGGCGGCAATCCGGTTTCTTGCGCCGCCGCGCTGGCCAACATCGAATTCATAGAAAAAGAAAACCTGCCGGCTCGCGCCACGGAAACCGGTAATTACGCCACGGCAAAATTGCGTGAGCTGCAGAAGAACAATTCCTTGATCGGCGAAGTCCGCGGCCTCGGCCTGATGATCGGCGTCGAACTCGTGAAAGACGCGCAGAAAACGCCGGCCACCGCCGAAGCGGAAGCCATTCGCGACGCCTGCCTGCGCAAAGGAATGTTGATCGGCGTTGGCGGAGTCAACGGCAACGTCGTGCGCTTCCAGCCGCCCTTGATCATCACGCGCCAGCAGATTGATCAGGCCCTCGCGATTTTCACAGAAGCTTTGCATGAAGTCGCTCAGCCGGCTCACGCCACCGCGTAGACAATGTTTACCGGAATCATCGAACATCTCGGCACGATCGAAGCCCTCGACCTCAAGCGCGACGGCGGCCGCGTGACCATTCACGCGCCGTCCGTCGCACCGTCGCTGGTCGTTTCGAACAGCATCGCCGTCAATGGCTGTTGCCTCACCGTCGTCGATCTTCACCATGCGCGCTTTTCCGCTGATCTTTCCGGCGAAACCATCCGCAAGACTTCATTCGGCGCGGAAAGTGCCAGCCTGAAGCACGGGGCGCGCGTCAATCTTGAGCAGCCGCTCACCGCGGGCAAAGAATTCGGCGGACACTTCGTGCTCGGTCACGTGGATACCATCGGCCAAGTGACGCATCTCACGCCGGAAGGAGAAAACTGGTGGTTCGGCGTGCAAGTTCCTGAAGAATTCTCGCGTTACGTCGTGCCCAAAGGCTCGATCACCATTGACGGCATCAGCCTGACCGTCGCGCACTGGCACAACAACATCGCCGAAGTCGCCGTCATCCCCTACACCTACGAACACACCAATATCCGTGACCGCAAACCCGGCGACCCCGTAAACCTCGAGGGCGATGTTCTGGGAAAATACGTGGAGCGTTATCTGGAAGCCCGGCGTACGACTTCACTCTCAAACTTAACGGTGCGCGACCTTGTCGAGCAGGGCTTCTAGTATCGAACCGACTTCGCGCGCTTTTCGCGCGCTCCCCGCCAATACAAAACTAATCCAAGCAAGATCGCCGCCAGCGTTCCGATAAACAGCTTCGCCTCGAACAGTACCTTGTTCGAAGAATCCCCTGGCGGCACCATGGAAACCCCCATGCAAACCAACACCACTAGGAATCCCAACCCGCCAATCACCCAGACACCCGTCATGCCTCCGGGAATCAGCACGGCGTGTTTACTCTCCTTCCGGTCTTTGCGTTTCGCGAGCTTGATCACGGCCGCGAACATATACAGAAACGGAATAAAATATATCAGGATGGTGATGTCCACTAAAACCTGATACGCGCCTCGCATGGTTTCGCTGATTTGGCTGATGAGCAGCACCGCGCCGGACGCCACCGCCTGCACGATGATCGAAACATACGGCGTTTTCCAGCGCGGATGAATTTTTCCAAATGCCGGCGGCAAGTAGCGGTCGATGCCCACTACAAACGGCACGCGCGCAATTCCCGCCACCGTGCTTCCTACCCCGCCCGCATTTCCCACGGACACCAGCATCGCGGCCATCACGCCAACGAATCCGATTCGCAACGCTGTCGAGCCATGCGTGATGGCTTGAAACACACCGCTTTTTGGATCCACGTCCGCGGCGGGAATCATCGAGAGCACCGCAAGTGTTCCGAGGATGTAAATCACCGCGATCATGGCCCCCGAAGTCAGCACCGCACGCGGCAGCGTTCGCCGCGGATCTCGAATCTCCGCGCTCATCGCCGAAACCAATTCTAGCCCGGTAAACGCAAAAGCAATCTGCGACCAGAAATTCACCGTGTCCCAGCTCCAGTGCGGCATCATGTTTGCCCACGTGAAGTGCGTCACGGAGCCGTGTTGAAACCACAGCGTCGCGCCGATGCCGACGAGCATCATCAAAGGAATGTAAGTAGAAACGCCGCCGGCATTTTGCAGCCACTTTCCAACGTTCAGTCCGATGATGTTTAGGATCACGGCCACAAAGAGCAGCACAAAAGACCCGACCAGCAGAAAAGTTCTATCTTGTGCGAGCGCCGCTCCTCCGGAGCCGGCAAGATACCCGCTCATCGCAGCGCTGGCGAGCAGCAGCCCGGGGAAATAAAAAATCGTATAAATCCAGTAGGTCCACCCAGCGACAAAACCGTGAAAATCACCGAAGGCTTCCTTGGCCCACACGTAGAGCCCGCCCTCCTCCGGAAAGCGCGACGAGAGTTCATTGATCACCATTGCGGAAGGCACAAAGAAAAAAAACGCCGCCAGCACCCAAAGACTGATCGAAGAAGTGCCGTTGTGCGCCGCGGCCGCAATCCAGCGCGGCCCCAACACCGTGGCGATGTTGAAAAAAAGGACGTCCCAGAAGCCCATCTCCTTGCGCAATTGCTTGATTGGATCGGATGAGCCATTCGCGGCCTGGCTCACAGGGTCACGTCCAGTGCGGGAATCAATTCATCCTGCATGCGGAAGTTCTTAAGGAAAGGATCATTCGAACTCTCGAAGCCGGCCCAGGGCCCGAAAAAGCTCACTTCTCCCTCCTGGAGAAACACGACGACGTCGGCCAGCTTTTTCGCTAAATGCGTATCGTGCGTCACCACGATGGACGTCTTGTGAAAGGCTTTCTTCAATCGCAGGATCAAGTCTCCCGCATGGCCCGCCATGATCGGATCCACCATCGTCGTTGGCTCGTCGAACAGGATGGCCTCGGGATTCTGCGCCAGCGCGCGGCCGATGGCCACCGCTCGCTTCATACCCGTGGAAAGCTCGCTCGGCAATTTGTCGAGCACGTGATCCACTTCGAGCATGTTGGCGATTTTCGCGACGTAGGCCTCGAGGTCGTCGTAGGTGAGGCCCGGCTGCCCGTCCAGCGGGAACGCGATGTTATCCCTCACCGTCAGCGAATCGAACAGCGCCCCCGACTGAAACACCATCGTCACTTTGCGTCGAACCGGTTCGAATTCCGCTTCTGTGAAATGCGTCACATCGACGCCATCGACCAGAATCCGCCCCGAATCTGCTTGCAGGAATCCCATGATGTGCTTCAGCGAAACCGATTTCCCCACGCCGCTGCGGCCCATGATCACGCAGGTTTCTCCACGCTTTACCGTGAAGCTCACGTCTTTCAGCACCGCGCGGTCGTCAAACGCCTTGCACACGTTTCGAAACTCGAAAAAATTCACAATGTCGACGCCATTTTTTGCGGCCTCGCTCACTCGCGCTCCGTTTCCCAAACGCGGCGCACTTCTTCATAATCCACCGCCGTATTCATGTTCCAGAACAGCCGTCCTGCGCTATCAAACCGTTTCCAGACCGGCTCGTCAAGAACTTCCGAGCGCAGTAGTGCGACGCCGGCAGTCACTTTTCGAACGCCGCTTTCGAACGCCGCGCGAAGCGTTGCGGCCGCATCGGTTCGCCAGCACGCGCACAAAGGCTCCGGCCCATGTGCCGAATGAGCAAGTGCGACTTGTGCCTCGCTATTCATCGCGCGCTCGACGAGAAAGGTCATCCACTCGCGAGTCAAAAATGGCATGTCGCAACCCAGGATCACATTCCATTCGGTGCCCGTCGCGCTCTTCCGGGAATTCTCAAGTGCCGTAATAATTCCACCCAGCGGCCCTTCGCCCGGCCACTGGTCAACAACCATTTCTCTTTCGAATTGAGCGTACTTCTCCGGCGTGCCTACAACTTTCACATTGCTGGCCACGTTCTGCAGCAAAGCAATCATGCGCCCCAGCATAGGCAGCCCGCCGAGCTCCACTAGCGCCTTGTCCCGCCCGAATCGCCTGCTCCCGCCCCCCGCCAGGATGTATCCGCCAACTCTCAAGTCGCTTTTCGCGCCGCTCATTCTTTAACTTTCGGATTCATTTTCTTCTCTGTGCCCTCTGCGCTCCTAACTCCGTGATCTCTGCGTTATTTCCTATTCTTCTTCCAGCGGCTCCCTGCCCGGCCGCCGAATGCCCAGCTCGCGCAGCTTTTCCTGCAAGCTCTGCCGGTGCAGCCCGATCGTCACCGCCGTTCTCGACACATTCCAGCGGTGCTCCGCCAATTGCCTCGTTAAGTAAGCCACCTCGAACTTCCTCTTCGCTTCGCGGAAATCCCGTTCGCTAAGCCCACTGTCCAGGCCGCCGCCACTCGGTTTGTGCGGATTCGCCTCGCCGTGCACCACTTCCGTCGGCAAATCGTCGACGCCAATCTCCTCGCCCCGGCACAGCACCAGGCTTCGCTCCAGCGCATTCTTCAATTCGCGCACATTCCCCGGCCAATCGAATTTCTCGATCACGGCCATCGCTTCGCGCTTCAGCCGCGCCCCTCGCCCCAGCCGCGCCGCATGCATCTGCAGAAAAGTTTCCGCCAGTAGTGCGATATCCTCTTTATGACCGCGCAGCGGCGGCAACTCGATGGTCACCACGCGTAGCCTATAAAATAAATCCTCGCGAAACTTTCCCGCGCGAATTTCCGCCCCCAGATTCCGATGCGTCGCGCTGATTACCCGCACATCCACCGCGATCGATTGCGTCCCGCCCAGTCGCTCAATCGTGCGGTTCTCTAGCACACGCAGCACTTTCGCCTGCGTAACCGGATTCATATCCCCAATTTCGTCCAGAAAAATCGTGCCGCCCGAAGCCAACTCAAATTTCCCCTTCTTTTGCTGCGCCGCGCCCGTAAAAGCCCCGCGCTCATAACCAAACAGCTCCGACTCGATCAGCGTTTCCGGCAGCGCCGCGCAATTCACTGCTACGTAAGCCCTTCCAGCACGCGGCGATCGCGCATGTATTTCTTGTGCCAGCAAATCCTTCCCCGTGCCGCTCTCTCCGAGAATCAGCACGGTAGAATCCGTCGGCGCCACGCGATCCGCAATTTCGAACGCACGCCGCATTTCCGCGGAGCGCCCGATCATCTGCCCAAATTGCCCTTCGGTAGTGAGCCTGCGGCGCAGCGAATCATTTTCCTTCTCCAGAGTGGCTAGCTTCAGAAGATTCGAAACGCGCTGCCGCAATTCCTCCAATTCGAATCCCTTCACGAGATAATCCGCCGCGCCCAACTGCAAAGCCTCCACCGCCGTTTTCGCCGTATCCAACGCCGAAACCATCAACACTGGAATCTCGCTGCCTTGCTCGCGCATCCAGCGCAAAAACGAAAGTCCATCCTGCCCGGGCAGTACCACGTCCAGCAACACCAGGTCCGGCAGTTCCCGCGGCAACGCCTCCCGCGCCGCTTCTGCCGAATCCGCTTCCGCAATCCGATACTTCGCTTCCAGCGCCCGCCGCAGCCCGTATCTCGCCGCAGGCTCATCATCCACAATTAGAATCGTTTTCATCCTGGGCATGCTTTCATTCCCCTTTGGAGTGCCGGCAGCTTGCTGCCGCTTTTCCGTCGGTCGCACTTTCCCCATCACGTCTACTCAACGTCACAGCCGTCGAAAGCGGGAGCTCTGCTCCCGCACTCCAAGAGTGCATTCATTCCGCCAACGGCAGCGTCACCTGAAACCGCGTCCCACGCCCCTCCCCAATCGGACTTTCCCAATCCACTTTCCCTCCAAAATCCGCCACGCGCCGCGCCACAATCGCCAATCCCAGTCCCGTTCCCTGAGATTTCGTCGTGAAGAATGGCTGCAGAATCTTTTCGCGCAGCGCCGCCGGAATCCCCGGCCCGTCATCTTCCACGGTAAGAACGCAAACGCCGTCCTGCGGCGCCGCGCTTACGCTCACGCTTCCTCCTCGAGTCGCCGCCTCGAGCGCATTCACCAGCAGATTCGAAACGATATCGTTCAGCGCCTCCGCGCTTGCCGCCACTGGTGCGTTTTCTTGCGAAACACGCAGCCGCAGCTTCACCCCGCGCCGCTCCGCCTCATGTGACAACACACCCGCGACCTCCTCCACCACCACTCGGCCGTCGCAACTTCCTGCCGCGCTCCCCCCACGCACAGCCGGTCGGCTGAACTGCAACAGTTGATTCAGCTTCCCCGACAGCCGCCCAATCTCCTCCAGCACCATCTTCGTTTCCGCCCGCATGGAGTCCGGCAGCTCCGGATTCTCCAGCTGCACCTGCAGAATCGTCTTCATCGATCCCAGCGGATTCTTCAAGTTGTGCGAAATGCTCGCCGCCATCTGCCCCACCAGCGCCAGCCGCTCCCGCTCCGCCAATTCCCTCTCCAGCCGAAGCTTCTCCTCAATCAACCGGCACAAGTCCAGCGCACCCGGCAACTGCTCGCACAAAAACTCCAGCGCCCCGCGCGTCTCGCCAGAGATCGCGGCGCCGTGTGGTTCGACCAGCAACGAGCCGATGGTGGTATTTCCCTGCAGGATCGAGAAGCCTTCTCGAAATTCCTTGCGCGCGGGAACTCGCTCCTCCTTTCCGCTGTCCGGGTGCCACAACATCAGTGCCACCTCGGCGAACTCAAACTGATCCTTGAGGCGACGCTCGATGAACTCCGCCAATTGCGGCACGTCGCCCTTCCGCGCTTCCTGCTGGATTTCTGACGCCAGGCGATGCGCCACTTCCATTTCTTTTTGTACTGTCGCCTGGAGCCGCCGCCCAAGCGCCCGCTGCAAAGGTTCGATGAAAATCACCAGCACAAACAGCAGGATGGCCGCGGTCGCTTCGGGAGGGAGTACCGGCTCGAGCCGAATGCTGAGACGGCGAACAAGGCTGAGGTAGAGTAAAGCGAGAAAAGTGGCCGAAATCGCGTACAGAAGATTATTTTGCCGCCCGATCTGCAAAAAGTTGTGCCGGTAGACAAGAAAAATAAGCACACTGAACGGCAAGATTGGCAGCAGCGCAAAAGCGGTCGCAAATCCTTCCGCTGTCCCCGCTTGCGTATGAAACGGCATCAAATGCAAGCTCGCCACAGCCAGGAAAGACGCGGCGAAGAATGCCAGTAGCGTCCAGTGAAAATAACGCTGCGCTTTGTCCGGGGATGCGCCTGCAAAGCGGCTTTCCCAGACTCCGCTCCACGCCAAAGAAATCGCCAGCACCATCGCAAAGCCCTGCTCCAAGGCGCTGACAGGCTCCAGGAAATTAAAATGGTGGTCCTCCACGAGGGCCGGAACGCGGGTAAACCCGACATACAAAATGGCGGCATAAACGAGAAGAAGCACCGCCACTTTCCACCGCTTGTTCTTGAGCAGGCCGCGTGTCTCCGCGTATTCCATGTGCAGATGCAGCAGCAGCGCGGGCAGCGTGCACAGCCCGGCGGATATAATTGCAATTGCAAATCCATTGAGCGCCGGCGGCGGCACCGGGTAATAGATCTGCGAGTTCAACGCGAGAAGCGACCCACCGTAAAACAAGAACAGCGCGAGGCACAGAAAGAAGAAAACACGCTCAAAATTGCGCTGCCTGCGGTAGCCAAGAATCACCACCATCCAGAAAAGCTGCAGCAGCGTCCCCGCTGTGTAGCCGATCAGCTGGATGTAGAGCAGCGATCCCATGGGCCTCCAGAGTGCCGGATTCTACCCCTGACTCCTGAGCAGGACAATCCCCAAGTGTCATATTTTTCTTGCACCAGCTAAACTACTGCAAACGAACACTTTAATTGTGATGGAAATCCATAGGAAACCTGGTGAATGTCCGGCAATTCCTTGACATGCCAGCCTTTTCTGCTATATTAGCAGTCGGTGGCGAGGAGTGCTAATTCCCCATTATTCTCGCAACCACACTTTAAACCGCAAGTTCACCTACGGAGGTTTTTCAAGATGGCAGTGAATCTGACACCGCTCCACGACCGCGTCGTTGTGAAGCGCATTGAAGAGAAGGAAAGCATCAAGGGCGGCATCATCATTCCGGACTCCGCCAAAGAAAAGCAGCAGGAAGGCGAAGTTATCGCCGTCGGCCCTGGCAAGCGCGAGAAGGGTGAGCTTCATCCCCTCGACGTCAAGGTTGGCGACCGCGTTCTGTTCGGCAAGTACGGCGGCACTGAAATCAAGATCGACGACGAAGAGCTCCTCATCCTCCGGGAAGAAGAGATCCTCGCCAAGCTGGGCGGCGCCGCAAAAGCAGCAAAGAGGTAGTTTTCGTGTTCCACCGCAGTCGCCGAGCTCGGCTCGGCCGTAATAGTCGGTCTTTAGACCGGTGCAGTTCTCCGAAGAATTTCAAAGTTAGAACGAAGAATATCAGGAGGAATTACCAGTATGGCGAAGCAGATAGTAACAGGTGAAGCGTCCCGCCAGGCGATTTTGCGCGGCGTGAACGCTCTTGCCGACGCAGTGAAAATCACCCTCGGCCCCAAGGGCCGCAATGCGGTGATTGAAAAGAAGTTCGGCGCGCCCATTATCACCAAGGACGGCGTGACCGTAGCCAAGGAAATTGAACTCCGCGATCCCCTCGAGAACATGGGCGCGCAGATGGTCCGTGAAGTCGCTTCCAAGACTTCCGACGTTGCCGGCGACGGCACGACCACCGCGACCGTGCTCGCTCAGGCCATCTTCCGCGAAGGCGTCAAGACTGTCGCCGCAGGCGCCAGCCCCACCGCTCTCAAGCGCGGCATCGAAAAGGCCGTCGAAGTGGCCGTCGAAGAGATCAAGAAGCTCCACAAAGACGTCAAGGGCGAGATGATCGCGCAAGTCGGCACCATTTCCGCCAACAACGACAAGCAAATCGGCGGCATCATCGCCGAAGCCATGAAGAAGGTCGGCAAGGATGGCGTCATCACCGTCGAGGAATCCAAGACGATGGAGACCACCCTCGAAGTCGTCGAAGGTATGCAGTTTGACCGCGGCTACCTCTCCCCCTACTTCATCACCGACCCGGATCGCATGGAATGCGTGCTCGAAGACGTTCGCATCCTTATCCACGAAAAGAAAATCAGCTCCATGAAGGATCTTCTTCCTCTCCTCGAGCAGACCGCCAAGATGGGCAAGCCCCTCTTGATCGTCGCTGAGGACGTCGAAGGCGAAGCCCTCGCGACCCTCGTGGTCAACAAACTCCGCGGCACGTTGCAATGCGCTGCCGTCAAGGCCCCAGGCTTTGGGGATCGCCGCAAAGCGATGCTCGAAGACATCGCCACCCTCACCGGCGGCAAGGCCATCACCGAAGACCTCGGCATCAAGCTCGAGAACGTGAAGCTTGAGGACCTCGGCCGCGCCAAGAAGATTGTCATCGACAAGGACAACACCACGATCATCGAGGGCGCCGGCAAGTCCGCGGACATCGAAGGCCGTGTCAAGCAGATCCGCACACAGGTCGAAAACACCACCAGCGATTACGACAAGGAAAAGCTGCAAGAGCGCCTTGCCAAGCTGGTCGGCGGCGTCGCCGTCATCAAAGTCGGCGCAGCCACCGAAACCGAGCTGAAGGAAAAGAAGGCCCGTGTCGAAGACGCCATGCACGCTACCCGTGCGGCTGTCGAGGAAGGTATCGTCCCCGGCGGCGGTTCGGCGTTGCTCCGTTGCATCTCCGCAGTCGAGAAGCTCAAGCTCCACGATGACGAAGCCGTTGGCGCAGGCATCGTGAAGCGCGCTCTCGAAGAGCCTTCCCGCCAGATTGCTCTCAACGCCGGCCACGAAGGCGCCGTTGTGATCGGCAAGATCCGCGATTCCAAGGACGACAACTTCGGCTTCAACGCCGAAACCGGCGAGTACGGCGACATGGTCAAGATGGGCGTTATCGACCCAGCCAAAGTCACCCGTCTCGCGCTGCAGAACGCAGCTTCCATCGCGGGCCTCATGCTGACCACCGAAGCCCTCATCGCCGACATCAAGGAAGAGAACAAGGCAGCAGCGGCCGGCGGCGGAGCACCCGGTGCAGGCGGCATGGGCGGCATGTACTAAGTTTTCCAGTTCGCCCACAACCTCAATCCTAAAAGGGCGGTCCTCACGGGCCGCCCTTTTTCTTTCCCGCTCAGATTTGTTTGCTTTAATACCCCTCGGATTAAGCCTTGCCCGTCGCCTGTACGATCACTTTGCCTGCTCCCGACCCCATGCGGTCCCGCACTTCCGCGGCAATCTCGAATGATCGCAATCGCGCGCCCTGATCGTAAATAATCCCCGTCACCATCAGCTCATCAGCCTTCGTCGCCTCAATGAACTCACTCAATCCGCGCTCCACGGTCATCGATGAGCCCACAAACGAACACGCCAGCGACTGGCTCGCCATGGTCTTCTCCGCCGGCGTCCAATACTTCTCGATGTCGTCGATGGGCGGCGGAATTTGCCCCGGCATCCCCCGCCGCAGCAAGGTGAACGCTTGCTGGTGCGAAGTGAAGAGCCGCCGCGCTTCCGCATCGGCGTCAGCGGCGATGACGTTCACGCCCACTATCGCGTAAGGCCGCTCCAGCTCTTTCGAACGCGTGAACCGCCTCCTATATAGCGCAAGCGCCTGCGTCAAATCCGCCGGAGCAAAATGCGACGCAAACGCGAACGGCAATCCCATCATTGCCGCCAGTTGCGCGCTGAATAAGCTCGATCCCAGCAGCCAGATCGGCACACGCAGCCCCGCCCCCGGAACCGCGCGGATTTGTTGCCCTTCTTCCGCCGGTTCGAAATACGATTGCAATTCCTTCACATCGCTCGGAAATTCTTCGTCCGTGGATTTGCTGCCGCGCCGCAAAGCCCGCGTCGTCGCCACATCCGTTCCCGGTGCACGACCCAAGCCAAGATCGATGCGCCCCGGATACAGCGAAGCCAGAGTGCCAAACTGCTCCGCGATCACCAGCGGCGCATGATTCGGCAGCATCACCCCGCCCGCTCCCACGCGAATCGTCTTTGTCCCGCCAGCCACGTAGCCAATCACCAACGCCGTCGCCGCGCTCGCGATCCCCGGCATGTTGTGGTGTTCCGCCAGCCAGAATCGCTTATATCCCCATCGTTCCGCGTGCTGCGCCAACTCCAGCGAGTTGCGAAACGCGTCCGCCGCCGTCGCCCCCGCCGCAATCGGCGCGAGATCGAGCACTGAGAACGGGATCATGTAAATCTCCTCCGCCGGATACCGCACGCTAAATGCCGTCGTCATTCCGGCGCTCATTGCTTAGATGATTTGCCGGCCCCACTCGGCACACCCACAACACGGGCATGCCCCAAGCCGGCCAAAAACGCTGCATCCGCCTAGGAAAGTTGTGGAGATCTGCCGTCCAGCCTGGCTGGCAGCGTTAGACTCGACGACGTTGGCACGAAGCGCAGGTACACCTCAGCGGCAATCGCGTTGGGGATCCAGCAGAGCCACGAAATGGCGGGGTATGCGATCGAAAAATTCCAATGGAAGACGAAAATAAGCGGCAGGTACATCCGCAAAGTGATGGCCGCAGCGGTCAGTGCGAAGCTGCGAATCATCCACCGCCGGTGCCGCATCGCACCGCCACGCAAAATGAACCGCAAGGCCAGCCCCGTCGCCACAATCCACGCCGCGCCGAGCGCGAGGAAGCCCGCGGAGGCGATCCACCCGGTCTGCGAATGCGGCGCGATCCACAAGGAAGCGCACCAGCCCAGCAAAACCGCGCCGCAGTAAATCCATCCCAGCAGGCGATGCCGATTCCAGTTGCTCTCTCGAAAGCGCGGCACAAACTGCAGCGGCCCCGCCAGCAAGGCGATCGCCCCACCCAACGCGTGCAGCGAAAGCCCGACGCGCCGCTCGCTGAAGTTGTCCAATGCCGCCGGAAACGGCACGTGCGGCAGCAGGTATCGAAGCGCCTCCAGCGCGTTCACCAGCGCGAACAGCGCCAGCAGGTACCAAAGCACTTTAGCCAGGCGTCCCAAGTTGGCTTATTTTGTCACTTTCCCTCGTGCTGTCCAGCCCCGAATGCATCGAGGCTGCCCCACCCGCCCTTCTCTATCGCGCCGCGTGTCATCCCTTGGGTTCGCTCGTTGGCTCCTCAAAGCCGCCGCAACGTGAGCGCCAACTCTGGCGGAACTTCTCGCGCTCCTCGGGCGTCATCCGCTCCCAGCGCTCGTTCATTCGCCGCCGCATACCGGAGCGCTGAGAGCCACGGGCGCTAACGCCTCCGAACAGAATCCGGCAGAGCGCCAGCAGTCCGAAAGCCTGCCAGAAAGTAATTTTCCGCCATCCGAACAGCGTCGGCAGCAGCCAGTTCCACAGATGCATCACCAGTTCGCCGCCAATCCAGATGAAAAGCGCGATCCCCAGTGGCGCCAGAAAGATAACCGCGATCCATTTCTTTTTTCTCATGTGCTGTTCCCCGTTTCTTCTGCTCATTTCTTCGCGAATTCGTCGTGAACGCTTTGCAATCGTCCGCGCAGATGCAGCACCGCATAGCGCTTCCGCGAGAGCAGCGTATTCACGCCCACGCCGGTCTCGGCGGCCATCTCCTTGAAACTGCGTCCTTCCAGCTCGTGCCCAACAAACACCTCGCGCTGCTCCTCCGGCAGCTCGTCCAGCGCAAGTTCCAGTTCATCCAGAAGCACGTTCCGGAAGTACAGCGCTTCCGGCCCGGCATCGGGCGATGGCAACAGATCTTCGAGCACCTCGCCGCCTTCGCCCTCGACCGCCGCGTCGCTCAAGCTCTCCGGCTTCTTCTTGCGGAAAAGGTCCGTAATGCGGTTGCGCGCGACGCGAAAAAGCCAGCCGGTCACGTGCTCAATCGGCATCAGCAGGCGATTGGCTTCTACCAGTTCGTAGAACACCTCCTGCACGATGGCGTCGGCGGGGTCGGGCACACGCCGGCGGATGAAATTGCGCAGTCGGGATCGTTCTTGCGCGACGATCTCGGAGATTTGACGGTCTTGCTCGGTCATCCCCAAGATCCTCAGCGGCTCATCCATCCATTCTTGTAGACGAGTGGCGGCCGCAAATATTGTAGTGATTTGAGCGTGCCCCGCCCTCGCCTTCACCAGCCAGGCAAGACGGTGCCGCGGTAGATCCATCCCAGGAAGTGATGGCGATTCCCATTGCTCTCACGGAAGCACGGCACAAACTGCAACGGCCCCGCCAGCAACGTGAAGAACACGACCAGGAACCACTTGACTTTAGCCAGGCGTCCCACGTTGTTTATTCCGTCCGCCTACTGCCAACCTGAACTATTTCCCCGGGCCGGATTTTCTCGAGGGCCAAGACCAACGCCGGAAAGTGTTGGCGCAGGTGTTCCAGGCGATTGGAGGAGGACTGCACAACCACAAATAGCGATTTCGCGACGCGTCAAGTTTTGTTGGTATTGGAGATTTGTATCCACCGTGACCAGGACATCAAAAGTAGCTTCCGCGAGGCTCAGAAGCTCACCGTTTTCTTTTCCAGACCAGCCCGCTTCCTGAAGCGTCCGGCATTCGTGACCCTGATTAATGAGATGCTTCTTGAGCGCTCGCGGCGCGCACTCGTCAATCAAGATTCTCATTTCAGCTGCGCGATCAGACTTAGCCGGGCTTCCTCAATGGCCGCCACCGCAATCTCGCGGCTCACGCTTGGATACTCGTCCAGGAATTGATCCAGCGTGTCGCCCCCTTCCAAATAATCCGTTAACACCTTGAAAGGAACACGCGTTCCGCGAAAGACCGGCTCTCCGCCGAGAATATTCGGATGCTTGCTGATGACGCTTTCAGAGATAGTAGCCATGCCGACCCTCCCATGCGTTTCCCGATTATCTCATCCCTCCACAGGAACTGCTCCGAAAAGTGCAGAAGCCACAGGCAAGCAGGGTGCCCCGAGGCTAGCCCACCCGCCTTTAATATCGACCGAGATCTTCCGGAGCCTCGTTACTATCACGTTGGTCTTCATATTCCGGCTCCTCAGTTTCGCTTCCCGAATATTTCACCAAATGGCTTTTCCTCATGTGGCGTAATATGTACCCAATGCACCGCGCCCTGAACGTCTCTTTTTGAGGCGAACGGATAGCGTTCTTCTCGGGAGAATGGCCACCAAGATTGCTTATACGAGTCAAGAATCTCTAGTTCGGAGTTGGCTACAACCCCCAATATAAGAACCCAGACCGCCAATCACTGGAGGGCAATCTACTGTGCTACTTGCCCCCGGCTCCAAGATCTGTATTTGGTGATGAACATTCATGAGAGGCCCAGGGCTGATAACGCTGAATCCATTGCCACTTTCCATGTTTCGAGGCCAGCAAACCGCATTTACGTTGTAGACGTCAAAGAGTACATTTTCGTTCTTGATGTTGAACTGAGTTGTGTAAGGATCGACAGGATTCAATGCGGTCAATGGCTCAATTGAAACATGAGGACGGAACAAGGCGTAGCCCCCCAGCAACGCGAGCCCAGCCACATTTACCGCCTACAAATTGCTAACGGTACGACTCAATAACTTGCTCAAGAACGACAGTCTCAGAAGTTCCTTCTCGCGCTGTTTCTTCAATTTCTCCTGTTTTCGTTGTTCCTTCCGTCTTTCTTTCCTATCCATATTGAAATCACTCTAGCAGATAATGGCAGGGTAACTTGTCGTCCCCTTTGGCGGGTGGGCGCGCCTTAATTCCGAAAAACGCCTTCGGGTGGCCCATCCTTGCGGGTTTTGCAAGGGTGGGGTCTTCGCTCTTGTCGCTTTTCTGATTTCTATTTTTTTAGTTTCTAATTTCTATTTTCCTGTATGCGTTTGTGAACCGGATTCGCACCACCCAGAAAATCAGCAAAATCAGCGGAAGTACGGTGAGAATTAAATACAAGTTTGTGCTGAATAGAGCCTGGGGTAGATATTTTCCGACGCCCACTGTCGAAAGCAACCTCAGTGGACGGTTTGAGGGCCCCAGGAAAAAAGACCCTGCTGCGATGAACAGCCCAAAGCACATGCGCCAGAGATGCCGCGCGATGCGCTTTGCTCCAGAAACACCGCCGCGCAACAGCATGCGAACGTCCCCCGCGGCTGCCAGCAGCATCACTGAACCCATGAAAAAGGTCATTCCGACAGGAACTCCGTCTTGTGAGCTCGCTCCGCTGCGCACGACTTTAATGCCAATCATCCAGGTGAGGACACCGAGCGCCAGCGGAATCAGGAGCACCATCCAATCAAAACGGCTCGTTTCCCCGTCTCTGCGCTTGGCCGTCAGCCATGCCGTTCCGATCAGATAAACGGTTAAAATCCCGCCGCCAACGTTATTTGGTTGACGCCTCGTGATGGCAAGGTACACCGCGACGACGCCCATGGTGAGCATCGAGGCCACAAAGATCTTTCCCCCCAGCACATGCCGGGGGGAACCTTTGCGGAAAGTCATTGCCGCGGTCCCGGACACCAACCCCAGGCTCCCCGTGCAAATATGGACAATCAGTATGGGCGAATAGGACATTAGCCCTTCTTGGAGATATAACGTGGACAGGTGCCCCGGTGTTTCACCCCACCGCCAAAGCAGGCGGGTGGCAGGCCTGCACCACCTCTACCGCGCTTCCCTTGCTTTCTTGAAGCTTTCCGCTGATCCCGCACACCGTCGAACACATGAAGAATATCGGTCCCTCGTCGCGTGGCGCGGTAATAGATCAGGTATTTTCCAGCGGGAAAGCATTTCACCCCGGAAGCGATGCCCTCCGCAGCCTTCCCCGCACCGGGATGTTCGCCGAGCAGCCAGAAACGGTCACTGATCTTGTCGATGATACGGTCTGCGATCTCCAGACCCGCGCGTTCCGCCCAATAGGTAAAAATCTCTTCGAGATCGCGCTCCGCCGCCGCTACATGCAACACTTACAAAAAAACGGGGGGTATGCCAGCTCCTCCCATTTGGGAACTCGCCTCTCCTCCTCAGTCCTCCGAGCCTTCAGTGCAAAGGGATCCCAACCTTCAAACTCGCAAACTTCCAACCTTCCGACGGTGTCTTCGCTCTTGCCTCTCTTTTGTCGTTTTTTGCACCAAGAGCGTTTCACATCTCTTTTGCAATCAAGCGCTTCCACACTCTTTCTCAAAAATGCCGGGGTACAGGGGGGGTACAACAGAAAATTCCTAAAGGATTACTTGAAGTCCATCGCCGCCGAGCCGCCGCTGCGACTTTAATCGCTTTAGTTTCATCAAATTCGGTAAACTATCGCCAGGAGTCGCTCCGTGTCTGACGCCAACAAACCGCCATTCGCCACCGTTGAAGAAGCCGTCGAAGAGATTCGCCAGGGCCGCATGGTCGTCCTCGTCGACGATGAAGACCGAGAAAACGAGGGCGACCTCACCATGGCCGCCGAAAAGATCACTCCCGACGCCATCAACTTCATGGCCAGGCACGGCCGCGGCCTGATCTGCCTCACGCTTACCGAGCAACGCTGCGACGAGCTCCATCTCCCGCTCATGTCGCCCATCAACACCTCCGTCCATGGCACCGCCTTCTGCGAAGCCATTGATGCGCGCCTCGGCGTCACCACCGGCATCAGCGCCTCCGACCGCGCCATCACCATCCTCACCGCCATCGATCCCAAGACCAAGCCGCAGGACCTCGCCCGTCCGGGCCACATGTTCCCGCTTCGCGCGCGCAATGGCGGCGTCCTCGTTCGCGCCGGCCAAACCGAAGCCAGCGTCGACCTGTCGCGCATCGCCGGCCTCGATGCCTCCGGCGTCATCTGCGAAATTATGAACGAAGACGGCACCATGTCCCGTGTGCCGCAGCTCCTCGAATTTTGTCGCCAGCACAACATTAAGATGCTCACCGTCGCGGACCTCATTCGCTACCGCATGCAGCACGAGCGCTATGTGCGCCGCGTGGCGGAAGCCGTTCTCCCCACACGCTTTGGCGATTTCCGCATGGTCGCCTATGCCAGCGACGTGGATCACGACCAGCACATCGCCCTGGTGCGTGGCGATCTGGAAGGCGCGGAGCCCGCTCTAGTGCGCGTTCATTCGCACTGCCTCACCGGAGACGTCTTCGGTTCCACAGCGTGCGACTGCAGCGAACTGGTTTCTCGCTCGCTCGCCGCCATCGCTAAGGAAAATCGAGGCGTCTTTCTCTACCTCCATCACACTGGCCGCGGCTTCAGCGTCGAAACCGCCGCGGAGCCCGGCGCGCTTCCGCAAATTCATTTTCATCAGCGTGGCCAGCTCGATCGTGAGCCCGCCCGCCAGCGCATGGTCCAGCACGAAAGCGGCATCGGCGCGCAAATTCTCATCGACCTCGGCCTCAAGGACATTCGCGTCCTCACCAACCACCCGAAAAAAGTCGTCGCCCTCGAAGGCTACGGCATCCGCATCGCCGACCAGGTCCCCCTCCGCATCGAAGCGCCGGGGCGTCCGACCCACCAAACTCTATGACCTTGAATCTCGCTTACGGTTTGTCCGGTGCTTGCTCTGAGGAAGGTGGTGGCTTCGGTGCAGACTGCGCAGTTGGTGACGCGGGCTTAGGAGTTGCGGATTTTCCGGTGATCAAATATTTGCGCATCTTTTCGAGGCGTTTCGGCCCCAGCCCGCGGATCGCCAGCAAGTCATCCACGCTCTTGAACGGGCCATATGACTTGCGCATTTTCAATATTTTGTCCGCCGTCGCCGGCCCGATCCCCGGCACCAGCTGCAACTGTTCCGATGTTGCGATATTCAGATTCACCGGCTGCGTCGGCGGTTTTTTCTTGGCTGCGAGCGAGCTCACAAAAAAAAATGGAAACACGAAGCAAGCAACGAGAACGAGGAGTCGATAGAGAAAACGCGGGAGGATCATTACCGGGATATAATGCCTCCTGTAGATATCTAAATTAATAACAAAGAAAGTTTCGGTTAGCTCAGCTGCTTCCCTTGCGCGTCGTAAATTTCGAGCTCGCAGAAAAGCGCGGCCTGCGATTCGATTTGCGCGCGATCGCCGACCACGACGATCTGCATGTTCGCCGAATCCAGATATTTTCTCGCGGTTTCGAGCAAATCATTCGGAGTTAGTGTGCGGACTTTCGCGCGATACGTTTCGAGGTAGTCGTCCGGCAATTCGTTGAGCGCCACGGTGGAGAATTGCGACAGCAAACCATCCTGCGTCGCAAGCCCAAGGGCAAAAACGCCGCTCAAATAATTCTGCGCATCGGCCAGTTCCGCAACCGGCACCGGCACCGACCGCAGCTTGTCCATCTCGTAGAAAATCTCCGTGAGCGAAGCAGCCACGACATCGTTGCGCACCGCCGCGGAAACTGAAAAATATCCGTGCTGCCGCAACGCATGCACACCGCTCCGCGGACTATACGTGTAGCCCTTGTCCTCGCGAATATTCATGACCAGCCGCGAGTTGAATGCACCGCCGTACAAACTATTCGTGAGACCGAGCTTCACCCAGTCCGGATGCTTTCGCGTAATGGCATGGCACCCCACCAGAATTTGCGTCTGCACCGCGCCGGGCACGTGCACCAGATAAACGCGTCGCCCGCGCGGATTCGCGGGAGGCGCGGCTGTTTTCGATTCCGGTTTTTTTCCGGCCCATGCGCCAAAAACTTTTTCGACGCCCCTCATCATCTCATTCGAATCGAAATCGCCTACGACCAGGAGCAATCCATTTTCCGGCGTGTAGGAATCGCGGTATACCTTTTGCAAATCTTCGCGTTTGTAGGCGGCGACTTGCTCTTCACTCGGAGAAACCAGCGCGTACGGATGCGCGCCGAACAAAACTTTTCGCAATCGTTCGCCAGCCAAAAATCCCGGCTGCGTGCGCTCCAATTTTACTTCTTCGAGTTTCTGGCGGCGCTCGCGTTCGAACTCCGCTTCAGGAAACGCCGCTTCGCGCGCCAGTTCATTCACCATTCCCAGTAGCGGCTCCGCAAATTCCGAGAGGCCCGCGAACGAAATTGCGCTGGTGTCGGGGCCCGCGTGGGAAGCAAGGTCCGCGCCAATGCGGCGCAAATCTTCTTCGATCTGCCGGCTCGCGCGTTTCGCAGTTCCCGTTCGAACGACGGTGGCCGTCATTTCCGCGAGACCTGGCGCGCGATCGGCAACCGCCGCGTTGCCCGAACGGAAAAAGAGTTCGCCATGAAGCTTTGGAATCGAATGAGCTTCCGCGAGAATCACTTCGAGGCCGTTAGAAAGACGCGCTTTCGTGCGCTTGGGCCACGTCACGGCGCGCTCCGCGGAAAGTCCCGGCACGCCTGTCGCCACTTCTACCGTGCGCGTCGCCATCACGCAGCCTCCTTTTCGCTGGCCTTCACCGGAGTGCGGAAGACAATCGCGCGCTTTTCTCTTCGCAAATATTTTTTTGCCGCGGCCTGGATCTGTTCCCGCGTTACGGCCAGAAAACCATCCAGGATGGTGTTCACAAGTTGCGGCTCGTTATCAAAGAGCGTGAAGCATGCCAGAAGATGCATCAGGCCGTATTTTGGCATGGAGCCGCCGCGGCCGCCTTCGAGCGTTGCGTAATAATCCGAGCACCACTTCACCTTCAGCTGCTCCAGTTCATCCGCGTTGATTCCCTGCTCCTGCACTTCGCGAACCACGGCATCAAATGCAGCCAGCGTGGCCTCGCTCGAAAACTCCGACTTGTGAAAGATACGCGTGGTCACCTGGCTCGGGCCGTTGTATCCGAAAAGATCGTCAATGCCACCTTCGGCCTCCACGGCAATCTGTTTCTCCTGCACCAGTTCGCGATGCATCCGCCCCGCTCTGCCACCATGCAGCGCTTGGTCTAGCAGGGCCATGGCGCACCAGTCGGCGGTCCGGCGCGCCGGGAGCACGTAGCCGATGGCCATCGCAGGCAGGGTACCGAATTTTTCTTCCACGTTGCCGCGGCGTTCTTCGGATTGCTCCGGCTCGCTGGGATCCGCGAACGGCGGAACCGCCCCCGCCGGAATATCGCCGAAATATTTTTTCGCGAGCGCAATTCCCTCCTCCACTTTCACATCCCCAAGCACCAGCAACACGGCATTATTCGGCACGTAGTAGGTCTTGAAAAACGCTTGCACATCCTTCAGATCCGCAGCATCGAGATCGGCGAAATCGCCGTAAAAATTATGCGCGTTCGCCCAATTGCGAAAAGCCACCGGCGGCATATCCAGCCAGGGAAACCCCCCGTACGGCTGGTTCATCACGTTCACTCGAACTTCTTCCTTCACGACGTCGCGCTGGTTCTTCAGGTTCTCATCGTCCACTTTCAGGGCGCGCATGCGGTCGGCCTCCAGCCACAGCACGCGCTCGAGCGCATTCGACGGCACGGCTTCGTAATAATTGGTCACGTCGTAGGAAGTCGAACCGTTGAGCGTGCCGCCGCTCGAATTGATGAGCTTAATGTGCTGCATCTTTGGCGCGTTGGCCGAGCCCTGAAACATCATGTGCTCGAAGAGATGCGCGAATCCGCTGCGACCCTGCGGCTCCAGCCGGAATCCGATTTTGTAGTACACGCCCACGGTCACCACCGGCGCGGTGGTGTCCGGCGCGATCACTACTTTCAATCCATTCGACAGAGTTGTACTTTCGATTCCCACTTGCAGTGTTTTCACGCGTTGCCCCCCCCCATGACCTTTGATTTCTTCGCTGCGGTTATTTTTTTCAATTCGGCCAGCATCCCGCCGACATCCTGCGCAAGCAGCCGCGCTGCCAATCGATTCAGAAGTTCATGCGCCTGCGCAAATTCCTCCGGACAATTCTGCAAAGCCTCCAGATGCGCTTCCAAAACCCGGTAATCTCCGCGAGAAAGTGGCCCGGTCCACGCCGCCCGCGGGCCGAGATGCTCCATATTTTCCAATACCTGCCGCGTCAAAGTCAGCAGCGCCTGCGTGGCCTGGTTGCGTTTCATGCCGAGGGACATCAGCAATTGTGACGCGGCTTCTTCCACGGCCAGGACATTAGCCGCCATCGTCGCCGCGGCGTGATACAAAACTTTTTTGCCGTTCGGAATTTTCACGGGCGACCCACCGATCGAACGCGCGATTTTGACCGCGCCAATCTTCCATCCCAGCTCGCGCAACCGGCGCCCCAGTGCGCGCCCCACACGTCCCGCCCCGATGATAGCCAAGCTATTCTCCATCTCGTGTTAGCATAACCTGAGGTCAGCGCCAGCACCAATTTCCATGCATCTTTTCGGACTCCTCGTCTTTGGTTTCATCGCATTTTTCTGGCTTACCTACGGCCTCCGCGTTGCTTACGGCGCTTTCCGGCTTCCCTGGCTGAGGGATTTCGCGCCGGATGCCGATGCGGATTGTCCACGCATTTCACTTCTTTTTGCCGCGCGCGACGAGGAAGAAAAACTTCCGGGCGCGCTCGCAACGCTGATGGACATTGATTACCCGAATCTTGAAGTCATCGCCGTGGATGATCGTTCGAATGACGCGACCGGGCGCATTCTCGACGAATTTGCCACGGCGCATCCGCGGCTACGTGTCGTGCATGTTGCGGAACTACCGCCGGGCTGGCTGGGCAAACCGCACGCGCTCCAGAGAGCGTTCGAATCGTCCAGCGGAGATTGGCTGCTCTTCACCGATGCGGACGTGCGCTTCAAGCCCGATTCCGTGCGCCGCGCCATCACGCTTGTGAAACAACGAAACCTGGATCATCTCTCGCTTTTTGGCGACGTGGAAATGATCGGTTTCTGGGAAAAAGTACTCATCACATTTTTCGCTTTTCTCTTTCACATTGCGAGCGATCCATACCGCGTCAGCAATCCTCATTCGCGCTTTTACGTGGGAGTCGGCGCTTTTCAGTTGGTAAGGCGCTCGGCTTACGAAGCCAGCGGAACGCACCGCCGGCTGGCGATGGAAGTGATCGATGACATGAAGCTGGGAAAAATCATCAAGCAATCGGGTTTTTGTTCAGGAGTGGGAATAGCGCAGGATCGCGTGGTCGTTCGCTGGCACGCGGGGCTTGGAAATCTTGTTCGTGGGGTGACCAAGAACTTTTTCGCGGGCGCCGGATACAATCTTGGGGTTGTCGCCCTGGGAATCACCGGCCTGCTGCTTCTTAATGTAGCGCCTTTTTTTGGCGTCTTATTAGGCCACGGCTGGATTCGAGTCTTCGCGGTCGCGGCGCTCGCGCTGATTCTTTGCTTCCACACCGGCGTCGCGATGACCATGCGCGTCTCGCCACTCTATTCGCTCACCCACCCGCTCGGCGCCCTGCTCTTGAGTTACATGCTGCTGCGCTCGACGTTCGTCACGCTCAAGCAAGGCGGCATCGTCTGGCGCGGCACATTTTATCCGCTCGACGAATTGAAACGGGGCAACGTCTAGCTCGCAGGCTCAGAAGCCGCAGTGGCGGATGCGGTGGAAAACAGCCCCGACAAATCCCTCTGCTTCAGGGAGCGAATGCGATCGCGCAGTTGCGCGGCCTTTTCGAATTCAAACTTTTTCGCGGCTTCGCGCATTTGCGTCTCGAGCTGTTGCAAGACTTCCGCGAGCTGCACTTCGCTCTTGATGTTTGCCGCGGCGGAATCGAGGCCCGCATCATCGATCGGCACGGTCACATAATCCGCTTCGACGATTCTCGCCAGGTCCATGTCGACGGACTTGATTATGGACATCGGGATGATGTTATTTTCCGTATTGTAGGTCACCTGCTTGGCGCGGCGACGGTTCGTTTCGTCGATGGCCTGATTCATTGAATCTGTTCGGCGATCAGCATATAAGATCGCTCGCCCTTCGACGTGACGCGCGCAGCGGCCGATAGTTTGAATCAAGGACGTGGTGCTGCGCAAGAACCCTTCTTTATCCGCGTCTAAAACGGCCACCAGCGAGACTTCCGGCAAATCCAGCCCTTCGCGCAGCAAGTTGATGCCAATCAGCACGTCAAATTCACCGCGGCGCAAATCGCGCAGAATCTTGATGCGGTCGAGCGTTTCCACTTCCGAATGCAAGTAACGGCATTTCACGCCAATCTCCGAAAAATATTCGGACAAATCCTCAGCCATTCGTTTGGTTAGCGTGGTCACCAGCACTCGTTCGTTTTTCTCTGCCCGCACGCGTATTTCTTCCAGCAGATCATCCACCTGCCCCTTCACGGGGCGAATCTCGACCTGAGGATCGACCAATCCCGTGGGGCGAATTACTTGCTCGACGACTTCGCCACCCGCACGCGTCAGCTCGTATGGCCCCGGCGTGGCCGAGACGTACACTACCTGATTCATGCGGTGTTCGAATTCTTCGAAGGTGAGCGGCCGGTTGTCCAGCGCCGAGGGCATTCGAAAGCCGTAGTCCACCAGCGTCTGCTTGCGTGCGCGGTCACCGTTGAACATGCCGCGCACCTGCCCCACGGTCTGGTGCGATTCGTCGATGAACATCAAAAAATCCTGTGGGACGTAGTCCAGTAGCGTCGGCGGCGCTTCTCCCGGCAGCCGCCCGCTCAAGTGGCGCGAATAATTTTCGACGCCGTGGCAATAGCCGATGGTGCGCATCATCTCAATGTCAAACATGGTGCGCTGCACCACGCGCTGGGCTTCGACGAACTTTCCCTGCTTCTCCAGTTCCTTTTTCCACCACCACAGCTCTTCCTGAATCGTAACAATCGCGCGCTCCCGTTGTTCCTGCGGCATCACGTAGTGCGTCTTTGGAAAGATCGTCACCTGGGGCAGATCTTCCTGGCCCGATTTCACTTCGCCTGTCAACGGGTCGATCTGCCGGATGGAATCGATCTGCTCACCCCACATTTCAAGACGGAAACCTTCGTCCTGATACGGTGGATAAATCTCGATCATGTCTCCGCGCACGCGAAATGTTCCGCGCCGCAAATCTTCCGATCGCTCGTATTGAACGTCCACCAAGCGGCGCAGAAGCGCCTCACGGGATGTCTGCTGCCCTTTCACCAAAGTGATCAGCATTCCGTAATACGCTTCGGGGGAGCCGATGCCGTAAATGCAGGAAACGGACGCGACGATCACGACGTCCCGGCGTTCGAACAGCGAGCGCGTCGCGCTCATGCGCAGCTTATCCAGCTCGTCATTGATTGTGGCTTCTTTGTCGATGTAAATATCCGCGGAGGGAACGTAGGCTTCCGGCTGATAAAAATCGTAGTAGCTGACGAAATATTCGACGGCATTCTCCGGGAAAAATCCCTTGAACTCATGGTACAGCTGCGCCGCCAGCGTCTTATTGTGCGCCAGCACCAGCGCGGGACGATTGGCCTGCTCGATCAGTTTCGCCATGGTGAACGTCTTGCCCGAGCCCGTGACGCCCAGCAACACCTGGTGGTTCGCGCCCGCTTCCAGGCCGCGGTAGAGCTGTTCAATCGCCGCCGGCTGATCGCCCCGCGGCTGGTAGTTGCTATGCAGCTTGAATTTCATGGGACAGGTCTCCTGCGGCCCTGATGGGGGCTGCCGAAACCTCCATTATACTCCGCCATGCAAGCTTTGGTGTTTGGCTCTCGAATCAAGGAGCAGGCCGCCGTCCGCCGAAGGCAGTGAAGGGACGCCGACAGAAGAGTAGCGCGCTGTTATGTGGACTCAGCAAGGAATGGTAAACGGGGGAACTATTGCGGCGACGATTCGTCTCGGTCCTATTTCTTTTTTCCTTTTTTGTCCTTCTTATGCTTTTTCTGTTTTTTATCCTCGCTCCCAAGCGCCAATCTTTCAGCCCCCTTCATCTTATGCTCCTTGAGCTCATTGAGAAGGCCTTCGTCCGTCAAATCGAGCGGGTGCGAGTGTTTCCAGTCGTGTTTCGCAATCTTCGACAGGCGATTGACGACGTGTTTGTCGTCCACCGCGATGGCCAGTTCCCTGCGAGTATCAAAGCTTCCCGGCGCCAGGTTGATGGAGCCCACGATGGCGCGGGCATGGTCGGCCAGGAGCATCTTGGCGTGGAGTTTAAGGTGTTTCAGTTTATGAATCTTGATGCCGACATCTTCCATGATGCGCATCCCGCCGACAGCTTCCACCAACTTTTCCTTTTTCAGCTTATGAGGAGGACGGGCCATGACGTGAACTTTCACGCCACGGTTCGCGGCGCGGACCAAGCGTTCAATAATAACGGCATCCTGGTAGCGCTCGTTTTGCAGAAAGATAGACTCCTTAGCGCCGTCGATAAATTCAGCAATGCGCTCCCGGCCGTTGCCGCAGCACCAGATGAGATGGGAATTCTCGGTCCCTTTAAAAGGCTTTCGATTCCAGTCGGCCTCGAAGCATTCGATGATTTCGGCAACTTCGTGAGCATGAGAAGTGACGATGGCGTAATCGCGTGTTTCCGTAAGGTTCTTCGTTTCCCAGTTCAGGGATTTCACAAATGCGGTCTCATCATCCACCACCATGGACTTTTCGTGGGTGACGTCATACTCGGGGTTGCTGTCAATGACCTTGATACCAGCCGCCGCCAGCTTTTTGTGGGACTCCTTGTTTTCCGATTCACCGCTGCGGCGGGCAGGATTGAGCATAATGCGTACCTGTACGCCGCGGCGCTGGGCGGCAATCACGGCCTTCAAGAGCGAGGGATCCGAGAAAAGGAACATTTTGACGCGCAGCGACTTTGTCGCGCCATTGATGGCATCCAGAATCGGCTTGGACGAATCGTCAGGCATAACGATGAGGGAACGAGACACTGGGCCTCCTTGAAATGCGAGAGATCACTCCAGCCGCGGTTCTGTGATTAGCGCATTGAAAAACTAGTGCTCATTCAGAGAGCGTTCCACTGTCAAAAGTAACAGTGAGCAGGCTTCACCGGATCGAGCTAAAACCGCAATTTACGGGCCTTTTCATCGAATCGAGGACGGGTTGTTCTCCTCCGCAACTGCAGGGCCGTGGTAGTGTATGCGGCGGCTGCTAGATTCTCGCAATTTGAGGAGACCTCTATGTCTAAAGCCAGACCAACCACCGGAACCGACGGACGTCCCCTTCCCATCCTGCCGCCGGAGCGTGACGCGCGCGTTTGGGCGCGGCTGGTGCGCGTGATGTTTTACACCCCGGGTTTCATGGGCCTGCTGCTCATCAAGGCGGGGGAGCCGACAAGCTTTGGCATCACGGTGGAGCTGCTTATGTTGTCCAGTGCGTCGGCCATCGTCGGCGGGCTCTTCATCGCCACCGAATCGAGCGACAAGGGCGCCGATCAGTCGTCCAAGGTTGGCGCGTGGAGTGGGGCGCTGGTGCTCGAGTTACTCTGCGTGGTGCCTTTCTTGTGCGCGGTGCCGTCGCTGTTCCATGAATTGGCGCATAGCAGGCTTGTGCACGACGTGGCTCCCGGGACTGCCGAGGTTGCCCTTGGAGCCTCCGAACTTCTGCCAGCGGTAGCAATCCTGCCGTTCATGCTCTATCAGCTAGCCGGGTTTGGCACCATACATTTTGTCGTGCCGAAGGCGGTAAACTGGGTCATCAACATCCTGATTCTCTGCCTGATCATCGCCAGCTATATCGCCTACCGAGAGGGCGACTATGGAATCGAAAAGGGGTTCGCTGGGTCTCTGGTTGTCATCATGGCGATTACCATGTTCTACGGTGTGCTCAAGCTGAGGCAAATGCAGGCGGCCTATGACGCGAACTGCCCGCCGAAGGAGCCGAAAGAGGCAAAGTAGCCGCGTCAGGTGCTATCTCAGCTCGGGCGGAGTATTTTAACTATCGTTGCGTCGAGATTGATCGGAGCGCTGGTGCTAGCTCCAGCCGCTGGATCAAGGGCGAATGACCGGGGCCGCGAACACGAGGAGCACTTCCGAGTGGCTATTGGCGTCCACGTTGTAGCGCACGCGGTTTGATCCATCGGACTTCGCCACGGTGACATCCATGAGCTGGCTGGCGTTTTCGGTTGCGCGGACCACCAGGCCTGTGGTCAATGAAATATAGGTGATGATTTCGTTGGAGCCACGCGCCGTGCCCGAGGTCTTCAAATCATGGATCTTGAAGTCATCGGGCGTGGCATCTTTGGGCGACGATTTCTGTTTCAGCGAAGCCGTCGTCAACAGCACCGCGCAGGTATCGGCAACGCCGGTCCCGGATGAGACTTCGCCCATGAGCGAAAGCTGGCTGGCCCGGCACGGTTCGTTTTGTACGTACTGCGATTCCCTCTCCCAGACCAGCGAGGCAATCGGCGCACTCGCCGGTTCCGGCTGTTCGGACTTCCATTTTTCGCCCAACTTCGCGCCGTTGGCCGGGAGCGTCCACGCCAGCGCGAAGCGCGCCACCCATTCTCGCCAGGCTTGCTGTTGCTCGGGAGAGAGCGAATCCACGCCGCTCACTTTCTCGACCGAGCCGTTTGAAGAAATCGTAAATTCCACGATCTTAGAGTCAGAAACATCGCGCGGAATCCGGCCATCGGGTTCCTGGCCGTCCGGCTTTTTTGACTGTGCGCTGGAATCCAGATTGCGAAAAAATGCTCGCGCATGAATGGCAGCTTTGCCACCGGCCGCTTGCGAGTCCAGGACATCAATCTGAAGCACGCCATGCGCGTCCAACTGCGAGCTATTCGGCGCCATGGGTGCGGCGACATTGCTCTCTGTCTTTACGTTTCTATCACTGCGGTAGCGGATCATGTAGGTGAAGGTTTGCCCGGCTTGCAGTCTCGGCAAGAGGTTGACACGATTGTCGCCGGAGCCCACAACGGCAACCGCCAGGAGAAGTATTCCCGCAATGAGTTGAATCGTGTTTTTCATAACCGATTCGATGCTTTCACCGCCGCGCATTCGAACGATTCAATTCGAGCGTTCGAATCTCAATCCGCGGGCTGCCGAGTTCCTGCCTTTTCCACCGAAATCTTCGGCCCATCCAATGGCCCGGAAATCTTTAGCACGTGTCCTATCGAGATGTCCATGGTCTTGCGGCCTTCGCTCTTGTGGCCGCTCGCTGTTTCCACGGCTAAGTCCGCGTCCTGCCCAAAGCTGAGCGTGCCATTCACCAGCGTCCATTCCTTGCCGCCGTCAAGCTTGAGCTCTTCCAGGAAAATGCTGCGATCCTTCAGGCGGAAAGAGCCTTCTCCGCTCGCCCACCGGGAGTTTCCAGTATGCACGGCGCCATCGGCGATGCTGGCATTCACATCCCAACCGCGAAATTCCACCTTGCTCAACTGAAAATCGCCGCGCCCTGCGAGTTTCGCTAACAATTCGTCGCGGCCCACGCCGTCGGTCTTTAGCTGCAAAGTTCCCGCCGCTACACCGGTCACGCGTTCCGCCACGCGTCCAGTTCCCGGAAGTTGAGCCAGATTTACACGTTCGAATTGCGCCGCGACGTCATAAGTGGGCCGCGGCAAGAACCTGGCATCTATTCTGGCATGTACCGTGCCCCCAGCCCATTCCGCGTTCGCGTTGCTGACCTCCAAATGCAAATCGTGCAGCGAACCTTTCGCGCGCACCTGCTCGAGATGCAGTTTCTCGATGGTCAACTGCCCAACCTCGAGCTCGCCTTCGGCATTCACGCGCCGCACGAGTTCGCTCGCAGGTGTGCTCGGCGCCGAGCCACCCAGCAGGGATGGCAGCAGCCGCTGCAGCCAGCCGGGCCGCGCTCTTGGCCCGACCCAGCGATCCAACTCCGCGGCGTCCAACTGATCCGTGGCCAAACGGAATTTCCAGCGCGGCCCGTCTTCGCCCTCGGTGGGGGGAGTTTCCTCAATGTTTCCCAACCACCTTCCCCCGAACGCTTCCACCTTCATGAGTTGCGCGATGCGCCGGCCTTCGACCCAATCCAGAGCGCCCTCGGATATTTTCAACGGCTGGTTCAATCCCGCGACAGTCAAGCTTACGTTAGTAAATCCGATTCTTCCATTCCAGCCGCCACTGAACGGCTTCTTCCATTGCCATTTCATCAGCGCCGTGGCCTGGCCGCTTAATTCCCAGCCGTGATTTATCTGGTGTCCAAAAGCGGCAGCCAACTTCAGAAAATTTTCCGCTTTAAGAATGTTGCCTTCCAGGCTAAGGCTGCCTCCTTGGGCGATCAAGTCATGCTCGAGAGTTAGATCCGCGGCGTTGTTCATGGCCAGGGCAACGCGCCTTTTTTTTGGGGCCGTAACTTCGCGGAGGTCACCACCGAGCGCAACGCGGACCGGCCCAATCACCAGCATGGAGCGGTCTCGGCCACCGCGAACCGCGCCGATGCGTATTGGCTCGGCAAAACCCGGCACTTTCACGACGCCGCCGGCACTTGAGAGCGCAGCCGATTCCACTGCGAACGGCCACCCGCGGAGAATCATCCCGCCGGTAAAATACTGTTCCGCCGTGATGCCCTCCGCAACGTCCGGGTGAAACGCCCGGTACCACGCGAGCAGATCGGAAGCCTGTACGCCCATGGAATCGAGACGCAATTCTATGGAAGACACGTTTACGCCGGTCCGTTCGAATCGTCCGCGCAGATTCGAACGAGGCCCTTCCGCGACGATCTGCTCGGCAACCAGGTTCCCCGAACCGATGTTCCAACGGCCATTCACCTTCACATTGACGCGCGGATTGTCCGCACGCTCGGTCAAGTCCCAGCGATGGATTTCCGAAGTGCGGCCCTGCACCAAAAACGTCCAATCGCCCGGCTGATCTTCCGCGGCGTTGCCGCTTTTAGCCGTCGCCTCCAGAGCGAATAGCCCACGCACGCCATAATCCTGCCCGCGAAAGAGACGGAAGATGTCCGCAAGCGATGCCTGACTCCATTGCAAGCTGATCTCCGCAGGCTGCAACCGCGCGGAAGTTCCCGCCAGGTCGCCGCGCACCTTGATGGTGCCCGCAGACTGGAGCGACACACCGCTGCGCCAGGGCTGCGCCTCGAGTTGCAGAGACCAGCGGCCCGGAGACATCTGCTCGATGCTTCCCGAAACATTGGTGAAGGCAAACGGCAGTTTATTCTCCTGCTCCTTGAAATTGACGCGTCCGTCATCAATCTCAATTTTCTGTAGGCGATTGACGGGCGCCACGGGCGAGGGCGGCCCAAACGCGCGGGCGCTTTGCCCGGGAGTCGGCTTTGCGGGCGGCAGCCACCGTTCGAGGTTCCAGCGCCCCTCCGCATTTCGCACCAGAATCAGGCTGGGCCTGCTTACGGAAATGGTTCCAAATTCAAAGTGTCCGCGTAACAGGCCCGTCCATCGCAATCCGGCGCTCAAATGCTCGGCACGCAGAAAATATTCGTAGCCGAAGGCCGGATCCTCCCCCACCGTCACGCTATCGGCTTCGAGTTGCGGGCTGGGCAGAATGCGCACATCGAAGGACTTCACTTCCACGGGCCTCCCAAAGGCCCTCTCCAATTGGACCACCAGATAACCATGCAAGCGGTGGGTCCGCGAAAGCAGCGACACGCCGGCCTGCAAGGCGATCAGCAATAGCAGGACCGCCAGAGCCGTCTTCCACCACTTTCGCGGTACTTTCATTTCGCTCGGAAGTTTCGCAGAGTCATGCGCAAAAGGGTAGGGGCGAGGCTGTGCCCGCCCGGGGGAGAAGGGCTAGCTCCCATCCCGTTTGCAATCCTTGTTGAAGGGAGATTTCTAATGCACCGTGTGGAGCATGCGGCTCCATCGCGTGCGAGACGGCAGATGCGCCAGCGTTTGGAAAACCCCAGTCAAGCGCGTCCAGAACGTGCTGTCTCCGCTGTAATCGCTGCTGGTGGCATCCACCGACCAATAGATCAAAAAGGGCCGCCCCATGATGGCGTCGCGGTCCACGAATCCCCAGTAGCGGCTGTCCTGGCTGCGATCGCGATTGTCACCCATGGCGAAATATTTATCGCGAGGAACGATGATCTCGTCGCCGTGCACGTACTTCTGGATCTCCGGCCTCCACTCCTGGATGACATTGGGCGAAATCACCGAGCCTTTCATAGGCGGAAAGGAATAGTTGAAAGGATCGTACGGCGCAGATGGGTCATGCACAGCGTAAGGTTCATTCAAGACTTTTCCGTTGATGTACACGTTGCCGTCAACCACTTTCAGGCGATCACCCGGCAAGCCGATCACACGTTTCACGAAGTGCTGATGATCCAAGAAAGGATACTTGAAGACGATAATGTCGCCGCGCCGCAATGGACGATAGGGCAAAAGTTTCTCGTACCAGGCGCCGGTCCCGCCGAAAACAAACTTGTTCACCAACAGATGGTCGCCGATGAGGAGAGTACCCTCCATCGAGGCCGACGGAATCTTGAAAGCCTGGACGATAAAGCTGGTTCCGAAGAGCGCCAGGAGCACGGTGACCAGCAGCGACTCCAAGTATTCGGAAATGGTCGTCTGATCTCCCGGACGCTCCTGCTTCTTTTCCGCTACTTGCTCTTCGACGATGGTCTCTTCGGGCATTCCGCCTCAGCCTTTCGTTTCCGTATGCTCGAGCTGTTCCATGGCGCTTCGCGCGGCTCGCTGTTCCGCTTCTTTTTTTGTGCTGCCTTCGCCCGTGGCCATGCACTCTCCGTCCACCCACACCTCGATCGAGAAAACCTTCTGGTGGTCTGGCCCGCTTTCCGCGGCAAGGCGATATTCCGCCGGGGCGCGTCCGCGTCCCTGCAAAAATTCCTGCAATGCGGATTTGCGATCCGATTCCGAGATGCGCTCACCGCGCTCTTCCAAAGCCTGCTCGAACAACAGCCGTCGCAGCACCTCTCGCGCCGGACCCAGCCCTGCATCGAGGTAAATCCCTGCGACCACGGCTTCGAAGGCATCCGCCAGGAGCGTCTGCTTATCCCGCCCCCCGGTTTTCTCTTCGCCACGCCCCAGCCGAAGATGCTCGCCGAGCCGCAACCGTCGCGCCGCGGCTTCCAGCGAGCCGGCATTTACGATGCGCGCCCGGCTCTTCGAAAGCTGCCCTTCGCTCCATTCGGGAAAAGTGGAGAGAAGGTATTCGCTGGCGAGCAATTGCAGCACTGCGTCGCCCAAAAACTCTAGGCGCTCATTGTCTTTGGGGAGAATGGCGCTGTCGGCATCCTCGATGCCCGATACTCTCAGCTCAGGCACGGCGGAGCTGTGCGTTAGCGCGCGGTCGAGGAGCGCCCGGCTCGTAAACTTGTACCCCAGCCGTTCCTCCAGCGCGTCGTCGCCATTCGGGAAGTTCTCTTGCATATTTTCGACGCGCCGGCGGTTCGGATTTACTTCGGCGCGCTCAATTGTGTGGCGCTCAGTTTCTTGGCATCTTCCGCGCCATTCTTGCAGCGCGGTTGCATGGGGCCAGCGATGGCCGCGCACTTATTGAACGCCGTCACGGCATCGTCGAAGTGGGATGCATTCTTGTTCGCCAAACCCAGCAAGTAGTAATTCACCGGGTCCGGAGCCGGATCGATCTTCACCGAGGTTTCGAGCTCTGGGATGGCCTCTGCATATTTTCCGCGAAGGATAAAAACCAAACCCAGCCCTCCGTGTGCCATCGCCAACGTCTGGTTCTTGCCCTGTTCGAATTGCTGGTCCGTCATTTCCGGCGGTTTCGGCAGAGTGGGAGTAATCTCAATGGCCTGCTTCGAATACTGCTCAGCCCTGGCCAGTACTTTGTCCGCATCCGGAGGATTTCCATGCAAACTTCGTGGCAGGGTCTGCCCCAAGAGCGCCAGCGTGGAGACGTCATTCGGCGTCAGTGCGATCTCCATCTCTCCGTACTGTTCCATCTTTTGTACCTGCCCGAGCTGCAGGTACTCGAATGTCAACACCGAATAGACAGGAGATTTGTAGCGGCTTTGGGGATACTTCTGAAGAAACGCCTCGCCCAGCTCGATCTTCTTGTTCGTGTCTGACATTGGAGCGTCGTGAAACGCCTTGTAAGCTGCTTCTTCCTCCGCGCTGACGGGAGCCAGAGCGTCCAGCGTCAACGGAGCCACGTCTGGGGTCTTCGATTTGTCAGCCGCAGGCGGAGGCGTCTGGCCCTGAGTTCCCTGGCCGCCCCCCATGCCCTGCGCGGCAACGATTCCGTTCGCGGCCATTAGCAATCCCGCGATTGTTACGGCTTTCAAAAAAAACTTCCGGCCTCTGATCATGTTTTTCCCCTCCGTAATCTCTGCTTCATTCGAGCCATGCAATTGCTATCTGTGTTTCTACCCCTGTCGCACGGCGCATGTACCCCGCCGCGATCATGAACCTTTTCTTCCTGCGCTCGTCGAGCTATCCGCTTACGGCCGCGCTGTTGTCTTTTCTCCTGCAAATGCCGCGAGACCCTTCTGCGCCGCCTCTCTGGCTTGATCCGGCCCGCCTTCCACCGCCAGTGCGGATTGATACTCCGCCTTCTCCATCTCAGGATTGCCCTCAAAATCATAAATCCGTGCCAGGTAAATATGCGACCATGCCAGCACCATGGGGTCCTGCGTCGCGGCGTGTTCTCCAGTCGTCAGCCGTCCAAATACCTGCTTGGCCCTGGCGGCATCGTGGTCCATGTAGGCCACCAGCGCAATTCCGTACAAGGCTCTCGGCTGATCCGGGTAGCGCGCGAGCACCTTTTCAAAAGACGTCTCTGCGGCTCGCAGATTCTTCTCGGCGATCCGCCGCTCCCCTTCCGTCAGAGCCGCGATCACTTCCGCATCGTTCGGAACAGTGGTTGGCGCCGGCTTAGTACTCCGAGACACCACTTCACCCGATGCCTTATCCGCGGTCTGGGACGTCTCCGCTGGAGCAAAGGTGAGCGCTGCGTCCCGCTTCGCCTCCGCCACCGAATCGATGGATCTCACCAGATCCGGGAAATAAAGCTTCATGGAGGGCTCGGAACTCTCGTACTTCGCCAGCGCCACGAAAATGGGCCGAACCAGCACTAACCCATCTTCGTCGTCACGGGTTAGCGCAGCTTCTTTCTCTCCCGGCGATATCCGCTTGAGCTTCAGTTCCACCGCCCGCACCGTGCATTCCGCGAAGTAGGATGTGAAATCTTCTTTCAAATCCGTGTCCAGCCGCGGCGCCCGTGCCGCCTTTTCATACAGCGGCCGCTTCGCCGCAACCACGTGCGGATAGAGCAGCGGCAGCCCGTCGAGCAGAAAGTGCAGGTACGCGTGACGCGCGACGTCCACCGGTATGTCTTCTCCGCCACTCAGCACCAGCGCATAGTGGTCGCCGAAATTTCGCACGTTGGTGATGCGCCCGACCAACGGCTCAACCACTATCGTGAATGTCTGTGGATTCGTGGTATCCAGAATTTGGCGCAGATAGGCCGACGTCACGAACACCACTTGCGAAACCGGATCGTGCAGCCGCTCAATCTCGCTCTCATAAACCGGCTGCACCTGTTTCCAAAATTGTCCGATCTTCTGTTCCTGGTAGTAGTCCGAAAGGATTTCGCTGAAGCCTTCGAGCGCTAGTACTTCCGGGGGGATTTCGTCTCGCCGCAAACCGATCTGAAACTTTGGCGCCGGCCCGGAAACCAGCCCAAACCACAGATAGCGGGAAAGCGTCGCTCCAGGATCCCGCAGTTCGTGCTGCCGATAGAACTCGCGCACAGCATCCACTGCCGGCCCTTGCTGCTGCCGCAGGCGCTCGCGCATCTGGGCACGGAATGCCGTCCAGTGATCGGCGCTTACGTTGGATTCGAATCCCGAGGCCAGCAACGCGCACATGGTCGTGAACATGGCCTCGCTGCCGTCCACAATCACCGGGCTGCGGTCTGCAGCGCGCAGACCTCTTCTCGGAGCCAGCGGCGCTTGTGCCTGTGGCGCTGTTTGCGTTTGGACCTTTGCTGGCCCTTGCGCAGTTGCCGGAGCAGGAGCCGGCGTCTGCGCGGCGCCGGAGAGCGGCAAGATCGTCCCCACGCACAAGCCAAGCACCACGATTTGTTTTCTTAGTTTTCTCATGCCCTCTTGCCGCAATTCGTTCTTGGATGAGCAGCCGCTTCTGTTCCGCTGGCAGCAAGTCTCCGCGCGGTTAGCCATCTCGGAGAGCGTCCCTTGCGTTCTCCCCATGCCACGCCATCTTGTCAATCTACAAGCCCTCAACGCACTCCGTCAAGGAACCACGCCCATTCTCGGCGAAAAACTACGCGGCCTCCGCTGGCCTGAATCGGCCCCCCGCGTTTCGTCTCCAGCACGCTCCACAGATTCGTACCCCACTTGCAACTTCGCGGAACAACTGTTTAGAGTGGAGATGCGCTCCGGCCCCGCTTGGGATGGCTTGGTCCATGCCGCGACCTCTCATGAAAATGGTGCCCTCCGCTCTTGGATTCTGTCTCCTGGCAGCGTCGTGCCCGTATAACCTCCGTGCCCAACTCGTCCGCCAAGGCTCCCCTGCTACCACGCAACAGGAGAAGACGCCCTCGACCCAGGTCCCTCCCGGCAAGCAGCGCCTCTCGCAGGAAGTCCAACTCACCGGGGAGGAGACCTGGCTCGACGCGGGCATCGACATTCAGCCCGGAGAACACCTCGTCTTCACCGCCAATGGCACGCTCCGCTATGCCGACGCCAAGAGTGACAATGGGCCCGATGGCATTCCCCGTGGCTTCAAGGATTTGATCCGCATTCTTCCCTTCAATGACGCCGGCCGCGGCGCCCTGATCGGCCGCATCGGCGACAAGGATACCGCCCAGCCTTTTCTCATCGGCGCACACCGCGATGTGGTCGCCGCGGTCTCCGGAAAACTTTCCGTCGGCATCAACCAGACCAGCAGCGACACCGGCGACGGCACCTATACCGTCCGCATTGAGGTCTACGCTCCCGCGGACGGCACCGCGCGGGAGGTTGCCAAGCAGGTCAGCTCGATTCCCGGAGTCGACAATTCCCTCTTCTCCAAAATTCCCCGCCGGATTGGCGACAAAGACGGCAATCCCGGCGACATGGTCAACTTTCTCATCATCGGTTCCGAAGCTGCCATGCAACGCGTATTCACCACTGCCGGTTGGGTGAAGGTCGACGCCGATGTTACTGACACCGTTCTTCACGGCATCATCGAAAGCATTTCGAAAGAATCCTATTTGACGATGCCTATGAGCCCGTTATATCTGTTCGGCAGGCGTCAGGATTACGGCTGGGCTCACGCTGAGCCCATCAGCGTTGTCGCTTCGCGCAACCATCTTCGCATCTGGAAAGCCCCGTTTCAGGTCAGCGGCCAAACGCTGTGGGTCGGCGCCGCGACGCACGACATCGGATTCGAACGCGACCAGCGCAATAACGGCGTCACTCACAAAATCGATCCCGACATCGACCTGGAGAAGGACTACGTCGAAAAGACGCTCAGTTCGACCGGACTCGTCGCCGAAGTCTCGCACTTTCTCCCCGAAAACCCTCTCAAGGAAGCCAAGACCGCTACTGGCGGCACCTTTCATTCGAACGGCCAGGTCCTCATCCTCAAGCTCGGTGATTCCGGAGCAGGCCTCGCCACAAGTAAATGAGCCGCCACGCCCGCAATTTTTGGAGTATGATTCCGCCCCAGCGAGGTTGCACGCGTCTCGCAGCGTCTCCCCAGGAGGTGGCTTATGGTCATCACCAAACCAGCTAACGAAGAAGCCCGCATCATGGCCCTGGAGAAGTACGCCATCCTCGATACCGACCCCGAACAGGCTTTCGACGATCTCACGCTGCTGGCATCGTTTGTATGCAAAACGCCGATCGCGTTGATCTCTCTGGTTGACGAAGATCGTCAGTGGTTCAAGTCCCGCGTGGGCATAAAAGCTTCCGAGACCTCACGCGATATCGCCTTTTGCTCTACTGCGATCTTGCAGACCGATGTTTTCGTCGTTCCCGATGCTCTCGAGGACGAACGCTTTCGCGACAACCCTCTCGTCGTCTCCGACCCGAACATCCGCTTCTACGCAGGAGCTCCGCTGATCAACGAAGATGGCTACGCCCTTGGCACCCTCTGCGTTGTCGATCGCTCTCCACGCGATTTGGCGCCCGATCAGAGGGATGCGCTGAAAGCGTTGAGCCGGCTGGTTCTCGGCCAGCTCGAATTTCGCCGCAACTTACTCTTGCTAAAAGAAGCCCTCACCGACCGCACCAAGGAAGAACACGAGCGCCAGCGCGAGCTCGTACACGTCCAGGAAACTCTGATGCGTGTGATGGGGATTCGCCGCTGAAGGCTCGTCCTGTCCAAATTCTTCCGGACGCCTAACCAAGGCAATCTGCCCGTTCAGGCCTTTGCTGCTCCCTGATTCTTTTCTGGATAAAGTCGTTCAAATTCCGGATCCCCGTGCAGGAGGAGGATGTCCGGATCGCGTCGCGCCCAATCCGCATCCTTAAAGCCCGCCTCCCACGCTTTCTGGATTGCGTCCAGCGCATCGGTTTTCCGCTTCAGCAAGCAAAACACGCAGGCGGCGATGGATGACATGCCGGGATACTAAACTGCCGGAAAAGGTCGGTCAAGGAAGCGCGGTTGCAATTCTCTCTCGAGAGCTGTTCCTTATCCGTTTCTCGCTGACTTCCGCCTCTCGTGACTTCCGCCTCGTGTCTTCCGCCTCGTGTCAACGCAAAGTAGAAATGTCCGGTTTTCCGCCAGATAGAAATGTCCGCTTCCAAGGTCTCCTCCAAGGGTGCTCTGCAGGCACATGGTATTTGGGTTTGCTTTGGTTTTTGGGTTTCGGTGTT